>JFJP01037975.1_pt1 | contig 41067 bp, 30 predicted proteins | sample 431651 | NCBI WGS metagenome assembly JFJP01 (sample SAMN02602958, study PRJNA72255) | Microbial mat metagenome, whole genome shotgun sequencing project. | biome: fresh water; feature: sink hole; material: water; isolation source: purple microbial (photo- and chemosynthetic) mats found in...
TTGTAGCAACAAGGCCTTTAAGAATCAGAAGAAGCTCATCCTTCGATATATTGAACTGCTGATCATTATACTGTATCCCTTCTGATTCACCCTTCGCAATAAAAGACTTAATCTCTTCAGGGGTAAATTCGAAACCGTTTTTGAATTCAATAAATGTCTTATATGTTTCATTAAGCCTTGCCCTGTTCTTATCAAAATATTCAAGTGCAAATGTGTTCAGAACATTTTTACCCGCCAGTTTTCTCAGATAAAGAGTATTGTATGTAGTATCTGCACCAACAAATACATCAGGCATAATTCCGCCACCTCCGTATACGAAACGCTTATTGACAAGTGTAGTAAACCTTAATGAATCAGGCATGTGTGTTGTATCGGCTTTTATAAGTTCACCATCGGTATATCTCTTATAGAAATTCTCTATGTATTTATCATAGCCCTCATTATACGGACTCTGAATTGACCTGCCGGTAGGAGTATAATATCTTGCAATAGTGAGTCTGATCATAGATCCATCACGAAGATCAAACTGATTCTGTACCAATCCCTTTCCAAATGAACGTCTTCCGATTATTACTCCTCTGTCCCAATCCTGCATGGCTCCCTGCTGGAGCGATCCGTTACCTGATGACTTATACTCCTGTCGCGGAGTCTTTCTTCCTAATAGGTAAACAAGAAGTTTCTGGTCAGAAAAAAACATATCGGACAGGGCTGTGGCTGCAAGCATGTAACCTCCACCGTTTCCTCTAAGATCCAGAATAACATTTTTCATGTTGTTCTTCCTTAACCCTGAAACTGCATCTGAAAACTCCTTTTCTGTTGTAGCAGCAAACTTATTAAGCTTGATATACCCGGTTTCCTTATCCAGCATATATGCGGCATCGAGACTATTTATTGGAATCTTGTCGCGTATAATTGAAAACTCAAGGTTCTCAGTCTCTCCCTTCCGGTATACTATAATATCAACCTTTGTTCCTTTTGGTCCCATTAGTCTGCTCCTGACTCCGGCTGTTGATAGTTTAATCCCGAATACCTTTTCTTTGTTAATATAAAGTATCCGGTCACCAGCTCTTAATCCCACCTTCTCTGAAGGTCCTCCCTTTATTGGTTCAATTACAATTATTGAATCACGCAGCATGTTAAACTGAATTCCAATTCCATCGAAATTTCCATAAAGTGGCTCATTCATCTCCTTGACATCCTTGGCTGAAATGTAAGTAGAATGAGGATCAAGGTTTTTCAGTATCTCTATTATTGCCTTTTCAGCCAGCATATTAAAATTAGCAGTGTCGACATATAGAGCATCTATTAATCCAAAAGTCCTGCTTATCTTAAATGTCCCCTCATTTAGAATCTGTCCTGATACAGATACTGTAAAAAGTAATAGTAATGATATGAGGGCTGTCCTTCCCGCTGATTTTCTTTTCATGTTATAGTTTTAACTGCTTTACTTATGTTTCAACAAAGTAGATTTGTTAATGTTCTTGAATTGCCTTTTTATCTCTTTATTCTGCCCCTAAATCCCCTAAAGGGGACTTAGCTACCTCCCCCTTTAGGGGGCCGGGGGGCATTACTAACTACGACGAAGTCAAAGACTTCGCCGAGCAGTGGCCAATAAACTCTACTCCCATTCAATTGTTGATGGTGGTTTTGAACTTATATCAAAAACAACCCTGTTTATGCCTTTTACCTTATTTATTATTTCATTTGAGATGGCACCCAGAAATTCGTATGGCAGATGCGACCAGTCGGCCGTCATCCCGTCGGTTGATGTTACAGCCCTGAGTACAACAGCATTTTCATAGGTTCTCTCATCGCCCATAACTCCCACTGACTGAACCGGAAGAAGTATAACTCCTGCCTGCCATACTGAATCATATAGTCCCGATTTTTTTAGTCCCTCTATAAATATATCGTCTGCCTCCTTTAGTATATTAAGTTTCTCTCGCGTCATACCTCCAAGCAGCCTGATTGCCAGTCCGGGACCAGGGAAAGGATGTCTCTTAAGAATATAATCAGGAAGGCCTAAGGCATGACCAACCCGCCTCACCTCATCCTTAAACAGCAGTCTCAGCGGTTCAACAACCTTCAGATGCATCTTTTCGGGAAGTCCGCCTACATTATGATGTGATTTAATTGTAGCTGACGGTCCATTAACTGAAACCGATTCAATGACATCGGGATAGATTGTCCCCTGAGCCAGCCATTTCACATTCTGCACTTTATGAGCTTCCTCATCAAAAACCTCAATAAAAACCCTTCCTATTATCTTTCTCTTTGTCTCAGGGTCGCTTATACCTTCAAGCTGATCGAGGAATCTGTCCGATGCATCGACTCCGATAACATTAAGTCCAAGGCCAAGGTAGGATTCCATTACCTTTTCAAATTCGTTTTTTCTGAGTAATCCGTTATCAACAAAAATGCAGGTAAGATTTTTTCCAATAGCCTTATGAAGAAGGAAGGCAGCTACAGATGAATCAACGCCTCCTGAAAGTCCTAATATTACCTTATCATCACCAAGTTGCAGTTTCAGACCTTCAATTGCAGTATGTGCAAATGAATCAGGAGTCCAGTCCTGAGAGCAGCCACAGATACCGGCAACAAAATTTTTAAGCATCTGTGCTCCCTGAGTAGTATGATATACTTCCGGGTGAAACTGGATTCCCCAGGTAGGTTCACCTTTAATATGATAGGCCCCTGCTTTTACGTCAGCAGTAGATCCAATAATATCATATCCATCTGGTATATGTGCAATTGTATCTGCATGAGACATCCAAACCTGGGTTCCCTTTGTAATTCCTTCAAAAAGAGGATCTTTATTTTCTATTGTTATAAGGTTTGCCCTGCCATATTCACGGTTATTTGAAGGGAGTACCTCTCCACCATAATTATGAACAAGATGTTGTGCCCCGTAACAGACACCCAGCAAAGGAATTTTACCCTTAATATCCTCAAGATCAGGGACAGGGGCATTTTTGTCCCTGACAGATGCAGGACTGCCTGAAAGTATAACCCCTTTAACTGATTTATCGGGAGTCGGAAAATTATTGAAGGGATGAATTTCGCAATACACATTTAATTCCCTTATTCGTCTGGCTATCAACTGTGTATACTGAGAGCCGAAATCAAGTATTAATATTTTATCCTGCAAGACTTAAATTTTTTAATGATGGATTCAAAGATAGATATTCTTTTCTTATTGATTGACTACTTCTCCTATCAGATAACTCTTTCCGTCGATAGCAGGATAGGTAGCCGGAAAAATGGTTCGTGCTTCATCAACAAGAGGTGTTATACTCCTGTACCGGGCTGAAAAATGTCCGATAAGAAGCATTCCTGCTCCTGCTTCGAGAGCTGTTTTAGCGGCATCGGTTGAAGTGGAATGCCCTGTTGTAAGAGCAAGATCCTTCCTGGAAGCATCGAAAGTTGCCTCATGATATAATAAGGTAACGCCTTTTACAAATGATGCCAGACGGCTGAAGTATTTTGTATCGCTGCAATAAGCATATGATCGTGGAGCAGATGGAGGAGATGTAAGTTCTTCATTTGGAACTATTGTTCCGTCTTCAAGAATAAAATCCTCCCCTTTTTTTATTGCAGGGATGCGTATACCAGGGATCTTATATCGGTCAACAGCTTCCTTCAGTATATGTCTGTCTGTTACTTTCTCCCTGAATAAAAAACCATATGTTGTAATCCTGTGTTTAAGTGGAAAGGATGTTACTGTAAGGTATTTATCGTCGAGAACCAATAAGGGATCTTTCCCTGAGAGTCCGGTGAAGTTAATCTCATAACTAAGATGAATGTCAAAATCGGCCAGATGAGACTGAAGTATCGCTCTGTATTTTTCAGGAGCATAAAGATTGAGGACATTCTTTCTGCCCATAAGACTGAATGTGGAAAGCAGTCCATATAGGCCAAAGATATGATCACCGTGAAGGTGACTTATGAAAATATTATTTATTTTGGAGAATCTTATTTTGTTCTTCCTGAGCTGCATTTGTGTCCCTTCGCCACAGTCTATCAAAAACAAACGCTCATGCGCATTAAGCACATGAGCGGATGGAAATCTTTCTGATGTCGGCAATGCAGAACTGCTACCAAGTATGGTCAGTTTCATCACGCTCTGCAAAGCGATCTTTTTAAGATATCATTTTTTCAGCATCAGCTACCGATCCTGTAATAGTAAGAACAGTATCGAGCTGGGAAATTGTAATCAAACGTTCTACTGCCTCATTAAGGCCACAGAGAACGAAAGTACCGCCGGCATTTTTACATAACCTGTTGGCTACGAGAATTGCACTCAGGCCTGATGAATCACAATACTGACACTTATCAAGATCAAGGATGATATTTTTTTCACCTTTACCTGAAACAAGCACTAGTTCCGACTTAAGCGCCGGAGCTATGTGCGTGTCAAGTTTTTCTGACTGTATCTGAATTACAGTGCTGTTATTACGGCTCTCAATTTTAAAATCCATAATTGTAAAGATTTGATAGCCTAAATTTAATAAATTTTTCTATTTCTTGGAAGCTTTATTCTCTTTTTCTTCCATTTCATCTTTTAAAGCCTGAAGCTGAGAGATATCACCAAGGGTTGTTTTCTCTGAACTTGTCTTTGCTTTCCTGGCAGTTTTCTTCGCTGTAGTTGTCTCACTTGCCTTTTTTACAGGGGCTTCCGCAGCTTTTTTCTCATCTTCGAATACTCTGCTGTGTGAAAGAATAATCTTCTTCGCTGATTTGTTGAATTCGATTACTTTAAAGAGAAGTTTCTCATCAACCTTGGCAATCATACCGTCTTCCTTAACAAGATGTTTTGGAGTAACAAATCCTTCAACACCATACGGAAGAGCAATAACAGCACCTTTGTCGAATACTTCAAGCACAGTACCTTCATGAACTGAGTCGAGAATGAAAAGATTCTCAAATACATCCCATGGATTCTCTTCGAGCTGCTTGTGACCAAGGCTTAGTCTTCTGTTTTCCTTATCAATTTCGAGAACTACTACTTCAATTTCTGAATCTATAGCTGTAAATTCTGCAGGATGCTTGATTTTCTTTGTCCATGAAAGATCTGAAATGTGAATCAGTCCGTCAACACCCTCTTCGATCTCAACAAATACACCGAAATTTGTGAAGTTTCTTACTTTGGCAGTATGTTTTGAGCCAACAGTATATTTATCATCAATATTCTGCCATGGATCAGATTTCAGCTGCTTGATACCGAGGGACATTTTTCTTTCATTCCTGTCGAGTGTAAGAATAACCGCCTCAATTTCGTCACCTACCTTCAGGAATTCCTGAGCACTGCGAAGATGCTGTGACCATGACATTTCTGAAACGTGAATAAGACCTTCAACACCAGGAGCTATTTCAACAAATGCACCATAGTCAGCCATAACTACAACCTTACCTTTAACTTTGTCGCCGATATTCATATTCGGGTCAACAGAATCCCATGGGTGTGAGGTAAGCTGTTTCAGTCCAAGAGCGATTCTCTTCTTGTCATCATCGAAATCGAGGATAACAACATTGAGTTTCTGATCGAGCTGAACAATCTCTTCAGGATGATTAACCCTGCCCCATGAAAGGTCAGTGATGTGAATAAGTCCGTCAACACCTCCGAGATCAATGAATACACCGTATGATGTTATATTTTTAACAGTTCCTTCAAGAACCTGTCCTTTTTCAAGTTTTGCAATAATCTCTTTCTTCTGCTGCTCAAGTTCAGCTTCGATAAGTGCTTTGTGAGAAACAACAACGTTTTTGAATTCCTGATTGATTTTAACAACTTTAAATTCCATTGTTTTTCCAACAAATACATCGTAGTCACGAATTGGTTTAACATCGATCTGCGATCCTGGGAGGAATGCCTCGATACCGAATACGTCAACTATCATACCACCTTTTGTACGGCACTTGATGTAACCTGTAATGATCTCATCTTTCTCAAGAGATGCATTAACCCTATCCCATGAATTTATTGCACGGGCTTTCTTATGTGAAAGAAGAAGCTGTCCTTTTTTGTCTTCCTGACTCTCTACATATACCTCAACCTTATCACCAACTTTAAGGCCTGGATTGTATCTGAACTCATTTAAACTGACAACGCCTTCCGACTTATAACCAATATTAATAACGACTTCACGTAAAGTCATCTGAATAACAGTACCTATAACTACCTCATCAACAGCAACTGTCGAGAGAGTTTCGTCATAAAGTGATTCATACTCTTTGTATTTTGGTGAGGAACGAAGTTCTTCACTTTCAAACTTATCCCAGTCAAATTCTTCATTCGTTACCGGAACTCTTGGCTCAGGTTTAACAGGAGCAACAAGTTCTGCTTCTGCCTTCTCAGCTTCTTCAGCTACAGAAACTGCAGTTTCCTCTGCAACAGCTTCAATTTCTTCCTCTGCCGCAACTTCAATTTTCGCCTCAGCTTCTTTGATTCTTGGTTTTTTGGCCTGTTTTACAGCACCTTCTGCTTTTTCTTCAACCTCTTTTTTGGTTGTTTTTTTCTTACCTTCAGTCATGATTTTGATTTAAAAGTACTAATAATTAATAAGTTAGACATTATATCGCTAAAAAAATAGGTTGCAAAGATATGACATTTTTTAAAAAAGCCATAATATATTGTACAATTTAATGAGGGTAATGGTGTTGCTGATAAGAGGTTATTGAGTTATTGGGACGGTCATAAGGCTGTGTGGTATCATTTCCATATTTAACATGTTATATTATCTTTGCATATATGATGTAGTTAAATCAAAAATATTTAAGAAATAATGAAAATTGTTGTTGTAGGATCAGGTTATGTCGGACTTGTAACTGGTGCTTGTTTTGCCGAAAGCGGAGTATATGTCACATGTGTTGATAATGATTCCAAAAAAATAAACAATCTGAAGGACGGATTAATACCTATATATGAGCCCGGACTTGAAGGAATTATAAGAAGAAATGTTGATAAGAAAAGACTTGATTTTACTACTGATCTTAAGAATGCAATAACCGGAGCTGAAGTAATATTTATTGCTGTTGGCACTCCTCCCGGTGAGGATGGTTCTGCAGATCTTAAACATGTTCTTCAGGTAGCAATGGAAATTGGATCGTTCATAAATGAGCATATTGTCGTTGTAACAAAAAGCACTGTCCCGGTCGGAACATCCGAAAAAATCAGGAAAACAATAAATGAGGAATTGCAGAAACGCAAAGCCACAGCTACATTTGATATGGCTTCAAATCCTGAGTTTCTGAAGGAAGGTGCTGCAGTTGAGGACTTCCTGAAACCCGAAAGAATCGTAATTGGCATTGACAATGAACTTACCGGAGAAATAATGAAGCGTCTCTATATGCCCTTTGTCCTTAATAACCATCCGATATTATTCATGGATATTGCCTCAGCTGAGATAACCAAATATGCAGCAAATGCAATGCTTGCAACAAGAATAAGTTTCATAAATGAGATTGCCAATCTGTGCGACATTCTTGGTGCTGATGTAAATCAGGTAAGAAGAGGTATCGGAAGTGATTCACGTATTGGAAGCAAATTTATTTATCCGGGAACCGGTTACGGGGGGTCCTGCTTTCCCAAAGATGTTAAAGCACTTATTAAAACCGCCAGTGATAACGGTTATGAACTAAATGTAATAAAGGCTGTTGAAAAGGCAAATGAGTACCAGAAGAGTATCATCTTCAATAAAATGGCAGCCTTTTTTAAAAGTGGCCTCGAAAAAAGGATTTTCGGGGTCTGGGGATTATCTTTCAAGCCGAAAACCGACGATATAAGGGAAGCCTCATCACTGGTTCTTATTGAAAAACTTCTTAATGCAGGTGCCATTGTAAAGGCTTATGACCCTGCAGCCATGAACGAAACAAAAAAAGTGCTCGGTGAAAAAATTGAATATTGCGCTGATCCTTATGATGCCATACATGGAGCCGACGCTATGGTTCTTATGACTGAATGGTCTGAGTTCCACCTTCCCGATTTTAACAGAATGGCAGCACTGATGAAAGAAAAAGTTATTTTTGATGGCAGAAACATTTATGATCCGGCAGAATTGAAAAGGCAGGGATTCAAATATTTTGGCATTGGGCGCAGGTAGAGACGCCATGCATGGCGTCTCTACGAACAAACACTAAAAATTACAACTATGAAAGGAATCATTTTAGCAGGCGGATCCGGAACTAGACTACATCCGATTACAAATTCGATATCTAAACAGATGCTACCTGTTTACGATAAGCCGATGATCTATTATCCTTTATCGGTTCTGATGCTGGCAGGTATCAGGGAAATACTTATAATCTCAACACCACGGGATCTTCCGGGATTCAGAAACCTTCTTGGCGACGGGGCGAAGAGTTCATAGGCAATGATACGGTTTGCATGATACTTGGTGATAACATTTTTTACGGACATGGTTTCGGGGATACTCTTCTTAGTACAGCAAAACTTACTAAAGGAGCTTGCGTTTTCGGATATTATGTTACAGATCCTGAAAGATACGGCGTTGTTGAATTTGATAAAAACAGGAAAGTAATAAGCATTGAAGAGAAACCAACTGCTCCCAAGTCAAATTACGCAGTTACAGGTTTGTATTTTTATGATAATTCAGTTGTTAAAAAAGCTAAGGCTCTTAAACCTTCACCCCGTGGCGAACTTGAAATAACTGATTTAAACAGGGTATACCTTGAAGAGGGAACACTGGAAATAAAACTTATGGGAAGGGGAATGGCATGGCTCGATACCGGCACCTATGAAAGTCTTTTACAGGCAGCTAACTTTATAGCAACGCTCGAACAGCGTCAGGGCCTGAAAGCCTCATGCATTGAGGAGATAGCATATAAAAGAGGCTTTATCGACAGGGAGCAGTTAATTAAGGTAGCCACACCTATTAAAAACAGTCAGTATGGTAAATACCTTCTGAGAATTGCTTCTGACGAAATAAATATATTTGAAGGTTTTAAGTAGCATATTATTATATATGAAAATAAGAGAAACCGGATTCAAAGATCTTGTTGTTGTTATACCTTCTGTCTATCCCGACAGCAGAGGATACTTCTTCGAGAGTTTCAATAAATCCTCATTTGAGAAAGTAGGAATTTTTTACTCACCTGTTCAGGATAATGAATCAAAATCGTCAAAAGGTGTTATAAGGGGACTGCATTATCAGCTAAACCCTATGGCACAGGCAAAACTTATCAGAGTAATTTCTGGAAACATATACGACGTGGCAGTTGACCTCCGCAAAGATTCTCCAACCTTCGGAAAATGGTTTGGCATCGAACTTAATTCCGAGTCAAAGGAACAACTCTTCATACCAAAAGGATTCGCTCACGGGTTCTCTGTTTTAAGTGATACAGCAGTAATAATGTACAAATGTGACAATGTATATAGTCCTGCACACGAAAGAGGAATTAACCTGAATGATCCGGGCCTGAACATTGACTGGAAAACAGACAGCCTTACTCCCGTGATTAGTGATAAGGATTTAAAAAATCCGGGATTTATTGAAGCTGAGAAAAATTTCTGATAAATTAATTTATGGCTATTATTCTTGTTACCGGAGCAGCCGGACAGCTTGGGAATGAGTTGAAAGTAGTATCAAAAAACTTCTACGGGTATGATTTTATATTTACCGACCTTGATACACTTGACCTCTCAAATAAGGAACAAACTGCTGAATTTATTAAAATCAACAGCCCCGACTGGATAGTTAACTGCGCTGCATATAACCTCGTTGATAAAGCTCAGTCAGAGCCTGAAACAGCTATGGTTGTCAATGGCACTGCAGTAAAAAATATAGTTGACTCGATAAAAGGATCTGAGACACGGTTCATTCATATCTCAACCGATTACATTTACGACGGACTTGCCAATGTTCCTTATAATGAATCTGCTGTGCCAAATCCGGCTTCAGAATATGGCAAATCAAAACTTGCCGGAGAAAAATTTGCCCTTCAGCACCATGCTGCCATGGTAATAAGAACAGCGTGGCTTTACTCCTCCTTTGGAAATAACTTTGTAAAAACAATAATGAGGCATGGCAAAGAAAAGGAATCATTGAAAGTAGTATTTGACCAGACCGGCACCCCTACCTATGCCAGTGATCTTGCAACTGCAATAATGAGCATAATTTCAGGAGTAATACGAAATCAGTTTGCATTCAAATCAGGAGTATATAATTACTCAGACGAAGGTGCCTGCACCTGGTATGATTTTGCTGCTGAGATAATTAAAGAGGCCGGATTAAATTGTTTAATAAACCCTGTTCTGACAAAAGAATACCCACTGCCGGCCCCACGACCTGCTTACTCTGTAATGGATAAGATCAAGATAAAAGAAAATTACGGGCTTGTAATACCTCACTGGAGAACAAGTCTGGAGAAATGCATGAAACTTTTAAAATAAAATAAATGGTTATGTTATCACCCGAACAGATCAGAAAAAAAGCTGAAGCCTGGCTTGATTCAGGTTTCAATGAAGAGACCAGAAAAGAGGTCAGCGATATGCTTAAAAACGATGAGAAAAAACTTATCGATGCATTTTACCAGGATCTTGAATTCGGAACCGGCGGATTAAGAGGAATAATGGGTGCCGGAACCAACAGGATGAATATCTATACTCTGGGAATGGCCACACAGGGGCTTTCCAATTACATAATTAAACAGTGTGGCAAAAACGGCATCAGGGTTGCTATAGCTCACGACTGCAGGAACAACAGCAGGTACTTTGCCGAAACAACTGCAAACATATTCGCAGCAAACGGGTTTGAAGTGTTTTTATTCGAAGCGCTGCGTCCGACACCTGAACTCTCATTTGCCATCAGACATTACAAATGTCAGAGTGGTGTTGTAATTACGGCATCACATAACCCGCCTGAGTATAACGGCTACAAAGCCTACTGGGATGATGGCGGACAGGTTGTCGCTCCTCACGATGATGCTATAATCGAAGAGGTGAGAAAAATAACAGATGTAAAACAGATAAAATTCGAAGCCGACAAATCCAGGATCCATGTTATTGGCAAAGAAACTGATGACCTCTTTCTCAAAGAGGTACTGAAGATGAGTATTAATCCTGAGCTTATTAAGAAGTTCAGCAATCTTGGTATCGTATTTACCCCGATTCACGGGACTGGCATTACAATGGTCCCTCCTGCTCTCAGACTATTTGGATTCAAAAACATAATAAGTGTACCGCAGCAGGACGTAATTGATGGGAATTTTCCGACCGTAAAATCACCAAACCCTGAAGAACCTGCAGCACTTAAAATGGCAATTGACAGAGCTGTTGAAACAGGCGCTGAACTTGTTATGGCCACTGATCCCGATGCCGACAGGCTGGGAATAGCTGTTAAAAATAAAAAAGGAGAATTCATCCTGCTAAACGGGAACCAGACCGGAGTAATTCTTGTATGGTATATTCTGTCGCAATTTAAAGCCAGAAACCTGTATAAGGGTAATGAGTATATCATTAAAACAATTGTAACATCTGATCTTCTCGAAAGGATTGCTGAAGGATATAATGTTGAATTCTACAATGTTCTTACAGGTTTCAAATTCTTTGCTGAGCTTATCAGGAAGAATGAGGGGAGCAAAAAATACATAGGTGGCGGAGAAGAGAGCTACGGTTTCCTTCCCGGAGATTATGTCAGGGATAAAGATGCAGTGGCATCATGCGCCCTTATTGCTGAAGCAACAGCATGGGCAAAAAGCCAGGACAAGTCGCTGTTTGAATTGCTGCTTGATATTTACATTCAGTTTGGATTCTATAAGGAAAAACTAGTCAATATAGTCCGCAAAGGCAAAGAGGGTGCCGATGAGATAAAGGTTATGATGACAGGTTACAGAAATAATCCTCCGTCAGTAATTAATAACAGCCGTGTTGTAAGAATAAATGATTTCGAAAAACAGGTTTCAAAGGATCTGGCAACAGGAAATGAAACTCCAACAGGCTTAATAAAATCTGACGTCCTTCAGTTTATCCTTGAAGACGGTTCAAAAATCTCTGTAAGACCCTCAGGAACAGAGCCTAAGATCAAGTTCTATTTTAGCGTTAATACAAAACTTGCTTCAGCAGATAAATTCGATGAAACAGAAAAATTCCTCGACCACAGAATCAACGGGATTATAAACGACATGAAGTTGGCTTAAAAATTAACCGCAAAGAACACAGAGTTGCAGCAAAGGACGCAAAGTTAACCGTTTGAATAATACCCTTTGCGCTCTCTGCGAAATTTCTCTGCGACCTCTGCGGTTAAATGGATTTCAAAATTTGAATTGAATGAAATCATACAGAAAAGAACTTTGGTTTGAAGTTCCGACCCGCCGGGCTTTCCTGAATATTACAGGACAGGTTGAAAAATGCCTTTATGAAAGCGGAATAAAGGAAGGTTTATGTCTGGTAAATGCAATGCATATTTCGGCAAGTGTATTCATAAACGATGACGAATCCGGACTACATCACGATTTTGAAATATGGCTAGAAAAACTGGCTCCGGAGAAACCATATTCACAGTATAAGCACAATGGATTTGAGGACAATGCAGATGCCCATATTAAGAGAACAATAATGGGCAGGGAGGTTGTTGTTGCTATAACTAACGGACAACTTGATTTTGGTCCATGGGAGCAGATCTTTTACGGTGAATTCGACGGTAAACGCCGTAAAAGAGTGCTTGTTAAGATAATCGGTGAATAAAGAAATCCTCTGAAAAATTTACGAGGTATACCTTTTCAGTTGATCTGGTAAGTGCAGTATAAAACCACCTCAGGTAGTCGAGAGTAACCTCATTTCTGTTAAACATCCCCTGATCTATAAAGACTCTCTCCCACTGTCCGCCCTGGGCTTTATGACATGTAACCGCATAGGAGAATTTAATCTGCAGGGCATTGAAAAACGGATCTTTCTTAACCGCATCAAACTGCTGTCTTCGGGTCCTTATATGCTGATAATCAGCCAGTACATTCTGAAACAATTCTTTGCTTTTGTCAGACGGCAATGCGGGTGTATCGAGTTGCAGCACATCAAGCATTACCTTCGATTCGATCTCCATATCATAATCCGAGAATTTCAACACCATATCAGCAAAGCGGAATCCATATCTCTCCTCATATTTTTTAATCTTCCTTACTTCAGCAATATCGCCGTTGGCTATGAAACCGGGTCCCTCTTCATCCTCATCAATTAGAAAGTAATTATTCTTAACAACCATTACCATATCACCGGTACTTATTTCCTCCTCCCTGAAAAAAATCCGGTTCCTGATCCCCTGATTGTATTTGTTCGCCAGCTTGTTCGAATTGACGACAATTATTGTTCCTTCCATTCCACGGGTGCCATAGGCTGTTGAGATCTCATCAATAAGGTCATCGCCTGTAACTCTCACAACATCCCTGAAATTAATGCAATCCAGATAGGGCCTAACAAGATTATTCTCTGATACCTGAAGTCTTACCTGTGTGGCATTCATCAGAATTCCCGAATCCTCGCTCTGGCGTACAACCTGTTTAAGTTCACATGTTATCAGGCCAAATCCGTATCCTCCGAGCGACTCAGGGTCGAGGGCCGGACTAAGTGCCGATCCAACCGGGGGAAGCTGGGCAGTATCGCCGACAAGAATCAGTTTGCATTCGGTTCCTGAATAAACATATTCGATAAGATCATCGAGTACCCTGCCACTGCCAAATAACGAAGAATCACCGGAGCTGTTTGAAACCATTGAAGCCTCATCAACAATGAAAAATGTATCCTTATGAAGATTTCTGTCGAGTGTAAAATTTCCGATACCGTCTTTCGAAGACTTTTGCCTGTAAATCTTTTTATGAATTGTGAATGCCTGTCTTCCCGAATATGAAGAAAGAACCTTAGCTGCTCTTCCTGTTGGAGCAAGAAGCACAGATTTCATCCGCAAAAGGTCAAGTGTCTTGACTATTGAACTAATAACACTTGTCTTACCTGTTCCGGCATAGCCCGACATAAGAAAGATCACATCATTATTATTTTCAGTTATATATGAAGCTATCTTCTTCAGGGCTTCCGACTGATCTTCTGTTGGAATGTTTCCAAGATTCTTACAGAGCTGGTTATATATAATTGTATCGCGCATTACGATTTTGGACAACTTAAATTGCCGCTCGGATATTTTTTCTAATTTTGTTAGCAAACTTAACAAACTTCCTCCACTTTAAACTGAGGACCTAACACTAAAATACACCCAATTCATTAATGATTTATGCCCTTTCTGGAACTCTTTGACGAGACACTTGACATTAACTCAACTGAGAACTATGAGTCAGCCGTGGAGATCAGTCCTGACTCTGTTTCGTTTTGCCTGCTCGATACTTTAAGAAACAAATATGTCCTTCTCAGGAAGTTCAGCACCGACGACAGGAAGGATTACAGTGCAGGTCAGATCAGGGATATAATAAGCACTGATGATTTCCTTACAAAGAAATACAGGAAATTGAATGTAATTCTTCCGGCTCAAAAGTTTACCCTGGTACCTGCGCCGCTTTATGATCCCGGGAAAAAGGAAGAGTACTTCCTTTTGAATCATCTTCCGGAAGATGGGAAAGTACTGCTCACAAATAAGATTCCCGAACCGGATTCCTATATAGTTTATTCGTTACAGAAAGAGATAAATGATGTTGTTACAGACTTCTTTGCCGGCGCACTTCCTGTACATCATATGAAACCTCTACTCAGCCATATCACTCAAGTAAGAAAAACAGGAGATTCAAATTATATACACGTACATGTTGAGCGCGACTTTTTCAACTTGATAGTATTCTCAGGCGGAGCAATGAAATTCTGCAATACATTTAATTACAGAAACATATCTGACATTATGTATTTTGTTATGAATGTATTCAAAACTCTCGGGCTTAAGCAGGAAGAAACGATTCATTTCAGCGGCATGACAGAAAAGTATGATGATCTCTCATCAGCTTTTTCGTTATATGTCAGGAATATTAAGTTTTCAGTGCCAACAGGCAATTTCACCTTTAGTTATGTATTCAACGAAATACCCTTTCACAGTTTCCTAAACCTATTTACAGTCTTGCATTGCGGATAATAGGAGGAAAATACAAAGGCCGGAGGATAACTCCTCCCAAAAACTTCAAAGCCAGGCCAACTACTGACTTCGCAAGGGAAGGTTTATTTAATATACTGAATAACAGGATAGATTTCGAAACAGCTATGGTTCTTGATCTTTTTTCAGGAACAGGATGCATGAGTTATGAATTCGCTTCGAGGGGGACGCAAACAGTTCATCTTGTTGAAAAAGACCCGGTACATATATCAGGAATTAAGAAGATAATCCATGAACTCGGAATGGAGAACATAAGACCTATACATATTGATGTAAAAACCTATCTGAAAGCCTGCAATATAAAGTATGATGTAGTATTTGCCGATCCTCCGTACCAATTGAAATGGCTCAGGGAGTTGCCCGATCTTATAACTGAAGCCAATATAATAAAGGAAGATGGTTTTTTAGTACTGGAGCACCCAAGGGATATAAGTTTCAACGAACACCCACTACTATTTGAACACAGGAATTACGGAGGCGTCAATTTCAGCTTTTTCAGGCCTTTACGGGAAGCAAATGAGGGTGCTGTAACAGACTAATATTTGGGTCATTAAAAAATTTCAAATTTTATTTTCAAAAAATATTTTGCGGAGTTAAAAAATAGCTTAATTTTGCAACTCGTTTTACAATTGGTGCGGTAGTTCAGTTGGTTAGAATAACGGCCTGTCACGCCGTGGGTCGCGGGTTCGAGTGCGGCGATGTCAGTTCACTGACATAAGCTGACGGATTAAAATACGTAAAATGCTGCGCAGCATTTTTGTTTTCGTTCGCAAGGTAACCCGTGGAGGAAAGGGTCCGGCGAAGCCAATCCCGGCAACACTGCGCGTGAGTTACAACAAAGATCCATGTTATAATCCGTGCTATTACATATATGACAACGATGTTAGCCTCAGGCTGAAGTATAAGAAATAAGGCAGAATCAAACTTTATCTTCCTATGACATAGGATACTTAAATAATGGATTTCCTTTCTGGCCTCTTTCCTTAATTAACTGAACCTCTTCCGTCGATAAAGGATTAAGTTTATCTGATACACTTATTGCAATCCTGAGAAGTTCAGCTTCCCCGGGAGAAACAGCTGCAGTGACAGGGTGAGATAGCGTGAATCTCAGTCCCATCATTATATCTTCCTTACTTGTAAGTGGTTCATACCAGCATTTAGGATATTTCGACTTGTCGGCGCCCTCAGGCCACGGACCCTTTGCCATTGCTTTAAGTGCCAGAATACCCATTTTCTTTTCCTGTGCTTTGGCCAGGACCTGTGGACCAAAGTTGGCTGCATTCCAGGTAGTAAAATTAACAGGGAATAAAATCGAATCAAAATCAAAACGGTCCATTAACGCCATTGCAGCCTCGACTGAATGAGCTGAGAAGCCAAGGAAACGCACTTTCCCCTCTTTTTTTGCCTCTTTAAATGTCTCAATTGCACCATCTTTTCCAAAAATAGTATCAACATCCTTCAAATTGGTAACAGCATGTAGCTGGTAGAGATCAAAATGGTCTGTCCTCAGGTTTTTTAATGATTGTTCCAGTTCTATACGCGAATCTGCTTTGGTTCGTTTTCCAGTCTTGCAGGCTAAAAAAACATTTTTCCGGTAAGGTTCGAGTGCCGGTCCAAGTTTTATCTCTGCATCACCGTAGGAAGGAGCAACATCAAAATAGTTAATCCCTGAATCTATTGCAAGTTTTACCATTTCGGAGGCATCTTCAGGAGATGCATTTTTAACAACAATACCTCCAAATCCGATCACTGAGAGCATCTCTCCGGTGCGTCCCAATGATCTTTTCTCTATTTTCCCGGGAGCAGTCATCCTGGAAATTGCAGAAAGATCTGCAGGAAAAAGACTTAGAACCGGTGCAATTGTTGCTGTAGTTTTAATAAAATCACGTCGTTTCATACAAGTCAAATTATTAAGTAAGTACAAGGATCAGAGACTGAAAAGTAAATAAACAGTGTAAGAAATACAGCCTACGCTGCTGATATCTACTTTATTTTGAACTTGAATGTCTGCTTAGTTTTTTTTAGATTTTGTTATGATAAAATTATGAAATATAAATCAATTAACATCGGCTGGATAAGCTGTAATGAATAAAAAATATTTATTAATATTCTCTCCGGGAGTAACCTTCATAAATAGGGCCATAATAACATCCCGTCCGCACCGCAAACGAAAACAAAAAGCAACCCTAATCGGGTGGCTTTTGTATTTCAAGGAAAGGGTCCGGCGAAGCCAATCCCACAACACAAAAATCCGCTGACAAAAATCAGCGGCAATCAGTATTAAGATAAGTCAAACTAAAATTGAGAGGGTATCTTATTTACATTCAGGACAAACCAATGGACCTTCTGCTTTGGCACCGGCTTCGAATTCTTTACCACACTTTTCACATTTAACCTTGTTCTTGGCATCTGCGGCCATTCTGGCCACAATTGCAGAGTTGAACTCCATCGCCTGCATATCCCTGGTTAAAGAATACTTATCTCTGCGCATATTGGCAGCTACAGAATCTTCCTGACGGGGAAGCGGAATACTTAATTCATCTTTCATCCCGCAAAGATACGAAAAATAACCGGCATTCCTTCATAATGGTGCTCATTATGAATTAATATGAACGGTTTTGTGATTTGTGTAAGGAACGGTCGCGACCGTTCCCTACATTAATGGGTCACGAATTTACACTACAGGTTCCCAGCCTTTTTCATACTCTCTGGTCCAGAGTTTCATAGCATCGGCATCGTTTATAATATGACCATTTGACGGATCAATATTAAGTGTATGACCAACCCGCTGAGCAATATTTCCGAGCTGCATCCATAAAGTACTTTTATGGCCGCTCAAGGCATCGGCAAAAGGCTTCCTGTTATTCCTTATGTTTTCAAGAAAGTCAACAACATGAAGTGCATCCAGGGCCTCACCCGGACTGGTAGTATTCAATCCTTCAGTAATAATTATATCAGACTTAACTTCTTTAACGAGCTTGTTCTTATTATCATAGATTATATAACTGTTGTCACCAGTATGAAGGGATCCTGTTTCACCATGAAAAATCACTCCTCTTGCTCTGTTATCTATATAACTGCCATTACAGCTTCTACCTTCCCATGATATAGTAAATCCCGGAGATTCAAATGAAATAACCTGTGTATCAGGTGTCTCCCAGTCGTCCTTAAAATGATATCTCCCTCCTACTGAATTCACTTTAGTTGGGTAGTCAAGTCCAAGTCCCCACCTTATAACATCAATATCGTGTGTTCCATTGTTCAGTGCTTCACCTGTTCCCCAGTTCCAGAACCAGTGCCAGTTATAATGGATAAGATTGTCTTTATAGGGACGCCTTGGTGCCGGACCCTGCCATAATTCATAATCAATGTTTGAAGGTACAGGAACAACTTTTCCAATACCTATTGGACCGCGGGTGTTGGCATACCAGGCTTTTGCCATATATACTTTTCCTATTACTCCACTCTTAAGTTCATTTAGTCCCTGAGTAAGAACCGGCCATGAACGTCTCTGTGTGCCGATCTGAACTATGCGTTTATACTTTTCAGCTGCCTCCACGAGCATCTCTCCCTCACGTGGGCTATGGCTAAGAGGCTTTTCAACATATACATGTTTACCTGCCTTGCAACTGAGAATAGCTGCAGGCGCGTGCCAGTGGTCGGGAGCAGCAATATACACTGCATCAAGGTCTTTGTCGTCGAGTATTGCACGAAAATCCCTGACACCTTTAGGCGACTTGCCTGTAACATTCAAAACAGCTTTTATCCCCTTCTGCAATGCGATATCATCAACATCGCAGATATAACGGACCTCTGTGCGAGGCTGTTTGGCAAAAGTACCTGCCATAGAGGCCCCCCTGCTGTTACAGCCGATTATTGCTATGCTGATTACGTCAGTTGAACCCTGGATGTTATTATAGCTGCGTGCAGTTGATGCAAGCAGGTTTCCGCCAACTGCAAGTCCTACAGTGCCTGCAGCTGCTTTCCTGATGAAATCCCTTCTTGTGTCTGTCATATGAATATTCAATTAAATTATAATAGTATCCCGATCTTTGCTCTGTGCCCTGTGCTCTGTGCCCTGTGCCCTGAGCCCTGTGCCTATTTACACGCCATTACTCCCTTGAAATATCCTATAGATTCGGTTATTCCAGCCAGAGGATCATTCATATCCTTTTCGAACTCGAGACTGCAACTGCCTGTGTATTTTATCTTCCGGAGGGTAGCCACAACCTTTGGAATATCAATTATTCCCCGTCCTATTTCAACTGTTTTACCTTCCTTGGCTGCCTTATCAACATCTTTTATATGCACGTCATAAATCCTTGACTTGTATTTAACGATGTCAGAAGAAGGATCCTGACCGTCACGGGTCGTATGACCGATGTCGATGCAGATGCCGATTCTTGAATCAAGATCTTTTATGTGATTCCAGATATCTGTAGCATTAGGATACAGAGGATTGTCTGGTCCATGATTATGAATTGCAAGCTTGAAATTGTAACTCTGAATCTTCTTTTCAACATAAGGAAGAAGCACATAATCAGGTGCTCCGACAATCATTTTTACTCCGGCCATTTTTGCATACTCAAAAGCCTGGTCGACAGCTGCTTCTGTTTTCATGTAAATAACACCAACAGTGTAAACATTAATACCTGCTGCCTTAAACTGACCAAGAATTGTATTAATCTGTTCCTGAGTGCTGTTAAGTGGCATATGAAAATCCTTCAGCGAGAGGTTTGTGACACCTATACGCTTCATCATTTCAATAGTTTTTTCAACATTGAATCTCAGAAAAGTGTATCCGGCCATACCAAGGGTAAAGCCATTTACAGTTTTATCAACGGAAACAGGAGGTGCAGCACCTGCATAGAGAGAGGAAGCACCAACAGCCAGAACTCCAGTTCCGGCTAACTTTAAAAAGTGGCGACGTGAATTCATAAAATCCTTTTTAATATTATTTTTTAACTACCATATTATTATCAATCAGCCTGCTGTTATATGTCTGGATAATTGCTTTAAGTTTCTCCTCCATATCCTTTTGCAGATCGGGGTACTTATCTATCAGGTTCTGTTCAAGAAAAATATCAGTTTTATAATTAAATACACCAATTGGTTTATTATCAATCATTTCAAGGATATGATCCTTCATATAAAGATGATAAGTGCTTCCGCTTGTATTAAATGCAAATGTTTCAATTGAGTCATTAAGAAGATCATTGCCAAATGCAATATACTCTTCATCAAAACTGAGATAATTCAGTATTGTCGGCATTATATCAATCTGCTGGGCAATTCGTTTCTTCATTCCCCTCAGGTCGCTGCCCGGCTTAGCTGTTACAACAAAAAGTGTATTTGCGAACCAGGGTGACTTTGAAATCTGCTTAAAAAGCTCACTGAGGGCAAAATCGGTGTACCCCACAACCTCAACGATTGGGGCAGCCCCTTTTTTGAACCGTCCCTTATACTTTTCAGGTACTTCGAAAGGATGATGAGATGAGACAGAGAATATAGAGGCAAGAAACGGTTCTTTAAAACTATCCATTGTCGCACCGAAAAATTTAAAGAATGGTTCGTCCCATACACCCCACATGCCATCAAAATCATTTTTTTCGGGGTATTGGTCAAGTCCGAAATAATCGTCAAATCCTGCAACTTTGGCGAAGGAATCAAAACCCATAGATCCGTTTGGCGCGCCATGGAAAAAGGCCGAATAATAACCCTTTCTCTTTAATAATTCAGGAAGTCCGTTAATCCTGTTATTTGCATAATGTGAAATTGTATAAGGAGTCTCAAGTGAAGGTACAGATGCAAGAATAGAGGGCATTGCATCGATCGATTTCTTACCATTTGCAACCGAGACATCAAATGTAAGTCCGACACTTATCAAGGAGTCAATAAAAGGTGTATACCCCTTATACGTTCCTCCCTCAAGTCCCTGATTAAATGCTCCGATATATTCTCTTGCAAAGCTTTCGAGAATTATAACAACAACATTCTGTTTATCAAATGGGATATCACCTTTGGGAATATAGTGAGGATTATAAAGTCCGGTGAGTTTCTTTTCATCAAAGAACTCATATCTCACGAGTGACTTCTTATCAAAGGTCCTGAAAAAGCTAAATGGTGTATTAAGAACAATGGCAACATCGCGGGGAGTATCCACGTATTTGGCTGCATTGCTGATTGTTATTGGCCGTGTTGAATGTTTGTAGCCGCCTCTTGCACCACCAATAACAAGTGCAATAACGACAGGAATCATAAGTACATTTATTGCATAATATACAATTCTCTGCCGGGGCTCAGGCTTCCTGACCGGCACCTTGTTATACAGGTATACCATAATAAACCAAAGCAGAATCGTAAAAAGAGTTGCCGGCCAGTAATCAATCAGGAATCGGAAAAATATTTTTACAACATGTGTTTCATTTTCAAATGTTTTGAATACATCTCCTGTTGCCCTTTTATCAACGAAGCGGTAATATACAAAATCCATCCCGTTCATTGCGATTGCAATTCCGTTGGTAATAAAGTACAACCATTTAACTATCCTCTGATATATAGCATTATACCGGATATCAAAAGGAATAATGCAGAGGAGTATGAAAACTATGTTTATATAGACTATTGCAGAAATATCGAAAACAACTCCCCCCTTCATTATTATTAAAAACTGGCTTAATGTAACGCCGGGGAACATCTTAAAATTGAATAAGAAAAATCCGACTCTGCAGAGTGAGAAAAGAAACAGAATCAGCAGGATCCTGTAAACAAGAACAACATAAATATTTCTGGAAAAAATCCAGTTTCTCACATATCTATCTGTCATACATCTACTTCCATAAAAATCTATTCAACCTGTTTCTTGCAGATTAAGGTCATTAAAAATATAAAATCTACTTGTCAGTTGCAAGTTTGATACTTTTTATCCAGACTAGTACCGGAGCAGGAGTTTTTTTTCCGTTCGTGGCAACTGCACCATATTCAATGCCAAATGAGAAAGGCATGGCTCCTACTCCATCTTTGGAGTTTCTTACAGGCAGCTTCTCTATAGGCAATACCATATTATACAGAAGGAATCCCTGATTATTAATGCTTACTGCTCCTGTAAAAGTATCAGGGTTTTCGGACTTTACCCTTCGCTCTTCTCCTTTAAAGCCTAAGAGTTCAATTGTAGTCGCCATCGCCAATGCGTTAATAATAGAAACTTCCTGAGCACCTGATTCCTGTTTATCGCTCTTTCGGTTGCCTGAGGACTGATTCTGAGTGCCCAGCGGGAAATAGACCCCAAGGCTTTTTTCAGGCTTATTATCCATATTGACCCACAATTTCAGACCGTCCCTGAGTATTCTTAAGCCTGCAACCTGATCCTGAATCTTAAGACTAACATAGATCTTATTATCGTCATTAGATATGAAATAAAATACTTTGCCTTTTTTTATATATTTCCAGTCAGCCTGCGGGATATTTACATCAGGAGAACCATCTTCATTCCATCTGCTCTGAAAAACATTGCTGGTCTGCCCTGCCAGATCGAGTGAAAACAGCAGTATTGAAAAAAATATAATTTGCTTCATAGTGAAAAAATAAACGCCGGGTTGAGGTATTTATTATCCTTAGACCTGGCGTTATAGAGGTTTTAAATTTTACTAATTCTATTCGAGATATGTATAGCCATATAGTCCGGAGCGGTAATTAGAAAGAAACTCCTTGCCCTCCTCAAGAGTAATAATGCCGGCCTTCACCGAGGTTGTCACCCACGACTCTACTGTTCTTACCATTTTCTTCGAGTTATACTGGACATAATCAAGCACTTCTGCAACTGTTTCACCATCAATAACCTGATCAATCTTATAACCGTTTTCATCAACCGACACATGGACAGCATTAGTATCTCCGAACAGATTGTGAAGGTCGCCAAGTATCTCCTGATAAGCTCCAACCAGAAATACTCCAAGATAATATGGCTCTTTCCCCTTCAGAGAGTGGACAGGAAGATGATGTGAGGAATTTCGTGTTGAAATGAAATTGTCAATTTTCCCGTCGGAGTCACATGTCATATCCTGAATTGTTGCGGTCCTCATAGGCTCCTCATTGAGCCTGTGTATAGGCATTATCGGGAAAATCTGATCTATTGCCCATGCATCGGGCAGTGACTGAAACAGAGAAAAATTACAGAAATATTTATCAGATAATATACGTGAGATCTGACGAAGTTCCTCAGGTACATGCTTTGTAACATTTGCCATCTGATATACTTTTCTTGCTATCGACCAGAACAGCTTTTCAATCTGGGCCCTGGTCTTGAGATCTACAAGGCCAAAACTGAATCTATCGAGCGCCTCTTCCCGAATCTGCTGAGCATCATGCCATGTTTCAAGCATCCTCAGCTGATTGAAATTATCCCACAGAAGATAGAGTTCCTTTACAAGTTCATGGTCCTGATCATTAATCAGGTCTTCCGGATCCCATGCCGGAAGTGTAGTTGTTTCAAGTACTTCAAAAATCAATACTGAATGATGTGCAGTAAGCGATCTTCCTGACTCGGTAATAATATTGGGATGCGGAATATTATTCTTATTGCTGACATCAACAAAGGTACTTATTGAGTCATTAACATATTCCTGAATTGTATAATTTACACTGCTTTCGCTGTTTGAAGAACCTGTTCCATCGTAATCAACACCAAGTCCTCCGCCAATATCAACAAACTCAACATTAAACCCGAGTTTCCTGAGTTGTACATAAAACTGGCTTGCCTCGCGAAGAGCAATTTTTATCCTGCGGATCTTGGTAACCTGACTTCCGATATGAAAATGGATAAGCTTGACACAATCCCTCATCCTGTTTTTTTCAAGAAAATCCATGGCCTCAAGAAGTTCACTTGAAGTAAGTCCGAATTTACTTATATCGCCACCTGAATCTTCCCACTTGCCGCTTCCCACGCTGGCAAGTTTAATCCTTATGCCCAGGTTAGGCTTAACTTTCAGACGCTTGGCTATTGATGTAATTAGTTTAAGTTCATTAAGCTTTTCAACGACAAGAAAAATCCTCTTTCCCATTTTCTGTGCAAGAAGTGCCAGTTCAATATAGTCCTCATCCTTGTATCCGTTGCAGATTATAAGCGATTCGGGGTCAGTATTTATGGCAATTACAGCGTGAAGCTCAGGCTTTGAACCTGCTTCAAGACCAATGTTGAATTTTTTACCGTGACTCACGATTTCCTCAACAACAGGACGCATCTGGTTAACCTTTATAGGGTAAATGATAAAATTCTGCGCCTTGTACCCATACTCCTCAGATGCCGATTTGAAGCAGTTTGAAATGCTGAGAATCCTGTCATCGAGAATATCAGGAAACCTTATCAGTACAGGGGTTGAGACATCTGATAACATCAGCTCATCCAGAAGTTCCTTAAGATCAACTGCTGCACCATTTTTCTGAGGAGTAACTTCAATGTTGCCTTTTTGGTTAATTGCAAAGTAATCTACACCCCAGCCGTTTATGTTATACAGTTCAGCCGAATCTTCAACACGCCATTTTCTCATTTCAGTTCAAATTGATTTTTTGATAAGGCCCCAAAGGTCAGAAAAAAATTACAGAATTGGAATTGTTTTTAAATCAATATTATGCATTATTTTATAAACCGGATAAGGATTATACGCCCCTCCCCATTGAGGAACAAGATACCTGTCAAAGAAATTCCAGACAACCATTCCGTCTGTCGATTGTGGCTCAAGCAAACTGGCTGCAACGTTTGCCAGTGGCTGAGCTGTTCTTACAATAATGGTTCCGGATGGAAAACTGATAGTTTCATTCAGGAATTTTCCTTTTATGCTGTTTGTATAGTGACCCTGATTCAGTCGCACAGCACCTTTGAGTTCTGCAATTTCAAACTCCTGAACCTCTAATTTAACAGGAACAGTAAGTTTCTCAATTCTTATTCCGTGCACTTTAAGCAGTCCTGAAATCTCAGGATCAGCGGTATTTATAATATATGCATATGGAAAACCAACACTTTTTACCGGATAATAATCTATAAGATAAGGTACAGTAACCGTTTTTTGCCTGTCACTTTTCCTGTAACTTCTTCTTCCGTTTACATCTGTTGCCAGCTCTGCCTCATAGGTTTTTATTGTTGCAAACTCTGGAGCTGGTCTAACTTTATATTCTATTGCAAAAGAATCGGCTTCAGCAGGACTCAATCCTCTTTTTGTTGTCCTGTTGTCAGATTCACCCAACATATCCTTAATCTCTGCTTTGTGTGCTGAGGAATAATCAATTAATGAATGAATCAAATAGTAACAACCAATCACTCTTGATTTATAATCAGCATAAACGTAATTCTCATTCAGAATAGCAAGTCTGTTTCGTAATCCGACATAATTTGTCATATAACGTGGTTCTGCAACCTCAAAAAGCCAGCCTTTTTCGGGATTTAGCATATCAACGAATTCACCATAATAACAGTTCTCAATTTTATACTTGTCAAGAAGTGTAAGCGACATTGCAGGAACCATTTTGTCGCGCATATACTTAATTAATGTGTTATCTGAATTGGGATTAACCATCCATGTAAACGTTACAGGTTCAACATGATAAGATCCATTTGTCGTATGACAATCCATAAACACCGAAGGATCCCATTTATTGAAAACATTCATCAGAACTCCTTTAACCTCAGGCGACTCGGCCTTCATTGCATCACGGTTAAGATCAAGAAACTGTCCATTATGGCGAACACCAACACCGTTTTCAGGACCAGTCTGATGAGTTCTGTTCAGGGGAGAGATCTTCTCATTTCCGTCGGGATTGAAATTCGGACATATAAGAAGAACAACATCCTTAAATATCGGGTTGTTTTTATCTTTAAGTAAGTCGCGTGCATACATAAGAGCCGCCTCTTTCCCTTCAACCTCACCTGCGTGAATGTTTGCCTGGATATATACAACTATCCTCTTGTCACCTTTAAGGTCAGCAGGCGATGTCGGCAACGGGTTTCCAATTACAAGAAGCGGAATCTCCCTGCCCTCTGTGGAAACTGCAATATTTTCTACCCTTATAAATGATGAATTCTTCTTGAGTTCATCAACAAAAGCCATAACATCTTCATAATCTGAAGTAGACTTATAGTCAGATTGCTCTGCTATTGTCAATAATTTAGTTTGGCTCAGAAGAGCAGCATCTGTAAACAGGATAGCAAAAAGGATTATAACAATCTTTTTCATTTCAGCATTTTTCATTTCAATATTGTCCGTAAAAATAGAAAGATTAATAACCAAGGATCACAAAAACCTTATTTTAATGACCTGTTTTTTAGTGTAACTTTGTGTCTTAGAGTCTTAGTGGCAAAATAAATAGCAGATTATTAAAGAATTTGAATTTCCGGACGCCAAATAATATGCTAAATATCAGTTTAATAAAATTTGTTTAGATTATTTCAAAATAAATATGTAGCTTGCGGCACTAATTTTTAAAAACAGAATAAAATGAACAAAGGAACAGTTAAGTTTTTTAATGTGTCAAAAGGATTCGGATTCATTAAAGATGCAGATTCGGATAATGAGTATTTTGTACATGTATCAGGTCTGAAAGATCAGATTAAAGAAAACGATGAAGTAACATTTGAACTTCAGGAAGGCAAAAAAGGAATTAATGCAGTAGATGTAAGACTAGCTTAGTTTATTATCTATAGAAAGATTAATTATTCAAAATCCCGGTCGCTGACCGGGATTTTTTTTTATGACAAATGACAATTGAACTACTGTCTTTTTTTCTCTTCCTTTTTAGCTTTTTTAGCTAACCGTTTTTCTTTCAGACTTTTTGTAGGTTCCTTTTTGATTTTGGTCTGTTCTTTAGCTTTCTCGTGTGACATGACTGACAATTTTTTAAGTTAATAAAAAAAGTATCTCAAATATAGCAATAATTAAACTGATTGTTCTCCTTTTTATTATAAAGAAGTTTAAACTTCAATGAGAGTTGCTGCCTCAAAGTCAAGGTACCAGTTAAGCTCTCCTTTAACAGGAATAATATGTGAAGCCGGAAAGCTTTTATATCCCTCTCTCTTTTTTATTATTTTTTCAATCACTTCTGCCTTCTTTTTACCTGTAACAAGAAAAACTACCCTGCCTGCATTATTTATAACTTTACCTGTAAGTGTAATCCGTTTCTGACCTGAAACAGGATGCTTTGTAACAGCACAATTATTTTCTGATTCCATTAAATCTGTCTCACCGGGAAAAATGGATGCTGTATGACCGTCTTCACCCAAACCAAGTATAACGATATCGAAACGAGGGAAACCGTTTTGTGTTTCAGTAAAATCAAGAATTTCACATGAATATCTTGCTGCCTCTGCTTCAGGATCTGATTCTCCGGCAATCCGGTGGATATTTGATGATGGAATTTCAATCCTGTCGAAGAGTTTTCGCCGGGCCATTCCGTAATTGCTCTCTGAGTTATCTGCAGCAACACATCTTTCATCGCCCCAGAAAAAATGTGCATACTCCCAGTCTGCAGAATTCGAAAAATGACTCCCAAGAAGGGAAAAGAGCAGCTCTGGTGTTGAACCGCCTGAAAGGGCAATAGTAAATCGTCTCCTTTCTGCAGCAGATTTATTAATAGCAGCAACCAGCTCCCCGGCAAACTTTTCTGCAAGCAGGTACGGCGACCTGAAAATTTTATAATTCGCAATAATTTCCGTCATCTGTGAGGTTTTTACATGGAAATCTCCAGTTTATTCCGTCTCTTTCAAAAAGATCATCAGCATGCTCCGGCCCCCAGGTACCAGCCGGATAACCAAAAATTTTCACATCCGGATTACTTGCCCATGCCTTCTGTATTGGTTCAAGAAACTTCCATGCTGTCTCAACTTCATCATCGCGTGAAAAAAGAGTCGAATCACCTAGCATAACATCTTGCAGCAATCTCTCATAAGCCGAAGGAATTCTGATATCAGCAAGATCAGAATAATGAAAATCCATATTAACATTCTTGACATTAAAACCTGCTCCGGGTTCCTTCATGTCAAATTTAAACAATATCCCCTCATCAGGCTGAATTCTGATTATAAGCTGATTTGATGATATCTTGCCTGTTTCCCTTCTGAAGAGATGATGAGGTGTCTCCTTGAAATGTATTACAATTTCTGTCACTCTGGTAGGAAGCCGTTTTCCTGTTCTTATATAGAAGGGCACACCTCCCCACCTCCAGTTATTAATATAAAACTTTATTGCTACATAAGTCTCTGTGCGTGAACGAATATCAACATCTTTTTCATGTCTGTACCCCGGAACACAGATGCCCCTTACAAGTGATCCTGTATATTGTCCCCTTATTACATATTTGGAAACTTCCTCCTCCCTGATAGGCTGCAATGACTGAAAAACCTTAAGTACTTCATTACGTATCGCATCAGCATCAAGCGATGAGGGAGGCTCCATAGCTGTAAGTCCAACCATCTGAAGAAGGTGATTCTGAACCATATCCCTCAGAGCACCTGAAGAATCATAGTATCCTCCCCTCTCCTCCACTCCGATACTTTCAGCTGAGGTAATTTCAATCCTGTCGATATAATTTCTGTTCCATAATGGTTCAAACATGCCATTTGCAAAACGCGTAACAAGAAGATTCTGCACTGTTTCCTTTCCAAGGTAATGATCAATCCTGTAAATCTGATCCTCCTGAATAATCTCATGAAGTCTCGAATTAAGATTTCTCCCCGATATAAGATCATAACCAAAAGGCTTTTCAATAATAATCCTCCTGAATCCTTTGGTCTGATCAGCAAGTCCGGTCTTTGCCAGATTTACAGCAATAGGTTCATACATACTCGGAGGAGTTGCCATATAGAAAATATAATTGCCTCCTATACCATATTTATTATCAATCTCTTCGATAGTTTTATTCAGCACAAAATAATCTTCAAGAAGTGAATTATCCATAGACAGATAATAGAGCTCCTCTGAAAATGAATCAACTAAACCCATTTCTGTTACTTTCTCCTCCGAAAAAGAAACAATTGCTTCTTTCATCTTCTTACGAAAATCCTCTTCAGTGAATTTTGTCCTTCCAACACCCAGTATAGCAAATTTTTCAGGCAACATCTTCTGCTGCTTAAGGGAAAATATTGCCGGAATAAGTTTCCTTGAAGCAAGGTCGCCGGAGGCTCCGAATATTACAATAATCAGTTTTTCAGGTCTTTCCATACTTTATTATACTATATAACAAACCTATTCTTAAACCACAAGGTAACAATAAAAAACTCATTATGTTAACTGGTTGGGTGCAATTATGTAACCTGATTGTTTATTTCACCAATAATACCTGATTCAAACATTCGGAATAAATTATTATAATTATTAATATTTTTATTAACATTAATGACAGATTGAAAGATTATATGCTATATTTGTCGAAATTTATTAAACATAATGAATAAAAACATAACCATTATTTCAAGGCGAATTAACAGGAGGTTAATCGGCATAGGATGAGAATGGTATTTTGAATAGGATTAGGGATAACCGTTCTCTGGGAAAGCAGAGAGCGGTTTTTTTTGTTTAAACGGAGAAAAGAATAACATAAAAATGATGAAAACAGAACGGCCTCAACAGCAGGGATTGTACCGGCAGGAATTTGAACATGAGAACTGCGGTATCGGATTTGTAGCACACCTGAAAGGAAAGAAATCGCACTCCATAATCAGGCAGGGACTTGATATTCTTGCAAATATGACCCACCGGGGGGCAGAAGGAGCCGACAGCAAAACAGGCGATGGTGCAGGTGTTCTGATTCAGGTTCCCCGCGATTTCTATCTGATACAGGGATACTCCCTTCCTCCTGAGGGTCAGTTTGGAACAGGTCTGGTTTTCTTTCCTCAGGATAATTCAGATGCTGATGCCTGCAAAGAAATATTTACCGGCATAATAAAAGAAGAAGGTGTTGACCTTATCGGATTTCGTGAAGTACCCCGCGACAATAGTGTAATTGGAGAAATTGCCAGGGCAGCTGAGCCTCAGATAGAACAGATACTTCTAGGGTCAGATGTACCACAGGAAGTTCTTGAAAGAAAACTGTATATAATAAGAAAGAGAACAGAAAACGCAATACGCAACTCTGACCTGAAACAGAAAAACCTGTTCTATATACCAAGCCTTTCAACAAAGGTACTTATATATAAAGGTATGCTTACATCTTGTCAGCTCGGTGAATATTACCTCGATCTCAATGATGAAAGAGTACAGAGTGCAATTGCGCTTGTTCATTCCCGTTTCAGTACAAATACTTTCCCTAGCTGGGATCTTGCACAACCTTTCAGGATGCTCGGTCATAACGGTGAGATAAATACAATAAAAGGCAACCGTTTCTGGATGGAAGCCAGGGAATCCATTCTTAAATCGGATAAACTGGGCGATCTTTCAAGATTATATCCTATAATAGAACCAAATAAAAGCGACTCAGCGTCACTTGACAATGTTCTTGAATTTCTCATAATGAGCGGAAAATCACTGCCATATGCAATGTCAGTTCTTATTCCTGAATCAATTAATGACAAAAACCCGATTTCACCTGAACTTAAGGCATTTTACCAGTATCACTCTACATTTCTTGAACCATGGGATGGTCCTGCCTCACTTATTTTTTCAGACGGTCGTTACATCGGGGGCATGCTCGACAGGAACGGGTTACGACCTTCCAGATATGTCATAACAACCAATGACCTTATTGTGCTTGGATCAGAAACCGGGGTACAATCATTTCCTGCAGAGGAAATAAGAGAAAAAGGAAGACTGAAAGCCGGAAAAATGATTCTTGTTGACACCAAGGCAGGTAAGATCTTTTACGATAAAGAACTCAAAGCCCAGCTTGCCGGTGAATATCCTTACGGTGAATGGATCCAGCAGAATATGGTTAAACTCGAAAAAATAGAGACAGGTCACCAGGAATCACCTGATATGGGCGACCAGTATAGCAAATACCTCACCTCATTCAATTATTCGCTTGAGGATACCGAAAGGATAATAAAGGAGATGGCAGCTACCGGAAAAGAGCCTATTGGCTCAATGGGTAACGATGTCCCGGTTGCAGTTCTTTCGAAAAAACCATACAGGCTCTTCAACTACTTCAAACAGCTGTTTGCTCAGGTAACAAATCCTCCAATAGATCCAATCAGGGAAGAACTTGTTATGACCCTGACAGGATACCTCGGTTCGCTACAGCAAAACCTGCTTGAAATATCTCCCGACCATGTAAAAATGGTCAGATTCAGGAATCCTGTTATATCAAATACATATTTTCAGATTGTCAAGAACCTGAGATACAAGGGATTTTCTGCTGCAACTCTTCGTATGCATTTTGAAGCTGCCTCAGGTGCCGAAGGACTTCAAAAAGCTGTAGATCAATTATGCATTGATGCCGAAAAAGCGGTTGATGACGGACATAACTATATTGTTCTTTCTGATCGCGGAATAACAGAACAGACAGCCCCTATCCCATCAATACTGGCAGTGTCGGCAGTTCATCACTTTCTTATTAAAAAGAGAAAGAGGATGCAGATTGATCTTGTTATTGAAACAGCAGAACCACGTGAAGTAATGCATTTTGCTTTATTATTTGGTTATGGGGCCAGCATAATTAACCCGTATATGAGTTTTGCTGTGATTGATAAACTTGTAAAAGAGAAATCTATTCAGCTTGACTACAAGAGAGCAGAAGAGAATTACGTAAACTCTGTAAATAAGGGCATTCTTAAGATAATGTCGAAAATGGGTATAAGCACTCTACGAAGCTACCGCTCATCACAGATTTTCGAGGTAGTTGGCATCCATCCTGATGTTATTGAGAAATACTTTGCAGGAACTATTTCAAGATTAGGAGGAATAGGGATGCATGAGATTGCAGAAGAGGTACTTATTCCTCACAGAAAAGCATTTATCGAAGAGCAGCAACCTGAAATTCTCACAGAGGGTGTTTACTCATACAGGAAGAACGGAGAACATCACGCATGGAATCCTGAAACTATCTCCCTGCTTCAGTGGAGCACCAGGACAGGTGATTACTCAAAATTTAAGGAGTACAGTCGTCTTGTAGATAAGGATACTGCAAGTCCGGGTTTTATAAGAGGACTGCTGAAAATAAAAACAAACCCAATTCCTATCGAAGAGGTTGAACCTGTTGAGAATATAATGAAAAGGTTCGTCTCCGGCGCGATGTCATACGGCTCCATTAGTCGCGAAGCCCACGAAACTCTAGCCATTGCCATGAACCGAATCGGAGGAAGAAGCAATACCGGTGAAGGAGGAGAAGATCCTGCCCGTTTTGCCCCGCTGCCCAATGGCGACAGCGTAAGAAGTAAAATCAAGCAGGTGGCAAGCGGAAGATTCGGTGTTACAACAGATTATCTTGTAAATGCCGATGAGATCCAGATAAAAGTTGCTCAGGGTGCCAAGCCGGGTGAAGGAGGTCAGCTTCCCGGACATAAGGTTGATAAGATAATTGCGAAAACAAGATATTCAATACCGGGGATAACACTTATCTCCCCTCCTCCTCATCACGATATTTATTCTATTGAAGACCTTTCGCAGCTTATATTCGACCTTAAAAATGTGAATCCGAATGCTAAAATAAGTGTAAAACTGGTTTCAGAGAGCGGAGTCGGAACAATTGCAGCCGGAGTTACAAAGGCAGGTGCCGATCTGATAACAATTAGCGGATACGAAGGCGGAACAGGCGCAAGTCCTTCATCATCAATAAAACATGCAGGTCTGCCTCTTGAGCTTGGACTCGCTGAATCGCAGCAGACACTTGTTATGAATAACCTTCGCCGCAAGGTTGTACTTCAGGCTGATGGTCAGCTGAAGAGTGGAAAAGATATAATAATGGCTGCACTTATGGGTGCTGAAGAGTTTGGATTTGCCACCTCAGCACTTGTTGTTATGGGTTGTGTTATGATGCGCAAATGCCATCTGAATACTTGTCCTGTTGGTGTTGCAACACAGAATGCCGAGCTAAGAAAAAGATTCATGGGACAGGCAGATTATCTGGTTAATTTCTTCCGCTTCCTTGCTGAAGAGGTCCGTGAAAATCTGGCTGACCTCGGATATAAAAACCTTGATGAAGTTGTCGGAAGATTCGACCTGCTTGAGAGAAACTACGATGTAAACCATTGGAAAATTAAGAACCTCGATCTTTCGGGATTGCTGTGTCTTCCTGCAGAAGCAGCTGAAAATGCTATGCATTGTGTAGATGTTCAGGATCATAAGATAGATCACGTAATGGATATTGAACTTATAGCTGAAGCAGAAAAGGCTATCAATTATAAAGAACCTGTAACAATAGAAAGGTCGATCCACAATACCGACCGGACAACAGGGGCCATGCTTTCAGGTAAAATAGCCACACTTTATGGGTCTGAAGGACTTCCCGAAGGCACAATCAAATGCCGGTTCAGGGGATCAGCAGGACAGAGTTTCGGCGCGTTTTTAACCCCCGGTGTTGAGCTTCATCTCGAAGGCGATTCGAATGATTATCTGGGAAAAGGTCTCTCAGGCGGAAGGATTATTGTTGTTCCCCCGACAGGATCTACATTCGAACCAGACAAAAACATAATAATCGGTAATACAGTGCTTTACGGTGCAACAAGAGGAGAAATATTCGTCTCCGGTGTTGCTGGCGAAAGATTTGGTGTTCGCAACAGCGGCGCAAATGCTGTTGTTGAAGGTGTTGGAAACCATTGCTGCGAATATATGACAGGAGGCCGTGTAGTAGTTCTTGGAACAACAGGAAGCAACTTTGCCGCTGGTATGAGCGGTGGAATCGCTTATGTATTCAATGAGAACGGTGATTTCGATTACTATTGCAACATGGGTATGGTTGAACTCTCGCTTGTTGAAGACTACGGTGATGTAAATGAACTTACAGACCTTATCAGCAAACACTTCAGATATACCGGAAGTAAAAAGGCAAAAATGATTCTTGATGACATCAACAAATATCTTCCTATGTTCATTAAGGTAATACCATATGATTATAAGATGGTACTTCAGGAACAGAAACTGGAAGAACTGAGGAAAAAGAGAGCTGATGTGGAGCTGGATCTGGAAATTGGAGGGAATTAGGCTGTAGGCAAAAGGCAGTAGGCAGTAGGCAGTTGGCAGTAAGCAGTAAGCAATAGGCAATAGGCAATAGTCAATAAAAAACAGTTAACAAAGAACGATTTAGAAAAAGATATTATGGCTGACATAAACGGATTTTTGAAGATAAAGAGAAAGGAAGCCGGAAACAGACCAGTTCACGAAAGGATCTGTGACCATAGTGAGGTTGAGCAGATACTGAACAGCGAGGACAGGATGCTGCAGGCATCGCGCTGCATGGATTGCGGGATTCCATTCTGTCACTGGAGCTGTCCTGTCGACAATCTTATTCCTGAATGGAATGATCTGCTTTACAGGGGTGACTGGAGAGGTGCCTACCTCAGACTGAACGCAACAAATAATTTCCCTGAATTCACAGGAAGGATTTGTCCTGCCCCTTGTGAACATGGTTGTGTCCTGAACATCAATCAGGAACCTGTTACAATACGTGAAAATGAAGTTGCAATTGTCGAAAGAGCATTCTCCGAAGGTTATATAAAACCACAGCCACCCAAAGTCAGAACAGGTAAGAAGGTTGCAGTTATCGGAAGCGGTCCGGCAGGAATGGCTGCAGCCGATCTCCTTAACAAGACAGGTCATTCAGTTACTCTTTTTGAAAAAGATGAAAAAGCAGGTGGTCTTTTAAGATACGGCATCCCTGATTTCAAACTAAGCAAAGCAACTATCGACAGGCGTTTGAATCTCATGATAAAAGAGGGACTTGTTGTAAAAACCGGAATAACAGTTGGAAAAGATATTTCTGGTAAAGAGCTCCTTGATCAGTTTGATGCACTATGCATTACAATTGGTGCCGGTCATCCACGTGATCTTCCGATTGAAGGAAGAGAAATGGCAGGAATTTATTATGCGATGGATTTTCTTAAACTTCAGAATAAGGTAAATTCAGGACAGTTAAATTCAAATGACAATCCTGTTAGTGCCGAAAATAAGCGTGTTCTTGTTATCGGAGGAGGCGACACCGGATCTGATTGCGTGGGAACATCAATACGGCAGAAAGCATTAAGTGTAACACAGATAGAAATTCTTCCCAAGCCTCCTGAGACGAGGGCAGAGAATAATCCATGGCCATACTGGGGTAAAATATTAAAAACATCGACCTCACATGAAGAGGGTTGTGAAAGATTCTGGAATCTCTCATCAGTAAGATTTACCGGGAACAACAATGAGGTTTCAGGTGTGGAAGTTGAAGAGGTAAGCTGGAAATCAACTGATGGCAAATACTCAATGGAGACTGTACCCGGTACAAAAAGAATTATTGAAGCAGATCTGGTATTGCTTGCAATGGGATTTGTCCATCCGGTAATTGAAGGACTTTTATCAGAATTGGAACTGGAGCTTGATGGTCGCAGGAATGTAAAAACAGGTGATAATCACCTGACAAGCAGGCACAAGGTTTTTGCTGCAGGCGACACAATATCAGGAGCTTCGCTTGTTGTAAATGCTATTGCATCAGGAAGAAAAGTAGCAAAATCGATAGACAGGTTTCTGAAAAACAGCTGATCACTAAGAAAAGACTTTATTGAGTTCGACTGTGAATATTGTGCCTTCAGAAGCGTTGCTTATGAAACTTACTTTTCCTTTGAGGTAATTTTCAGTTAAGAGGCGGATGCTGTAGGTACCAATTCCCCTGCCAGAACCTTTTGTACTAAAAGATCGCTGGAAAAGTTGCAGCTGAACATCATCTGGAATAACCTGATCATTTTTAACCCAGAATCTCACAGACTCTCCCCTGCTTTCAACTCCGGTTTTGACAATTCCTCCCTTAGTTGTCGCCTCAAGTGCGTTTTTTAAAAGATTAATCAATACCCTCTGAAAAAGGATCTTGTCTGTCTCAAAATAAACATCTGAACAATTATCAGAAATAAGAATCTCCTTATTTTTGCCTACTTCATGAAGTTTTATCCTTCCAATAGCAGAACCAAGCAATTCCTTTGAGTTTACCGGTTCAATTTTAACATGCAGTTCACCACTTTCAGCAGCCCTGATCTGCCTGTGCAATATTATTTCTTCGAGAATATCACGACTAGCCTCTTCAGAAAGACTAATTAATTCATTAGCCTCTTCAGGATCAGCACCTTCCTTTAATATTGTAAGCAGGCCGTTAAGTCCCCCGGCACTATTAAGAAGGTCGTGAAAAAATATCCGTTCCAACGCTGACCTCCTCTTTTCATCACTGATATCCTGCAGTATCAGCGCAAAAAATTGCTGCCCTGCAAGTGTTAGCGGAGTAGAACTAACAATAAGGTCAAGACTCCGCATCTTCCCATCAACAACAGAAGTAATCCTGGTTTCCTTTGAAGATTTCAATCCTGTCAGCTGACTCTCGAGAATTGCATTAACAGCCCCGCAATAAGCACATGATTGAGATGTACCACACCCGGCTTCAACTTCTGCAGAGTGTATGCACCCGACAACTTCTCCCGGTCTTTTTCCCAAAATTGGTTCAAGCGAATTCAACCCAAGAAGATTAAGGAAATCAGTATTGGCAAAAACAATCTGCCTGTTTTTGTCAAGCACTGCTGCAATACCTGTCATTGAACCGAATATTTCAGTAAATATTCTCTGAGTACTGATGGCATCGTATTCCTTCAGTATCTCTTCCATTGTGGTTCTGGCAGCAGGTGCAAAAAAAGTCTTATCTTCCATATAAATAAAATATCAATGAAACTTTGATGTAAATATACAATCAAATTATTTCTTTCAAGAGGTCAATTAAAAAGCAATATATAATTTACTTATATATAATTATTTTATATATTTGCCATTAGTAAATAAATACTCCCAACAGATGATTGCAAATGATTTATTAAAAGGGACTCTGAGAACAATTGTACTCAAACTGCTTTCCGAGAATGAAAAACTTTATGGTTACGAGATTACAAGAATGGTTGAAGAGAGGTCTGCAGGTAAAATAAAGCTCACATTCGGTGCATTATATCCTGTTCTGCATAAACTTGAGGCAGAGGGATATCTTAAAACCGAAAGGGAAAATATAGGCAAAAGAGTCCGCATTCACTACTCCCTTACTGACAATGGTAAAAACTGGGCTGCAAGCAAACTGGAGGAGTTCAGAGAGTTTGTAAATACAATGACATATATACTGAACCCTTATCCTGCCTGAGTATGAGATCGCTGACAGATAATGAAATAGATTTCATTTTTGCCGATCTCGAAAAGAGAGGTTTAACGATTCCAGGTTTGCAGGAAGAGATTACCGATCATATATGCTGCATTATAGAACCGGATCTTGAAAAAGGAATTGCCTTCCAGATTGCCTATAATGCCTTCGTAAATAAACTTGAGGAGAATACTTTCAGAGATATTCAGAACCTTACTATTCTTTCAACAAATTTAAAATTTCAGAGAATGAAAAAAACAATGTTCATAATCGGAATCATAGGCTCTGTTATGATATTGACAGGTGCATATTTTAAGTCAACTCTGGCAGGAGGAGGAGCTCTTTCAATCGGATTGCTTTTAATTGTATTCGGATTTCTGCCCTTGTTTTTCTATACCGCTTACAAGGAACGGCGTGAGAAGAAGAATATACTGCTCGACCTGAGCGGATATCTAACAGTTACCCTTTTTATTCTTAGTGTACTGTTTGCAAACCAGCACTGGCCTGGAGCATCGTTAGCCAGAACACTTTCATTGCTTATAGCCATTTTCGGTTTCACCCCCTTATACATGGTAACAGTTTTCAGAAAATCAAGTGAGACAAAAACCGCATCAGGATATCTGATAGTAATATTTTTAATTGCTATTGGCGGACTGTACATCGCTTCTTCAGGGAAAATGGCAAATAGTACAATAAACAGCTATTCACAAGGTTATCTGGAAGCCAACCGTAAATTCATTATAATTAAGGAGCAAAATGACTCCCTGTATAAGGAGCTTATCAAGCAGGTTGGCTTTCAGTCTGACGTTGCTGATAAAATCAATGATATGAGAAAAGCATCTTCCATTCTTACATATAAAACTGATAATCTTCAGAATGAAATGGTTAAAATGGCAGATGGAGAAAGCGCCACAATTACCAGTTTCACATCCCTTTCCGACAGAAAGGTATTTTATAAAGTGCTTGCCGGAGATAAAAAGAACTCAAATGTCAGTAACGAAGTTCTGGCATTTAAAAGAATTGCAAAAAACCTGTGTCCAAACCCTGCAGATCAGAATATCATTGAAGAAAACATGAATACAAATTATTTGCTGGCATATTATTTAAATGCCGAAAGTAAAAACATTCCCCTGATTACAGGACTTCTATATTTAGCAAATTTTAAACTCCATGTTGAAATGGCTGAGTATCATGTTCTGAAAACAATTATTAATTAAAACTTGTTCCTGCTCTTACAACTACTCAATCCTCAGAGCGTTTGCAGGATTGTAACTGGCAGCTTTAACTGTCTGATAACTAATTGACAACCAGCCTATAATTACTACAATTGCTGTAGCTGACAAATAGATAAACGGACTAACACTTATTTTACTAGCGAATCCTTCTAACCAGTAATTCGAACCGAAATAAGCAACCGGATAGGCAATAACAGATGAGATAAGTATAAGATATACAACCTCTTTTGACAAGAGCTGAAGTACTATACCGGTTGAAGCACCATAAGTCTTTCTGATGCCTATCTCTCTGGTTCTTTTATTTGTAATAAATGTTATCAGACCGAGTAATCCCAGACAGGCAATAAGTATTGCAAGTATCGAGAAAAGAATGAATATTTTACCGGTTTTCATTTCAGCCTTGTAAAGATTGTTCCACGTATCTGTAAAAAACTCATATTGAAATGGCTGCAATTGGGTAAACATCTGCCATTTCTTTTCAATTTCCCTTATCGTTTCATTGACATTGGTTCCTGAAAGTCTTATTGTGGCAAACTGGTCACCGCCTCCACGCCGCAGCACAGTAAAACAAACCGGATCAATTGACTTATGCATTGATGTGATATTAAAATCCTTCATAATGCCAATTATCTTAAGTTTCTGAAACTGTCCGGGTCCCCGTGGCTGAAGAATGTATTTCCCAACAGGATCAGTAAGTCCGAGCGACTTAACAGCTGCTTCATTTATCATAACGGCAAGTGTGTCTGTACTGAATTCCCTTGAAAAAAAACGTCCTTCAGCAAGTTTAACACCCAAGGCCTCAGGGAAATCAAAACTTACCTGGGTCTGCTGTAACAGATAGGTCTTCTTTTCCGGATCCTCATCATTGAAGAATGCATTATTATTAAAATTTGTTCCGGGGACAGCCCTTGAAAAACCAACTTTTTCAACTCCGGGAATTTCTAACAACTGATCATGAAATGATGTCATCTGCCTGAAAAATGCATCAGGTCTCCGGACTATTATCAGATTTTCCTTTTCGAATCCAAGGTCTTTTTTTGTCATAAAATTAAGCTGACTGTAAACTATAATTGAACCAATTATAATCACAATGGAAACAGTAAACTGAAATACAACCAGAATTCCCCTTAGTCTTTTTGACATTGAACCCGGATTTAAAGTCCCTTTCAGCACCTCAACAGGATTAAATGAAGCCAGTACAAAAGCCGGGTAAAATCCGGCAGAGATTCCGACAAATATTATAAGTCCGAATAATGAAACCACACCAATATAGCTGTCGAAAATACCTACTGACAATTCTCTGCCAATGAGCTGATTAAATGCGGGTGTAAATGCATAAACAAATAAAACAGCCAGCAAAGTGGCCATTGAAACAATCAGAAGAGATTCTCCAAGAAACTGGCCGATAAGTCCTGACTTATTAGCTCCTGAAACCTTCCTCACTCCTACTTCCCTGGCTCTTCCGGCCGATCGGGCAGTTGCCAGATTTACATAGTTTATAACGGCAATAATAAGTATAAGCAGGGCAACAACCGCAAATATATATACTGTGCTGAGTGAACCCAGCGGTTCAAGGTTATATTGTGTTGCTCCCTTCAGATGAAGATCTTTTAAGGGTTCAAGTGAATAACTGAAATCATTGCCGGCTTTTCTGAAATCACCAATTGACTGACCAACAAATTCCTGTAACTGCGGACCAACATACTTCTCAACCATACCCTGCAGTTTTTCCTGCAGCTGGTCTTTATCAGTGCCGTCTTTCACTACTATATAGGTGTAGAAACCATGATTAAGCCAGTTCTGATCATTCGCCTGACCGGGATATGACATCAAAGAAGCAAGAATGTCGAATTTGATATGGGAATTGTCCGGCACATTTTGTACAATGCCTGTAACTGTATATAATATAGTATCTGACTCAACTACTATTTTCTGTCCCATCGGGTCTTTCTTTCCAAAATACTTCTGTGCATACTCCTCTGTAAGTATAATTGAACGTGGTCTGACAAGAGCCGTTTTCGGATCACCCGAAAGCAATTTAAAATCAAGAACATCAAAGAATGTTGAATCGGCAAAAAGGACATTATCCTCATTGAATTTATTATCTTCATATTTAAGAAGCCATGCTCCCATATCTATAACTCTTGCTGCACGCAATATTTCGGGATAATCATTCAGCATAGCCTTCGCCATGGGAGCTGCAGTCACAGCCTGATCAAGAACTCCTCCGGCCAGTCTGCCGACAACTTTCAAACTATAAATATTCTCATAGTTTTTATGAAACCTGTCGTAGCTTAGTTCATGAATCACATAAAGAGAAATAAACATGAAACTCGTTAGTCCGATTGCCAGACCACCTATATTCAACAGCACATACCCACGCTGTTTTCTTAAATTTCTATAGCTGTTTTTGAAGAAGTTCTTTAACATATCAGGTATTGTTAGGTTAAATATTATTACAAACAAAA
>JFJP01037197.1_pt1 | contig 41015 bp, 32 predicted proteins | sample 431651 | NCBI WGS metagenome assembly JFJP01 (sample SAMN02602958, study PRJNA72255) | Microbial mat metagenome, whole genome shotgun sequencing project. | biome: fresh water; feature: sink hole; material: water; isolation source: purple microbial (photo- and chemosynthetic) mats found in...
AAGATTTGTGCATCGGTATAGTGGGAGTGGGCAATGTAGGCAGCAAAGTGGCCAATGTTTGCAATTTGCTGGGCATGAAAGTGCTGCTCAATGACCCACCGATGGCTCGTGCCGAAGGTGGAGACGCTTTTGTAAGTTTAACGGAAGTAATGGAAAAGGCAGACATTATTACGCTGCATGTTCCATTAAATATGAAGGGTGATGATGCCACTTTTCATTTGGGAAATGAAGCTTTTTTGTCGCAATTAATTAAAAAGCCAATATTGATAAATTCTTGTCGCGGCGAAGTGATAGAAACGCAAGCCGTGAAACAAGCATTAAAAAGTGGTCAACTTTCGGGTTTCGTTTGCGATTGTTGGGAAAACGAACCTGATATTGATTTGGAATTGCTATCCCTGACAACCATCGCCACGCCTCACATAGCGGGTTATTCTAAAGATGGTAAAGCTACTGGAACACAAATGAGTGTGAAAGCCATCAATGATTTCTTCGGTACATTGATGGAAAAGGACTGAGCGAGCAGGATATTATTTCAAAAGCCATCCTTTCAACCTACGATATTCGCAATGACGATAGGGAATTCCGTAACAATACCGAACTTTTTGAACAGTTGCGTGGTGATTATCCCACACGAAGGGAATTTTCGGCTTTTACGATTGATGCGAATAATATAGAACAGAAAACTTTTGATAAACTGATAAAATTAGGGTTTAAAAAGCCCCCAGCGCCCACAGGGGGAGTTTCTCAGGGAGCAAATAAATGAACAAATAAATAATTATACTAACTAAAATTTCCCCTTTAGGGGATTAAGGGGTCTTATTATGAAACAAAAAGCAGACATTGGATTAATTGGTTTGGCCGTAATGGGCGAAAACCTTGTATTGAACATGGAAAGCAAAGGCTTTACCGTAGGTGTTTTCAACCGCTCGGTTGACAAAGTGGATAAATTTATTGCTGGACGTGGTGCAGGAAAAAACTTCATCGGTGCACATTCTATCGAAGAACTTTGTGCTTCGTTGGCAAAACCGCGTAAAGTAATGATGCTCGTGAAAGCTGGTCAGGCTGTTGACGATTTTATCGAACTTCTTCTTCCACATTTAGAAGCTGGCGATATTATTATTGATGGTGGTAATACGCATTTTCCTGATACCATTCGTCGTGCCAAATACGTAGAAAGCAAAGGTTTATTGTATGTTGGAACTGGTGTTTCGGGTGGCGAAGAAGGTGCATTGCTCGGCCCTTCAATGATGCCGGGCGGTTCTCCAGCTGCTTGGCCAGCAGTTAAAGAAATTTTCCAGGCTGTATCTGCTAAAGTTGAAGATAACGTACCTTGTTGCGACTGGGTAGGCGAAGGCGGTGCCGGACACTTTGTGAAAATGGTGCACAACGGTATTGAATACGGTGATATGCAAATTATTTGCGAAGCGTATCAGGTAATGAAAGAAATGTTGGGAATGAATGCTGACGAAATGCATGAAGTTTTCAAAACATGGAACGAAGGTGACTTGGATTCATATTTGATTGAAATTACCCGCGATATCTTGGGTTACAAAGATGAGAATGGCGAAGCATTGGTAGAAAAAATTCTAGATACAGCAGGTCAAAAAGGTACTGGTAAATGGACCGCAGTTTCGGCGCTCGATTTAGGTATTCCATTGACTTTGATTGGCGAATCGGTTTTTGCCCGTTGTTTGTCGGCACAAAAAGACTTGCGTGTGGAAGCTTCTAAAGTGATTGCCGGTCCAGATGCTAAATTCATTGGCGACAAGGCTCAAATGATTTCCGACTTGAAAGATGCTTTGTTTGGAGCAAAAATTATTTCGTACGCTCAAGGTTATAACTTGATGATGGAAGCAGCCAAAGAATACAAATGGAACCTGAACTATGGCGGCATTGCTTTGATGTGGCGCGGTGGTTGCATTATCCGTTCCGTATTTTTGGTGGATATCAAAACTGCTTTTGATAAAAATCCAAACTTGCATAACTTGTTATTGGACGACCATTTCAACCAAATTGTACAAAAAGCCCAAGCCGGATGGCGTCGTGTGTGTGCTACTGCATTGACCAACGGAATTCCTGTTCCTGCACTCACGGCAGCTCTTTGCTACTTCGATGGATTGCGCTCGGATCGTTTGCCAGCCAACCTATTGCAAGCACAACGTGACTATTTTGGTGCTCATACCTACGAACGTTTGGACAAACCACGCGGACAGTTTTTCCATACCAACTGGACGGGTAGAGGCGGTGACACTGCTTCTACAACTTATGAAGTATAACCCTTGTTTATTCCCGTAATAAAATTTTTCACTAAAGCCCCTCCAAATTATAGAGGGGCTTTTTCTTTTATGTAAGTAGAAACTAAGTGCAATTTGTTGATTTTTATGTAGTTAATGAATTTTTAAATTAAAGTTGCTGTTTTTTTTTTTCAATTGTTGTTTGAATAATTCGTTATTCTGAAACTCAGTTTTTTAGTGAAATATATGTGTTTTATTGCCAAATGATTAAAGGAATCTAGTGAAAACAAAAGTGAAAATAAATCTTAAAAGTGCTGGGAAGTTAGAACAAATAAACTACCTTTGCAAAACGTAAAGGAATTAAGTTGGAGCAAAAGAAAGTGTTGACAACATCAAATTTAAAAACGGAAAAACGAACTTAGCAAATCTAAATATATTTTCCAAACAAATTACTTGGTTTATTAAATTATTAGTTTGAGTTAGTTCGAATAAATATACCAGCGCAAATGGTGAAATTGGTAGACATGCTACTTTGAGGGGGTAGTGCCGGTTACGGTGTGTGGGTTCGAATCCCATTTTGCGCACTCTTATTTTATATTCTGAATATCTTCACATTTGAAAGAATGCATCGATAAGTGTATATAACAACTTGTTGAAAAAATTAGTAAAATATTGTTATACCAAAACTTTGTTTTCCTGTTGGAAATATAACAAAGTCTTGGTATTTTTATTTTACTAAAGCTGCGAAAATGGCTGGTTGAAAATTACCCGGCTTTCAAAATTTAGGATAAATATTTGAGTAATCTAAATTTTCAGAAATAGGTTCTCAACGAGTTAGAAAAGACTTTGTTCATTCAATTCTGAATAATATACCTTATCCATTATTTCTTTTACATTTCTATTAGCGTGCACGTTACTAGCTATTTTACTAATGGTGTGGGCTTTCATTCCATGGTCATTGTAAGGTTTTATAAGTTGTCGAATTTGTTCGGCCGGAGTTTGTGGTGCTAACCAAGTTTTGCAATCTTGATTTGACAGTATCAGCGGCATTCGCTTTTTTAAGTTGTGAATCATTTCCATCAGCGGATTGGCCTCGGTAGTGAGTATGCTAAATGTTTTTCGCACTTCGCCAGTTTTCTTGTCAATCCAATTGTCGTAAACTGCACCTACCAAAAAAGCTGCATTGTCTTTTGGGGCTACAAAGTATGGATATTTAAGCCCATTCACGTCTCTCCATTCATAAAACCCACTCACAGGAAGCAGACAACGGTGTGTAATAATATTTTGTTTAAACGAAGGCTTCTCAAAAATCGTTTCGCCTCGGGCATTTAGTGTTTTTGTACGCCAATCATTGGCGCTCGACGCATCCTTAACCCAACTCGGTATCAAGCCCCATTGGTACATTTCTATTCCATCGTTTTTTATCACTGGCAAAGCTGGATGCGTAAAGCCATTTACGAGGTACATATCCGGAAAATCAGGCATTTTAGATTTGTCCAGGTTAACTTTTGGCTCAGGTAAGCTATTGTAATATTGCTCTGCTGTCATTAACACTCCTTTGCGTAATATGGCTACAGTAAAACACATGCGATTATTGAGATTAAAGTAAATATAGTTGATCTACTAACAATTGAGTCCGTTTTGATTAAAAATCAAAAATGATATAACATGAAACATTAACTTTAATATCGTGTTTTTTTAGCACAAAATCCATGCAAGATTTGGTTCCTAAAGTTTGTTCTGCAAGATAGAGGTTCAATATTCAATGGTTTTTTATATTATTCTCAAGTTTAGAATTGAATAGACAGTATGCAAGCCGTTCGGTTTTTTTTTAATATTATCAAAAACCATTAATATTTTTCATTTTCAAACCTATAGTAAATTGTTAATTAGGTATTTGATCTTAATCTTAATTGAATTGATTTAGATTTTCTTGATAATACACCGATGTTTTTCCGTATTAAGTATTTGTTTTTTCTAGCTCAGCGTATTAGACTTTAATTTTATTTCGCCCATTCACTTGTAGGTCTGCAAGTACACACCAAATTTCTATCCCCGAAAGCATTATCAACCCTAGCCACATTTACCCAAAACTTATTTTCGGCCACCCAAGAAGTTGGATATGCGGCTTTTACCCTGGTATAGCAATGATTCCATTCGTCCGAAACAATTGAATATTCAGGGTGTGGCGCATTCATTAACACATTGTCCGTAGCATCCGCGGTACCGTTTTCAATTTCTTTTATTTCGGTATAAATTTGTAGCATGGCATCTGCAAAGCGATTTAATTCTGCCAGCGATTCACTTTCAGTTGGCTCTATCATCAAAGTGCCATGCACAGGAAACGAAAGGGTAGGAGCATGAAACCCATAGTCCATCAACCGTTTAGCTATATCGCTCTCTGTTATTCCCGAGGTGGCTTTGAAATTTCTAGCTTCCAAAATCAGTTCGTGACCCACACGGCCATTTTCGCCAGTATAAAGTACACCATAACTGTCTTTTAGTCTAGCAGCTAAATAATTAGCATTCAGAATGGCTATCTTGGTAGCTTGCGTTAAGCCCTCTTCGCCAAGCATTCTAATATATCCATACGTAATTGTCAACACGCTGGCGCTTCCGTAAGGTGCTGCCGAAACGGTGTTTTCACCGTACGATTTGCTGGGTAAAAATGCTGCCAAATGCTCTGCTACACATATTGGACCTACACCTGGACCACCACCACCATGGGGAATGGCAAAGGTTTTATGTAAATTCAAATGGCAAACATCGGCACCTATTGTACCTGGATTTGTGAGTCCCACTTGTGCATTCATATTAGCTCCATCAAGATAAACTTGTCCGCCATTGGCATGAATCGTTTCGCACATTTCCTTTACATGCGCTTCAAAAATTCCGTGAGTGGAAGGATATGTAATCATGCATCCCGCCAAAGTTTCTTTGTTGGATTCGGCTTTTTCTTTCCAATCAATTAAATCGGTATTTCCATTTTCGTCGCATTTTATTACAATTATGTCAAATCCGGCTTGGTGCGCACTGGCAGGGTTTGTGCCGTGTGCCGAAGACGGAATAAGCACCGTTTTTCGCTCGGTTTCGCCGCGCGATTTATAATACGAGCGAATGGCCATCAATCCAGCATACTCGCCAGCAGCACCCGAATTGGGCTGCAAACTACAAGCTGCAAAACCAGTTATGGCGCATAAAAACTTTTCAAGTTCCGTAATCAATTCATTGTAACCCTCAGTTTGGTCGGTAGGTGCCAACGGATGAATTCCACCAAACTCAGGGCGACTTAATGGAAGTAATTCCGAAGCTGCGTTCAATTTCATGGTACACGACCCGAGCGAAATCATCGAGTGAGTTAGCGAAATATCGCGGCGTTCCAGTTTTTTGATATAGCGCATCATTTCCGTCTCACTGTGAAAGTTGCTAAAAATATCATTAGTCAAAAATGATGAAATACGCTCAAAATTTTCGTCGAATGAAATCAAATTTTCAAATTCTGACTCATCTTCAGCGTACACCGATTCACAATCGCCAGCCGAAGCAAAAATTTCTATCAATGCATTTACGTCGTCTATATCTGTTGTTTCGTCAAAGCTGATACCGATTTCACCAGTTGCAAAATAGCGGAAATTCACTTCATATTCCAAGGCAATATTTTTCAACTTTTCTACTGTAACTCCTTCGGGTAGAGTTATTTTCAATGTGTCAAAAAAGTTTTCATTCTCTTGCGAATAACCATACACTGGCAAAATTTCGTTGATATAAGTAGCTATGGCATGTATCCGCTGCGAAATGGTTTTAATTCCTTCGGCGCCATGATATACAGTGTAAAACCCAGCCATAGAGGCTAATAGCGCTTGTGCGGTACAAATATTCGAAGTCGCTTTTTCGCGCTTGATGTGTTGCTCTCGCGTTTGTAGGGCCATTCGCAAGGCTGGCTTGCCGTTTACGTCTTTGCTTATACCAATAATTCGTCCGGGCATATCACGTTTAAATTCCTCACGAGTAGCAAAATATGCTGCCGACGGACCGCCAAATCCCATCGGAATTCCCCAACGTTGAGTAGAACCGAATGCGATATCCGCACCCCATTCTCCCGGAGGTGTGAGCAATGCTAAGCTAAGCAAATCAGCTGCTACAGCCACTTTGCAGTTTTTAGTATGCGCTTCGGCTACAAAATCGGCATAATCTTCAATGCTTCCGTTAGCATTTGGATATTGAATAATGGCACCGTAATGTTTGTCGGTAAAACGCATGGTATCGTAATTACCAATTTGTAATTCAATACCTTGCGCTTCGGCACGCGTGTGAAGCACTGCCAAAATGGAAGGGAAAGTATTTTCATCAACAAACAAAATGTTGGCTTTGTTTTTCAGTTGGTCGCGACTACGCAAATTGAGCATCATGGTAGCAGCTTCGGCAGCGGCAGTTGCTTCATCTAGTAATGATGCATTGGCAAGAGGAAGAGCCGTAAAGTCACATACTGCCGTTTGAAAATTCAGCAAAGCCTCCAATCGTCCTTGCGAAATTTCGGCTTGATAAGGTGTGTAGGAAGTGTACCACGATGGATTTTCAAAAACATTTCGTTGAATAACAGCAGGAGTACATGTATCGTACCAACCTTGACCAATATAGGTAGTGAAAAGTTGATTTTTCGACGCAATTTCAGCAATATGTTCAGCGTATTGTCGTTCGGTAAGTGCTTCGGGCAATTCAATAGTTTGTTCTAATTGAATGGATGCTGGTATAGTTTGGGCAATCAACTCTTCTAAATTATTTACTCCAATTGCTTGAAGCATAAATGCTTCGTCTTTTTCCGAAATGCCTATATGGCGAGCTTGCAGTAAGTCTTTCATCGTAAGTGAGAATTATTTTTTTTCAAGCCGCAAAGGTACTTTTTTCTTTTTGAAAGAAATCCACTATAAATAAAAAGATATGAACAAAATAGGGTAGTTTTTATTCCATTTACAGGTTGTAAGTTATAACCTTAAATTGTCACTATTAGTAGTAAAATAGATTATTTTTGTGACAAATTTAAAATGTTTACCCGTAAGCTCTTAAGATGAATTAGCTAAGTGTTGATTATTTTAAATATTGCAAAAATGCAGTATGAAATAATTTGATACAGAACTATTATTGTCACTTTTTAGTTAAGTTCAAATAGGAAATGTATATAAAGTAAATATAAATTATGCTTCGCGATATTCGTAAACAATCCATTTTTTGACCGCTCGACGAACAGAACATTTTGCCAAATCCTTACACCCAATTTGATATATGGCTTCAGGAAGTAATTAAAAATAAGCAACTTGAACCTTCAGCCATGGTGCTTTTTCAATAAATGGTAGTAGCCCGAGAGCATTTCGATAATGGATTTCTGTGGATGGAGACTCTGAAACGAAGAAGTATTTTAAAACAGAGCTTAATATAGACTTAATACGGTGGTATTTAGCCTAACAACAATAATAATAATTTAACTAACTGGAGTGGTTTACTGCAACATGGGTTAATATTTAAATAAGGAAAAATAATTTTTCAAGAAAAAAGGGAAGATAAAACTCTTCCCTTTTTTTCAGAAATGCAATGAACCTCAATATTTCACATTAATACTGGGTTATCAATAAACCAACTTCACATTCTCTGTCCCAATTTGTAACACATAAATACCATGCGTTGGTAATCGAAAGCTTATAAAAGTAGCATCAATTTTTTGGCTATATATTAATTTCCCAAGTAGTGTATATACTTCTAGTTTTTTTCCAGAGATTCCACCGCTAACTTGAATTACTCCTTCTTGAACATTTACTTGTAGATTTGAAGCAGTTGAATAAGTTAAACCAGAAGAAAAACCTTCAACAATATTAGTGAAATCCATCCATTGAAATGCCGCAGCATATAAATTTTTTGAACCTATAGGCACATGCAAAACACAAGTAGTAGTATTAATACCCTTAAACACATCGTTAGAATCAGAATTAGTTGAAGTTAAATCAACTGGCACGGTGGGATAGGCATTTATTGAAGTCATATTTGTGCATCCCATAAACATCCCTGAACGAATCGTTTTAACAGATTCAGGGATGGTCACTGAAGTAAGATTTAAACAATTCATAAAAGCACTACTTCTCACATAATCTACTGTGGAAGGGATAACGTAACTGCTTCCCACTTTTGCTGGTGGATAATAAATAATTGTAGTTAACTCTTTATTAAACAATACCCCATCTACACTCTCATTATCTATATTTGCCGGATCAACGGTTACAGCCGTCATGCCTGCGCAATCATAAAATGGATTGTTATTGAAAAACGTAACCGAGGCTGGTATATACATGGAAGTTAAACTATTACATTGCGTAAAAGCATGACCTGTAATGTACACTACCGACGTAGGAATAGTAATTGAATATAAATTTTGACAATTACTGAATGCCATGTCACCTATTGTATCCACAGAGGTTGAAATAGTATAAGTAGTTTCAGGCTTACCGGCTGGATAAACAAGTAAAGTTGATTTATCTTTATTATACAAAATTCCATCCACACTGCTATAATAATTATTGGCAGCATCTGCATTTATCTGGGTTAATAATTTACATCCAAAGAAAACATAACTTCCAATTTTTTTTACCGATGCAGGAATGGCGATATTTGCAATTTTTATACAACCCCAAAAAGCACCATCACCAATTGAATCAACCGATGAAGGAATTACCAACGTTGATAATTCATAGCAACTCATAAATGCCCATGCTTTAATGGAAGTAACCGACGAAGGAATTGTAACCGATGTTAAACCTGAAGATGAAGCAAAAGCATAAGATTCAATACGTGTAACTGAGTAGTTGATACTGTTATAAGTGACTGATAGAGGAATGGTTACATCGCCCGAATAACTATTAGCATTGTTTGTTTCAACCGTAACGGCAACCTTGTAAGGAGAAATGGAGGAGATGATGTCATAATAGATTCCATTTACTTCAAAATCGAAGGCCCAAGTACTTAACGATAAGCCAAGTAAAGAAATAAGTAAAATTGTTTTTTTCATTGCATTTTTGTCAGTGATTAAGGTGCTGACGCCGCACTTCTAGGTATTTACTATATAATTAGAATTGTAGGAAAAATGACAAATGAAATTAATTAAACAAATATCCGATAATTATTTTATTCATCCACATTAATTCAGTTAAAGATACACTTATTTATGGAATAGTTTTTTGAGAGGCTAAGTCAAGGTATTGAATTATGCCTAAACTGAGGTATCTACTAGAAATAGATAATCTCAATGAATTATAATATGTTTAATTCTACTTTATCAAATTAAAGATTTAACCACAATAGACAATTATCTATCCTTAAATGGATTAAAGAATAACAATCCACACAAAAAAAGACAGCCTTACATGCTATCGAGTTAAAAGCCCTTCTAATTACTCCTTCACCAAACCTTCAGACCCTTCGCTTCCAGGTATCAATTCAAAAATCTTATTAGGCATTAAATCTGGCTCATCGCGATGTGACACGTACAAAATGGCAATTTTTTTTTCGGCAGCAATAGCATTTACCATTTCAATAAAAAGTTTGCTGTTGTCATCATCTAGTTCTATAGTTGGTTCGTCCAAAATTAATAGAGGTGGGTGCTTTACCATGGCCCTAGCCACCATCACCATGCGCTGCTGACCATTGGAAAGTCGCTGAAATGTTTTATTGCGGTACGCTTCACCCAACATTTTCACCCAACCATTGGCAATATCTATCTGTATAGCAGTGGGTTTCGAATATAATCCCACAGAATCCATCAAGCCCGAGATAATCATATTTTCCACTGTATCTTCATGCTTAAATTGCTCTATCATCGAAGGTGTAAAATAGCCTATCTGCCGTTTGATATCCCATATTGATTCTCCAGAGCCTTTTTTTCGCCCAAAAAGAATTAAGTCCTGACCATAACCGCGCGGATTATCACCTGTTATCAATGACAATATCGTGCTTTTACCCGATCCGTTGGGACCTACTAATTGCCAAAACTCACCACTATTAATTGTCCAGTTTACCTTGTTAAGTACTTTTTTATCGCCATAATGGACTGATACTGAATTGAGTTTTACCAGCGGATTTATATCGTTTTGATTGTCATCGTATTGTTTTGGAAGTGTGAATTGTTGCATTTTTTTTGCTTGCACTAACTCTAGTTCTTTAAACGTTTCTGAAGGCTGTATTTTTACAATTTTGTTTTTCTCATCTATTGAATAAATAGTTTCTATGCAGGGTAACAAATCACGTTTACGAAAAAAGACCTGTATCAGCAATGTCGTTTCGGCCAATTGACTCAATGCTAAGGTGATGGACTCTTGCGTGGCTTTGTCAATGTTGCTATACACATCGTCGAGCACCATGTATGCTGGCTTTTGGGTCATGAGGTAGGTGAGGAGCGCTTTTTTTTGCTGACCGCTGGACATGCTCCCTAGACTGGAATTTTCAGCCGTTTGAATCAAAAATTTATCATGTAATAATTCCTCTTCTACCATTTTGAGAATGACTTTTGAAGAATGTAAAACGCCTTGCAATAAACTCAAATCAACGAAATCGACCAAAAAAATATTTTTCATTACTTGGTCTAAAATGTAGTTCTTATTTGAATTGTTAGATAAATAAAGTCCTATGTTTGAATAGTTCATTTTGTTGTTTTTTGGATGTTTTTTTGGATATTTTCATCAACTCTGAATACTACAATTTTGGTGATAATATCAAAAGGTAGGGGTTGTTCGATGGGGAATTGAATGGCACCTTTGGAGTGTTTATAAGCTGTCAACTCGCTTTTAAATGCTTCTACACCAGAAGATCCAGGGTAAAATCCGATGTGATTTTTATAGGCCGCAAAATGAACTAAAATTCCATTTTGAGTAAATGTAGGCATCTGATAACTGATGGTTTCTTTGGCATCAGGAGCTGCATGCTGAATAGTGAGTCTCAGTGTTTGTAATATGGATTGTAGATTGTCTTCAAATTTCGAAATATACATGTCTATATCGTTAGAATTGGAATTGTTCGTTTTATAATGTTGCATACTAAAAAGACTTGACAGTATTAAACTAATTTTAAAAATTCAAAGGCGCTAGCACCATTTTACAATTGATTCCGCAAAATTAATACATTAGTCTAATTTAATGGCTACTAATTTATTTTTAATTGCATATAAGATTAAATTGATGGTATTTCTCGTTTGAGTTTTTTCAAGTAATTTGGAACGATAGGCTTCAACTGTTTTTACACTTCTAAATATTTTTGAAGCTATTTCATTGGCAGTTAATCCATCGCAGAAGTATTGCATTATTTCATGTTCTTTTTCAGTAAATTCATCATCCGTTTTTTTTGTATTGTTCGAGTAGTTGGAGTGTTGAGCTCTGTTAAAAATTATTTGTCTCAATAGATTGTTTGAAAAATAACATTCTCCCTTTGAGACCATTTTAAAAGCCCTAGTTAACTCTTCTTTTGAAGCATTTTTTTGTATAAAACCCATTGCACCCGCATTTATCAAGTCGGTATAATTTTCATTTTCACTCAACATGGTTATTATTAAAATTTTTATCTCCGGTTTTTTTATTTTTGCCTTAATAGTGGCTTCTAATCCCTTCATTTTTGGCATTTCAATATCCATTAAAACTATATCTGGATTTAATTTATCCAGCAACTCCAGCAAAATTTCGCCGTTATCTGCCTCAGCAATAACCTTTCCAATGCCTTCGCCCTCAATAAGAAGTTTCATTCCTTCACGAAACAGCAAATGGTCGTCTACTAATATTATTTTACATTGGTTCATAATAATTATTATTTTAGAAATAAGGTTTAATACTCGCTTTATTGTTTTATTCTATCAATAAAATAAACTGTTTCAAGCAGCATATTTTTGAGTCCATTGGCGTTATTCTATTGTAAAAATAACACATAATGTCTTTAATTTCAGCATTGTAAACCCTAAAATAAAACAGTATAAACCCTAAAAACGCTATGCCTTTCCACTCTAATTTATGTCACTTAAGAAAGTCAGCCTTTATTACTACACGGGTTCTAAAACTGAACCAGCTAGTTTATAATCTTTAAAATTTAAATAAAATATAGTGGGAATAATCGCAAAGGATTTTGTGGTTAATGAGCCGAAATACAAAGCAGTGTTTTTCCTTTTTCCCATTTATGAGTAACTGTAGCTAAATGTCTTACCGCTTTTGTATGAGTTGATTTAAAAATCATCTAAAGTCTGTTCCATGATTTCTCTATGATTTGAATTACTGCAAAAAATGTAAAACCATAAATTTTATTTAAACAAAAAAAGACTACCCGTAAAAGATAGTCTTTTTATTTAATAATCACCAGCTGCTTACTCCAGCAACGGTGAGTTTTAAATCCTTTTAATTTTAGCACCCAATGCGTTCAATCGACCTTCAATATCTTGATAACCACGGTCTATTTGGTCGATATTGTGAATTATGCTCGTTCCTTCGGCCGAAAGTGCTGCTATTAGCAACGCTATTCCTGCTCTAATATCGGGCGAACTCATGGTGGAAGCTCGCAGATGGAGGTGGTTGCCCATGCCGATAACGGTGGCGCGGTGTGGGTCGCACAATATAATTTGAGCACCCATATCTATCAGTTTATCGACAAAAAACAAACGGCTCTCGAACATTTTTTGGTGAATAAGTACGCTGCCTTGCGCTTTGGCTGCTACTACTAACAGTACGCTTAATAAATCGGGCGTTAGTCCTGGCCAAGGAGCATCGGCAATGGTCATTATGGACCCGTCGATAAACGATTCGATGGTGTAGCTATCTTGCTGGGGAATAAAAATATCGTCGCCACGCTGTTCCAATTGAATTCCCAACCGTCTGAAACTGTCTGGGATTAGCCCCAACTCATTGTATGCCACATCTTTGATGGTAATTTCGGAAGCTGTCATGGCTGCCATGCCAATAAAACTGCCAATTTCTATCATGTCGGGCAAGATGCGATGGTTGCAACCGTTGAGCGATTCTACGCCTTCGATGGTAAGTAAATTTGAGCCAACACCAGCAATGCTAGCACCCATGGAATTGAGCATTTTGCAAAGCTGTTGCAAATATGGTTCGCAGGCGGCATTGTAAATAGTGGTTTTACCCTCGGCCAAAACGGCTGCCATCAATATGTTAGCTGTACCAGTTACCGAAGCCTCGTCCAACAACATGTAGCAACCAGTCAGTTTTTTAGCTTCTATTTCGTAGCGTTTTGTGTTGGCATCGTAACGAAATTCGGCGCCTAGCTTTTGAATTCCCAAAAAGTGAGTGTCCAATCGGCGGCGTCCAATTTTATCGCCACCCGGTTTTGGAATAATTGCTTTTCCAAAGCGGGCTACCAACGGACCAACTATCATTACCGAACCACGCAAAGAAGCACTTTTGTTGTAAAAATCCTCGGATTGAAGATAATCCATATTAACAATCTTGGCCTTAAATGAATAGGAATCAGCATTTAAGCGAACTACTTCCACGCCCATATCAGACAATAAACTTATCAAGTTATTGACATCTAAAATATCAGGTATATTGCTAATTGTAACTGTTTTAGGAGTAAGAAGTACGGCGCAAATAACTTGCAGTGCCTCATTTTTTGCGCCTTGTGGCGTGATGGAACCAGAAAGGCGATGGCCGCCTTCTATTTGAAATGATGCCATAAATATTGTTTCGTGTTTTTTTGTTTCGTATTTCGTATTTCGAGATAAAGATAATGAAAACGATTTGAAAGTATTTAAAGTCGAAGTATTGTAAGTGGTTTACTAATTCTTTAGGCTTTAGTAATTGATTGTAAAATACTGATTATTAGTTAAAGTATTTTATTTAAATCAAAATGAGGTTTTTTCAATTCAAAGTTACAAAGATGAAATCCTGATTACAATGTATATTGCGTTCAAATTTATTCTATTTGTTTCATTCGGTAGATCTTCATTGTTCCCTGAAAAAAAACAAATTCAATTTACCCAAATCAGGAAACATATCATTTTTATATTTTTAACTTAGGGCTTGGTTTGCTAATCCGTGGATTGCCTTTAGTTTGCTCCTTTTTTTTATTTTTTCGGTTGAATAATACGTCTTTGGATTCAACTAATTTAAAGAAATCTTCTTCAATATCGAGTTTTCCTTTGGACATTTCACGTAAATCGTCAAAAATTTTTCGATTGTCAACTACTTCTTTGTTCCAAGTTAAAAAACATTTTTTCATTTGATTGGCAATCAATCGAATTAACTCATTTTTCTCGTCACCTTCTTCATAACCAGCTACTTTTTCAATCATTTCTTCCAACGTGCGACCGTAATGTTGGTAGCGTATGCGGGATTTTTTGTAAGGGATGGATTCTGGATGAGAATAAAGATTTTCTTCCTGCAAAATTTCGTAAGGGTAATCAATATCCAATTTAAAATCGGACATAATAGCCACGTGATCCCACAATTTGTGCTTAAAATCATTCACATCACGCAAGTATGGAAAAAGATTTCCCATAATATTTATGATGGTTTGTACGCAACGGGTCCGTTCTTCGCGGTCTTCTATAGTTTGTGCAAAAGCAACTAATTGCTGTATGTTACGCCCATATTCAGGCATAATCAATTTTCCTTGTAAGGTGGTATATTCCATTTTTGATACTATATATAGTGATAAGATGCAAAAGTAGCTATTTTTTTTCAGAAACCACTTTTTTTTTTGATAAGAAGTTGTTTTGGCAATCGCTCTATGTCAACCGCTGTCAAGGGTTTTGAAGTTTTGTAACCTCATTTTGTCAACCGCTGTTAGGGTCTATGAACGCTGACAGGGTTTATTACAACCCCTTACTTCAATCATTTCATATATTTATATTTGAATTTAATAGTTTTGTAGTTTTTTTATTTAAGTGTCAATTTGCATAATTTTTTTAAATCCATAACCCGAAACACTATTAAACCCTTCAATCTCTTTTCCAACTTTCTGAAAAAAATCGTACCTTTGCATTTCGTTTATATTTATCGAAAAGAATGACTTATCAAACACATATCCTTCCCAACGGACTTAAATTAATTCACAAACCCGACGTAAGTGCGGTGGCTTATTGCGGTTTAATTATAAATACTGGTTCGCGCGACGAAATGGAGCAGGAGCAAGGCATGGCGCATTTTATTGAGCATATACTTTTTAAAGGTACCGAAAAACGCCGTTCGGGTCACATTATCAATCGGTTAGAACATGTTGGCGGTGAGCTAAATGCTTACACTTCCAAAGAAGAAACCGTGGTTTTTGCTACTGTGCTCAAAGAGTATTTTGAACGCGCCATGGAATTGATTTCCGACATTGTCTTGCATTCTACTTTTCCCCAAAAAGAAATTGACAAAGAAATTGTCATTATTATGGATGAAATTTCGTCCTACAAAGACAGTCCTTCTGAATTGATTTTCGACGATTTTGAAGAGATGATATTTGAGCATCACCCCATTGGCCACAATATTTTAGGAAAATCGGAATTGCTGGAACATTATACTACTGCCGATGCCGTGCGGTTTGTGAAGCGACAATATCATCCTCGCGAAATGGTGTTTTTTTCGTTGGGAGACTTAAATTTCAAGCAATTGATTCGCTGGGCTGAAAAATACTTGCATACAGAACCTTCTGAAATGCAACCACCAAAACGGTTTTCACCCACTACCTATACGCCTCAACGAATGGAAGTTGTGAAAAATACACACCAAGTCCATTTTATTGTAGGCAATAGGGCTTACGATTTGCATCATCCTAAAAGAATAGGATTGTATTTGCTCAATAATATTTTAGGTGGCCCTGGAATGAATAGCTTATTAAACCTGTCATTGCGCGAAAAACATGGATTAGTTTACAACGTAGAGTCTAGTTATCAGCCGTTTGTAGATACAGGTATGTGGAGCGTTTATTTTGGATGTGATACCGAAAATGCTGTAAAATGTGAACAACTAGTGTATGCGGAACTCCAAAAACTGCGTGACCAACCCATTGCGCACAATGCATTGAAAAAATATAAGTTGCAACTTTTGGGTCAAATAGCCATTGCCAACGAGCAAAAAGAAAATTTGGCGTTGAGCTTAGGAAAAAGCTTTTTGCGATACGATAAAATTGATGAACTGGAAGTGGTCAGAAAACGAATTGATGAAATTACTGCCGAACAGCTGCAGGAGATTGCCAAGGAAGTTTTTGACCCAAAGGCTTTGTCGGTGCTGAAATATGTGTGAAAGCCTTCTAGCCACCGAAAGGGGAATAAAGAGATTTTACAAATTATATTTTAAATGACTTAACTTATTATTTCTTCCTTCGGGGGCTACCATGCTTGATAACTATATACTTTCTCACTCCGACAATGAGCCCGAATACCTGGCAAAAGTAAACCGTGCCACGCATCTTCGCATGCTCAATCCACGGATGCTTTCTGGTCATTTTCAAGGGCGTGTGTTGACAATGTTTTGCCAAATGATACAGCCAAAATGTATTCTTGAACTGGGTACATTTACTGGCTATTCGGCTTTGTGCATGGCTGAAGCATTGCCCGAAGATGGAATATTGCACAGCATTGAATGCGATGATGAGCTGGAAGATTTTATACGTCAAAATATTGCTGGCTCAGAGCATGGTCATAAAATTAAGCTGCACATTGGTGATGCATTGGTCGAAATTGAAAAGCTTGATGAAACTTTCGATTTGGTATTTATTGATGCCGACAAACGGGAATACTTGGCTTATTACGAAGCTGTTTTGCCAAAATTGCGTGCAGGTGGCTTTATTTTGGCCGATAATACCTTGTGGGATGGAAAAGTGCTAAAAAAAGTGGAGCCAAACGATAAACAAACCATTGAGATTATGCGTTTCAATGATTTTGTGGCAAAAGACATGCGTGTAGAAAAAGTGTTATTGCCACTGCGGGACGGATTGACAGTGATTAGAAAAAAAGGATTTTAATGATTTTAATGATTTGAGAGTTTGAAGATTTGAAAATCCATTTTAATCTCCAGACTTCTTTTTATCAAACTAGCTTGTTTAATTTTCAAATAAATTTTCAAATTTTCAAATTTTTCACTAATGTTTACATACGAATTAGATTTTAAAGTGCGCGATTACGAGTGCGATTTACAGGGAATAGTAAATAACTCGGTGTATCAGAACTATTTGGAGCATACGCGCCATGAATATTTGTTGGAAAATAACGTCAGTTTTGATTTGCTGCATCAGCAAGGTGTGGATGCGGTGGTGGCCCGAATTGAAATGGCTTATAAAACGCCGCTCAAGTCGGGTGACGAATTTGTTTGCAAACTTTATGTCAATAAAGAGGGTATCAAATACGTTTTTCATCAGACCATTTTTCGTAAATCGGACAATAAAATTTGCCTCAAAGCAAAGGTAGATACCGTAGTGCTGATTGATGGTAAACTGGCAGCATCTCACCCACAATTGGAAGCGCTAATGAATGTATAATTTATAATTGATGATTATTATTTTCGGTCAACTCAACTTTTTACTTGTTTTGCTTGTTTATGAAGTTAAGAAATGAAAAACATTTAAACCCGAAAGACTTAGTCTGTTTTTGTGGTTTTTTTAGAAGATAATTATTAATAATAAATTAAGAATGAAGGCGGTTTCGCTTTTATAAAACCGTCATAAAATAAATATCATGAATGAATTTTTAGAAAAAGAAGAGCAAATAGTGCGAATGCTCAAAACGGTGTTCGACCCAGAAATTCCAGTTAATATTTATGATTTGGGATTGATATATAAAATTGATTTGAATGACGACGGACATTTGACCATTGATATGACTCTCACTGCTCCAAGTTGCCCAGCGGTTGATTTTATTGTGGAAGATGTGCGCATGAAAGTAGGTAGCGTAGAGGGAGTTAAGAGTGTGGATGTGGACATTGTGTTTGAACCTGCTTGGGACAAAAGCATGATGAGCGAAGAAGCACAACTGGAATTGGGATTTTTATAAGAAGTTGATAGTTTATAGTAATAGCTCCCTATTCGTAATTGTTATTAAATACTAAGTAATGATACGGATTTTCGAGATAGTCAATTAATTATTAGCTATTTATAATAGAATTAGAGATTATTTTTTTCTGTCAACTAAATTTCAACTGTCAACTATCAACTATCAACTGCCAACTTAAATATGATTTATTTTCTTTCCGATGCCCATTTGGGTTCATTGATTGTACGCGACCCACGAGCTCACGAAAAAAAGTTGGTAGATTGGTTGGATAAAGTAAAAACAGATGCTACCGCCATTTATTTGCTTGGCGATTTATTCGATTTTTGGTTTGAGTATCGTACTGTGGTGCCCAAAGGGTTTGTGCGATTTTTGGGTAAACTTGCCGAATTGACCGACAAGGGCATTGAAATCCATTTCTTTACTGGAAACCATGATATTTGGACTTTTGGTTATTTGGAAAAGGAGGTTGGACTTATTGTACACCGGAAGCCAGAAATTATAAAATTGGGTAATAAAAATTTTTTTTTGGCTCATGGCGATGGACTTCACGCCGAAAAAAAGGGATTTGAATTGCTTCGGAAGATTTTTCATAACACCGCTGCCCAAAAGCTTTTCAGGTATGTGCCAGCCGAGTTGGGACAGAAATTTGGATATAACTGGTCGAAAGCCAATAGATTGAAGATTCTACATATCGAAAACAAGTTTCAAGGCGAAGAAAATGAAAACTTGGTGGTTTTTGCCAAAAAATATGTGCAAACTCACGATGTCGATTTTCTTATTTTTGGTCACCGTCACATAGCACTCGATTTGCAATTGAAAGATCAAAAACGGGTCATTATCTTAGGCGATTTTGTTGGTATTTTTTCATACGGCGTGTTCGATGGTGAAAATTTTCAGTTGGAATATGTGGAATAATAATTTTTTATTTTTCTGTAAATAATTAGGGTCTTGTTTTAAGATCCTTTTTTTATGTCCCCAGTTCCTTTTTTTCAAATTAATCCACTGTATAAACTTTATCTTCAATACCGAAATATTTTTAAGGTATATTGTTTCCCACTCTTTTTTTTTGCTTTGTATCCAATTTTTATATTGGTTTTTTTAATTACAATTCCTTGATACAATAATTTTGCTCTTCTATTTATAATTTCTATACCTCACATGGTCTAACTATCTGAATTTTAGGATAATAGTTTTATGTTTAGAATTATACTCTCAAGTTTTGGAAGCTAATTGAAGTGGGATAATAGTTGTGAATTAGCGCCTTTTGTTTCAAAATTTATTTTAAGAACGAACCATTGTTATCAAATAAAATGTGTAATTTAGCAGTCTCGTTTTTTTATCTTGATACTTCATTCTTAGTTTCATCTATCTTGGTCATTTATAGCCACATCCTAAATCCAACAACAAATGAATTCATTTCTCTATCGCATAGCTAAGGTATTTTTTCAAAATAATGATAACGAAATAAGTGATTTTACATTTGTGTTTCCCAATAGACGTGCAGGACTTTTTTTTCAGCATTATCTTTCCGAAATTGCTGCAAAACCTATATTTTCGCCCCAAATTATAACTGTAAATGATTGTTTTGCAAAGGCATCCAGTTGGCAGCTAGTTGATAAATTGAGTTTATTATTTAGATTATATCGTATATATATTGAGCACAGTAAGCGAGATGAAACCTTTGATTCCTTTGTGTTTTGGGGCGAAATGCTTCTATCCGATTTTGAGGATGTGGATAAATACTGTGTGGATACCAAGCAATTGTTTACAAATGTGACAGAGTTGAAGCAAATAGATGAATTATTCAATGTTTTTTCGGACAAACAGGTGGAAGCAATAAAGCAGTTTTGGGGTAGCTTTGTGCCTGTAACAGAAGGAAAAACGCAGCAAGAATTTATTGAAACATGGAAAATTCTTTTGCCCATTTACCTCCAATTGCGTGAAGAACTAATGGCCGAAAATACTGCCACAGAGGGTATGATATGTAGGGACGTTGCCGATAGACTGCGCAAAAATGAGACTATTTCTGAATTTGAAAATGTGAAATTTGTTTTTATTGGTTTCAATGCTCTTAACCCCTGCGAAAGAACTTTGTTTGCAGAACTTCAGAAGCGTGGAATAGCCGATTTCTATTGGGATTATGAAGCTGACCAATTGCGTGATACCGACAATCAGGCTTCACGCTTTTATGCGGAAAATATTCATATATTTCCATCCAAATATGCTATAGACCCAATTGTAGAAGCCTTGCAAGATAAAGAAATAGAGCTAATTGCCGTTCCATCTGCTGTGGGACAGGCCAAACAAGCTTATGCTATACTCAACCAACTTTATCCACCACATTTAGCTAGTAGAAGTTGGATACGAACCGCAGTGGTTTTGCCAGATGAAAATTTATTAGTACCCTTAATTCACTCATTACCAATACAAATAGAAAAAGTGAATGTTACCATGGGTTATCCTCTTAAAGCTACTCCTGTATCTGGACTAATTGAGCATGTGTTTGAGCTTCAGCGCCGTATGCGAAATTCGGGTGGAAATATTTCTTTTTATCATCTAAATGTTTCAAATATTCTTAATCATCAATATATTTCCATGCTATGTGGCCATGAAGTAAAAGATATTTTGAGTAAAATGGCCAACAATAACTGGATTTACGTGGATGCCAATGATTTGAAAATGAATGATTTGCTTGCTTCCATTTTTATTCCACAAACGGATACTACTTTATTTTTACCGTATTTATTACAATTGCTTCGTAGTTTACAAGCGGGATGGCAGGCGGCAACCGATGAAACTCATAATTATAAATTGGAGTGCGATTTTCTTTATCAGTACTACATTACCATCAATAGAATGGCAGATATTATGAAAAATAATACCTTAGAGGTGGATATGAATATTGATACTTTGGTACGGCTCATACGTCAATTAACTGCTGGTATAACTATTCCGTTTGAGGGCGAACCACTTGATGGATTGCAGATTATGGGTGTATTGGAAACTCGTGGTTTAGATTTTGATAATTTGATAATTACGTCTTTCAACGAAGGCGTTTTTCCTCAAAAAAGCAGCACCAATAGTTTTATTCCATTTAATTTGAGGAGGGGTTTTGGCTTGCCTACCACTGAGCATCAAGATGCCATTACATCCTATAATTTTTATAGATTGATACATCGGGCTAAAAAGATTTTTTTCCTCTACGACTCGCGCACCGAGTCTAGTCAAACTGGCGAGGTAAGTCGTTTTATACACCAATTATTTTACCATTACGGCGTTAATTTTAAACGAAAAACTATTTCGTTCGACATCGGATTTGGTACTCCGCAATCAATTCAAATAGAGAAAACGCCTCAAGTAATGCAAAAACTACAATCCTTTTTGTCTGAAGAGGAGGGAAAAATATCTTTATCAGCCTCATCTATAAATAGTTATATTGATTGCCCTTTGCAGTTTTACCTTACAAAAGTGGAAAAAGTTGAGCAGGTAGATGAAGTAAGAGAAACGGTAGAGATGGATATGTTTGGTACTATTTTTCATGCTGTAATGGAAAATTTGTATTTGCCATACAAAGGGAAAATAATACAACAAAGCGATTTTGACCATTTACTTAAAAATATATTGCACATTGACCAACAAATTTCTATTGCTTTCTCGGTCAATTATTTTAAAAAGAAAAATAATGTAATTGTTGCCTTGGAGGGTAATAACTTGCTTATAGCCAATGTGATTCGCAAATATATTATTCAGGTATTGAAGCTGGATAAGCAATATGCACCCTTTAAATACATCGGCTCTGAAGAGAAATGTAATATACGTTATCCTATATATGAAGGTAATCAAAACGTTAATATTGTAGGGTACATAGATAGGGTTGATGAGAAAGAAGGCCGATTGCGCATACTCGATTACAAAACAGGTATTGGTTCAATTGAGTTTAAAAACATTGCTGAAATTTTTGAGCATAATAATGATAAACGCTCAAAATTTGTTTTGCAAACTTTTCTTTATGCCGTATTGTATAAACAAAAAGCGTTGGGAAAACAAATGACTCCTGGTATATTCTTTATGCGAAATGTGTTTAAAATGGATTTTGAAACAGAACTTCATTATAAACCCGACAGAAATGTAAATGAAATTGTAAGCGATTTTACCACTTACGAAAATGAATTTAATGAGTATTTAACTGCCTGTTTGGAGGAGATTTTTAATCCCCAAGTTCCATTTATTCAAACAGAAAATGTAAAGGCCTGCCTTTATTGTGCATACAAAGGAGTTTGTAATCGTTGAAAATTTAATTCAATTTTAGCTGCTTTATAACCACATTAGGATCAATAAGTCAAAATTGAAATAATACATTTGAAAGTATTAGTAGTTCCTAAATTCAAGTAGTAAAAATGTAACTTTATCCTTTTGTCGAACCAGAAATGATGCATATTTTTACAACTAGTTTGTTGATAATAATCATTTTACATATTAATATACTTGTATTTTAAAGTAATTCTAGCTTTGCCTTTTTTCTAATTGCTTATGTTCTTTTGAGTCTTATTTATTTTTACTTTCTAATTATTTTATGCTGTGCAAATTAAATCCAACTTTTCACTTTTGGCTTTCAATACATTTGGCCTAGATGTGCAAGCCAGTTATTTTGTAGAATACAATTCGGTGGCCGATTTGCAAACAGTGTTGCAGTCCGACATTGTGAAATCAAATCAGATGCTCCACATTGGCGGGGGAAGTAACCTGTTGTTTATGTCTGACTACAAAGGCGTTGTATTGCATTCGTGCATCCAAACTATCAAAAAAGTTAACGAAACTGATGCTGCTGTTTTATTGGAAGTAGGGGCAGGTGTGGAGTGGGATAATTTTGTGGCTTATTGTGTACTTCACGGTTGGGGTGGAGCCGAAAATCTGTCGCTTATACCAGGTGAAGTTGGTGCATCGGCTGTTCAGAATATTGGTGCTTATGGTGTGGAGGTGCAGGATTTAATTGTGGAAGTGAAAGCCGTAGATGTTCACTCTGGAGAACTGACTGTTTTTCAGGTGGATACTTGTAAATATGGCTACCGTGACAGCATTTTTAAAAATGAACTAAAAGGAAAATATATTATTACGTCGGTGGTTTTTAAACTAGATAAAACGCCTGTTTATAAGTTAAATTATCAGCATTTAGAAGAAGAGGTTTTGAAATGTGGTATGGTTAATTTACAAAATATTCGTCAAACAATCATTGCCATTCGCGAAAGTAAATTGCCCAATCCCAAAGTACTTGGAAATGCTGGTAGTTTTTTTATGAATCCAGTTATTCCCAAAATGCAATTCATCTCGCTACAGAATATGTATCCAAATATACCGCACTATTATGTTTCGGAATTTGACGAAAAATTGCCTGCAGCATGGCTTATTGACCAATGCGGATGGAAGGGCAAGCAAATTGGCAATGCTGGTGTACACAACATTCAAGCTTTGGTGCTAGTTAATAATGGAGGAGCCACTGGTGCTGAAATAGCAAGTTTGGCCAAACAAATTCAAACCTCAGTGAAGGACAAATTTGGAATAGAGTTGCAAGCAGAAGTGAATTTTATTTAATTTTTTTTTGTTGTGAACCATCTTTTCAGATGATAACTAACGAAAATAGCAATTAAGTTTTTTGTTTTAGTAAAAATGTATGTGAAAGTCGAATTTATTAAAATTTACATACATATTTCCTTGGGCGTTACTTTTTACAATTAAAATTTTTTCCACAATCGTTTTGTTACTTCCAGCTTTCAATAAGCGTAGTCTATTGTCTTATTGTTCAGCTTCCTTTTTTCTATTGCATAGCAATTTAATCTGTTAAACCCTACCCTGGTTTTTTTGTTTACAAAGTCCTAGTTTATTAAAGTAGTATTAGCTCCTTTATTAATTGTCTAAGATGAAAATTAAAAATAATTTTTTTATTTCCCCGAAAAACTCTTTTCCTCCTTTAATTTAACCTTTCGATGCGGGTAATTTTTTACTTAGGCATTGTCAAATGTCAACTTACTCATTTGTGGCTTTAAACCACTATTTTTTCGAATTGATTTTTTAAAAGCAAAGACTCTATCCCTCTCAGCTTATCCCGACATTTCGGGAATAGCTATCGGGATTGCAACTCCACATTGCAAGGGATGTTCCATACCGACAAGACGGCACGTTCCGATTCTCGGAATGTCGGAATACTCCATCGAAATACTCCGTTGGCGTTTACTCTTATTTGAGCAGACCAAGATTTGTCATAACAAATAATTATTGCACTAATTGTTTTGAATTTTAATTATATTAATTAAAAATTGAAGTTGAGTACATTATTTTATGACAATTCCTTAGCACTTAATTAGATATAATTCAAATATTTACACGATAAATCCAAAAAAAGTTTATTTGGGAAAATATTAAAAATGTGTTTTAAAACAGAAAAAAATATATCCAACAAGAAAAAAATAAGTGCTAACTTTGGATTCACAAAATCCTAAGTGGCTTTTATTATAATTTCAAATAAAATGAATTGTTTTTGTGTTAAATTTACCGTTTTATCAATAATAATCACACTTTTGATACATTAAAACTGAATAGTGGGCTTAAACAATGTACAATAAGGAAACACTTTAATCGGCTTTTGAGGATATACAATGTCATACTTTAACAGCTATAGAAAGCATATTTGGTAGATTCATTTTTAGTTGATAATTTGATATTTTCACCGAAATATGAAGTTTTAGTAGACTTTTTAATTTTTAAAAAATATATAAAACTTTTTTTTTAGCCACTAAAACTTTTTTTTTTAAAGCCTTTAACTTTCAATTAAATTATTGAAAACAATTGACTTTAAATCCCTACTTTATAATATATATTATTGAATAATAGTAGTTTATGTAAATATGATATTGCGTTTTAGGATAAGTTAATTTTTAATTAAATATAATAAGTAATATTTCTATTGTGCTTGGTTTGCCTCTATTTTCATCTAATGGAATGAAGCAGAAAAGCAGTAAATTAAAAAAGAAGCAATACAGATTTAATCGCACCCGATTTAGTTAATTATTTGGTTGTCTTTGATTAAATTTCATTTCGTTAAACTTAAAATCTTATGAATAGTTGGCTTTATAATGTTTGAGATGGGTAGCCCATTTAAGCAAAAAAAATGAAAATCTAAGAATACTCCGTTCGCCTGCTATTCTTTATTGTATAGTAATAATACTACAGCAATTATATCTTATTACTTCAATTTTATTTTTTACACACCTAATTCGTTATAGAGCCGAATAGTTAGATTATCATTAAACTGAATACCCATGGATTTAGAATTAAATAACAAATTGATAGAAATAAATGCTGATTTGAAGCGTACGATTGTTCAAACAGTCAATGGAAAACGTTCAGAATTATTTGGTTTAAATAGCACTACCGATGAATTATTGGAAGAGCTAAGCATTAATTACCGGGAGTTGGAATTTCAGAATGATGAACTTCGACGTACTTACTCGGTGCTGGAAAATACGCAAACAGAGTTAATGGATTTGTTTGAGGGCTCACCTGTGGGTTATATTATTTTTAATGAAGATTTTGTTATTGATAGAAGCAATAATTATTTCGAAAGACTAGTTGGGTGTGGTAAACAAGCTTTAAAAAACAGCAATTTAGAAGATTTAATTGCACCCGAAAGTCAAGATTTGTTTTATTTGCATCTTAAGAATTTGGCTAGAATAAATGAAAATAGCTCCTGCGAAATTGAGATAAAGCACCTTGATGTTAAAATCCCAGTAAAGGTTGAAACCAATTATAAAATTAAGAATGGTGTACAGCAGTTTATGTCGGCATTTACCAACCTTAGTGTACAGAAAAAAGCGGAAGAGTCGTTGCGCGAAAGCGAGGAGAAATATCGATTTATGACCGAAAATACAAGTGATGTAATTTGGTATTTAGACCAAGATTATATTTATCAGTATATTAGTCCTTCTGACGAAATAATGCGCGGTTTTGTACAAAAGGAAATGATTGGACAGAATTTTTTATTGAACTTTAAACCTGAAGGTTTAAAAAAGATTCAAATAGCTAACTTTAATATTGCAAATGACAAAGCAAAACACAGCACTGCAAATCCTATTTATATTGACTTAGAGCAGCGATGCAAAGATGGAAATTGGATTTGGACAGAAATTAACATAATGACCATTTATGATTCTAATTTTCAATTAATTGGATACCATGGTATTACACGAAATATTAGTGAAAGAAAAGCCGCAGAAATTGAGTTAGAAAAAAGCCGCGTGGAGTTAAAAACTATTTACGACAATGCCCCCGTTATGATGTGTCTTGTGAATAAAAAACGTGAGATTCTTTTTTCTAACAAGTTATTTAATGATTTTTCTCAAATTTCGGATGTTGATTTGCTTATAGGAATGCCACTCGGACTGGTAATTGGATGTGTTAACAGCACAGTTTCACCAATGGGATGTGGATTTGGACCTAAATGCAATGATTGTGTTATAAGACAAGCTGTTGAAAATACTTTTTATAATGGAAAAAGTTTACAGAATATTGAATACGATGCTGTTTTGGAAAATGATAACGGATTGTATAACATTTCCTTACTTGGTTCTACCGCGCTTATTGATGGAAATGTTGATGAAAAAAATCTATTACTGTGCCTAACAGATATTACAGAACGTAAGCAAACAGAAAAAGCATTGGGCGAGAGTGAAGTTAAATTTCGGTTGATAGCTGAAAATACTTCGGATGGAATAATGTTTTTAGCTAACGATAATAAACCTAAATATGTGTCGCCGGCCTATCTAAAACTTTTAGGATACTCTGATGAAGTTACTATTGCTAGAGACGAAAATGACATTTATAATATTATTCACCCCGACGATAGGGATGTCACTTTTAAAAATATATTTAAGGCAATAGAAAATAAAGTGTCAGATTTTACATATATTTTTCGTGTAAAACATAGTTTAGGACATTATATTTGGCGCGAAGATCATGCTCAGTTTAAGTATGATGAAAATGGAATTTACGCTGGTGCCTACGTGATTTGCAGAGACATATCGGAGCGAAAAAAAGCTGAAGAAGCCCAACTGAATAGTGAAAAACGTTTCAAAACAATATTTAATGAAGCACCATTAGGTATAGCACTCATTAATTCAATTGACGGACATGTGTATTCATTAAATAAAAAGTTTGCCGAAATTGCTGGTAGAAGTATAGAGGAGCTGACTCAAATAGACTGGATGAGTAATACGCATCCCGATGATTTACAAGAAGTTATTGATAATATGGAGCTTATAAACACAAAAAAAATTGATAGCTATAACACAGAGAAACGCTATTTTCTCAAAAATGGTAAAGTGGTGTGGATAAATATGACAGTTGCACCTATGGTTATTGATAATGAGAGCACTTCGCATCATTTATGTATGATTGAGGATATTACCGATAGGAAAAATGCAGCCGAAATTATTAAAGAATCGCAGGAAGAGTTAAAACAGTTTGCTGCTCACTTGCAAGATGTTAGGGAAGAAGAACGAACGCTGCTGGCAAGAGAAATTCACGACGAGCTAGGACAAATATTGGTGGCGCTAAAAATTGATATGGGAATGCTCAAGCAAAAAGTACTGAAAAGTACTGATTTGATTAAAACAGTAGAAATTTCCGAAAACTTTGATGCTATATCCTTGTTGGTGGACAATACTATCAAAACTGCACGCCGCATAATGAATGGTTTGCGACCTCAAATGCTTGAATTAATGGGATTTATTGATTCTGCAAAAATGTATTGCAACGATTTTAATGAACGCTACAATATCAAATGTCAGTTTGAGAGCGGTATTGATAATTTGGTTTTAAAACCTCAGCAGACCGTTGCACTATTTAGAGTTTTGCAAGAAACGCTTGCCAACGTGGCACGTCATTCTATGGCTACAGAGGTGAAAGTCAATGTGAATAAAATTGAAAAAATTGTTATTTTGGAAATTATTGACAATGGAATAGGTTTTTCCGATAGTATTAAAGTGAAAAATGACTCGTATGGCCTGATAGGAATGAAAGAAAGAGCCGTATTACTTGAAGCTGAAATACAAATTGAAGGTAACTTAGGAAAAGGTGCAAGTATTTGTCTAAAGATGCCTTGTTAAAATGAATATTAAACTATTTATTGAGACTGCTTTGATAAGTCGAATTTATATTTTTTGAACGCTAAAAGTGCTAAGACACAAAGAATTGATATTCACCATAAATATCTCCTATATAACTTTTTTTGATGCGCTGAGATACTTGTGTTTTCATCTCATCAAATAATGGAAGATATTTATGGGGGCTCATTCTGTGACTAAGGGTACTCTCAAAAATAAGATTTTTAAATCTTAAAATCCAATATTTCCTTTTTTTGTTCCGTTACTAGTCATAAATCCGAAAAAATCTTTACGCTGATTGTCCTCCCTGATTGTCAATTCATTTATTAAAATGAAATATAATTTTTTGTGATTATCTGCTTTTCTGTTGGAGTGCTCAAACCACTACAGGGTACTTTTTACAAATTAATTACTTTACACATTTACGTCAAAATAATACCTCTTGAAGTTGACTCTTTCATCATTTTTTTTAAGTAGTCAAAATAATTACCGCTTAAAAAAAATATAAAAGTCAGTTCTCTTATTTCAAATTATTAAGTCCAATACCTTACACATTAAAGAGTGGCGATTAGGAATTGAGATGTGTGAGAACGACTGTTGAGGTTAGCTGAAGTCTTTTTAGTTGAATTGAGCTAACGGCTTTGCAACATTGAGTCACCCATTTTTGAGAATGTTCCACAATCGAAAAAAAATTAATTTCATATAGAATAATTGAAAAATTAATTGATATTGAAAATATAAATGGTGTCAGCGCTATGTTAATTTTAAGAATTTAGAATTAGAAAATTCTTTGCATCAACAACTTAATAATTAATCAATACACCATAAATTGTCTAACAGAACACTAGCTTCAAATGAGTAAATTAATGCTTGACAATTTCTAAGTTGATAAGAAAAAATGATAAGTTTGGTTGGAATAAAAGTGCTGAAAAAATCGATTTGATTTTTTCATTTCTTAGAAGAAATGTATCTTTGTAGCTCAAAAAAAAATATATATGGCATTAATAAAATCAGTACGGGGCTTTACTCCGCAAATAGGCGAAGATTGTTATCTGGCCGAAAACGCCACGGTGGTGGGCGATGTAGTGTTGGGAGAGGGTTGTAGCGTGTGGTTCAATACCGTGTTGCGGGGGGATGTAAACTCCATTCGCATTGGTAATCACACCAACATACAAGACGGATCGGTGATTCATACTTTGTACGAAAAATCTACAGTGCTTATAGGCGATTATGTTTCTATCGGTCACAACGTTACGCTACATGGGGCTTGCGTTCACAATTACGCTTTAATAGGCATGGGGGCTACTTTGCTCGATTATGCCGAAGTGGGCGAGGGGGCGATAGTAGCTGCAGGTGCTTTGGTACTTAGCAATACCATTATTCCACCTTTTACCCTTTGGGCTGGAGTGCCCGCTAAGTTTGTAAAGAACGTTGCGCCAGAGCAATCTAACGAAATAAACCGTAAAATAGCACATCAATATTCTATGTATGCCGGTTGGTTTAAGGAGGAGGAGAAGTAGCCCTTGACACCTTGACCTAAGATATGAAAAATTAACTGTTAGCTTTTAAATCTTCGTCCCATAATATGATGAATTAACAATACATCCGCATTCTATTCTTCTATTCTATTTGATAAAATAGAACGAAGAAAAAATTTGGAAAGAAGTTGTTTTATGATGAATTGCTGATTTTTAACACTCTCCGGCTAACCCTTAAACGGGATATATTGGGTGTATTATGCAAGTCTTGATTTACTTATACTTTGACATTTTTTATATCCTAATTTTACAAACTATTAGCTATTAAACGAGTACTCGAGATCCCGCTTTTGCGGCACTACTATCTACTAACTATTAACTACTAACTAAATGCTTCTGTTCAATTTACTTGTACAAGATTGGAAAAAAGGATTACGCTCACAGGGATTCTACAAGAATTTGGCTGTGAGTTTTATCTTGGGCATTTTTGCGATGTATTTAGCAGCTATACTTTTGTTTTTGGGTTTTTCATTGCACGAATTGCTCGAAAAAATTCACGACAACCTCAATCCAATGGAATTATTCAACGGCATAATGTTGTACATCTTTTTAATTGGTTTGTCGTTTCGTTTTTTTATGCAGCAGCTCAACACGTTTAATATGGCGTCTTATCAGACTTTACCGATAAAAAGAGCTACTTTAATTAATTTTTTTTTACTAAAGCCGTTAATTAATCCCATTAATTATTTCTTGTTGCTTGTAGTTGTTCCTTTTGCGCTACAATCTGTAATGGGATATTACAATGAATGGATGGCATTCCGTTTTGTGATAAGTTTTGTGTTAATGTCATGGTTTAACTCGCTGATGGCTGCTTTTTTAAAACGTAAATTTGGGACTAGTTTATTGTCTTTCGTTACAGTGATAGCTATTTTAGGAAGTATTTCAATGCTTGAGTATTTCCAAGTTTATTCCTTGTTTCACATTTCAAAATCACTTTTTGGGTTTATTGTTATCAAGCCGTTGGGTTTAATTTTGCCTTTGATGGCAGTAGGAATTGCTTTTTTATTAAACAAATGGTTTTTTTCTCAAAACTATTATTCCGAAGCATTTAATAAGCATACAGACGGAGATAAAACTTACAATGCCGACCTATCATTTCTGAATCGTTTTGGTATTGTGGGCGAAATTATGTCATTGGAAATAAAGTTAATACTTAGACACAACCGTACAAAAAGTATCTTGTATATGTCTGCCTTTTTTCTGCTTTACGGCTTGCTATTCTACACCAATCCTATCTACACCAAAAGTAGCGGCATGTTATTCTTTGTGGCCATGTTTGTTAGCGGATTGCTAATGTTTATGTTTGGTCAATGGGTAATAAGTTGGGATAGTTCACATTTCGATAGTTTAATGACCCAAAATATTCCGATACGTACTTATTTAGACGCCAATTATTATTTGTTATTGGTATTCAATGTAGTTTGTTTTGTGCTCACTTCTCCCTATTTTTATTTTGGAAAACAAATAATGTACATGCATTTGGCAGCCTTTATATTCAATGTGGGTGTAAATATTTACCTGCTTCTTTTCATGTCCACTTTTAATACTAAACGAATAGATTTATCTAAATCTTCAGCAATGAATTATCAAGGCACTACTTTCAAAAGCTTCTTAATAATAATGCCAATCTTTTTTTTACCAATGCTAATTGTTTGGTTGTTAACCACATTTGCATCTATTTCTGTAGCTTTATGGACACTTACTTTGTTGGGCACAATTGGCATTTTGCTTCGTAATCAGCTAATTACACTTTGCGTTAGTCAATTTAACAGACGAAAATATGCATTGGCGGAAGGGTTTAGAGAGATTTGAAGATTTGAAGTCCCGATAGCTATCGGGATGTTCCATCGTGTAGTCCATTTGGGGATTTGAAACGTATTGTGAATTGAGTATTCTTTCATTAAATAAAGTAAAGCGAATAGGGCCATAGACAAATAACACAAATTAAATAAAACCACCATTTCCTATGATAAAAGTATCTGACCTACAGAAAACATACAATGGAGTCACAGTTTTAGACATTCCAGCATTGAAAATAGCTCAGGGCGAAAGCTTTGGTTTAGTTGGAAATAACGGTGCTGGCAAAACAACATTCTTTAGGCTCATCCTCGATTTGATAGAACCTACTCGTGGTGAGGTAATGATACAAAATCAAAAAGTAATGCGCAACGATGCATGGAAATCAACTACAGGTTCGTTTTTGGATGAAGGATTTTTGATTGATTTTCTTAATCCCGAAGAGTATTTCAAATTTGTAGGAAAGTTACATCACAAATCGGAAGGTGATATTGCCGATTTTTTGGAGTCAATGCAAGATTTTTTTAACGGTGAAGTGTTGGAAACCAAAAAGTTAATACGCGATTTTTCGAAAGGCAATCAGAAAAAAATTGGAATAGCGGCATCACTTTTAGGTGACCCAAAAATTCTTATTCTAGATGAGCCATTTACTGCCCTCGATCCTTCGTCGCAAATAAGACTCAAACGGTTTTTGACTGATTTGCAAACCCAACAAAATATGACCATGCTTATTTCTAGTCATGATTTGAACCACATTACCGACATTTGCTCCCGAACCGTGGTATTGGAAAAAGGCCAAATAGTGAAAGATTTGCAAACAAATTCTTATACACTTAAAGAACTGGAAAACTATTTTGCGATATAAAATTTGGTTCAATACTTAATTTGCGTGCTAAATTAAACTTTCAGATGTTATTTTTTGTCCACTAAAAAGTACCAATACATTTCACTTTTTGAGATATTTACCGTTTAGCATATTATACAATCAAGATATTATGAAAAACATGGATCAAATTCAGAAATTGTCCATTCTTCATTGCGTTTACCAAACAATAGCTTCTGCCGATGGGAGCATAGAGGAGGCTAGAGATAATGGCGCCATTGAATTTGCATTGTCCGAGTTGGGATTAGAATTTTATTCATGGAATAGCGCCGTGCAAATGCATCCAAATGACTGTTTTATACATATTTCAAATTTGAGCATCAACGATAAACAATTGTTTAGGGCATTGCTACTTAAAATTGCTACAATGGGCGGTAATGAACTTTTCAGAATAAATTGTGCCCAACATATCATTCAATTGGCTAATAGTCACGTATAAGTCATAAATTAATTTCCTTGTATTGTACAAAATAAAAAAACCCACCAACAGACAAATGAAACGCATCAAGTTCCTAATTCCCACTTTTTTTTCAATCTTAATTATATTCTATTCGTGCAAAAGTAACGATGATTACGAGGACTATTTTGCTGCATGGAAGCTACAAAACGACACCTATTTTACAAACATGAAAGATAGTGTGGGCTATCAATTTTACACTAACCCCATAGATCAGGGCGGCAGCGGTTATTATTATAAAATTAATATGCAAGGCGACTCTACCAGCCGTAGTCCAACTGCAACTGACTCGGTGAAAGTAAATTACAGGGGAAAAATGATTAATGGTGGTATTTTTGACCAAACATTTGCCAGTAGTTTTCCTGACAGTTTGGCCAAGCCAATTTCGTTTAAAACAAATAGACTTATATATGGCTGGGTGTTAAATTTACAACAAATGAAAGTGGGAGAAATAAGAACCGTTGTACTGCCTCCAGAACTTGGATATGGAGCTTATGGTGTAGGTAGAATTCCGCCTAGTTCTACCTTGATTTTTCAAATTCAACTCATTTCGTTTAAAGCTAACTTGTAGGGGTTAATCACTACAAATAAAACAGATAACAAAAACAGCATATATTCATGAGAATAGAAAATCGACTAGCTTAAAAGGGTTATGACTTTTTCTGATTAATAGCTACTAAGGTGGTAATATGCTTAATATCAATATCAAAAAAATATAGGTGTGTACAACAATTTTATGAATCTTTTTTTTTCTTCTATTTGACATACTATTTAATACAATATTTCGTTATAAAAAAATGTTTTTTTTGAACGCTATCCCGATAGCTATCGGTAGTCGCAAATTAAACATGCTGATTTATCGGTAGAAAAACTGAAAGTTTTTGTCTCTCGCTTCTGGGATGTCACATACCGCCAAAACGGCACGTTCCGATTCTCGGAATGTCGGAATACTCCATCGGGAATACTCCGTTTGCGTTTACTCTTTTGTTTGAAATGAAATTACACCTAGTTAAAATATGCGTTAAGTTCTTGTATATAAATATAATAGGCCATTTTATAACGAACCATTGTAATAATTAGTTTGAGAAAAAAAAGTTTGAGAAAAAAAATAAAGTGTTAAGGCTACATGCCATTTAGTTAGTAAAAAAAATACAATATGGAAAATTTATACAGCCCTAAAAGAAGGTATTTTAGTAACGAATGTGGTTTGGAGAGCTGCCCTGAATGTGGTGGCGAATTAACAAAAGAATACTGTTCAATATTATTGCATGTGAAGAGCAATAAAGACGAAGGAGAATTAATGACAAGTGCATCGGGTAGTCATTTTTGCGATAATTGTCCAATAGTTGTATTCGACACACAAAAATTAGATGAAGTAGCCTTAATAGGTTTTGGTGGTAATAACATTCAACACTATGTAAAAGGCATCGTTAATTTTGATGCTATTCCCAAAGAAAAAAAACATTTACCTATTGGGTCAAAAGGAAATCCGACTCCTTTGGTGGTATTTTTACCAGATTTAGATTCCAAAATTAGACCAGCAACAAATACTCCCGAACCAAAAATTGGACGAAATGACCCATGCCATTGTGGTAGCGGTGCGAAATACAAGAAATGTTGTGGCAAATAAATTTAGGCTTAACTTAGCTAGTAATTGATTGTGATTTTAAATATTATGAAATGAAAAAACAGTTTGAGCAATTTAGACCAAAGGGATTCACTGGCAGTGGCGACAGATTTTTGTACCCATTAATTATTGAATTGAGTAAGGAAATATACAAATTAGAGAAAAGTTACAGTTATAACACACTGAAACTAGATGAGAGCCAGAATTTTAGGATGTCAAATTTGCTGATTGAATTCGCCGAAGATTTGCACAATGATATTGGATTATGGAGTAGCATTGAGCATTACAACAATTTAATGTTTAATACACCTTTGCCATTATTTGTTCCTGAAAATACGGAAATAAATGGATGCTTTGATAAAAACAGAATAAAATTTTTCTTTTACACTATTTTTGTTGAGTTTGACGATAATTTGATTTTTTCGCCACAACACCATGACCTAGAAGTTTTAGCAACTGGGGTTTCGTTATTTTTAACGCAAAAATTCAAGTCTGTACCTAAATTCTCTGGCGTTAAATTATTTCTTAATCAACACAATGATTATGGCTGGGATTTTAAAAGGAAATTGGTGTGGATTGGTTTAAATTCATACTTATTCAGATACAGTTGCTACAGATATGCCCAAGAAAAGAATGATGGTAAAATAGAAATCGCAATCGCAATTATCGACGATTTTATTTGTCAGGAAAACACCATTTGGTCGGGCTTGGGAGTAATTGACATTTTGGCAAAAGCATTAGAATTGCCCGAAAAAATTGAAGCAGATGTTCGTAGTTGGTATGAACGATTCATTTCATATTATAGAGTTGTATCGTTAAAAAATAAAATTCTTGAATTAGAAAACCTAATTAACAATGAAAAGTACTTGATTCAAACCGATGATGATGCTAATATTTTTCAACCCGGCGAAGTTGTTCTAGGAGGATTAGTCCCTTTTGGTGATTATTATTACTGGTCGGGGTCACAGCGGAAATTAGGAAAGTTAGATGATAATACAATATTAGAGTTAAAAAATAATTTCGTTCGCAAATCTACCAGAATTGTTTATAGATATGATAAGAAATTGTTAGCTAAGGCTTACGACTCTGTAAAAGGTCATTACGATGATTTTAAAGCGTTTTTTAAAGATGATTTGGTCATTTTTAAAGATGGTAAATCGATGAAATTGGCTTTGGAAACAAAGGACCAACAAAAAAACGATGTTTTATCAAAAATTGGATTAAACCTGTTATTCAATAAGAACAAGATAAAAGATCCGTCTCCAAAAATGAATTTATCAAATGACATTTTAGAATCTAAAAATGGTATCGGATTATATTTTAATCCTGACGAGGGAATGGAAATAATGCTTTTTTTTGACGATTTAAACAAAGGATTTTCTAAAAAAGGAGAGAATTTGACACCTGATGAAAAAGAAACAATTCGAGAATTTATTTCCTCAAGAGCAATCAGTCCTAATTTTGTGCAAAAAATGATAGCCAAAAATGGAGATAGTTCCATTGCTGTTTCATTTAATATTCATAAAGATGTGAAATGCACCAACTATTTATTGCACCAATACAAAGGACATTTTTATAGAAATAAATACCCTGAAATAAGCTTTAAAATTGACTGAAAAAAGCAACTAGTTTTTACTCAAATTTGAATAAAAACATTGTTTCAGTAAAACAGAAAGCTTTTGTAGAAAAAAGAAAATCAATCCAATTATTTTATGTAAGTTTGCAAGCACAAAAGTTCAAAAGAGTTTTAAGAGATTTAGGACGGTCAAACTGCAAATTAAATTTCAATAATTTTAATTCTGTAGTTCAACTAAACTTCATACCTACTTTTAATTGAAACACATCACGCTTTTTATTATAATCAACTAACCAACAATAAAATAAGATCATTATGGCAAAAAGTCAAGACGCAAAAAAGAACGAAAAAAAGGAACCTTTGAAAACTGCAAAGGAAAAAAAAGCTGAAAAGAGAGATAAAAAAGCAAAATGAAATTAGCCTAAAAAAATCACTATTTTTCTTTGAAAGCTTTTAACTTTATGTTCATCTCAAAAAAAACGATTATAATTTACACTTCAATAATGAAGTAACAGCAAAAAAAACAGCCACTTAACGACTGTTTTTTTTGCTATTTACACATATTAATGGTAAATTGTCCTATGGATTGTTTTTTTTATTCGTTAAAAAATGATTCAACATTTACTGAAAGTTGCTATTCAAATTTACACTCAATTTTGTTCAATACAAATCACAACAATTTATGATTAATGAATTTTTCTCACAAACGATATTGGTTAGCAATCATCAAACAGCCGAATACTTGGGTTCTGGTGACCTTCCAGTATTTGCTACACCGGCTATGATAGCCATAATGGAAAACACAGCTATGAGAGCAATTACGGATTTAGCCGAAGGACAAACCAGCGTGGGAATATCGATTCAAACAAGTCATTTAAAAGCTAGTTTGGTAGGGGCAACGATTGATTTTAAAGCAACAATTATAGGTATTGAAGGTCGAAAATACACGTTTCATATTATTGCTACGGATGGTAATGGCGATACGATAGGTGAAGGAATGCATGAACGTGTGGTGGTGGACAAGGAAAAGTTTATGAGTAAAATCAGGTAAAGTGTAAAATTACATTGTGTGAATTAATACATTGTATATCAGCTTATTTAAAAATAAAAAAAGATGAAGAATTATCTTACTCCACCTTTTTGATTAGTATAACTCAGTTCTTTTATTAACCATTCTGACTAATCAACTGCAACGATTTTTTATTGAGTATTTCTATTGACTTGCCATTTATTCTGACAATTCCATCTTTGTCAAATTCACTTAACACCCTACTGACACTTTCTCTACTCGTATCAATTAGATTGGCTAATTCGGCTTGCGAAAGAGGTAAAATAAAAGTATCGGTTTTGAAAATATTATCCGCAAACTCCAACAAAGCATCTGCCATATTACCCCGAATTAGTTTTTGGGTACGGTTGGCGCAACGGTGAAAATATTCCAGTTCATTTTTGCAAAACTCCTGTATTATTTCTCGGGTAAATTCCTTGTTTTCGTCTAATATGGTCTGAAAAACCTCCAAATCAATAAAACATACCTCTACATCCGACACTGCCGTTACTGAATATTGATTGATTTTACTACCAAAAGTTGTAGGTAAACCCAAGTAACTAGGTGCATTTACCATCTTCACAATTTGCTCAGTATAAGGCCCTGCCAAATGAATTTTTGCCAATCCCGTGCGGAGAAAAACAACGTTGGTAGAATACATACCTTGTTTGATGATGGAATCACCCTTCTTTAACTTCAGCTCTAAATGATTATTAGTCAGCGACTCGAGGCTGCAATCACATAACATAGAGGTGGCCTTGGTTTTAAAAGGGCAGGTTTTACAATTTGTTTGCATTTTTATTTCGTTTGAATGGAATAAGTTGCAAATATAGACAATGTGATGCATATCACAAAATAAAGGTTGCAATATATTATAAAAAAAAAATTTTAGAAATTGTTCAACATGCAGTAATTCTACAAATAATATCTACGAATAAGGTGATTTTATCATGGGGTGCGCATATATGGATTCACGTCGTATCCGAATATTTTATATAGACGCTGCTAATACCGATACCATTATTCAAAACCGGCTTCGAAACCGAAATACCATAGAATTGCTGGGTTATTGGGAACTTATCTACAATCCCGATTTTAAACCCCTCGAATTCGAAGGGTTTAAAAAAAAACAAGAAGGACTTAATGGCTTTGTAATCACTCCTAAAAAGTGGATTGAGATAACAAATGCAATAGGAATAGTTTCTAAATCAGGTAGATCTGGAGGCGCGTATGCTCATAAAGATATTGCTTTTGAAGTTTGAAGTTGGAAGTTGGCTGTGCCCTGCTTTTTAAATTATATTTGATTAAGGAATTTCAACGTCTCAAAGAAGACGAAAATGACCGACTGAAACTGAACTGTAATTTACAACGCACCTTGGCAAAAGTAAATTATCACAGTCACACCAATACCATTAAGGAAAACCTGATTCCGGATGAATTGACAAAACAAGAAGCTTCATTCGTTTACGCCCCGAAGCCAATATGCTGAACATTGTATTGTTTGGCTAACAAAACCCCGAAAATGAAGAAAATAAACCCGATTATGCGGCTTTAAACAATTGGTAGTTTTTTGACCAATCTCAAAAGCCTGAATACGGTACTTATAGTGCATGAATTGCTCCAAAGTTACTGACTGCTGCAACTCAACAAAACAGCTATTCAACAATTGAAGGTGCTGATGAATAATCGGATGATAAATATACTGAGATAAAGGTAAAAGAAAATCTGAATTAGCTGTAAATATTACAACAGATTTATTAAATTAGTGAAATTTTATCCGTATTTTTGAGCCCTTAATAATAACATTCATTTAAACCCATACCACCATGCGCGGATTCTCATTTTCACTCAAACGATTTCTTGGAATCAGTGCTATAAAACAACAATTCGCCTGCCAAACGGGTATTCCTACCACCAGAATCAGATTGAATCGGATGCTTGGGAGTGCTATGAAATAAGCTATTTTTTGTAATTAATAAAAACAAAATGCCAATGAACAATCTAATTTTCAAGTCGCGCGATGAACTTATACAAGTGAATCTCGACGATATAGTTTACTTTAAGGCCGATGGTAATTATTCCATCATGGTGCTTACTTCCCGAAAGGAGCAACTACTGACCATGAATTTATCGAAAGTGTATCTTACGCTCGATGAGCAAATGGGCAGTCAATCTGCTTTATTTGAGCCTGTTGGAAGGGCTTTGATTATCCAAAAAGCATTCGTTTTTTCGATACAAGTGCTCCGTAAAAAATTGGTACTCGTTGCGCCCAATAGCGACAAATATTTTGAACTTTCGGTGTCAAAAGAAGCATTGAAAACATTGAAGAAGACCCAACAAATACAGCCAATTAAAGTGCCGATTGAAGCACAATTGAGAGAATTGCAAACTCGCAAAATATATCCGCTGATGCTAGGGCAAAACCGCTTGGGTAGAAAGTCGAATACAACAGAATGTGAATTAGCTATTGATAATGGTGATAGTAAAATTAGCCGGCAGCAATGCAGCATTGATGTAATGATGGATGTGGAAACTGGTAATTATGCTTATCTATTAACGGATTTGAATAGTGCCAATGGTACATATTTAAACGATGAGAGAATACCTGCCCAAACTGATAAGACGTTACTTTTTGGGGCAGTAATAAGAACCGGAAATACTGAATTTATGCTCGAAAAAGTGGATTTGGATAAAACAGAAATGCTATGATGAGTCATTTTGCACAATAATTCCGACGCTTGGCACAATTAAGCCTATGCTTGGTCAGAGTTGGATCTAAACACGATTAAATCATCATTTTTACTACTTACTTTTGCATTGTATTATAAACAATTAAAACAAAAATAAGATGAAAAAAATGATTTTAGTGGCACTTATGTTTGCCGGAACTTTATCGGCTTCGGCTGAAGAATTGACTGTAAAAGAACTTATTGCGAAAGCAACTTCAAGCGAAACGATTCAAAAAGTGAGAGACTTTTTAGCTACGCCTCAAATTTCAAAAATTGTGGATGAGCTAAATTCTGACCTTAAGTTTGACATTCAAGCAAACAAACTAATGGTAAGTTCTCAAGCAAATTTCAACTACATTAAAGTGGATGGAAAAAGGTTACCTAAAAAAGCTTCTGTAAAAGTTGAAGCTTTTGGTGTTGGAGTTAAAATTTCGAAGAAAGCGGGAGTATTTATGGTTGAAAAAATCTAAACCAGTATTGCATCAAAGGGGAGTAATAGAATACTCCCTTTTTGATGTTATATGCTGTATATCTAGCCTTTGTATCTTTGTTCTTTAAAATAAAACATCAAAAAAAAATAACCACAATAGGCTCAATAGTACACAATTCAATTACTATTTTTTGCAATTACATTGAATATTAAGTTTTAAAATACCGAACGAAGATTCCGATTTGTCGGAATAGGTATTTATCAATTGTGTCCTTTTTATTTCTTTTTTTATTTTCTATTGTGACTATTGTGGTTTAATTCTTAATTTGGTAAAGTAGAACTAAGAGTTCATTATATATAATCTCCTTGCAGAAATATACTTAAAAAACATTTTTTTTTCAATTATAAACAGCACAATATGCAATTATCTCCGCAAACGCTTCTTCAAGGTGGCAAATACAAAATTATCGAAAAGATTGGACAAGGTGGATTTGGTATTGTTTATCGGGCAACGCATCAAGGATTGCAAACCGAAGTTT
>JFJP01015219.1_pt1 | contig 40973 bp, 39 predicted proteins | sample 431651 | NCBI WGS metagenome assembly JFJP01 (sample SAMN02602958, study PRJNA72255) | Microbial mat metagenome, whole genome shotgun sequencing project. | biome: fresh water; feature: sink hole; material: water; isolation source: purple microbial (photo- and chemosynthetic) mats found in...
ATTATTCTGACGGGATGGACTCTTCATTGCCGCGCTTTCATCCCGTCACTCATTCTTGTAAACGAATAGAGTGCGGGGCTTTCGCTTGTGAACTAAAATGCTCGAAATGGTAAAATATTGATGAGCTACTTTGGAAATATAATTATCTCCCAGGTTGCCACATTTTTAAGTAAATCCTTCCATTGATTAGAGTGTCAATTGATTGAATATGGAAGTTCTAATTTTTTTTACGACCCTGTGGTTGCTTTGGCTGATTAGCTCTAGATGGTGGAAGCGTAATATCATTTTACCATTGGCTGTTATCGGATTAATCTATCTGTTTATAACTTCGCCAATTATGCTTGCGTTGGCGAGCCAAGGTTTAACTTTCTCTATCCCTCAAGATACTGGTGAAAATACTGATGCGATTATTGTTTTGGGAAGAGGTACTCCATTACGTTCTGGACGAGTGGAAGTAGCGGCTGAACTCTGGAAAAATAAAAGAGCGCCTATAATTTTTGTTAGTGGCATGTTAGATGCAGAAGAAACTATTGACCAATTAGAAAAACAAGGAATTCCAAAATCTATAATGAGTGGTGAGAGATGCTCTCAGACAACGGAAGAGAATGTGCAGTTTACAAATGCAATCCTATATCCTAAAGGTATTCAAAAAATATTGTTGTTGACAGATTTCCCGCATTTACTGCGAGCTAAAATTTTATTCCAGAACTATGGATTTAAAGTTATTCCTTACGCATCCTCTTTACCCTTGCAATGGAGTACAATTCAGAGGCTCAAAATTGTACTACGAGAGTATGCGGGTTTAGTTCATTATTATTCGCAGGGTTATTTCCGCCCTAGAAATCAAGAGGAGATTGCGAATCCATCTGCAAAAGTAAGCGATCGCCTAAAAAATTGGAACTGTCAAGTTAACAATAAACAAAAAGTATAAAAAAACAGGCATTGCCTGTTTTTTTATACTTTCTCTAGGTAGGATTTAGGTTTAGGGATAATTTTTTAATGCAACAGAAACGAGTTTTATTTATTAGTAATGGTCATGGCGAAGACTTGAATGCTTGTGAGGTGCTAAAAGCTTTGCGGCGTAAGTATGCTTCTGTTGAGGCGATTGCTTTACCCCTTGTTGGTGATGGCAATTCCTATCGTCGGGCTGGGGTAGAAATTGTTGCGCCCACCCAAGCTCTGCCATCGGGAGGGTTTGCCTATATGAATTTGTGGAAGCAAATTGAAGATCTTCAATCTGGTTTAATTAGTCTCACTTGGCAACAAATTCAAGCAGCAAGGACTTGCGGCAAAACCTGTGATTTCGTTTTTTCTACTGGAGATGTTCTGCCTGCTATTTTTGCCTACTTAACAGGATTGCCCTATGCGGTATTTTTAGTCTCGTCATCAGGTTTTTACGAAAATCGATATGATCCTCGTTGGGGAATATCACTAATTATGCGATCGCCCCGTTGCCGAAAAATTCTCACCCGCGATGCCTATAGTGCAGAACTAATTAGGGAAAGGGGATATAAAAATGTTGATTTTCTCGGAAATCCATTTATGGATGTACTTGAGCTAAAGGGGAAAGATCTTAGTTTGGTTGCCAATGTACCGATGATTGCGCTATTGGCAGGCAGCCGATTACCCGAAGCGGCGGAAAACCTGACGCTGCAACTGCGGTTATGTCTGGCGATCGCCGCAGAATTTATGCCTCGCCCTGTGCAGTTTCGGGCGGCGATTGTACCTAGCTTGATGTCTCAATTGTCTGAAATTGCGGCTCAATCAGGTTGGGAATATGCTGATGGTAAATTGCATCACCCTGAAAAAAATATTAGTGTGCTTTGCTTTGATGATGCTTTTCCCGATATTTTACAACAATGCGATTTGGTAATTGGCATGGCAGGGACGGCTGTTGAGCAAGCGGTTGGGTTGGGTAAACCGATTGTGCAAATTATGGGCAATGGACCACAATTTTCCTATCGTTTTGCCGAAGCTCAACAACGCCTTCTTGGTTTATCAGTCCAAACAATTGGTAATAAACCTGCTACGCCTGCAATTTTGCTAGAAGCTGCTCAATGTGTTAAACGGACTTTATATGACCAAGATTATTTAGAGCGTTGCAAACAAAATGGTTTAGAACGGATTGGCGAAAAAGGTGGTTCTGAGAGATTAGCGGCGGCGATCGCTAGTCAAATATTTAACTAATTACAGTAAAGAGATTTTAAAAGCAAGGCTTTGCCGCGCTTTTAAAATCTCTCTGGGTTTTAATTTAGAGATTATTTTTCTAGTTTGAAAGAATTAATAAAGCGATCGACATCAGCCGCAGCCAATCCATCTTTAGCACCTAGAGCGAATACCTGATACAAACGATTGTCGGCAAGACAAAATCGACCCTTCATTAATACATCTGTTGCTTTTACTTTGCCAACAGCTTCAAAATCACGACAAGGAACATCACCCAACAAGGATTCCTTCTCAGACCTAATTTCCCCCTTGAGATTTGCCACTGAACCTTTGACTGAATCGGCTAAACCTTTTTGGACATCCGCAGGATTAGCAATTTTATTAGGAAAGTCTGCATAGCCAACAAAATAACCTGAATCACTAGCTTCAGCAATCACCATATTTAGCTTGATTGTCCCTACATCGGTGGTTTGGTCTTGAGACTGCTCCTGTGGCTTACTGGGCAATTGCACGCTAAATTTCCCAGTCGATGATTTGTAATCTTGCCAGCCCTCAGAGCCATTTGTTTTGGGCTTTTCATCGGTTTTTGATGCTGGTGTTGCACCATCTTTAGGTTTCTCTGAAGGCTTCTCTGAGGATGTTACGTTAGGTGACGCTGCCTTGGTTGGCGTGGCATTATCAGATACAGGCGCAGATGGTGTGCAAGCACTAGTTGCAAATAAGACTAAACCAGCAGCAAGGGAAATATAGTTTTTCATATCTAAATCAAGCTATGACCTTCGTTGGGGTGACAAGCATAAAGCTCGTTAGCTACTATATCGCGCCTTGCAAACCTATTACAGCAAATTACAGCGCTGTGCGCTTTCTTAAAACCCAGATAAATTTTGAAAAAGCTTGCGAAGCAAGCTTTTTCAAAATTTATCTGGAATACCCAAACCTCAATAGGCTGTAATAATGGGTTGAGAAATTTCTTTGCTAAATCCTATTTTTAATTTGACGAGCGATCGCATGGCTATGCAACTACAGAACTTTGTGCAGTGGGGTTTAGCAAAGGCGGCTGAAGGAGATTGGCAAGCGGCGCAGCAAAGCTATGACCAAGCTCTATGGATTAATCCTCGCTATGTCGATGCTTATCTGGCAAGGGGTATGGCTTATTTGCAACAGGGGAATTTCGATCAAGCGCTGGCTGATTTTAACCAAGTTTTACAACTGGAGCCGATGTCACCGACGGGCTATTATCATCGCGGATGCACTTACTATGCCCAACAACAAGTCGAGTTGTCCCTTGCCGATCTTCGGCAAGCGATCGCCTTAGATGCTAAATTTTTGCCAGCCTACCAACAATTAGCAGAGGTGCTGCATAATGTAGGACTTTATCCAGAAGCGATTTCAGCCTATGAAAATTGGCTATCCTTAGCAGGCGAATCGGCGGAGATTTATCATAATTTGGCAGTTGCGTATCGCTATTTAGGGCAATTAAGCAAGGCGGTGCAATATTTCCAGCTTGCTTTAAAAGTTGATCCCGAATATATGCCTGCCCGTGAAGCGATGCTCTCGTTATATCAAGAAAATATCCAGAGTTGGCATTACTGGATGATGAATGATACGGCGCGTAATCTGCCCTATCAAGAGGCGATCGCGAACTATGTCACCCCTGACTCCCTTGTACTGGAAATTGGCACAGGCTCAGGACTGTTGGCGATGATGGCTGCAAAATCTGGTGCAAAGCAGGTAATCACCTGTGAAACTGAAGATTTGATCGCGGCTCAGTCGAGACAAATTATCAAAACTAATGGCTATCAATCCCAAATTCAGGTAATCAATAAGCTGTCCCATGATTTAGTGATTCCCGATGACTTGCCAGAACCTGCGGATATTTTGATTACCGAAATATTTGGGGCTTGGCTGCCCTCGGAGGGAGCTTTTGAGGCGATCGCGCACGCCGTAAAGCATCTGCTCAAACCTAATGCCAAAGTCATCCCCTCAGGTGCAAATTTCTATTTGATGGCGATCGAATGTCCTGAATTACATCAACGCTATTGGGTGGATCAGTCCCTTGGTTTCGACCTCAGTGGTTTTAACGAGTTTCAATATCCTCGACCTGCTTTTATAGGACAGATCGATCAGCATATTTATCGCCCGCTTTCTGATCCTTACTGCTTCGCCCAACTTGATTTTGGTGGTGGACAGATGGAATTAACTGAACAAATGATTGAGGTTCCTGTTATTGCCGATGGACAGCTTCATGGTATTTGCACTTGGTTTGATCTGTTGCTAGATGACACAGTAATGCTGACAACGGGCTGTTTGGGAGATATTGAAAAGCGATCGCGCTCTTGGGGACAACTAACCGCAATGATTTCTCCAGCAATTCGCGTAAAAACCAACGAGATTCTCCAGTTACACCTGTTACCTTGTCTGTCTATGCTAGAAGCGATCGCTCAAATTCAGCCTTAAAGATTTTTGAAAGCGCGGCTTTGCCGCGCTTTCAAAAATAGGCAATAAGCAGAAAAGAGAGTTGCTTTGCAACTCTCTTTTCTGCTTATTGCTCTTCATCATAATCAAGATTTTGATGTTCACTACGGCGGGACTCGCGGCGATAGCGCTTTTTAAGTAGCCTGGGTTCCTGTTGCTGCTTACCATCGCTAGTATCTTTCACCTTCACAGAGGCATCAGCATTGGTCGTGTTTTTGAGCTTTTGCTGATAAACGATCGCCTCTTCAAGATAGGCACAATAATGTTCATAGCGCTCCCAATCGCCGCGCACTACGCAATCTGGTTCATCGCGGCGATGTAAACAATTATTGAAATGACAGAGATCTCCTGCGGCTAATCTTTGTCTGGCTTCGGGAAAACAATCCGCCAATTCTTGAGGGGTCACCGTTAAATTTGGTTGCATAAATCCAGGGGTATCCGCGAGATAGCCCCCCGCAGCTAAGGCAAATAGCTCCACATGGCGCGTGGTATGTCGTCCATGCCCTAAGCGTTGGGAAACTTCACCGACCCGAACTTGTAAGTTTGGAATGAGTAAATTAATCAGGCTAGATTTACCAACACCTGAAAGTCCCGCCACTACGGTTACACCCGTTTGTAAATGCTGCGCGAGTTCCTCAATGCCTTGATTGTTATAGGTGCTAATCGCGATCGGCGGATAGCCCCACAATGTCAAGCGATCGCGCCAATCATCCCATACTTGATCGCTAACTAAATCGCGCTTATTCAGGCATAGTAAAACTTCAACTTGAGTGCTTTCAGCTTTAACTAAAAATCGGCTGAGTTGGTGCGGATCGAGATTTGGCTCCGCAAGGGCAAAAACTAATAAAATGCGATCGACATTTGCTACCGTTGGGCGATCCAGTAAATTACGGCGCGGGTCTACCTCAGAGATCGCCCCACGTTTACCATGCCAGTCAGGTTCCTCAATGGTGACGCGATCGCCGACACAGATCTGCTGCCCAATTTTTTTCAGCCTAGCGCGGCGGGTGCAAAGCAGTTCATCAATAAATTGACTGTAGGTTTTGCCAGATTCATCAAGCAAATCTAAACAAAAAGTTTGGTCTAACCTAACCCGATAAAAGTTGGCTTGCACAGCCAAGACTGTACCTATTAGAGCCAACATAGCCATACTTGCATCATGCTTTTTGAACTATTAATGCAAAAAAGCGATCGCGCTCTTCAATGCCTTTGACCTGATGACCATCTGAAATCAAACTATTAGGAACTTGCTCAATCGGCTCACCGCCATCTAGCAAAACTTCTAATAATTGTCCTGTTTCTAGTTTTTCGAGATGCAACTTTGCCCGCACAAAACTAAGTGGACAGGGAACACCGCGTAAATCGATGGACTTAACTGCTTGAATGCACATATCTTTTTGCTGTCTTATTTGTCTAATTTTAAGGATGAGTAATGCTCATCCTTAAAACTTGAGTGATTTTTAGTGATTACCAAATATACCGCCGAGAATGTCACCGATACCAGACTTAGACGCACTACCAAATTGCTTTTCTTTAAGCTTTTCGAGAACTTCGCGCTCTTCGTTGCCAATTTTGGTGGGGATATCAATTTTGATTCTGATTAAATGATCGCCACGCGCCACTGGATTGCCAAGCTTTGGCACACCTAATCCTTCTAGGGTTAAAACCGTGTCAGACTGCGTACCTGCGGGAATCGTAAGCGGCTTTTTACCATCAACAGTGTTAATGGAGATTTTGTCACCAAGGATTGCTTGCAGATAGCTAATCTTTAGCTCTGACAGGATATTAATACCTTCACGCTCAAACTCGTTGTCAGCTTGGACAAACAAGTAAACATAAAGATCACCAGAAGGACCACCACGTTGTCCCGCATCACCTTCGTTAGATACACGCAGTCTTGTGCCGCTATCAACGCCTGCGGGAATAGTGATTTTTAGTTTTTTGGTAACTTGATTGAGTCCTAAGCCATTACAGCTTTCGCATTTGTCTTCAATGGTTTGCCCCGTACCATTACAGGTGGGGCAAGTAGACACTTGGGTAAAGCTGCCGAAAGGCGTACGAGTAGCCCGACGGACTTGACCAGTGCCACTACAGGTTCCACAGGTGCGAGGTCTTGTACCTGCTTTTGCCCCTGATCCGTTGCAGGTTCCGCAGGTTTCTAGGTGAGAAATTTTGATCTGTTTCTCGCCACCAAATATGGCTTCCCGAAACTCTAGCTTGAGGTCGAAGCGTAAGTCTTCACCGCGAGTGGGGCCACTGCGACGACGTGCTTGCTGTTGACCCGTGTTAGAAAAGCCACTAAAGAAGCTTTCAAAGATATCGGCAAATCCACCCATATCGCCCATATCGGGTGCGCCGCCGCCACCGCTTGATACGCCAGCTTCACCAAAGCGATCGTACCGCGCACGACTCTCTGGTTCCGAGAGAACTTCGTAAGCACGGTTAATTTCTTTAAATCGTTCATCTGCCCCCGCTTCTTTGTTGACATCGGGGTGATATTTTCGAGCCAAACGTCGATACGCTCGTTTGATTTCCTCTTTGTCAGTACTGCGATCGACTCCAAGGATTTCGTAATAATCACGCGCCATAGGGGGTTTCTCTGTCGCCTAAAGGATTCATGGACAACTATTCTAGTTTAACGTAGCATTTACTGCTTGCTTATGGATATTCGTAAAGAGTACGTTTTACCGCACATATCTCTATGTCAATCTCGGCTTTACCGAGATTGATGCATAAAACTATGGCCTTGTTTTCACGCTGACATTACCATTGACCAAGGTTTGACAGGCAAGACGATAGTTTGCAGGTTTATTCTTGAGCTTTTTTTCTTCAAATTCAGTTCTGGGGGAGAGGTTTTCTAAACCATCCACAATCTCTACAACACAGGTGGCACATTGACCATAACCATTGCAGTTAGTGAGCTTCGCAACAAATTTGTAGATGTCGATGTTGTTTTCGAGAGCCTTGATGCGGAGGTTTACGCCATCCATCGCGATCGCCTCTTTGCCTTCATTCACAAACGTAATGTTTGCCATAACTAAGTATTAATTATTTGTTAATTTTTATTACTTAGTCAGTATCTTATGAAATGGCTGCTTATAGCAATCCAACCGAAAACAGAGATGGCGCGAAAAGCAAGCAACTTCATCTCAAAGTACCTCAACATAATTAAAATCCAGATCTAAAACCTGCGGCGTACGCGCAGCGTGCGCTCTTTCCTTTTAGGGTTTTATATTTAACTAAGCCTACTTACTTATATAAAATGTAATAAAATGTAACCTATGGCTACAACTCCTTCACATTCAGACATCGAAGCTCTCGCTCATGATTTGCATAGATTGGTTGACAATCTTGAATCGACCGAGAATGGAGAGCTAATTTACAACGCTTTGAAGACGATTACCCAACTCAGTCAGACTGATACTGAGCGGCTAGATTGGAAGATTTTGATGGGTTCATTGCAGGATATGCAAAAGGCGATCGCCATGTTTTATCCGCACCGCTTTAATCGTAAGGTGAGTATCTTTGGTTCGGCGCGGACTGATGATCATGCACCTGAGTATCGTCAAGCCTACGACTTTGCTCAACAAATTACGAAGCATGGCTTTATGGTAATTACGGGTGCTGGGGGCGGCATTATGGCGGCGGGAAATGAGGGGGCAGAGAATAATTCTTTTGGCTTAAATATTAGTTTGCCCTTTGAGCAATCTAGCAATGGATTTTTGTCTACGGATTCTCGATTAGTCAAGTTTCGCTATTTTTTCACACGCAAATTATATTTTGTCAAGGAAAGTGATGCGATCGCTTTATTTCCTGGAGGCTTCGGTACACAGGATGAATTTTTTGAATGTTTGACACTTTGCCAAACGGGACGGACTACCCCCCGACCCATAGTATTAATGGATAAAAAAGGTGGCGACTATTGGAAGCAATGGGATTTATTTGTCCAAGAGCAGTTGATCGCCAGAGGCTTGATTCTCAAAGAAGATCGCAGTCTTTACAAAATCACTGATGATATTGATGAAGCTTGTCAATATATTTCTTTGTTTTACAGTGTTTACCATTCCTGCCGATGGGTTGGTGATTTGTTTGTCGTGCGTTTAAATACCGCAATTACTGATGAGCATCTCGATCGCTTAAATAGCAACTTTGGCGATATTTTGATTAAGGGTAAAATCGAACGTAGTCAAGCCTTGTCTAAGGAAGCCAATGATTCACATATTATCGATTTACCCCGTTTAACCATGCACTTTAATCAGCATGGATTCGGGCGTTTGCAAGAATTGATTGCCGCAATTAATGACACCTGTGATAGTGGTAATCCGATGGTTTGTCGTCCTGAAAAGCGTTAACCATAAAAAAGACCGCGCTACGCGCTGCCTTTTTTATGGTAGTCAATACGGCTAAAATGTATCAAAAGCGCAATTGTAAAGATTTCAGAGCCAAGCAAAAAAATAAATTTAGGACAGACACATCATGAGAGGCGGTATCCGCATCGGCAGTATTGCAGGTATTCCTATATATGTAGATTCGTCATGGTTTCTCGTACTCAGCTTTCTAGCAGTTATTCTGAGTGCTGCCTACGCCAAGCCTGATTTAGCGCCATCTTTTGCGTTAGGCTATGGGGCGATTACCGCAATTCTTTTCTTTTTATCAATCGTTTCTAATAAAATCGCCCACGCCCTGACGTCTAAAGCGCGAGGCTTAAACATCGATGCTATTAATATTCAGTTTATGAATGGGGCAACTGCCTTTGAGCATGAAGCCAAGGATCCCTTTTCAGTATTTAGTATTGCCATCTCAGGACCATTAACGAGTTTGTTACTCAGTGCGATCGGTTTTACCGCCGCATGGCTGATTGCTGGGGATGTAATTTTTTCTAATAATCCTAAAATAATTGATACTTTGCCTAGCACTATTGGTAGTGTTCGGACAATTTGGACAATTATTGTCCTCAAATTTGCTCAAATAAATCTTATATTTGGCTTTTTTAGTCTTATTCCCGCTTTACCCTTTGAAGGTGGACATATCCTTAAAGCAGCAGTCTGGAAATTGACAGGCGATCGCTTTACTGGCATCCGATGGGCGGCGCGATCGGGTCAGTTTTTGGGGATCATGACAATGATTATAGGTGGATTAGTAACGTTCACAAATATCGGCGGGATCTTCCTAATACTGATCGGATGGTTCTTGTTTGGCAGTGCAGGTGGCTATCTCTATATCAATAATCTCCAGCAGGCTTTGCTCAGTATTGATGCGGAAGCCGCGATGACGCGAGATTTTCGCCTCGTCGATGCTGAGATTTCATTAAGAGACTTTGCGGACAAGTTTTTGCTAATGGAAGATAAGGAATCGCATCCTATTTATATTGCTTCATCAAATGGGCGCGATCGCGGTTTGATTAGGTCTGAACAAATTCGCCTGATTGACCATAGCGAGTGGCAAGAGAGATCCCTACAATCGCTGATCGAATCCTTTAATGAAATTGATACCGTCGATCTGAAAACGCCAATTTCTACAGTTATATATCTGCTTGAACAAAAGCAATTGCGTTATATGATCGTGCGATCGCCTGTTGGCTCAGTTGCGGGCGTAATTGATCGGGGGGATATTATCAAGGCTTTGGACAGTAAATTGTTGTGGCGTATCCCTTCCGAATATGTCAAACAAATTAAAACAGAGGGAAAATTTCCGCCTAACTTTCGTTTAGTTGAGATTTGCGAACAATTAAATTCAAAAGAGATCTAAGAAAGGGGCGCAAAGCGCCCCTTTCTTAAATTAAAAGCCAATATCTTCAGAAAAATCTTCCAAAGTGACCATGGATGAAGAAGATGAAGAGGTTGCATCATCTAAAGCAATTGTTTCCATATTTTCTAAGAGCCGTTCGATAGTTGTTGCGCCCATATCGGCTTTTACTGGCGGCTTTACACCGTGATTCTGATTGCTATTAGTCTGATCCTGTTCATCCATGAGCATAAGCAATTGATTCAAATTTTGCTTAGGGATTTTTGATTTGATAGCATCCATAGCCTCATCTGTATTGGGAATATCCAGAGATGTGGAACTATTACGTTCAGGCAATTCTTGCTCAAAAGAGAAATCATTAAACAAGTCTTCATCTAAACTTGTAGGCACTGTTTCATCATTGATTTGAAGAACTACTGGTTGAACTATTGGCGCGATCGCCAAGTCCTCCCCAAACTCCCCATTAATATTATTAGCGTTGTTATTAGAATTGCTACTGCTGTAGCTATTTGCAGGGCTAATATCTATAAAATCATCAAACAACGAATCCGATTGATTCGCTTCAGAGTTAGTTACTGGAATTTCTGAAAAGTCTGAAGAGGTAGATGAAATATCAGGAAAATTATCAAACAATTCATCTGATTGATTTGCTTCTGATTGATTTGCTGTGGAAGTAACTAGGAGAATAGGTGCAGCATCTGAAATATCAGGAAAATCATCAAACAATGAATCCGATTGATTTTCTTCGGATTCATCGTCTTGGGATGCATTGTCTTGGGATAAATTTACAGAAGCTATATTTTCTTGAGAATTTAAATCAGTTTTTTCAAGCTCAAAGTTATTTTCAAAATTATTTTCAAGAATTTCTGGCTGACTATTTTCAAGAACAGGATAGCTATTTTGAGATGTTTCTGGTTGAATATTTTCTTCAGGATTTTCAAGGGTAGGATAAACAATAACTTGAGGTGTCGTTTCCTGTAAGTCTAGAGTTAGCCCTTGATGTTTTACTTCTGCATTTTCTTGCTCTTGGGCTGGTTCTAAAAATATCTTGGTGACAAGGCGGATTTTTGCCTTTTGCCATTGTTGCCCTGGCTGTAGTATCGAAAGATTTGTGATGACCTGATCGCCATGTTCGTCGGTGTCACTAGATTCAGCGATCGTGTCAAGCAAACTTCGCAAATTAGGGTTAGAAGCGACTGCCGCAAATAAAAAGCTAGGCTTACTAATTACTTGAATTAATTCCGTGAGCGTAGTCAAGCATCGGACAGTGCCAACCTGCTCATCGGTAAATCGGACGATAATATCTTGATATTCTTGCAAGTTTTGCTGAATTTGCGACAACTTCTGTACTAGGATAACCCCTTTTGGATTGCTGACCAGATTCATATTTTGATCTCGCACCAAATTTGAAGATTTTTCAATTTCTGAGTTTGGTAAAGATTGATTATAGCTAGGGGTCAGGGAAAATTGATATTGCCAAGCTAAATAATTATTATCGGATCTATAGGTCAAAACCTTGACAGATTGAATTTGTTCAACCTGCAAAATCATCATGCCCCGTTGAATAATTGTAATAACCGCTTTTTGATTCGGTATTTGTGATGCTTGCAATGAAATTTTGAGGCATTCCCCTTCGAGATCTGCGGTGGCATGAATGCCCTTAGATTCTAGCGATCGATTTATCAAAGCAGCGATCGCATGAGGATCACCTTGCTTTGCCAATTCCATAACGCTTAGTTGTGTCATACCCTATTCCCGATTGGCTACAAATTTTCTAGTGACTATAAATATTTCAAATGTCTCGCAATTATTGCCTCGTAATTATTACGATTTTCTCATTGGTATAGAGAATATAAAACCGCAAATTAACTCAACTATAGTTTTTTGCAATTTTCACATAAAGCCCGAAAGTAAAGTTGCAGTGCGAAGTATGGATAGATTTTAGCTTAATACCAACTTACACACGTTACATTTTGTCGCACCAAAAAGCACTAAAAAGCACAAAAAAGAGGCAGAGCAAATTTCCGCCTCTTTTTTGTGCTTTTATAGGTTTCTTGATTCAAATCCAGAAAAAATTTTGAAAGCGCGGCTTCGCCGCGCTTTCAAAATTTTTTTCTGAACTGTAACTAGTCTTGTTAGGACATAAAAATCGAATAGTGAGAGACAGCGCGAAGTGCCATCTTTCACTATTCGATTTACAATTAATCTTCGTATAAACGGCATTCAGCCGCATCAGGATTATCATCGCAATAGATCTCAAGAGAGTTTTTAGGCTTGTCTGACTTTTGATTCGATGCTTCAGCCTCTAGCCCTTCTACTGCATCCCATGCAGCCACACATTCTTTAGAGTCAGTGCCACTAACTTCACAGGTATCTCTAGCTTGTTTTACTTCTTCTAGAATTTGCTCTTTAATGTTGCTCATGTATTTTTTATTTCTACTATCTGTAATCTAGATCCTAACAGACTTAATGCTTGCTAACCATCATACGTCAGGAGTAGGAAAACGCCTTGCTATCGCCTTACAAAAATCGGAGAGTTAGCTAAAGCCCGAAGGTGGATGGAAGCATTCCTGCGAGTACGATAAAGCCGATCCATACATTTTGACCAAAGGCTTTTTGGTATAACTCGCTAGGAATTTCAGTCTGTGTCAGTCTATTACATTGCCATATCCATATTATCCCAGCCGTCAAGCAAGCAAGGTAGTGTGCGTAACCGAGTTGCATCTCCCAGCCTAGCCAAATTAGGCTTATGAGGGTAATTACCAAAAATATCGCGATCGCAAATGTTACATATCTTCCAAAAAATAGGGCGCTAGAGTTAACCCCAACCTTGAGATCATCTTCGCGATCGCTCATGGCATAAATCGTATCAAAGCCCATCGTCCAAGCAATTACCGCCACCCACAACAACCAAGCGTAGCGATCAAGTCCACCTGTGACTGCACTCCAAGGAATCAATACCGTAAAGCCCCATGCGATCGAGAGGACTAACTGTGGCACTGGGAAAAAACGCTTACAGGCAGGATAAATGGCAATGATAGGTGCGGCTGCAAAACAAAGTCCAAAACTCAGTGGACTTAGATAGGTGGATAACAAAAAAGCACATAGTCCTGAAACTAATAAAACCGCAATTCCTACTTGAATCGATAGCGATCGCTCAGCAAGGGGGCGAGTTTTAGTGCGTTCCACCTGTGGGTCAATATCCCGATCCCAGAGGTCATTAATGACACAACCTGCGGCACTAGTTGCCAAGCTACCAAGGATCACCACGCCTAATAGATCAAGGGGTGGCAATTGGTGCTGTGATTTGGCGGCGGCCACAGTTGCCCATAACGCAGGCAACATCAAAATCAGTCGGCCTGCGGGTTTGTGCCAACGCAAAAGTCGCACGATTTTCTGAAATGTTGATTCGTCATTGGTGAAGCCTAAGTTCATGGTGAATGGTTGCTAATTCTAATGTGATTTTAGGGTAAGGATAGGCGGCGTAAAACGCCGCCTATTCTTACTTCGATAGTGTGAGCTATTTCATATTTTAGGCTTTTAAGCAAAGTTGCTGATTACAAAAGTTTTCATTATCGTTACGCTCATGGTGGGGCTACGAGCATCTCTGTAACTAGCTAATTAAATAGCTAAAGGCAGTAACAAACAAAATCAGCAAGATCATGGGGTTTTGAGATGCGAACAATTAATAAACACTTTCCTAAATTTACTTTTCCTAAATTTACTTTTCAATGTACTGCTCACAAGTCGCTGAGAAATCTTTTATTAGGAATATCTCTATCTGTTTTTACTGTTATATCTGGAGGCAAGGCTACAGCAGAAACTATAGTTACTGGCTTAACCAGCGAGCTAATTAATGATCAAGTCTGTGAGGGGACAGGAGGAACGATCGCCTATGCCGAAACGAAAGATTACTCTTTATATATCTGTGCCGATGTTAAGAATATTTCTCAACCAAAGCATTATCGCAGTGTGAATAAGAATGGTACTCCGGGCGTGAAACTTACGGCAAAAACCTATAATCCCAATCAAGGAACTTATTTTGAGTTTCATAATGGTGATTATGTGTATATGCTCCAAATTCCATCGGAAACTCTTAAAAATCCTGTGTTAATGGTGGAGTTTCCCGATGGTTCGGGGTATGAACAAAAAATAACAAGATTTTTGAGTCGTGGTGAGGCGCGATCGCCAGTTTCTGCCAATCAGTAAACAGGGCGGCATTAAGTGCCGCCTTGTTTACTGGATATGCTAGTATGTATAACCTAATTGGGGAATTAGCTCAGTTGGTAGAGTGCTGCGATCGCACCGCAGAGGTCAGGGGTTCGAGCCTCCTATTCTCCATAAAACAAAAACCAGATAGACTTTCAAAAAGCTTGCGAAGCAAGCTTTTTGAAAGTCTATCTGGTTTTTAAGAAAGCATAAAGCGCTGTATTTGTTTTAAACAACTTCTTTTAATTTATCAATCAAAGCTTGATTTTGATCATCAGTACCAACGGTGATTCGTAATTTATCAGCTAGTCCTGCTTGATTGAAATAACGCAATAAAATGCCAACTTCCTTGAGCTTTAAATAAATCTCCTCAGCGTTACCTTGAGGAGTCGTGGCAAGTACAAAATTTCCATGAGAATTTAATACTGAAAATCCAAGATTTTGGAGATTTTGTGTAAGCTTAGTCCGCGAGCTTTTGACTTTTTCGGCACAGGTATTTTTATATTCTTGATCGCGCATAGCCGCAGTTCCCACCGCGATCGCCACAGCATCAATGTTATAGCTATCTTTTACCTTAAATAAACCTGATAAAAGTTGCGGATTGGCGATCCCGAAACCTAAGCGTAAACCTGCGAGGGAATAGCCTTTGGACAAAGTTCGTAACACAATCACATTGTCAAACTCCTTCACCAGAGGCAATGCTGAATATTCGGCAAAATCCACATAGGCTTCATCGATCGCCACAATTCCTGATACTCGTCGAGCTAATTGGCGCAAATCGTCTAGAGGGACAATATGCCCTGATGGACTGTTAGGCGAAGCAATAAAGGTCACTGCCCCATTTGCCGCCACGAGTTGATCGATTGGTAATTGAAAATTTTCGCCATAGGGTACTTCCACTACTTCCGCAGGTTGCATCGCCGCTAAAGTTCGATATAACACATAGGTCGGCATCGGATAAACCACCTTGCGATCGCGCCCTTCTGCACAAGCCCTGATCAAAATATTTAAAACATCATCACTGCCATTGCCGACAATTACCCAATCCGCAGGCACATCTAGCACCTCGCTCACGGCTTGACAAAAATCATGGGCGAAAGGATCGGGATAGCGCCGCAAGGAGTCACCATCAATATTTTGTAAAGCGGCGATCGCCTTGGGTGATGGCGGATATGGGTTTTCGTTAGTATTTAACTTAATAACTTTGATCCCAGACTTAGGCTGTTCCCCTGGAACGTAACCAGTCATCACATCAATAGCAGGGCGGAAGTAACTCATGTTGGCAAGTAAAAAGGTAAAAGTAAAAAGGTAAAAATTTAGATCGGGTTTACGATTGTATCAGGCTTGCAGCCATCTGATTTATTTCTGAATTGTTATACCTTCCGAAATCTCGCATTAACTTAATTTTTCATTAACAAACTCAATCAAAGTAGAAAGAGGAGAAATAAAGTTAGTAGCTTGAGGATCAATCGGCTTACCAATAAAGGCGCGATCGAAAAATTTAAACATTCCCCTATGTTGGGGATTATTAATCTCGTTATAAAAGTTAACTGTTACAAAACAGACCAGAGGGACTGTTGGCGGATCATAAGAAATTTCATATTTATCACGAACCTCACAATCTGACATAGCAATTTCCATCAAAAGTTTCCATTTATATGCCTTTTCGATTTGATTGCCATCAGATTGTAAAGGGAAAAGGGCAACGCACTTATTTAACTCTAAATTTTCTTTAAGAGAGTAGATTAACAAGTTTATATTTAGCTTTTCTGGCTGTTCTCCAACATTTATAGTAAATACCTTTTCAAAATCAGAAATTGTAGATTTATTATTAATATAGATTTCTTGTGAAATATTGCTAATTAGTTTATTTTGGATAAAAATGTAGATGATTGTGTTTGTAAGTAAATTACCAGAAATACTACGGATAGCTTGTTTTTTATCAGAAATTTCGCCAGAAGCTAATCTAATATCCAAGATTTCGTCAAGATCATCTTGGAAATCTTTTAAAATTTCATCAAGATGATCTAAAATCATTTTCCATCCAGATTGAGGGTTTTCTGATTTCTCAATCCAGCTATCTATCCTTTTTTGAATAAGTTTCATATATTGATTACTTGATACTTTTTCTAAAAAAATTGATTCATCTTTATTAAGAGTTTGTTGTGACATAAAAATTTTTAATATCCTGCTAAATCGATAATTTATTTAATATGTTAATGCCTTATTTTGTGATATCTCAGCAAATACATTATGTCTGAACGAAAGCGCTGGTCACGAGAAGAACTGATAATTGCAATGAATTTATATTGCAAACTCTCTTTTGGTCAGCTTCATCATCGTACACCTATAATCATTGGGGTTTCGCAAAAGCTCGGCAGAACACCAAGTAGTTTAGCAATGAAACTGGTTAACTTTGCGTCACTTGATCCTGATTTGCAAGCAAGAGGAATTAAAGGACTTCAGGGGGCAAGCCGAGCAGATAGAGAAATATGGAAAGAATTTCATGAGAATTGGGATGATTTTGGATACGAAAGTGAAGAAAAATTACAATTGCTATTTAATGATTTTCCAATAGAAATACAGTCCACGAGGTCTAAATTATCTTCAGCAACAAAGAATCACAGACACCCACCAGCCACAACTGAGTCCGAAGCTAATGTGAAAGTCCGCATTGGTCAAAACTTCTTTCGAGAAACTGTTTTAGGTAATTATTATGGACGCTGTTGCATTACAGGAAATCCAATCCCTGAACTTTTAGTCGCAAGTCATATTCTACCTTGGAGTAAATATCCAGAACATAGGTTAAACCCTCATAATGGACTTTGCCTTAGTAGGACACAAGATGCTGCATTTGATAGGGGACTAATCACAATTAGCTCACACTATAAAATCATCTTGAGTTCTTACATCAGAGATTTTTTACCTGAAAAGACACTAGATGAAAATTTTGGTGCATATAGTAATCAACAAATAAGCTTTCCTGAAAAATTTACTCCAGATTTAGATTTTCTGGCTCATCACAGAGAAAAAATATTTATTGGTTAGTACAGGCACTGAAATATCTATAGTTACATAGTTTTATCTCGAAATACTGGTAAAACCTCATTACAAAAAGCCTCTGTCGCCTTAGAGCGATACCGATTAGGATTGCGAATTTGTAATAACATCCGCTTAATTACCACTCCATCAATACGGACTTGCTGCAAAGCTCCCATTTGCAACTCTTTCTCGATCGCTGTCACCGACAAAAAAGCAGCCCCCAAACCTGCCTGCACCGCATTTTTGATCGCCTCAATCGAATTTAACTCCATCGCGATCGTTAACTGCCTCGGATCAACCCCACTATCTAACAACACCCGATCAATGGCCTTACGGATCGTTGATTGTGAATCAAGGTTAATAAATTGCAGCTTATATAACTCCTCAATCGGTAAAGCCCCAACCTGAGCAAGGGGATGTGAAGTTGGTAGAATTAGCGCTAGTTCATCTTCGGCATAGGGTGTAATCTCTAAGGAGTCCTGTAAATCCGCAGGTATTTCACCCCCAATAATCGCTAAATCCACCTGTCCATTGGCAACACTCCAAGCCGTTCGCCTTGTAGAATGAACATGGAGCTGTACCGAGACTTCAGGGTATTTTTTGCGAAATAAGCCAATCATTTGTGGCATTAGATAGGTTCCAGTCGTTTGACTAGCACCTATAATTAGAGTCCCACCATTAAGATTTTGTAAGTCGTCAATGGCGCGGCAGGTTTCCTGACAAAGGCTTAAAATGCGATCGCCATAGGAAAGCAATAACTGTCCTGCCTCAGTCAACTGTGCTCTTCGGCCCCCGCGATCGAACAAAGGTACATCTAGCTGTCGCTCTAGATGTTGGACTTGTAAGCTAACGGCGGGTTGGGACACATAAAGGCTATCGGCGGCGCGTTTAAAGCTACCTTCAGCAGCGATCGCCTTAAGAATGCGTAATTGGTCTAGGGTGAACGGTATGTCGATCATAGAAGCAGCGTGAGAAAAGATGAGTCGGGAGGTTATTCAAGATTTTTTGAATTTAGCAGGAGTTGTGGGGATCGCCCTCACAAACCGTCGGATGCGTCCTTACTTTTACGGACTAGATAACGTACTAGATCGGACTAAACAAGCATTAGGTCAAGGAGTCTTGCAAGTTGTTGAGAACGTACCAGAGGGATTTGAATCCTTTGAATTTCACTTTGCCAGTCATGTTGTATTTATTTACAAGCTGACCCACGGACTAGTACTACTAGTAATGACAGATAGAGACCTTGAACAAGTTGAATATCGGCGGGGTATTACCAAAATCAAATATCTGATCGAAACAGATACATACAACACAGTCGCATACTTTAAGCTTTTATTAGGTGCAGTCACTCAGCATTCTTTACCCAGTTCAAGTTGGCATCTTAACAACCCTCAAACACCAGCGCAAGCAGCAGTACAGAGTCAACCAAACAAATATAGCTTTACTAATCCTGTTGCTAATCCCAATCTTGAAACACCCGTAACGACATCTCGTAGCTCAGCGCCTGACCCAAGAAACCCTGCCAATACACAAGCCAATCAAAGCTCTCGTGCAAGTGTAAATGCAAATGCAAGTGTAAATGCAAATGCAAATGCTCAACCCAATGTAACTAAGGCAAATACAGCCCAGCCTCAAACACCTCCTGCTCCATCAGCACCAATTGCCAGCGCCACTGCTACCAATAACAATGCCAAGGCTGTTGATAACGTTAATAACTCTACTAAGCAAGTATCAGGGAAAACTGACACACAAGAGTATAAGTTAGATGAACTTTTATCCGCCTTAAACAAACTTAGCCACTTCACAACCCAATATCTGGGCAAAGTGGTCGTCACTAACTATTGGAAATCGAGTCGCCCCGATTCTGCTTGGCTCAAAGAATTTGAAGTCGATCGCAATGGGCAAATAACCCACCCTAGGCAGCTCGCGATCGCCTGCAACCCAGAGCAAATCAAGCAACTTCAAGAATGGGTAGCAACTTATATCAAACGATGCAAACAAGTAATTCGTAATTTTGATCAAATGCTCGAACAAGACTGTTTAGATAGTCGCCAAAAGCAAATATTGCTATAAGTTCAAAAAGGAAAGACGGATCTTTGCTCCATCTTTCCTTTTTGAACTTAACTTTACTTAACAATGCTAAGCAATTTGGCGGTAAGTACTCTACGCATATACCTCAAATGAGTTAAACTGGTTTCTAATAATTAAGGGGAACAATTGCAGAGGCAAGCTAAAAGATGGCTAAGCGCGTAAGAATTGAGCCTATTGCTCAGACAGCAGACATTGCAACAAATGGTGCATTGCTATCTGGATTAATGGGGGATGAGCTAAATATTTTAAAAGAATGTGGCGGTCGTGGTATGTGTGCCACTTGTCACGTTTATATCCAAGAGGGTATGTCCTCCCTTAGCCCGATGGGTAAGCGCGAGCAGCGTACCTTAGAGGTCATCACCACCTGTAAACCCAACTCTCGGCTTGCTTGTCAAGCTAAAGTCATGGGTGAAGGGATTGTGGTTGAGCTACCTGTAGGTATGTATGTCCAATCGATTCAAGACATTGAAGCTCTCATTGGGCGGCGTTGCGAAAAACCACTACTTAGCCCGCTTACAGGTCAAACATTGGTGGAGGTTGGACAACTAATTACAAGGTCTGTCGTTCGTCAACTAGAAAATACTAAATTCAGTGTTGGTGAACAATTGGCGAATACAAAAAGGGCTGATATTTTCGAGTAAAAGGACTAACAAGCCTAAGGCAAGTTTTCCGAATATTCCGAATGTTTTAGTTTCGTAATCATCAATGCTGTATCAATCTCAATAAATTTTTTTAGATTAGGAGTATTTACTTATGACTGTTGCCGTAGATCATCCAAACATTGCTGCTAAGCACAAAAGAAAAAACAACCATTACAGTCTGCAAGATTTTTTTAAACCTAATCTTGAAAAAGGGATCATTGAAGATTGGAATGGACTCAGGAATATTTTCACTAGCGAAGATTTTATTATTGGACTGCAAGAAGGGCTAGAAGATGAAGTGGGCGAGGCTTCAGCCGCCGTGATGTATTCCATTGGCTGTGAGTGGGGCTTGCAAGATGCACTATTTTTTACGAAATGGTTTGAAAGGGATTTTGGTCGCAGTATCCGTCAAACTAACCTGCCTTTCTTACTAGAAACTTGGTGGTGGCCCTTTACCTCGCAGGGTTGGGGGCGTTGGCAAGTGGATATGAGCGATCGCAAACAGGGCTTTATGTTCATTAGCGTATTTGACTCCGCCGTAGCTCGTAGTCTTGGTGACGTGGGTAAGCCTGTTTGCCATTTGTATGCAGGTTTATTCTCAGGCTTTTTTACCCATCTGGTTAACAAAGAACTAGAGTGCATCGAAATTCAATGCTATTCCATGGGTGAAAACTATTGTAAATTCCTGCTTGGTGGCAAAAATCGCATTGATGCGGCTTCATTTTGGTTCAACGAAGGGGCAACAACTCGCGACATCGAAAGTCGTTTGCGAAATGGAGAGTTCATAAAATGAGCAGTTTAAATTGGCAACTACAACCATTACGCAGTTTTTGGCAAGGTGTAAATTGGGAAAATCAACCACTTGCCCCAACCATCGGCACTCAAAATGGTGACAGTTATCCGACCTTAAGTTTCATGATGTCTGTGAGGCAATATTTTCGAGCAATTTCTTGGACGGGAATTCCCGAAATTGCTGTCACAACTCATGAGCCTACACCCAGTAACGCGATCGACGAAAGCAACGAAACTCTGGAAAATTTTCTAGATGATATTTCTAAGTTTTTTTAAGAATTAATATAGTTAGATTTTGTGCTGTGACATACTGCCAATTCTCACTATTAATCATTACTTAACTAACCACTGCTTAAATTCAGTCTTAACATCTACCTGTTGCTACTTTCTTTAGGAAATTAAAATCTCAATAATTCTCACTGTAAGAACTATGATTCCGAAGATACAAGAACTAATTAACCAAGCGCAGGATCGTTATCTTGCATCGGATGAGCTTGGACTCATGGAAAGCTATGTGAGTTCCTTACCCGATCGCCTCAAGCTTTATAAACTGATCCGCGATCGCGAAATTGACATCTTACAAAGCGTCGCCGACCAAGTGCAATCAGAGATCCCCAGTATAACTGTCGAAGATTTAGAAGTTGGGATCAAGAATCTCATTCTAGTTCTACGATATAGCTCGATGGCGATGTTGTTGAATGATGAAAATTTTTTAAAGGAAAGACTGCTCAACTGGTTGGAAGGAATCATGGCTATGCGAGACATGCACCGACTCAACGATACTCTCTACAAATTACTCAATCAAGTATTGCGTCAACAGTTTAGCCCTAATCAACTAGCTCTACTCCAGCCTTTAATTACTGCCGCCCAAGTCACGCTAATTTACTAGGAGACTAACTACTATGATTTCTGTCGCCGACCTCATTAAAGAAAATCGTATACCTGCCAATTTCTTTGATTACAATGCCTATATCAAAGGCGATCTCGAAATTGGCTTACTCGAAAATCGTCGAGGCGATCGCCTATTAGCAGTTCCCGACACTCTGATATCTTCTCTATATGCAGGTTTAGCCAAAGAAACAGGACAAGCCTCTAGACTAGTGCTTTTTAACTGTGGCAAGTGGTGGGGCAAAAATTTCTATACAAGATTTACTGAATCCCTTGAAGAATATTATTGTCAGACCCTCGCCGAAATGGACATGGTTACCTTCATTCAAAGCTTGAAGGAATGTTGGAAAACTCATGGATGGGGAACCTTTGATTTTGATCCTCAATATCAAGCCCAAGGATTTGTCTTTGTAAAAACCTATAATTCTCCCTATGTCCGCAAAATTGAAGGTAATACATTACCTACAGGATATTTAGAAGCAGGTATTCTCACTTCATTTTTTACCCGCTTAACAGGACGGGAATTACTAGCCGTTCAAACCAATTGTGAGTCTTTAGGCGCTAGTAACAATACTTATATCATCGGTTTACCAGAAAGATTGCAAATTGTCGATTCATTTCTTGCTGAAGGGTTGGAACATGAAACAATTTTGCAAAGAATCCTCAAATAAAAAAGAAACCTGCCAAAGGCAGGTTTCTTTTTTATTTGAGATTACTTTTTAGATCCTTGATTAGCTTTGACAAGCTGCTTCTGAGACTTCCAAGCTTCTCTTAAGTATCCAAAATTCTTTTTAAACTCTTCGTTGCCCCACCAGCTACCAATGCGACCTTCATCCCAAGAGGCAGAAATAGCACCATAGCTAAGACCAACAACTCCCAGACCTAAAAACAACATGCTAACTAAAACTACTGCGGAAGTAGGCAGGTCAACTATGTGTCGGCTAACCAAAATATAGCTAACTACAAATGTCGCAATACCTAAACCTGTAGGAATCCCGCAAAATAGAGCAGCGCGCCGAATAATTCGACGATTAACCTCCTCAGGGATGCCTAGAGGATCATTTCGTTTAGGAATTGGGGTTGAACTTATTTTTGTTTTCGGACTACTTACATTCGCAGAAACTGGAGCTACAGGCGCTTTTTTCGGCTCCTTAGCTTTAGCTTTTTTACTACGATTATTTGGCTCAAAAGGGATGCGCTCGGTCGTCTTACTCATTCTTGTTCCTCATTGGCGCTAAAGAAATAGGTAACGTCAGCCTCGCTTTGCGAGGCTGACATATTACTAGCCCCTTACACCCAAGCTTTGGATGAGTTGCTTGTAATGGGCGCGATCGTGGTTACGAACATAAGCAAGTAAGCGCTTACGTTGACCAATGATTTTGAGCAAACTACGGCGAGATGAGAAATCTTTAGGATGCAGCTTGAGGTGAGTGGTCAACTGGTTGACGCGCTCACTAAGCAATGCAACCTGCACATCAGAGGAACCTGTGTCGGTAGGATGCTTTTGGTATTCGGAGAAAATTTCGAGCTTGCGTTCTTGCAAAAGTGCCATGATGAAAACTTGAACGTGTTTTGAGGTGGACGTGACTAATCCCGACAATCAACGCACTTAGGAGTTAGAGAGCGAGTTCCCAACCTCACGATTGGGCATTCCTAGTTATTGCCATTCCTGGAGTTGCGCCACTTTTCTATAGCAAATATTAGCAAATACATTGTTATAGATAGATCGACTGCCTAGGCGGTTTCCGTTTCTCAGTAGTCTCTGAGTAGGATGTATTGCGATTGCTAATTCTTTGAAGACATTAACTTTCAGACAGACTAGCTTAACATATTGACTACATATTTTTGTACGCAGTCAAAAAATAAGGTGGTGCTTTGCACCACCTTATTTTTTAGTGAGCAGAACCATTGCCGTGATATTTATCGGTGTCGTAAAAGCCGTTACGAGTACCGAAAAATAGGCAACTAAGGGTAAAAACAATAGTCAAAACAGGCAAAATAACTTTGAGATCGAGCATAATTTGAAGACATGAAGACATAATGACCTGTATATTTTAAGCGCAACCCAAGACATAGAAAGTAGCTTATAGGTGCTTTCTTAACAATTACAGCGCTTTGCCCTTTCTTAAAACCTAGATAAATCATCAAAAAGCTTGCAAAGCAAGCTTTTTGATGACATAAAAAAATGGAGAGTGCTATGCACTCTCCATTTTTCTAATTGTTTAAGTCTGTATTATCGGCGGCGTTATCGGCGTTAGGACGATAGCTTTGCTCAAAGGCATAGCGCACAATCTGAGAGCGATTTTCCAGATTGAGCTTAGTCATGATGCTGCTGAGATGAGTTTGGACGGTGCGAGGACTAATTTGGAGACGTTTGCCAATTTCTTTGTTGGTAAATCCTTGGACAACTTGCCAGAATACACGCTCCTCGGAAGGGGTGAGCGTGGTACGGGAAACGGGAGCCGTGGGCTGATGGAATAAGCGCATATGCTCACTAGGCGTGCGGTGCGGTTCGCGTTTGTGAGGCGAGAAGAAATCAATATCAGTTTTGCCAATAGTCATGCGATCGCCGCTTTTCAGCAAAATGGGGAAAGTAATTCTTTGTCCACGCATGAAAGATCCATTGCGACTACCAAAATCGACTAGGTAGAAACTACCTGACTCATTATTTGTTGTGCGATTTTTTGAGGAGGAGTCAAAGCCCTCATTTTTGGAAGCGCCAACAATTTGCAAGGTGGCGTGATAGCGTGAAACCCACTTATCTGTTAGGACAATTGAATTATCATAGCCCCTCCCAATTGTCCAAAAATCTGCGTTTATAAGTGGAATCATCTGCTGCCCCTCATCAGCATGAACAATCAGGTAGGGGTGTGGGTGTAGAAGGGTCACTGAACCGTTAGACAACTTTGTTGTGTGCATCTCAATCAATTGCCAATATAACCTATTTATATATTGTGAGACGTGTTTAATAAATTTTGAGTTCCTTTTTCAGATTCACGGCTTTTACTGACATATTCTGTCAACCCCATAAACTGATATTAGATAGGCAAAATCTAACAACATTATACCCTTTTTTCTTGCTTGTATAAGCGTGGGAGCGCCATCACAGTTGACACATCCTGTATGCATCAAAAGCTTTGACACAGATTTGTCAAGGTGAGTCTACAATCATAAATTCAACTGAAACAGCAGGAGTCCCGCACTCTAACGGTACTCCGTTGAGTGACGGGAGGAATGCGCGTGAGGCTTACCCGCCGAACAAACTATCTATAAACGTAGGCAGAATTTCTTCAATACATGATGTAATTTTACTATGAAACAAGTCCTGACAGTATCTACTTTCTCTTGCCACAGTGAACTGAAAAACGCAATAGCTCTTTAAAAATGTTTTAGGACTTGATGATGCTCCAATCTTTCTTGAGCAAAGTCCTAAAGGTGGTAATACCTTTAGAAAACCCATCGGGATCTTCTATAACATAGTCGGGAAATTCTTCGTAGTGCCGCCACTGTTCCGATGGACTGTGGCGCAAATGTAAGATATGTTCGCCATCTTCGCGTATCCAGCACATTTGACCGCCAGTTGGGATGTTAGACATGGTCTCCTCCTGTTACTTAAACTATAAGGTATGGGATTATTACCCCATCGAAAGCTGGTAAATAACTATTTTACCTTGCTTGAAAATCGCTTTGTAGCAATGAGTTATGAGCAATCAATTGCTGCCTTAATTGTGATGATCTAAATATTAAATTCTGTAAAGATTGTTACTTTCAATGTTTTGACTAGCACCAAATTAGTGTAGGGAGCCATAAAAGAATGGCAGCGCGAAGCGCTGCCATTCTTTTTACTAATCAGGCGCGGTAAGTGTCAAAATAAACTTTAACGTTACGAGATCGAGGCGAAACGATGTCACTAAAAGCTGGGAAAGAGGCATTGTTGCGAAAGCACTACACTGAGGCGATCGCGATCTTGACTGAATATAGTCGAGATCATGAAGATCCTACAGCTAAGGACTATGTGCAAGCACAAATTTGGCTGGTTTCTGCCTACAAAAAAATAGGTCGTGCCGATAAAGCGATCGCTATTTGTGAGCAGCTAGAAGAGTCTAATGACCCACAGTTGCAAAAATGGGCGCAAAAATCCTTAGGCAGTCTTCGCGCATTGCTCGATGAACCGCCCGACGATCGCATCAGACGCAATGAAGATGTGGCTTCAGTCGTTCAGTCCGATCCTCGTCGTTATCGCAAAAAAAATGTCACTCTATCACTTCCCTCTCGCTATATATATTTACTCATCGCCGCAATTCTATTCACAGTTCTATCAATTATTGGCTTGCAGTTTTTAATCGGCTATGGAATTTCGCTAATTTTTACCAACAGCTTTACAAGTGCTTGGTGGATTACTATCTCAATCGTGACAGTTGTATTCAGTATTTTGCTGTTTTTCATGTCGCCTTGGATTATCGACCTGACCCAAAAGCAATATCACCGCATTCAATGGATTACGCTGGCGGATCTAGAGGAAAAGAGTCCAGAGTCTGTCGAGATCATTGAGAACTTTTGTGAAAAGTACAATATTTTTGTTCCCCGATTGGGATGGATTGAAGATGATGCTCCCGTTGCTTTTACCTATGGAGTGATCTCTAATTCCACGCGAATTGTGGTCAGTCGGGGACTATTTGAATGTTTGGATGATGATGAAATTGCTGCCGTTTATGCCTATCAATTGGGAAGGATTAGGAACAAAAGTTTTGCGGGCTTGACCTTTGTTTCTGCTCCTGTTCAAGTTCTGTACTACATTTATGTATTACTAAGCCGCCAAAGTTATCGGGCTAAAAGCGCGAAGCAGGTCTGGCAAGTTGCCGCAACCTTTGCCAATGTTTTCTATTCTCTCAGTAATTACTTGCTGATTTGGTTATCCCATGTCAGCACAATTCTCAGCGATCGCTTTGCGGCGGAACTAACAGGAAATCCTAACGCCCTAGCGCGGGCGCTTCCCAAAATGGCGCGGCAAATGCTGCCCTACAATCAGCCAGCCATGCCCACTAATCGCCTTTTAGAATCAACGCGAGCCTTGGGTATTTGCGATCGCCAAACCATGACGGCGATCGGCTTAGCAATGGAAATAGCCCATGTCGGACAAACCGATCAAAATCCCTATCGCGTATTTTTGTGGGAAATGTTTAATCCTTGGCGGCGTTGGCTGGAAGTCCATTCCACCCATCCTTTAGTGGGTAAGCGCTTGAAATTTCTATCGAGCTATTCTCGACAGTTGGGACTATTAACAGAATATGATTTTGCGGAACTACTGAAGGAAGGTAAAAAATTAAATAAAAAGCGCCTATATCAAAATTTCTGGCGGGATCTGGCGATCCAAGTTGCTCCCTTTATTGGTGTGGCGATCGGTGTAATTGCATCCATGCTCCTATCACAAATGTTTAACCGATGGCTATTACCGAGCTTCTCTCTGATTGGCTTAGGTTTGGGCTTTATGTTTCAAGGGAGTTTACGCTATCCCGACTTTCGCCGTGTGGATGATACGGATTTGGTGAGTTTACTGATCGATCCCTATGCCAGTTATGTCCAAGGCGCTCCCGTACAAATTCCAGGAGAGCTATTAGGTTATGGAACTGATGAATTTTATATTGGCTATTCCCTACGTTTAGAAGATCAAGGGGGCTTAGCATTTCTCAACTATATTCCCAACTTCCGCCAATGGATTGTTGATCCTTCTAATACGATTAAAAATTTGGAAATGCTGTGCGATCGCTCCGTAATTGCTTCAGGATGGTTTCGGCGCGGTAAGTTTCCGATTATTGACCTATCAACTTTGCAGCCAATTATGGAAGATCTTCCCAAACAGCGTGCTTCTCTGATTAGTTATCATCAATTCTGGAATAATATCGTTAGTTCAATTTTAGTTTTATGTGGTTTATCAATTTTGTTGCTAACTTCTAGATTATTCTAAAGCTGTGGCGCAGCGTGCGCCACAGCTTTTAGGATTTCAGCTTAATTATTGATTAAACCTATGCGCGATCGCCTGTCAAATTCTACTCCCCAGCCTTTAGATCAGCCTTTAGATCAGCCTTTAGATCAGCCCTTTGAAATCTCAAATTTATGTCATTGCCTAGAAGGTTCGGTATTAGTTGTCGATGACAATCCCACTAATTTAAGTGTATTAGTTAATTTGCTGAAAGATGTGGGAATGCGGGTGTTGGTGGCAACCGATGGCGAAAGTGCGATCGAGCAAACTAAATATGTCAAGCCCGATTTGATTTTGTTAGATGTAATGATGCCCGGAATTGACGGGTTTGAGACTTGCCAACGCCTCAAGGCAAATCCTGGGACGGTCAAGATTCCCATTATTTTTATGACAGCGCTATCGGAAACAGTGGATAAAGTGCGTGGCTTATCTTTGGGAGCAGTGGATTATGTAACCAAGCCCTTTGAACATGAAGAGGTTTTAGTGAGAATTCGTACCCATTTAACGATCGCCAAGCAATGCCAAACTATTGAAGCGCAAAATCTCGATTTACAGACGGAAATTAGCGATCGTAAACGAGCCGAAGAGTGCTTAACAATATTTCTCCATGCAGTTTCCCACGATCTCCGTAATCCTGTTACAGGGCTAATCATGGTCTTGGATAATTTGGCGAAAACCGCTAACTCAGAAGGAAATATTCTGTTACCAAAAACGATAGTGGAACGGATGCGCCAAAGTGGAGAACGTCAACTAGCATTAATTAATTCATTATTAGAATCCCATGTGAATGATATTCATGGAATTATTATTCATCCGCAACCCGTAGCAATTAGCGAAATTATACAGGCGGCGATCGCCGATATTCAACCACTTTTAGATAAAGAAGAAACTGAAATTGATTGTCAAATTCCATCCGATCTGCCACTTGTTTTTGCTGATACTACCCATATTTATCGAGTCTTTGAGAATTTAATTGCCAATGCCATTAAACATAATCCACCGAATCTTAAATTAACCATTTCTGCACAGCTAAATCCTGAAAATATGCTGCTTTGTACCGTTGCCGATAATGGTATAGGGATGAACAATGAACAAAGTGAACGTCTATTTGACCTATATGCTCAAGGCAAAATGCCCAATACCCTTAATCGGCGATCGCTTAGTCTTGGTTTAGGTTTATATATCTGTCGGCAAATTGTCCAAGCTCATGGCGGCGCGATCGGTGTAACCAGTCAAATAAGCGCTGGCTCAAAATTTTGGTTTACGTTGCCAATTAAAAGAATTGAGGGACGGCGCTTCGCGCCGTCCCTCAATTCTTAGAAAAAGCTCACGAGCTTTAGGACTTACGCAAAATAACTTGAAACCTGCATTGCATCGTAAGGGCAATTCATGAATTGCCCTTACGATGCGTTCTTTTGCGTAAGTCCTAAGCTTTTTAGAAAGCGCAAAGCGCTGTAAATTATTCGGGAACAGAATGAAAATGATTATAAATATGTTGAGCTAATTTCCTGCCAATACCATCAGTTTCAGCGATTTGTTCGACGGTTGCTTGACGGATATATTCAACTGAGTGGAACTTCTCAAGTAGCACTTTTTGGCGATGATGTCCTAAACCTGTAATCTGATCGAGATGCGATCGCTGCATTCGTTGGCTACGTTTTTGACGATGGAAGGTAATCGCGAAACGGTGAGCTTCATCACGCAAGCGCCGCAATACTTGAACCCCTGCCCTTTCTGGATCGCTGCCTACTAAGGGTTCAGACTGTTCAGGCAAGAAAATTTCTTCACGTTTTTTGGCAAGACTAATTACGGTCAGGCGATCGCGCAAACCCAACTTATCAATAATTTTCATCACCGCAGAAAGCTGTCCCTTCCCACCATCAATCATCACCAAATCAGGAAAGTCGTTATTATTCAATTCTTCCCTCTTGAGAGAGGGAAGAATTGGGGTTTGCTCAGGAAAGTCATTATTATCTAATTCTTTGCTCTTACTCCCCTCTCCTGCGGGAGAGGGGCTGGGGGAGAGGGTCTTACTCCCCTCTCCTGCGGGAGAGGGGCTGGGGGAGAGGGTCTTACTCCCCTCTCCCGCCATGGGAGAGGGGCTGGGGGAGAGGGTCTTACTCCCCTCTCCCGCCTTGGGAGAGGGGCTGGGGGAGAGGGTCTTACTCCCCTCTCCCGCCTTGGGAGAGGGGCTGGGGGAGAGGGCTTCAAATGCAGAATACTTCCGAAACCTTCTGGCGATGACTTCCGCTAAACTTGCAAAGTCATCGGAATGACCAGATTTAATATCAGGATTGCGGATTTTGTAATGGCGATAATGTTGCTTTGCAGGGATACCATCGATAAATACCACCTGACTTGCCACCGCATCCGAGCCTTGAATATGGGAAATATCATAGCCCTCAATGCGATGGGGTAAACTCTCAAGATTGAGAATTTCCGCCAAGTCCTCTAAACCCTGTAAATTGCGATCGCTTTGTTTTTGAATCCTTGCTAACTCATACTGAGCATTGCGTTCCACCATTTCGATTAACTCGGCTTTTAGTTGCCGTTGCGGAGTCGCGATCGCCACTTTGCGCCCCTTGCGATCGCTGAGCCATGCTTGCAAAATCTCTACTTCAGGAAGTTCCAATTGTGTATGCACCTCATTGGGAATTTCCACAGGATCGCAGTTTTGATAATGAGATTCTAAGGTGCGTTGCAAAATTGCTTCTGGGCTGTCGCTCTGACTATCTGCCAGAAATGCTAGTCTGCCCACTAGACGACCTGCTCGAATCTGAAATAACTGAATACAAGTATGCTGTTCGTCATAGGCTAAGGCGATCGCATCGCGGGACACCGTATCATCAGGTAGCGATACCTTTTGATTAGCATTGAGATTTTGTAGAACTTGAATGCGATCGCGCAGATCCGCCGCCTTCTCAAACTCCAAATCTGCTGCCGCCGCTTCCATTCTTTCCGTAAAGGATTCCACTAATTCACTAGATCGACCCTGAAAAACCATCGCTACCCGCAACATCGTTTTGCGATAGTCTTCAGGCGAAATTTTTTCCTGACAGACCGCAGGACATAAGCCCATATCGTAGTTGAGGCAAGGACGATCTTTAAACATGGGAATTGGTCTTTGTCGCAATGGAAACGCTCGCTTAATAATTCCCAAAGTCCGTTTGAGATTGAAGACATCAACATAGGGTCCATAATATTTGTCCTTTGTGCCGCCCATCCTGCGCTTACGCGTAATAAAAACACGCGGATAGTCCTCTGACCAAGTAATACAGACGTAAGGATATTTTTTGTCATCCTTCAACAACACATTATAGTAAGGCTGATATTGCTTAATTAGATTTGCTTCAAGGGCAAGCGCTTCTGATTCGGAGTCAGTCACAATAAACTCGATTTCATGCACTAACTGCACCATCATCGCAATGCGCGGCGATAGCTCTTGACTGCTGCGAAAGTACGATCGCACCCGATTGCGTAAGGCTTTCGATTTGCCGATATAAATTACACCATCGTGGCGATCGCGCATAAAATAAACCCCTGCTTCTAGAGGGATTTCCTTTAATCGTGCTTGTAATTTTTCAGGATTTTGCAGTAACGGCTCAGTCATAATCAAATCATAGCAAATCGCGATCGCTTGACATTTTCATCCTTCTTCGGGTGAGGCTATATTACAAAATCTGAGTTTGACTTTGAGTCGTCTTCAGTTGATAGAGGAATGGCGATCACCATCTTTGTACCAAGGTTTTCTTCACTTCGGATATTGACATTGCCACCATAGGCTTCCACTAAGGTTTTTGCTAAAACTAGACCTAATCCCATTCCCTGTTGTTCATAAAATCGACGGTTAAATTGCATATACCCACCAATATTCGCAATTTGGTCGGCAGTCATGCCCCTGCCACGATCTTGGATTGTTAATATCCATTGATTATCATTTAAACGACTATTTACAGAAACCTTAGTACCATTGGCAGAATATTTAAAAGCATTATCGATCAGTTCATCGGTAATTTTAATTAAATCATTATAGGAAATTGCTAAATTAACATCTATAGTATCAATCTCCAAGTCGTCTATACGTTCATAGTCTTTAGATTTACGGTTGCAGATGTTAGTAATTATCATAGAACTACTGCAATCAGAAGTAGATGAGAATTTTAATTGACCTTGCGACTTTAATAGTAATAATTTGCTGTAGAGCAAATAGTTTTGAATCAGGCGATAAAGACGTTTCGCCGAGCGATTAATTCCATAGGCATATTCATAGATCTCACTAGGAATAATTTCTTCGTTTTGGAGCATCATTAGTTCTGAAAGTCCCATAATTCCCGAAAGGGGAGTCTGTAATTCATGGGGCAGTGACAGGGTAATGCTGCTACGCAAAGCATCCATTTTTTCTTCAATGCGCTGATTAATGGCTTGTTGTTTATCTAAGCGCACCGCGATCGCGGTTAAAAGTTCATCCTTTGTGCAGGGTTTTTCTAAATAATCATCGGCTCCTAAAGACATCCCCTTCCGATGACTACACCGATCCATCATCGAGGTTAAAAATAAAAAAGGAACAGTACTTAAATCTTTGTGTTTCCGTATCTGCTCTAAAACTTCATATCCACTGAGTGTGGGCATCATCACATCACAAAGAATCAAGTCAGGTTGTTTTTCACTTGCCAAATATATGCCTATTTCCCCATTTTCGGCAGTGATTACTTCAAAACCTTCAAATACAAGCAGATCCTCAAGAGAATCTCGAATTAATTCTTCATCTTCGATGACTAATATTTTGGGCATATTTTTTATATTCTCTTCAGATATCATTCTACCCAAGAATGATATTAGTTAAGTTGCTGGACGCAATTAAATATAAAATCCTAAAACCTGTGGCGCACGCTGCGCGTGTGCCATAGGTTTTAGATCTTGGTTTTTAATTGGATATAGCAATAGAAGTTTTGCTTAGTCAACTTGTAACAATAATTTACTCATCTTGAAAAATGGCATAGCTTTAACAATGGGCTTAAGACTATTGCCTGCTTAAGTTATTTCTATAAGCTGACTAGGACACAAGAACAGTGAGAGGCGGCGCACCGCACCGCCTCTCACTGTTCGGGTTTTGATTGGAATTGATTAAGCAAAATTGTAAATACTGCCCCCTTGGGTTGGTTATTTGTGACAAAAATCTCGCCCTGATGCGCTTCGATCGCTATTTTACAGAAGGAAAGTCCTAGACCGATTTGAGAGATTCCTGTCACAATATTACCAACCTCATACTTTTCAAAAATCACTTGCTTTTGTTGCGGACTAATGCCAATTCCATGATCAATTACTTGAATTTTAACTAGATCCTGACGATGAGGATTTTGGGGTAAACACTCTATATTCAGAATAATAGAACTTTGCTGAGGGGAAAACTTGATGGCATTATCAAGGAGATTGTTGATGACGCGACGGATTAAATGGATATCACCAGATATATAAACTGGATTTGTCGGAAATTTACTTAAAATTTCAATATTTTTATTGACTATTAACGGTGCAAAATCGGCGATCGCTGATTCTGCGATTTTAGTGATATCAATTTTGCTGAGATTAAGGATCAGTTTCTTCGATTCAATCTTACCAATTGTCAAAATATCATCGATGAGTAGTCGCATTTGTTCGGTAGTTCTACGGATCTGATCGATTCGTTTTTCACTGCGCTCATTCATATTTAAAGCTTTGAGGGAATCGCAGCCCAACATAATCCCAATTAAAGGATTGCGAAGATCGTGGACAATCGTTTGCATCATTTCTTCGCGCAGATGCATCGTGTCTTGGATATGATCGTATTGGGTTTTAATTCGCAGCATCGATCGCACGCGGGCGCGAAGTTCCACACTATTAATCGGCTTAGTAACAAAGTCATCCGCCCCAGCATCTAGACAACGAACCAAGTCTTCTTTTTCCGATAGGGCGGTCACGATAATGATCGGAATGTGATGCCATTGATGGATTTTTTTGATCCGTTGACATATTTCAATGCCGTCTACATCTGGCATCATCACATCCAGCAAAATAATATCAGGATTTATTTCTGTAAGACTGGCGATCGCCGCTTCGCCATTGTTCTTATAGTGCAGGTCATACCCTTCGTTAAACAGCAAAATTTCGATTACATCAAAATTAGATGACTCATCATCGATCACTAAAACTACTTGTTTCTTGCCCATACTATTCACACATAATTTAAAGGATGCGAAGCACCTCTTTAACTTTTAGAAATTAAATGACCGCTTTTACTGACTGCTTTTATTGACTGCTTTTATTGACTGCTTTTATTGTTGCAGATTTTCCTTTACGATGACTGGAGATATTTCGCGGAAACAGATCATGACCTCAGATGTCAAAACTCTAGCAGCGATCGATGTAGGGACAAACTCTATTCATATGGTGATTGTGCAGATCAAAACCTCGATCCCTAGTTTTAGTGTAATTGAGTCAGAAAAAGCCACCGTCAGGCTAGGAGAGCGTTGCTCGCAAACAGGAAATTTGACTGAAGATGCGATGCGGCGATCGCTAGAAGCTTTGAAACGATGCCAAGAGATCTGTCGTACTCAAAAGGTTGAAGAAATTATCGCGGTAGCAACTAGTGCTACTCGCGAGGCTCCAAATGGGTTGGAATTTATTCGGCGCATTTACGAAGAATTGGGGCTACATATTGAAGTAATTTCAGGGCAGGAGGAAGCACGCCGCATTTACTTAGGAGTAATTTCGGCGATGGAACTGAAGGATGAACCCCATCTATTGATTGATATTGGTGGCGGTTCTACGGAAATGATTTTGGGGGATGGTAGCGATCCGACCTATCTGAGTAGCACCAAAATTGGGGCAGTCAGGTTAACGGATTTATTTGTTAGTACCGATCCTATTTCCCAACCAGAATATGATCGGCTTTTAGGTTACATTCTTGGTTCGATTGAGCGCCCAACCGATGATGTGCGATCGCTGTTACAGGAGCAGAACATTAAATCCCTCAAGGCGATCGGCACATCGGGAACCATTGAAACCTTAGCAATATTACATTCTAAAGAAAAAACAGGTTTAGTTCCTAATCCTTTACAAGGTTATGAGATTTCATTTGCAGACTTAGAAAATATCGTCTGGAGGTTACGCCGTGCTAGTTTAGAGGAACGCACAGCGATGGTGCGCCAAAAGAGAGCCGAGATTATCTTGGCAGGGGCTTTAGTTCTCTTAGAAACCATGCGCCTATTAGAAATTCCGAAAATCATGCTTTGTCAGAGGGCTTTGCGCGAAGGTTTAGTTGTCGATTGGATGATCCGTCATGGCTATATCGAAGATGGATGGCGCTATCAAAGTACTGTGCGCGATCGCAGTGTTCTCAAACTCGCTGACAAATATGGCATTGATACGAAATATGCGAAGCAAGTCGCTAACCATGCCCTAAGTCTGTTCGATCAAACTAAGGGGATTTTGCATGAATGGGAAGATAATGAGCGGCATTTACTTTGGGCGGCGGCGATGCTGCATAATTCAGGACATCATATTAGCCATGATGCTCACCATAAGCATTCCTATTATTTAATTCGCAATGGTGAGTTATTGGGCTATACGGAATCAGAGATTGAAGCGATCGCCAATCTGGCTCGCTATCACCGCAAGAGTGAGCCAAAGAAAAAACATGATAATTTCCAGAAATTAGGTAATGAACGCATGAAGTTATTTATTCGCCAAGCGAGTACTTTTTTACGCTTAGCCACGGCTTTAGATCGTCGGCAAATTGGCGCGATCGCTTCAATTTCTATGGGTTACAATCCGCGATCGCGTACTTGCAATTTACAACTATTTCCCAATCAACCTAATGATCCTTGCGCCCTAGAGCTTTGGAGCCTTGATTATAAAAAACAACCCTTTGAGTCTCAGTTTAACGTTACGCTATCAGTATCACTGCTGTAATACAGCGCTTTGCGCTAAATTAAAAACCCAAAGAAGTTTTTGAAAGTGCGGCGCAGCCGCACTTTCAAAAACTTCTTTGCACTACTTGAAGCCTCAATAGGCTGAAAAGGAATAGGCTGTAGCCAGATTTAGATTATGGAAGGGTCTCTCTCTTTAATTATTATTATTGCGATCGTGGCAGGAATTTCGGCTCGGGTCATTGCGAATTTTTTTCGTGTACCGAGCATTGTCTTCCTACTACTTTTTGGTGTCGCTTTAGGAGGGAATGGACTCAATTTAGTGCAGCCGCGTCTTTTAGGCGATGGATTAGAAGCGATCGTTTCCATTTCTGTGGCGTTAATCCTATTTGACGGGGGGCTAAATCTCCAAATCCAAGAACTCGGTAAAGTTTCCGCCAGTTTACGCAATTTGATTACCATTGGTACGCTGATCACTCTGATCGGTGGAGGCATTGCCGCCTATTGGTTAAGCGAATTCCCTTGGACGATCGCTTTTTTATATGCCGCCCTAGTGGTCGTGACGGGGCCAACCGTAATTAACCCTATTATCGAAGAGGTGGGACTCGATCGCCGCCTTGCGACAATTCTCGAAGGGGAGGGAGTGCTGATCGATGCGATCGGCTCTGTACTGGCAGTTGTGGTCTTAGATGTTGCTCTAAACCCTGCGGCGGGAGCCTTTGCAGTAGTCAAAGATCTGGGCTTACGTCTTGGTGTGGGTGGTATGGTAGGCGCGATCGCGGGATGGCTATTGGGTAAATTTTTACAACGGGCTACGTTTCTTGCCGAAGATACTAAAAGTGCGGTCGTCGTGGCAGCCGTATTAGGACTATTTGGCATTGCTCAAGAGATTCAAAGCGAATCTGGCTTAACCGCAGTGGTAGTTATGGGGCTTATTCTTCGGGCTGCCGACATTCCCAATAGTCGCGCCCTGCTCAAGTTTAAAAGCCAATTAATCGCCTTGATTGTTTCCGTTCTATTCATTCTCCTTTCCGCCAATCTTTCTATTCCCAGCCTCTTTGCCTTGGGATGGGGTGGTGTGCAAACAGTGCTATTTATGATGTTAGTCGTACGCCCGATTAATGTCATTGTCAGCACATGGAATAGTAGCTTCACTTGGCGGCAAAAAGTTTTTTTAGCATGGTGTGCGCCAAGGGGGATTGTGGCGGCTTCCGTTGCCTCGCTGTTTTCGATTTTGTTAACGGAACGCGGAGTTAATGGCGGCGAATCGATTAAGGCTTTAGTTTTCTTAACGATCGCGATGACTGTGTTTTTACAAGGATTATCTGCAAAATTAGTTGCAAGATTATTGGGCTTAGATCAAGGCGATATTTCTGGTTTAGTGATCGTTGGCAGCAATCCGATCGGCATTCTCGTAGCGCGGATATTTCAAGCTAATGGTCAGAAGGTAACGCTAATTGATACTAATGCCGAATTTTGCAAACAAGCCGCAGTCTATGATATTCCCGCTTTTGTGAGTAACGGGCTTGACGCTAAATCCTTAGCTGAAGCAGGGCTAGATTCCGTAGGAACCTTTGTGGCGTTGACCATTAATACTGATGTGAATATCGTAATTGCTCAACTTGCGATTAAAGAGTTCAATCCACCTAAGGTATTTGCAATTTATGTTAGAGAATCAGAAGGCGATCGCAATCAATCCGAAGTCCAACAAGCCTTTAGCGCTCGCGTTCCCATTAAAACTTGGAATCAATATATTCTCCAACAGGAAGTTAGAGTGGGAGAATTTTGGCTAACGGATCAAGAACTCGAAGATCAGTTAAATCGTTTTAATACATTATTTAATGCAGGGATTTTGCTCCCCTTATTATTTGAGCGTAAAGGACAATTACAAATCGTTTCGGCGGATATGCTTTGGGAAAAAGGCGATCGCATTGTCTATTTGCTCTATACACCAAAAACTTTACCCCCTACTCAATTTGAAGTATTACCTCCCAACACTCTCGATATTACACCCGTAATTCTTTCTGACTTAGATATTGCTCAAAAAACGAGCGAAGCTAATTCCTCTAATTCACGCAATGGTCAAAATGATAAGTCTATCTCAAATCCTGATTATTTTTTAAAGATGGCAAAGGATATCCTAGACAAGCGAACATAAAACTAAAAGTGGCTACGCCATTTTTAGTTTTTAAAAACCTTAGAGCGTGGTTGAGAAGTTAAGCGAGGCGTTTAAAGAGAATCCGAATCATGCCCACATAGAAAAAAGTGTCAGAAGTTTCAGGTAAAAGTTCGTATTCTCTGTTCAAACTTCTTCGGGTGATGCTAATCGACTAGCAATTTTTGTTAAATAAGAACTTCTCAAACAGGCTCTTATCAACGCGATCGCTAACAGAGTCTTATAGATAAAACAGCGATCGTGGAAAAGCCTGACAACTCTAGCGGCTAACTTACTTTGGCTGAGCTAGTTTGTTAGATTTGATTTAGAATATATGCACAAACAGCAAATATAAAGCCATGCAATCGATTCGGTTACAACAAACCATAGAAAAAGATGGTAAAACTCATTTAAGCAATCTTAAAGCAATTGCTAAGTTTATAGATGCGCTCAATCTAACTGAGCAGTTATGGCTTTTGGAGCATATAGCGCATCAAATTCGGGTTAGAAATGAACTAGTAGCAATGGCACAAGATCCGCAAATTCAAGCTGAGCTTTCTCAGATTCAGCGAGAGTTTGCTACTACAGATTTTGACGGTCTTTGAAATATGGCTATATTGCGATCGCAAATCTACTTTGTAAATCTCAATCCGACGGCTGGCAGAGAGCAGAGTGGCACAAGACCTGTTTTAGTTCTTTCCATTGATGATATTAATCGTCTTCCTCTTGTCGTGACTGTGGTAGTAGGAACGAAAGGGGCAAATATTACGAGAGATTATCCTACCAATGTTAGAGTTTCTCCAGCAGAAAGTGGATTACCTATGGAAACTATCTTTTTGTGTTTTCAACTGCGATCGCTTGATGCTTCACGATTTTTAGATCAGCCAGTAGGAATGATGTCTCCAGAAAAGATGGAGGAGATCGAGACAACAGTTAGATATTGTCTGGGACTATGAGATTTTAGCTGTAACTTTGAGGAAAATCGCCTAAGCTCATGATTATGAAGTGATCGCTAATAGAGACTTGTAAATAAAACAGCGATCGCAGTCATACTAAATTTTTCCACAGATGGCGATTATCCAATACCATATAAACTGGGGCGATCGTAGTAGATATCTACAATAAAAATATGAATAGACTAAGATTTCACGGTTTCAACATACCAGTCTTGAATTGATAATCCAGCCGTTTCAATTGACCTATGACAAAGACTAGAAATGTCTTTCGCCGAAAAATTCGTTTCAATAAAAACACCATTTTTTAGCTTTCTAGTGCTGCGAAAATTCTTTTCATCCCATCCCAGCAAACGAGGATACTGTTCCATAATTTCTTTGAATTTATCAGGCTCAAGATCCGCAATAGCATTTAAAGCCATTTCTAGGACATCCCGCCAACTTTTGACAGAATGTTCCTGTCCAAAAATGTATAAGAGTTTTGGGATACTACCCTTTAGACTGCTAGGTTGAGCATTTTGGATAGACTCATCTCCAAAATATTTCCAAATATTGACAATCAGACCTGCTAAATATTCGGCTCTAAATTCGATATTCTCCCTTTTCCACATATCTTCCCCGCCAAAATATCTATTTAGTTCTAGATGACTTTTCTGAAATTCAGTGCGCTTAGACAAAAAGTCTGAATTAGATAACTCCGAGTTATAGGCTGTGAGTGTTAGATTTCCCAAAGTGTGAATAAGCAAATCATGGGTAATTGCCCAATCTTCGCCTAAATGATTTTTCCACCAGCCATTTAATGTCTGTGGCATTATGTGTTCAATTGATAGATTGTTTAAACTTACTTGCTCTTTATGTCTAAATGACTCCTCTAGAGACTCAAGAATTAGCTTAGCTTTTTCAGTGCGATTACTACCATATAGCTTTACATCCATCAATCTCTCCTTAAACTCAGCGTCTTTTGGATAATCTTTACTTTGTAAAGCAATTTTTAATCTATCAATAAACGAGCCAGTAGCTATAGCAGTATCTTTAACAACTTGAGAGTGCAGCAATGCAAAGATTCTATTCAACCCTCTTGTTTGTACATTGCAAACAAAACGACGAAGAATAAAGTTTTCTAAAACTTGAAAAATCTCGATAAACTCTGCCTCGGAAATTCTACTCTGCATCCATTCGTCATAGCAATTCAGTAAGAACGGGTAAACAGTAGCAACTTCTAGGCGATTGATGCGAGTTAGATATTTACGGATTCTGAGATTGTCTTCTCGTTCTGGAGTTAATAATTTAGAGTAGTAATTTGCAAATCTGTGTAAATCTTGAAGATAAGGCAGAGCATCACCCTGATTTATTCTTTCTTTAATTTGGAAATATGTTTCACTCTGTTTAACATCAATTCCATTTTTCGTTAGGTAATGGCGAATAAATTCAGTTAAATTATCTCCTAAGAGATCTTGCATTGGCTGCCAATATTTCTCATAGATGAGTTCTTGACTATCTGCGTGAATTCGCATGAAAAAGTAGTTGCGAATCAGATCTGCTTGGGTTAATGCTCTACCTTTAGCATTGAGACTTTCAAAAACAAGATAAGGGTCGTCATCAGCGCTCAGAACTACGCTAACAATTGACAAATTACTACAGATTACTTTTTGGATTTTATAAATATCTACACGAAATTGCTTGATTTTTTTTAGAAAGAAGTTATAGCATTCTAGAATTTCACAGTTTTGATCTTGTTCTTCACTTCTAATCAATTTATGAAAAACGTCACGATCTACCTGTGTAGGCTGTAATTTGTAATAGTCCAATCCTCTTTCATAGGGATTAACCAAAATCGTATTGGGAGCATCTCACTTTGGAACTAAGCATAAATACTTATAACGAAACCTCAACGTTTTAGGCTTAAACAATAAAGAAAATATTATGAAT
>JFJP01037795.1_pt1 | contig 40972 bp, 70 predicted proteins | sample 431651 | NCBI WGS metagenome assembly JFJP01 (sample SAMN02602958, study PRJNA72255) | Microbial mat metagenome, whole genome shotgun sequencing project. | biome: fresh water; feature: sink hole; material: water; isolation source: purple microbial (photo- and chemosynthetic) mats found in...
CTGTCCATAAGGAACTTGTGTTAGGCCATATCTTGCCAAGAATCCTCTTCTTGGGTTAAAGTCGTTTTGTCCGACAATAACTGGAGTGAGGTTGGTTACATATGGTGAATAAACTAATCCGCTACCGAATGGTGATTGTTGTGATTTGTGTCCCAAGAGAATAAGGTCAGCTGGGAACATTGGGTCTTTGTAAATGTCATAAGCTCCATTGTAATTACCAGCTTTAACAACTGACATACCCATAGAAGCAGTAACTGGGTTAGGAATAAATCCCTTGATGTTTTCAACATAAGAAGCAACGTTTGTACCCATAACCATCCAGTTAGCAGGTCCAATCTTGCTCTTTCTGAAGATTTCATTTGATGCACGACCAACAGTTTGCATTAAAGCAAGGTGACTATCAAGATAGTTACCAGATGTATAAGTTACATCATTCCAGTTATGTGTGAATCTTGAAGAAGCAGGAGCGATGCTCATTGCTTTTTGGATGATTTCACGGTCAATTTCACTGATCATTTCGTTAGAAACGAGAGCAGTAAGTTCTGCATCAGCAGAAAGACCATGATAAGCTCTAAGATCTTGTTCAGATTCTTGGCTCCACATAGCTTTGAGTTTTCTTGTCTTGATCATTACAGGGATTGAACCAATTGTAATTCTCATTTCAGGAATAGCTTCTGAGTATTCAAGGTCAGTTTTGTAGAAAGCCTTTACCTTGAATTTGCTTGTTGCTGGAACATCAGCATGTGGGGTAACAGTAACCACACCAGTTCCTGCATTTACAGCAACTGAATATCTTCCACCTGAAACACCAGCAACCATCTTATCAGAACCTTGAACGACGAATCCTGTTCCTGCATAGAAGAAGCTGTATGAAGCAACAGCAGCACCATCTGCATCATATTCTTCGATTGTACCAAAGAATGAAGATTCACCACCAGTTGGCCACTTAGTCATATAACTAGCAGCAGAAGGTGTAGCAGCAGCTGTGTCTCCATTAAGTGACATAGCTTCGAATGGTCCAATTTCATCTGATGAGTAGTAAGGGTTGTAACCTTCTACGGCACCAGGATTCTCTTCATACATTGAGAACTCAGGGAAATTTCCATTTCCAGAGTTAGCAACTCTACCATTGATTCCACCTTCAACTTTTTCTCCTCTTTGGTAGGAGTATGATCCAGCTGGATTACCTGGTCTATCAGTACCGTATTGATACTTGAGATAGAAGATGATTCCAGATGGTGCAGCGATTGGCTGAACAGAAACGATATTATTTGCGATAAGATTAGGGAATACCCTTCTTACGATTGGAAGCATTATTTTTTGAAGACCTTGAATGTCTCCAGCGCCTGTTGAACCCAAGTCTGGGGACTCAGCAAGGTAGCGTGCTTCATTTTCAAGAAGAATAGCAGTATTTTCTACTGTGTATTCGTCTGTAATTCCTTCGAGAAATGGTTCCCATTTTCTGAGTAAACCTTCTCTTTCTTCTTTCATTAAACGTTGAAAATCCATTTAAAAACCTCCCATGTTTGTCAGCCTAAGATCAACGATCCCTAACGGTCTGACTTAGTAGTTTTATTACTTTATCTTTCTTAAACCAGCGAGAGCAAGTTGTTCGTGAAGAGCGGTTTCAAAAGCTTTTCTTTTTCCACTTTTTTCTTCAACAATAACTTCTTTTTCTTCATAATTATCTTCTTCAATTCTTGAAGAAAGATCAGCTTCTTCTTCATAATCATCATCTGTATTAAAAGAACTATAGTCTTCAACTACAGATTGTTTGTAGTCTTGAGAAGCTTCTTCTTTAAGAGCTTTCTTAATAACAGCAAATTTTTCTACGACTTGTTCTTGTGTTCCTTCACCAATCATTTTAGAAACAACATTTCTTGTTCCTTCAGAAAGTGATTCAAGGAGTTGTGCCTTCTTGAGGTTTCCTTTCATCATTTCATGTGATTCGAGAAGATCATTATACATTGAAGCAAGTTTCTTGAATTCATCAGCGTGTCTCTTTGTTGTTGATTCATTGATGAGTGGATAGACAACAGCCTTTACTTCTTCAAGTGCTTTAGCTTCAGGACCTTGCATGGATTCAACCATAACCTCAGCCTTGATTTCTCTATACATTTCTCTAAGAGCTTTTGTAAATCTCTTTGAGTAAACTTTTTGCATATTTGACTTAACTTCTTCGATAAGATTCTCAGATTCTTCCTTTACTTCGGCTTCCATCTGTTCATATCTTTCTGTAAGTTCTTCTTCAATTTTCTTTTTTTCTGCAGCCTTCCATGCATCAAGTTTGTTTTTAAGTTCTTCTTGTTGAACATCAGTTAATTTAATATCGCGTAGAGTCATTTAAGATCCTCCTTATTCCAATTTAAAGATTCTGGGTTATAGCCAAATTCTTTAATTTTATTAATAATACGATTATGAATTTTTGATCCATAAACATCTTCTATTAATTGAAGATTGGTTTTATTGATTCCAACCCTTTCCTCGAAATCTTCATTCTTTACGAGTACGTGGTAATCGTGAGAAACATGAAAGTTAAGATTCCCATAAGAATCTTTTTCACCTTCTACGATATAGAATCTATTTCCGTCAATATCTTTTGTAAGAAGATGTTTTGTTTCTTCTTTGATATCAACTTTTTCACTTAATACATCTTCAAGAAGAGTATCAAATGTTGAGGTATAATCTAAATTATCCTCTGCTTGAACTTCTACATGTTCATTATTTTCGTAAACGGCCTGTGGATAGGCATTAGGGGTAGATGGGTCAGACACAATGTCAAATGTTACAAGCCTGAAATCGTTTTGAACTTCTTCCAAACCTTTTTGATTTTTCTTTGTGCTTCCAAATCCTCTAGATGAAATACCAAGCTTAACGCCTGAACGAAGAAGAGATTCGAGAATCTTACCACTTGCTGTTGGGAGAACTTCAGCCTCTCCATACATGTTTCCATCTTCATTTAATTGAAGCTTGGTAATAACATGGGATACTTTTTCAAGATGAATTTTAGCATCGTTTGGATGATCTAATTCACCAAGCATCCTTCTTTCTGAAACAGCTTGTGTTGTTAATTTAATGGATGACTCTAAAACTGGCTTTGGATAAACTCTGCCGTTTCCATTTGGAAGATCAGCATGTTGAAATCTACCCTTGAGTTTAAGTCTCTTTGGCATTCCATCTTCATTGAGCTCATCAAATTCATATGTAAGCTCGTTAAAGTCTCGAAGTAATGTACTCATTAAAGCTCTACTCCTTCGTCTTCTTCATCATCAACAACTTCAACTTCTTTTTCGTCAGTTTTTGGTTTTTCCACAGAACTCAAGAAATCAATTACTTCTTTCATTTTTGAATCTTTCACATCAAGACCTTCAAGTGAAGAAGCCAATCCAGCAACATATTCTGCTTCTGGAGAATCATCTTCAAGTTGTTTCTTGATTTTATTAAGAATGTCTACGATTTTTTTTACATCTTCAGACTCAACAGAGATCTTTGAATCTTCCTCAGCATCCATATCAGTTGCTGGTTCAGAATCATCACCTTCCATATCTTCATCACTCTCTAATAGAGAATTTATTTCTTTGATTTTTTCTTCTGTAAGACCGTTCTTGCTAAAGAATGAATTCTTCATTGAACGACCTTCTTTGGTTTTCATTACTTTTTCAAATGCTTCAACCAATTCATCAGTGTCTGTTTCACCAAACATTAAAGCTGTTTTTGTAATAAGTTCTTCAAAAACATCTTTCTTGAGAAGGAATAATTCTTTGTTCTCTTCCAAGAAACCAAGAAGTGCATTCTTTCCAAGTTCAACTGATTCAGTTGCAAGAATCTGATTAACCATTTTTTCAAACTTTGTTCTAAATGTGTCAGACTTCCATTTGTCTGATACTGTAACAGCAATTGATTTCATAGCATCCATAACATTGGTATTATCTTTAAGAGTAATAAGCTCTTTAGATGGTGAACCAATCTCTGTATTTACTTTGATCTCGCCATAAGAAGGAGTAAAGTTAACTTTATTAAGAGCGGCAGGAATTGAATCTGCTGATTGGTTAACTTTCATTGTAAGATGTTGCATGAATGGCTCTTCCATAAGATTGGAAATCTTGTCTTCAAACATGTTTCTTGCTTCTCTGGCCTTTTTAATTGCTCTGATTCTGGATGACTCCATAACCTTTCTGTACTTTCTATCTCTTGCTTCTGTGAAAACTGCAGAGCTTTCGTTTTTGAATTTTAAACTGAAACCAGTCATAAGATCCTCAACGGTTACCTTCTTTTCACTATCAACGTCGAAATAGTCCGCAACAACTTCATCAAGATAGCTATCATCATTTTGTGTCAATGCAACTTTTTCAAAGTTATGCATTGTGAGAATACCATTTTCATAAAGATAGTTGCAGAGGTAAATTTTGTTAGTATCTTCATCTAATATGATAAGTTTGTCATCATACATAGATACAAGAGCTGCGTTATCAGATGTTGCAATTGCTTCAGTAAGCCTGTTGAACATCTTTTCTGCACTATGCTCTACTACCTTTTTAAAATTATTGTAAGTTAATACCATTAATAATTTCCTCCTCTGTAAAAGAGTCTTAATAAGACTTGTCTATTTTATAGACTTTTTTGCGATGTTTTTATTTTCTGCTAATGTTTTATTATTATTAGAGAGTTTTAAGGCTTTAAATCCCGTGAATTCGCCCTTAATGGCCATCCGAGTAGCACTATTATTCTCATATATTCTTTTCTTTGTAGTATTATCTTTCTGTACTTTTTCGTAAAGATTAATATATTTTATTAATTTTTGTGCATCTTTTTCATTTTCTAGCAACCATTTTCCACCATCAAACTCAACTGTGTTCTGTGATGCAACATCTAATGCAGGAGCTTCACCTTCAGGAGGAAGACCAGTATCATCAGTTCCTAAAGCAGGACCACCTGCAGGAGCAGGACCACCTGCAGTTTCAGGAGCTATTCCACCCATTCCACCGCCTGCATCCATTCCACCACCAGGCATTCCACCTGCTGCCATATTTTGAGCTGATGCTTGCATTTGTGCAGTTAATTGCATTTGCATCTGTATTTGTAACTTAACAGTTGAAATTTCTTTTTCAGAAAAACCAAGAACATTTTTATATATCCACTCATCTGGTAAAAGTGGAACACCATCTTGTGAAACAACAGCTTTAACAGATTGTATCAAAGCAAACTGTTGATTTCTAATATCTATTTCTATTAATTGATCTACATTAGATGGCGGTGTTAACTTAATTTTAAAATTCTTTAAATCATCACCTTCAAACTTTTGAAGAGCAAGTTGAATAATTGCAACTTTTTCTAATCCCTTAATAACAAGTTTTTGTATTCTTTCTATTGTTCTAGCAAATTGAATTTCTTGGTTTGATAAATAAGATTTAGGATCATAAGCTGTTCCACCTTCACTAACACCACCTAAATATCCAGATGGAATTCCAAGAGTTTTAAGAATAGTATCTTTAAAATACTTGACATCATCTATTTCACCAAGATTTTGTCCAGGTGGGAGTGTTTCAATTCTTGTTCCCTGACTATTTTCTCTAACAGCGATGAAAAAATCTTCATCAACACTATTATGTACTATTACACCACTTTCAGTAGCAAAGTTATGATAGGTATCAATAGTAATATCACCAGTATCTTCAGTGTAATTCAACCATTCTACTTTTGCTACTTTATGATTTTGATAAACAGAACGATTATTTTTAGTAGGAACTTGTGCAACTTCATTAAGCCATGCCTCAGTAGTGTTCAAATTATATTCTTCAAAAATAGCACGAGACATAAAGTTTCTATTGATCTTATTTTTTTGTCTATCTTGGCAAAATTCATTCCACATAGAAACTATATCATTATCTTGCAATGCCTTATTTATGACATTATCAAATGAAACATAGTTTTGAGAATTTAATTTTGTTGATTGAGCAATATCTATCAATTTATTCCAAAAATTTTGTGGTATTTTATTAGAGATAGTCATACCATCAATATATTTTTGTCTTGTTTCAGGGTTAGTAAATTGTGATATTAGAGATTCTGATCTAATTTTATTATGTTCTTTATGTAATTCAGATGTATTATACCAAGACATTGCTTTAACTGAATTCCTTTTTTTGTTTGCTTCTGAAACATCTTTCTTATGTTGTTCTGAGTAATTATATTCTAAGAGTCTTTTAGCACCATTTAATTGTGCATGTTTTTCAATATGATCAACATTACCAATCCACTCCAAATTATCAGGAGAAGCATTCATCTTATTAAAATCTTTATGGTGGATAGTTAAATTATTGTTTTTCTTAAAAGAAGTTTTGTTTCTAACAAATTCTCTTTGTTCTTGTAATATAGAATTACCAACCATCCTATGAACAAACTTATATGATTCAGATTTTGGATCATATACCATTGGATAATTTTCAATTTTCATACCATCTTCTTTAGAAGAAAGTTTTGTATACCATGGCATTAATGCTTGCTCTTCAACAATATTTTGAGCTTCAACATAAGATCCATCTCTTAGCATAAACCTATGATCTGGTGTTGTTCTTAATTCTTTTCCATTGTCTAAAGTAATTTTAATCAATGAAGCATTTTTTCTTGTTTCACCAGCCCATATAATTTTGCCAGGAACTATCTGATTTTTATTATTTGTATCTATAGAGTAAACCCAATTTTCTATGCCATCATTATATTCTTTTATTAATTCATTTAATGATAGAGTTCTGCCATCTAAAAGAGGTATTTGTGTATCAAGAGTTATACAAAGAGGATTTGCCTTCTCATCCATCTCACCTGTATTTGGATTAACAAAACTTTTTTTCTTAAATTTTCTTTTTAATTGTTCTATATAGTGATTAGCATCTTTAGTTGATAAAGTTCCAACATCTATATAAAAAACTCTTCTTTCAGGAGCACGAGAAATACGATAAACTAACATAGCATCTTCCATTAAAGAAAGACGCTTAAATGTTTTTCTTCCAGCTTCTAAAACTGATTTACCATAAGGTTCAAATTGTTCATCATCTATTGAGAAATGAACAATTTGCCATGGTTCATATCTTACACTTTCTTTTTCTTCTTCTTTACTATAATCATATTCAAATCTTTCTAGTTTATTATTCTTTTCTTTTCTTTTTAAATTTTCAGGTTTTTTTATTCTTTCTAGAGATAAAACATTTTTTGGTGCAGTTTGTGAGTCTAGAATTACTTCAACAAACTCATCACCAAATTTACACATATTTTTTACGAAACCCCATAAATTTGAATTTATATCTAATCTTTCAAAGAATAACTTTTCTAATACTTCACTTATTTTTTGATTATCAGATTGAATTTCTAATACGTTATGGTTTATATTATATTGAGTTGCATTATCACCATAAATGTTAATCCCATGATTTAACTCAGGGATTTTACACATTTCTCTATACTCTCTATATCTATTTGTTCTATCATCAGATGTTGCTGTTGCTTCATCTATCCATGTATAAGCTTGCCATGCATAAGCAGACTCACCTGTTCCTTTAGCATCTCTATCTTTCATGGCCTCAGTGTTATCCAAATCTCGTGAAACCATGTGATATTTATTTAAATATCTTTGAATTTTCTGTGAATTCTTTTCTTTTGACTCTAGTTCTTGATTTTTCTGATTTCCAAAACCTTCAAAAATGCCCATATTTACTCCGTTTATATATTATTCTTCTTCTTCAGGTTGAACGCCAATCATCTTGGTTATGACATCAAAAGTTTTTTTTACATTTTGAGTTGTCCAACTAATACCAGATACTTTATCACTCAAATCAGACTTTAATTTTTTAAAATCAACATCTATGTTAGATGTTCCTGCTATTCTACCTTTATAGGCTTGAAGAGTATTTCTATATTCTTTAGATGATAAAGATCCAAAATCTTCTAACTTATCATCTTTTTTATCTTTCTTTGATTTTTTATCATCTTTTTCTTTTGAAACTTCAAATAAAAGTTTTTCATTAAGTTCTTGAATATTCTTCATTTATTCATCTCCCTTAGGCTCAACTTCTTTCTTTAAGGATTTACTTAAAGTCATTGTCAAGTTAATACCACTTGTTTGTTTTAATGCTTTAGATATGTTATCAGAAAAACTTGTTTTTATATCTGCTTTGTCAAAGAAATCATCCCAATATTTAGAACAAAATTCTTGTGTTTTCTTACCAAACAAGATATTTAAAGGCATAGAAAATTCAAATCTATCTCCTTTATCTTCAAATCTAAATTGAAACATTTTTTCTTCAGGCATCTCATCATTCTTTTCATAATACATTTTCTTGATCAACATATTAAGCTTTTCAAGTTTTGTTTCCATTAGTCTTTTATCTGTTTTTTCTAATTCTTTATCTACTTTAGAATAATTTGTTTCTTTTTCTTTTTCTTCAAATAGGTTCATATTTTTAGCTAAATCTACCCATTTTTTCATATCGTTAATTTGACTCATCTTGTTCTCCTGTTTAGAGTTTTCTAATAATAATTATCTTAGATGATTTTAGTGTAAAAGTTCAATTATCTAGTATTTCACGTATTTTTTGTGTTAATGATTTAAGAGAATATGGTTTTGATATAAAATTAACTTCATCTTCAAATTCAATTATATGATCTTTTGTATATCCTGAAGTAAATAAAACTTTTAATGTTGGATTTACTTTCTTTATTTCTTTATATAATTCTATTCCACTCATTTTAGGCATAATTACGTCTGTAACTACTATATCTATTTCTGATCTACTACCATTTAAAACGCCTAATCCCTCTTGTCCATCACTTGCAATAATAACTTTATATCCAAGACCTGTTAAAAACTTTTTAGCAAGATCTTGTAAAGATGGTTCATCTTCAACAAACAATATCTTTTCATTACCTTTTAAAGATGATGGCTTTACTTTATTTTTTGTAATAACCTTTTTACTCTCAAAAGAAATAGGCCAAAATATTTTAAAAACCGTTCCATTGTTTTCTTCTGAATAAACATGAATGGCTGCATTATTTTGTTTTACAATACCATATACTGTTGATAATCCAAGACCAGTTCCCTTACCTTTTTCTTTTGTTGTAAAGAATGGATCAAATATTTTGTTTTTAATATCATTTGGTATTCCAGACCCATTATCACTAAATGATAAGACAACATATTGTCCTTCTTCAACTTCAAAATTTTGTTTACTATAATCTTTTGTTACATAATAATCAAATGTTTCTATTAATATTTTTTTATCACCATCTTTATCAATCAACGCATCCCTTGAATTAGCAATAAAATTCAATATTATTTGCTCTATTTGATTTTGATCAGCTTTTATAACATTTTTACATTCAAGTTTTGTATTTATTGTTATATTTTCACCAGCAATACTTTTCATCATAGATACCATATCACCTAATATAAAATTAATATCTAATATATCTGGATTTGTATTTTGTCTTTTTGATACTGTTAATAATTTTGATGTTAAATCAGATGCTCTTTTTGATGCCTTTTTTATTTCATTTATCTCGTCTAAATAATTAAATTCTCTTTCATTTGATTCAATATCATTCTCTATAATATTAATATAACCATTAATTGCTGTAAGAATGTTATTAAAATTATGAGCAATACCACCTGAAAACTGCCCAATAGAATCCATTTTTTGTGATTGAATAAGTTGATGTTCTAATTCTTGGTTCTTTTTTTCTATATTTATTTTATCTGTTATATCTCTAAAAACTATAACAAGACCATATATTTCATTATTATCATAAATTGGAGCAATACTATCTTCTATTACTTTATCTATTCCAAGACTTTCTATATGTAATATAGAATTATTAATATAATATGGTTTTTTGCTTTCTAATACATCAGAAGCTATTTCTTTTATAGATTTGCCACCAATATTTATTTGTTCAAGTTTTAATATTTGATCTAAATCCATACCATAATATCCAGTATCCCAATATAATATAATCTCTTTGGCAACTCTATTCATCATAGTAACTTTTAGATTCTTGTCTACTGTTATTACTCCATCACCTATAGATTCAAATGTTGTTGATAGGCGTTTTTGATTTTCTTTTAAAGCAATTTCTGATGATTTTAATATATCTTCTGATGTTTTCCTGTTTGTTATATCATCAAATATAGATACAAAATGGTTTGGCTTTGGAGAATAAGTTGATATATCAAACCATTTATCTATAGCATTAGAATATGATTCTATTTTTCTTGATCTTTTACTTTTTACAATATTACCATATAATTTTATCCAATTAATATCATCATCTACAATCTTTGGTGTTAATTGTCTCAAAGTTTTACCTATTGGATCTTTCATACCAGTAAGTTCTTTAAATTTATTATTTACTTGAATATATTCATAATCATATGGTTCATTGTTTTCATCATAAATCATTTTATGATATGCAAAACCACTATTCATATTTTCAATAATATCTTGACTTTCTTTTTCTTTTTCTTCAATTGAATTGAGGGCTGTTTTAAGTTCTGTTATATCATTCAATATAGAATATATATTTTTTATATCTCCATTTTTATCTAATTCAGGAGTTACAGTTTCTATAATCCATATATAATCACTATTGTTAATTGATTTAAATCCAATAACTTTACTTGTTGTTTTTTTATCAAAAAACACTTTGGATATTCCAATATCTTGCAGATGAATTTCTTTCTCATTTTCATCAACAAATATAAGTTTGTTTTCATCTATTACTTGTTTTAAGCTCTTTCCAATACTTTCTTCTCTTTTTATTTTAAACATTTTTTCTGCTGCAGTATTAACATTAGTTATTACTAAATCTTTTGTAAAATACAATGTAGATTGTGGTGTTAATTCAAAAAGATTTCTAAAAGATGTATCTTTTTCTATTAATTCTTTTGATTGTTTTAATACTCTTTGTTTTAAAATACGAGACCATAATAATAACATAAATGTTGTAATAAATGCTGAAATAATTAAATAATATATCCATTTTGGAACTATATTTTTTTCTAATGTTTTAAAATATTTATCATAAATTTGATAATAATAAGAGTTTTGATCTTTTTTCCATTCAACTATCTGCTCATCTATTATATTTAAAACAGGATATAATTCTTTATTCTCAATTGGAACACCATAAAAAGAATCATTTGGAGAAAATATAATGTTTGTTGCACTTAACTCATTGTCTCCTAAAGCATATAAATTATTATAAATGCCAACATTAACATCTTTCTTCAAAACTGCATTTGTTAAATCATTATAATTAGAGTAATAAACTGTTTTATATTTTAATTTAAAAGAGTTAGCAAGTTTAATAAATTCTATTCCATTTTGATCTTTTTCCATAAGACCAACAGTGAGTCCATCTATATCTAATATATTTTCTATTTTTGTTTCACCTGGAGATACAAATGCTTGTGTCCATGAAGTAAATATTGCAATATCATTAAATTTTATAAATTCTTGTCTTTCAATAGTTTTAATTAATCCAGGGAGTATATCTATTCTTGATTCTTCTATCATTTGAAATAAAATTGGAAAAGGTTGATAAATCCAATGAATAGTCCAACCATTTAATCTTGCTGTTTCTATTATCAAATCTGTAAAAATACCAGAAGGTTCTCCATTCTTGTCCATAAATGATATAGGTGGAACATCCTTAAGCAACCCAATAGTTAAATTACCATCAAATTCTTTTGTTTGAGGATATATACTAAAAATAGAAAATATAAAGACTATTAAAAATAAATACTTATGCATAATACTTATCTTGTAAAAAAAAAGCACTTCTTTATAGAAGTGCTTGTATAAAGTATAAAAGAATTAAATTTTGAACACATTATCTAATGTAATATCTTCTTTTCTAAACTTTGATTTGCTTTTTCCCTTACCTTTGCTTTTGCTTTTGCTTTTGCATCCACCTTCTTTTTTTTGTGACTTTGTAACAGCAAAAGCTTCATAATTTTCTTTTATTGCATTATTTACTACTCTTCCATCTTTATAAAAGACTTTTTTAAATAATTTACCACTATTATCAAATTCTTTATACTCACCATCTAACTGACCATTTACAAGTGTATATTCTGCTTTTACTTCTCCATTGGGCCAAAAATCTTTTTTTAAACCATTCTTAGAATCTGGTCCATCTACAGCTTCTTCAATTTTATTGAAATCTTTTTCTTGAAATGTCTTAAGATATCTATCTATAGTTTGTTTCCACTCTACTAATTCTTTCTCATTTTGAAATTTGATACCATAAGCAACGCCAAGATTTTTAGCAGAAACATAATCAATCTCTCTATTTTCTGCATATCTGTGTATTTGTGCTTTTAAACCTTGATCCATATCATCCCTCCATAAGGATAGCATTAATTATATAATTATCTTTATTAAAAAATCAATTAAATGAAGTTTTAACAATAAAAAAGCCCTAAGGGCTTTTCAGCTTACTTAGGGCTCTGGTAATGATGGTAATGCTAGCCACATAAGTGGCTCTATTCTTTTGATATTAAAATTTTTCTTGGCTTACTCTTTTCTGATTTTGGAAGTTTGATAATCAAAACACCCTTATCAACTGTTGCAGTTATTTGTTCAGCATCAACATCAACTACTTTTGCTGACCACTTATATACACCAGTTCTCAAACAATTTTTGTTCTCTTCTTTATACTCAGCCTTAATCATCAAGATCCCATTCTCAATGCTAACATCAACACTCTCATCACCAATACCTGGTATTTCTGCTCTAACAATATAACCATTCTCATCATCATCCCAATCTACATTAAGTCTCTTAGATTCAACAGCCCCTCCAGTTGGTTGGGCGTATGCCAAGGCATCAAAAATACTTGCAAGTGGGCTGTTAAATACTGATAAATCTCCGTTCATAAAAATCCTCCATTAAAATAATTTCTTTAATTTTTTCTACTAATTCTTTTCTTTCATTGTCACTTAATTTTTCTGTCATTAACTTTGCTATCTGTTCTTTTAATCCAATTTTTTCACCCTCCTGAATCATTTTTCTATACCTATATACTAGTAATTTCTATGCCAACTTTCATGTTTTTAAAAAAATAATTCATTATTTATTTTCATACCAGGTATGAACTTGTAGTTTTATATTTTAATTGATAAAAATCAAAAAATTTAATTGTATCATTTTAAGACACTGTATCAAATAGTCTATAATAGATAGTCAATATGACACATATTACATATAATGTGTATATAAAAAGGACACCTGTTAAGGTGTCCCCAAAGTGATTTGCATCACCTCCCTTTTTTTGTTGATACTAATATATATGCTTAATTTTTAATCGGATTTGGTGTTTTTGAAGATGGATCAAACTTTTCTAACTCTTGGAGAATATTTTTAATATTATCATCATACTTGGGAATATTTATATTTAAACGAACAAACATATTTCCACCATTCACTCCAGCATTTTTAAGTCTTAATATCTTGCCATGATTAGAACCAGATGGTATTGAAATTGCTACCTTACCTGACAAAGAAGGTATTTCTACCTTATCTCCCATCACTGCTTGAGAATAAGATATTGGAATATCAATATAAATATCATTCCCATCTCTCTTAAAATATTCATGTTGTGATACTCTTAATACTACAATAACATTTCCAGGTGCATCAAGATCTTGATTTCCTTCACCACGAATTAAATACTTGTCTCCATCTTTACTTCCTGCAATTAATTTGAAATGGATTTTTTTCTTTTTTACTTCAAACTTTTTACCATTACAAGATTTACAAACATTAACAACTATTTTTCCACTTCCTTTACATTGAGGACATGGTCTATTAATTGTAAAGAATCCTCCACTCTGGCCTATGCTTCCAGTTCCATGACATGTTTGACAAGAAGATGTCTTACCATCATCAGAACCAGTTCCTTGACAAGAAGAACACTTTTCTTTTCTATTTATTTCAATATCAAACTCTTTGCCTTTAATTGAATCATCAAATTGAACAGCCATGCTTATAGTTATATCATCGCTTTTAAACTTTTTTTGCTGTTGAGCTTGTTGTCTAAACATCTCAAAAGGATCAAAACCTCCACCAAACATATCACCAAATGGATTTGCTCCAAAATCAGGGCGTGGATCAGTGGTTCCATATGTATCATAATTTTGTTTTTTTACTGGATCAGATAAAACCTCATAAGCTTGTTGTATTTCTTTAAACTTTTCTTCAGCTTTAGCATCACCTTGATTTTTATCAGGGTGGTATTGAATTGCTAATTTACGAAAAGCTTTCTTTATTTCATCTGGTGAGGCGTTTTCATTTATCTCTAATACTTCATACAGTTTTTTCATTTAATCCTTTTTATTTAAACAATCATCACACAGACAAATAGCCCATCTATCAGTTCTCATAATACCAGGTTTTCCACAATGTTCACATGTCTCTTCAGACCTATCAGAATATTCTTCTATCAAATTATATATTTTATCTGATGCTTGATTAACATAATATCTCAATCCACCAAACTTTGATTTAACTTGAACAACACGAAACCTAAAATCACTATCTAATAATGATTTTGCTTGTTTATCTATTGGCTCTAACTCTAATTCTTGTTCTATTTTTTCAGATAATTCCCATAATAAACTAAACCAACCATCTTCACATTCAAAACCAAAAGCCATAAGTGATTCTTGAATTGATCCTGGTTCATAAAAACTAAATCTTTTTATTAACTTATCTTCAAGTGTAGCGTTCATATTTTTCACAAATCCTTTCTAATGTTGGTGGTTGCAAAACAAAATCAGCAAAACAATATTTACTTATATTAACCTTTTCTGTTTCTGATAACTCATTAGACATATACATACTTGCACTACCAGATAAAGAGTATTTACAATTATCACAAGTATGTTCCAATAATAACTCTTTAGCTATATTCAATTATATATACTCTTTAAGAGATTAATAGTTTTATCAAAATTACCAAGGTGTGATTTCATATTATGTTTTTCAAAAAATTCTTTTAATTTTTCTTCATCAATTGTTTTTTCTTTATATAGAAAATCCATATCAAGATCTATATTTTCCAAATTTGGATTATTTTCTATATTAACAATATCAAAAAACATTTTAAATTGTTTTATTTTCTCGTCATCTTTTAAGAGTTTGCTAATATGTTTTAACTTTGATACTTCATTTAAACTAAAAACTTCTTTTGAATATTTCTCAGCTGTGACTTTACCTATACCTTTAACCCCAGGAATATGATCTGTTGAATCACCAGAGAGAGCTTTAAAAACTGCAATATTATAATCTTGAGGAGCTGACATAGGAATATTCTTTTTAGGATCAAACTGAACAACATTTGGAAAACGTTGAACAACTTGTAATAAATCCGAATCATTAGACAAGATTGTTATATCACTACCAAATTTATATGCTTCACTTGCAGCCTTGAATATAATATCATCAGCTTCAAAACCTTGTTTCATATATTGATAAATTGGAAGAGATGGTAATATTTCTCTAAGATTATCCATTGCTTTGAATAAAATTAAAGAATCACTATTCTGAGTTCTATTTGATTTATAATCCTCAAAAACATCTTTTCTCCATTCAGTAGATTTCTTGGCATCCCACGTAATAATATAATGACCATTAAATTGTTTTATAAAAGAAATGAGTTTATTAAAAAATAAATGATATGTCATGCCTTCCAGGAAAGAATCTCTATCATCTGTTTGTTGTTTTTTAACAACATTTTGTGCAGAATGAAAACAAATATGAGCTATATTATTACCATCAACTAAAACAACCTTATTCATATATTCCCCTTTAAATCTTTGAACTATCACTTTCTTGTCATGTTGCTTGCATAAATCTATAGTATGTTTCGTTCCATGTGATACTCCATCCCAAAATGCAAAAACAAGATCAGAGTTGCGAACTATTTTTATATTTCTAAGAAAACCAGCCTGCTTGCCATATTTATTCCATTCAGGATAATATATGCTTTTATTGAGTTTATTAATAGTGGCAAATCTTTCACCTAATCTATCAGCACCACTTGCACCACCAGAAACTATCTCATCAATATCTTCTATATCAATGTTTTTTCTGATGATCTTGTCTAATAAATCATAATCATTAAAGTTTCTACTACCAACAATTCCAACTTTCATTTTAGTCTTTCTTTTAAATCATCTTTATATTCTTTCCATGATTTTTTTAAATTATAAAATTTTCCTGGGATATTAAAAACACAATCTAAAAAAACAATTAATAATAATAGTATAAAAAATATAACAAAAAATATAACAAAAAATGGTAAAAAAACCACAAATGTCATTATCAATCCTATTAAAGAAATTAAAATAAAAGCAATGGGCGAAGAAAAACTTGCCTCAAACATAGCAAAAAGTGTAAGATTTTCAAGTGATTTTATAACAGTTAATTCATTTACTATTGGGATATTTGGATATACATTTGTTAATATATAAAATGATGGAAATGATAATGCCCAAAAAATAACAATTGCAACCAAAATTTTAATTATATTCTTAAAAATTTTTGATTTTAAGAAATCACCAATCACTAATTTAATTAATTTTATCATACTTCTTTTCCCTTAAATTTGAATGTTTTTCTATGTATTGGACAATATCCATATTTCTTTATAGCATTAATATGTTCAACTGTTCCATATCCTTTATTCCATTCAAATCTATAAACTTGATATGTTTTTGAATACTCTTCCATTAATTTATCTCTATAAACTTTAGCTATAATAGAAGCAGCTGATACTTCTTTAATAAGATCATCAGCCTTAACTATTACTTTAAAATCAGGTTCATTTATAGGATCCCAATTTCCATCAAAAATAGTTTTACTTGCTTGTGTATGTAAAGCATCATATATTTTTTTTACACTTGAACTTATTGCCCAACTTATACCTTTTAGATCAATTTCTTCAGAAGAAACTTCTTCTATTTGATATATAGTATTCTCTAATAAAATGCTACATAAATATTCTCTTTGTTTACCTGTAATTTTTTTACTATCATGAAGTTGTTTTATTATATTCTCACCAAGAGATGGTTTAAATATACATCCAACTACAACAACAGGACCTGCAAGTGGTCCTCTACCCAGATTCATCAATGCCAAGTGTTTTATTAATATGATTTGTTTTTCTTGTGTTGTTCTTAATTGTCTTTTTCTTGTCTTCCACTTAATTCTCCTAATACATTATAATAATCTTTAATATCTAATAAAAATATAAATTCTTTTTTTATAGATTTTGCATATAATTCAGCTGCTTTTTGTTTTGCTAAAACCTCTCATATTTTTCCTCCCATTCTATATGGTTGTCATGTTTAATAGGTCTAAATAAACCTTTTATAACAGCTCTACAATCACCTGGTCTCAGTTTAATTTCTTGTCCTGGTTTAATAAAAAACATATCATTTATATCATTATTTTGTATAATCTTGTATCCATCTTTTATTTTATTAACCACATAATTACTAAACTCTTGGATACTTTCTTTTTCATAATCTTCAGCATTTTTAACAAATTTTTCTATTTCTTGTCTTATATTTTTTTCAACTTGTTCATTAACAAAAAACTCTATCTTGTTTTCTATGTCTTTGTAATTATTCCTCACCCATTCTTCAAGATCAAAAGTATTAATATCAATTCTATTTTCTTGTGTTGAAAATATAATTTTGTCATCTTTTTTATAAACTAATGGAGAATCTAAATATCCACTTTTTTTATTTATAGCAATAGGAGTTGAACCGTTTATTCTAACATGTAAATTACCATCAGGATCAACTTGTTTTAATTGATTTATTAACTCATTTGTTGTCATAATTTACCTTTATATTTATCATACTTGAGTTTATTAAACCCATCTTGGATATCCCACTCAACATTGAATTTGTTTATTTTTTTATAAGGTAGTGTAATAAGAAACTCCTTTTATAACCCTGTCCTTTTGGCTTTACATTAGGTCTTGGATTTTTTGGCTCAGGGTTAGTGCCATCTAATTTCATATCATGTTCTTGTAACGGTTTAACTGGAGGCATTATAGTAATGGGAGGCCTCCAGTTATTGGATCTAAAACATCTGATTTAGCAGGTCCTATAGCAATACAAGTTACAGTTTTCCTGCCAGCAAATTCAGTAAAACCATTATCAATCATAATTGCATAAGGGATATTTATTGCCTTTGCTTTTTCAGCTAAATCATAAATATCCTGTTCACTATTTACCCCTACAACAATTTTTGTAAAATCATTCTCCTTCCATTCAATCATTTCAGGAGTTAAGTCTCTTGTTTTGTAATTGCCATCTTCAGTCTTATCCATTCTATCAAACCAAACTTTCATGAGTGTGCCGACTGAGCAGCAATTTTTCCTTTGCGCATATTAAGATCTTTTCTTACTGCAATTACCATTTTAATATTTTCCATTATTTAATAACCCAACCTTTCTTTTCTTTATCATATACATACCCAAGCTGATCAGCAAGTTGTTGATATTGTTGTAATTCTCTATTCATATTATTCAAGATTCTCCATAGAACTCCAATAGCATGACCACGAATATCAAACCTGCCTGCATCTGTATTTAGAAAATCTTCTATGGTATTATCATGTAAATCTTTAATTTCCATTTTTATTCTCCTGGAAAAACTGTGATGAATTAAATTCTTTCAATATAATTTGTAGAATAATTACTGACACTCCACCACAAATATACAAAAACCTCTCCAAGAATGTAAAACTAATATATGATAATATCAATGATATAATCAAAAGATACATCCATTTATTTATAGTCGGTAAGTGTTTCTGAAACCAATTTTTTATTTTAATCATGTTTTCTCCTTTAATAAAGAAGCTAATTGTTCTTTTATTTTAAAAAATAAAAACCTACGAGCATTATTATGAAATTTGTTATAAAAAGTTCCCATAATCATATATAAACAAAATATCATAAAGAAAAATACAGAAAACCTACAGGATGAAGGTATATTTAACATATACATTCTTATTGTAATAAAATCTATTAGAATAAAAATAATTGCTAATGCATGTTTAGCCTTCCAAGAAGCAAGAGCTATATAAGCTTCTATATGCGATTCTTGGCAATAAAGATTTAAAATAGGAGTAAATCTTTTTGCCTTTAAAAGAATAAATACTTCAGACAAAATAACAAATACCCCAAGAAATAATGCTAAAAGCGGATGAATTACAAATTCATTGTTTTTTATAGCACTATAAATTAATACCTCAATCATAACAAAAGACCAAATCCACCTGGATCTGATCCCATCTATAAAAACATATAAATTAGCTGAAAAACTTTCTATCACGATATCCTCATTGTTATATATATGCTTTTATATAATATTTACTTGTTTATTTAAACTTTTTCCAAGTTCATATGCTTTTTGAATCAATGGTAAAGAAAAATCAAATATATCATTATAAGTTGAATAATCAATTTCGCCACAGCTATTTAAACCATGTAAATAATCAGCCATTTCAGCTTTAATCTTTTCTATTTCAGAAGCTTTATCAGAAATACCCCAATTACTCATTTTGGTTTCCAATTCTTTCCTTCACAATACATTCCAGCTGCTAGTGCAGTGCATTCATATGGAAAATCTTCACAGGTTTCACACCTTTTTGAAAGAATTAAATCTTTTTCTTCTTCTTTTTCATGATATAATTCAGCATATGCTTGAATTGCTTTTGCAAACTTGTATGCTGAATCAGCTGGTAGTGCATGACCATTATAAAATGCTAATGCTATTGCACTCGCATCTTCTGATGGGCTGATTGAATCTAATGATGTAAGAGCTTGCCTGATTATATCAGCTTCTTTTTCTTTACTTCTTGTCCATCCTTGATTAAGGACTGTATTCAATCCAATCTCTAATGCTTCTCTTATATTTTCAATCATTATGTTTTTCCTCTAAAGGTTTTTTATTTTTCTCTGCTTCAAAATACTCAATAAGTCTATCTGTAAAATCCCAATTTGCCATAGTTAAATCTAATTTTTTAATAAACTCAAAAACATCATCATAACCAAATTGATCTGTAATAGATTCAACGAGATCATCTAATTCAATGTTTGAAGTTATTTTCATAATTATCTCCTTTTTACAAATAGTGTTTAACCATTTTAAAATCTACTGGAGTGTCTTCTTCAATATCAAGATAATAAAATCTATCCTCAGGTAATTCTGCCATTTTTATTAAAGTAAATTCTTCCAAGTTATCACCTGAAAAAATTCCATGAAATGTGGTTTCAGTAACAAAAAATGTATATTCATCAGTGCATGAGCGTTCTGATAATAGAGCACGCATTTTTCACCTCATTTAGAAACTATCATTTTATTATTTTCAAAATAAATATTCTTACACCCAAAACCAGATGCTTGTTTATGACCACCACCTGAATATTTCTTGGCAATAACTGATAAATCAATATCTTTGGTTGTATATAATGAAACACCATATTCATCAAACGTTCCATTATATGTCCAAGCAATCATACAATCATGAATATCAGGATTGTATTTACTTTCAAAAAACTGACTATTTTTAACAAATGTATTTGCAACAAGTGCTTTTAGTCCTTCAAACTCTACTTCATGACAAAGATATTTGCAAGCACTTTTATTCATATTTTTAGAATATTTTAACAAAGTCTTACCTTTAAAAATAACATCATAAATCCATTCATTACTATAGTTATAGTAATTTTCTTTTATTTTCTCATCAATCCATTCTTCTGTCTCACTATCATCTATAGCCTTTGCAATTTTTTCTGAAAGAAAATAAAAATTGTCATCATAACAAGGATCAGTATTTAAAAGTTTCATACCATATTGAAATGGAACTATTTTATCATTCCATTTTTCAATATCACTATTATCCCATACATCATATCTACCAAGGAGAGAAACAAAATAAGGAACTACAGTGAGAGGAAAAAAATACTTCCAGGTTAATTCACACCCTGCCTCTCCAATTTTAAATGATCCTTTTTTTGAATATGGCATTAGGCTCTCAGTAGTTATATGATGATCAATAATAGTTGTATTATACTTTTTCATAACTCTTATCATTTCTTCTTGAGGTTGAATTGAACAATCAAGAAATAAAAGCTCATCATCTTCTAAAAAAGTCTCTTCAGGAAAAGGCTGCCCATAATTATATGGATACATTTTATATTCTTTACCTTCATAATACTCATAAAAATATCTAGCTATTGCTCCTGACATATGTCCATCTAAATCTGATGAGTGATAAAAAATTCTTGTCATATTCTTCCTACTTTACTATCACAATTGGATAATTTGTTTCTATAGTATATTCGCCCTCAACAGTATATTCAAGTTGAACCCCTAATTCATGATCTACCAAGTTTTCTTCTTCTAATATACCATAAGAACCTTTATAATAACTATGCAAATAAGCAAAAAATTCTTCTACTTTAATATCATCATGATCATATACCTTATTACCAAGGTGAAAAGTATCTATATTAGACATTCCTGTGTGTAATGTGCTATTGATAACAAAAACACGCCTATCAGTAAAATTTTCATATCTACCTATAATTGCAGGAATAACTAAGCGAGTTGATTCAGAAATTATAAAATATCCACCGAAAGCCAATTTATGTTCTTGAATAATTTTATTAAGACCATTTAATAAAACTTTATTATAATCTTTCCATTCTAATGGTTTCCAATTAGGTAAATCTTTAAATAATTTATAATCATATTTTTTTAAATCTAATGGTTTATCTCCTGTAACAAAACGTTCATGAAATCTATCCTCAGCATGTTGATCAATATAAATTTGTAATTTAATTTTACCTAAATCTAATTCTTTTTTAAACTTTTTATATTTTAAATTTAATAACTCATCTGTATATGTTTTCTCTAATTTTTCTTCATTGAGCGAGTTCGCCATAAATTCTTCCAGAGACATTTCAAACTTTTCTTTATTCAAAGGATCAAGAAAATCAATTGTTTTTATTTTTAACCTCCATGATTATTTTTAATTCAATAATTAAAACTGCTATAATCCAGCACAAAGAAGTAATTCCAAACATTATATATTTCCAAATATCTTGCTGAGTTAAACTATTAATAAAAAAATTTAACAAAGGAACTGATAATAGCTTTATATATAGAATATATACATTTAATAAATAATCACCAAACTTCATACATCTCTCCCATTCTCATAAATATGTTTTACAATTGGAAAACGAAGACTAAAACTTCCATCTTGGTTTTGTGTTTCTTCAAAATACTTTACGGTTATAGTTTTACCAACAATCTTTTCAGGGTGAGAAAAATATAATCTTCTCTGTTCAAGATTGAATCCACTCCCCACTCCAACAATATTTCCCTTATGAAGAATATTTACTCTGCTAAGTGTTTGTTCCTCCACTTCCAATCCAGTCTCTTTACTTATGATACGAAATGGACCTGTTTCAATACCTTGAACAACATATTCAGCATCCTGCATTTTTTTAACTTTAAGAAGATCATTACTCCTCTTTCCCTTATAAGGTGCATCTTTCCGTATAATTAAACCTTCCCAACCCTTCTCTTCAGCCTCATTGCTCATTTTATTAAGATGATCAACATTTTCAATAGGTATCTGTTCTACAATATCCAACGTCTTAAGACCAAGTTCTCTAATCTTTTCTTTAACTTTTAATAGTTTTTCTACCCTTGCAGAAAACAATTCTTTAGATACCTGTTTGGCAAAATCTTCTTTATCAAGAATATCAAAAATCTTATATCTTGGCTTATTTATAACATGATCTTTTCTTCTGATCTCTTTCATTATACCATCAAAATGTTCATCACCATTGTCATCTACAACACAAACTTCACCATCAAAAACAACTTTATCACTCATTCCAAGTTTTACAAGATCTTGTTTGATCTTATCAAGAGTAATAAATTCTTTTCCTTCTCTTGAAAAAAGAGCACTGCCTACTGATAAACACCTCACACCATCAAGCTTGTGTGAGGAGAACCATTTGTCTTTTTTAAAATCTATTTTATCAGCCTGATCTTCATATTTATTTGCCAGGGCAACTTCAAATGTTGGAATCAAATCACTAAACACAGAGTTGATAAGTTTGACATCAGTCCGTGTTTTAAGATTTTTATCAATAATAGTATAAATTAAATCCTTATATTCAAGATTATCTTTGACAAAAGCATTAATAGCTTCAATTGCGGCATGACCGGTTATTTCCCTTGTGCTTAAAGCAAGAAGGAGAGAAATAATATCAGGGTGACAAGCCTTGGCTACAAGTGATTTATTTTTTTCTACATTTGCAGAAGTAACATAAAACTGAATATATGGATCATATGCAAACTTTAACAACTCTTTACACTGAGGATATTTACCTAAAATGTCTTTTTTTTCATTTGTGGAGTTCGTGGTATTAAGTTCTGTAACCATAAGTTGAAGTTCTTTGAGCATTATTTTCTCCATAATTTATTATACACTATATATAACATCTCTAAACTATTTATGTTCTTTTCTTGTCTAATAAGATATGTTTAGCTTGTTTATCAGCATATTCATTTTCATCATTCTAATTTCCATTTTTAACTCCTAATTTTGTAAGATTTTTCTACACTCTGTTTAATATCTAGTAGTTCTTTATCTTGAAGATCGATGAATAATTTATACATATGTTCTCTACCTTCTTTTGTTTGCCATTTATTCTCTGCATCTGCCCATAAATCTAAAATTGATTTTTTTTCTTCTATTGTCATTTTTTTTATCCTTTAAGTTGTATTATTTTAACTATCCTAAGATAGAATATTAACATCAAATACCAGTTTTCAAATGTTGGTGATATTTTAAATAAAAATGTTGATTTCACATATCTTCTTACAATATTTTCAATATAATATCCTTCATTGCGATGTAAAATATCATATATCTGAAGATCTTTTACATCTTTCATTATTATAGATATCAATTCATCCATTTTAACTCCTTGTACAATTTCTATATATTCTAATCCTCTATCAGATTCATAAAATTCTATTGCAAAATAACCTTCTTGTTTTTCACTTAATATTTGTTCAAATCTCATGCTTTTATGCTCTCACTTAAAAAACATAAAAATAAATTTATCTACTTCATCAATTTGATCCTGGTATAGAAGACGAAATTTAGCTTCTTTAATCATCTTGGAGTTTTTCTTAGACCAATAGACATTAAAAAGTGATTTCTATGATAATATGATAGCATTTTATATAATCTTTTCATCATTGTTGAATCTTTTTTATATATATTTAATTCTATTAATTCATTCATATTCCATAACATATCTGATATATTAATACCTGATTCTGCAAGAAATAATTCCCTTGCAGCTGCTAACTCAGGTTCATTTGGAGTCTGGAAAATATAATGAATATTAGGTTCATAGTCTTTAACATAAGCGGCTAAATTAATCATTTTCTTTTCAAAAAGAGTAATGTTAAACTTCTCTTCTAATTCTTTATAAAGGAGATTATCTTTTGGTGATTGAGTATAGTTACTCTGGCAATGAATGGCAAGTTTTGCATAACCATATTTGAATAAAAGATCATTTGCTAAAGAATTTAATTTCCCATCTAAAAACAACCACATATTTTCTCCTTATTAATACCAAACATTTTCAACTAAATCACTAACATCTTGATAACCAGAATTTATCCATTCAACAAATTTTTTAGAAGAATTTTTAAATCTAGTTTTTGAATTATTTGGTGTTTTTAACCAATAATCAATTAAAATATTATTTAATGAATTTACAGACATTCCTAAATTTAATTCTCTTAATATTTTTGCATTTGATTTTTGTTCTGATTGTTTCTTTATTGGTAAAACTATTATTTTTTTGCCCATAAATAAAGCTTCAGAAGTTAATTGGAAACCAGCATTTGAAATTACACCTTCAGAAGATTTTAAATCTTTTATAAAATTTTTTCTTGATGGTTGTTTTGCAATTATATTCTTGTGAGTTTTAATTCTTTTATCATATACTATAAATGTATAATCCAAGTATTTATATAAATAATGAAATTCAGAAATATCCATCCAAGGTAAATAAACTAATATTTGATTTTTAATTGTATGACCTTTTAATTTTTTTATATCATTACTTATAATTGGTGGTATAATATTTTTATTAAAATTCCACCAATGAATACCTATTTCTATATTTGCAGGAGCGAAATTATTTATTATTGTTTCTGAAAAGATATCTAACTTGTCATGAAAATTGGGTTTAAAACAATATTGATGAGCAAGACCAATAGATTTAATTCCCCTTTCTTTTGCTATTCTTGCAGTAATAGGTTCAAAATCTGTAATAATTAAATCATGATCTTTTTTATAACTAATAATATCATTATAAAAATTTGAAAAATTTAATTGCTTTATTGTTTCTATATAATCTATTTCACCATTTTTCGTTTTAAATGTTAAACCATCTAAAATTGTATATGGTTTAAAATCTTCTATATCAAAAAAATCTTCTTGTTTTCTACCTGAAAATAAAACTTCAACAGTATTTTCTTTTCTCAAGAGTCTAATAATCTCTCTTGAACGGCCTATATGACCATTCCCTGTTCCTTGAACACCATAAAGAATATTCATTTCAATTATCCATAACAAAAACTACAGGAACAACAGTTGAATAAATTTTATTTTCAACTATATACCATTCATCTTTAGAATGATATCTAATAGCTTTTAACCATTCCTTTTTATTCCTTTTAAAATCCTCAGCATGTGTTCTTATATAACCTATATCAATCACATTATATGTTTTACTAACTTTTATCCCATCTATCTCCACTGGATGGAGAAATTGAACAATATTATTACCAATTATAAATAAATAACCAGCCGGCGTAATTAAATATTTATAATTTAAATAATCATAAGATTCTAAACTTCCTGGCTGAAGTGGATCGAGATGAAATATATTATCCATTGATTTGAAATGTAATTCTTCAGCAAAAACAAAAGTTGAAATAAGTAGCATAACCAAAAATATCTTTTTCATTTATCTCCTAATTATTACTATATATGCTATTTTTTTACAAGATAATTCTTTGGAGGCATTATGAGATTTGATACAGTCTTAGAAAACTTGTTACAAGAAAATAATAGCGTTGAACAACTTGTTAGGCGCTATAAAAATACAAATGGAAATATTGGTCCAATTCCAGCTGGAATTATAACTGATTCAAATGGAAAACCAGCCACTGTTGATGTTGTTGACAAATATGCAAGAGATTGGGATCTTAAAGATCCAAAAATGATTCAAAGTATCAAATCTCTAATTCAACAAAGAAACACTACTAAAGCTCCTGTTGCTAAACCCATTGGCAATTCTCAATTCACTGATGATGCTTTTAGAAGATTCAAAGCATCAGGAGTGAAATAATCTTATCAAGGAGAGCATTAAACTTATATGATATAATGCTTGATGTTCTCCTTATAAAAAAATAAAATGAATATAAATCTTCATTGCCAGTTTTTTTAACCATTTCTTGCCCATACCAAACAGCATCTGATATCATATCTGCATAAGCATATTCTTCAACACCATCTCTAAGATAGAGCCAAAATTCAAAATTTAACTTATTTTTTTCACTGTCTGATAAATCATCTTTATAATACTTATTAAGCCATTTTTCAGCTCTATCTTCTTTTGCTTTTTCTAGCTTAATCATACAATTTGCAAAATAAACACGTAAATCTTTCATACTTATATTATAATACTATATAATAGCACCTAAACTATTATCCTCCTTAGTAGTACTTATTTTTATAAGACTATATTTATACGTTCACCTGGTGAACAGTAGAGTTCACCAAGAAAACAGCCTGTTCATATTATGAACAGCTTTTTAATAAACTTTTAGCAAACATTGATATAGATTCATCATTTATAGGTATAAAGTCTGCTTTTTTATACACATCAATATAAGCAGTATTATGTGATAAGCAATCCCACCATTCAACATATTCTTTAGGATGATCATAAAAGTATAGATAATCTTCTAATAAAAGAACTGATGGAGCAAGCATTCCTGCACCCCAAAATCCATTAAAGTCATCTTCATTTCCTTGAGGTCCAATACCTTCAAGTTTATATGAAACACGCCCATCATGGTGCCTATAACCATGTTCTACCTTACCATGATACCATTTACAATCTAAAAAAACAACGACCTCATCACCAATATTAAAATAGTCATGAGGTCTTAAAACAGGTAATATAGGAATCATACTTCTATTGACTGAACTTCTATACTTTCAATCATATTGATGGGGAAGTCTTTTCTAAGCAAGCTTCCATCTTCATCTCTTCTCATTATTGAAAACACGGTTCCACTATTCAAATAACTCTCTGAAAATACATCAGTAAATTCATATAACCTGCCTGATGCAGTAAAAACCTTTACATCCATCTTTTACTCCTTTTCCCATGTTTCCCAATAAAATCTAATTTCGTTTAACTTACCATGAGGTTTATCCTTCATAGTCTGTTCAACGATAGAATCAAATTCTGAATCAAGTTCTCGTTCACGCTGAAAAATGACTGCACCCTGTTCATCATGTGTGATAATAACCTTCATATTCCCTCCTATTAAACTCTTTTCAAAATAAGTTTCAAATGGGTATTATCTTTAATATCAATACCAAAATCACGCCGGACAACACTTCTAAGATAAGGAAGAACGAATGCCTCATGAAATTCAATTGCATAATTATCAGGGATAGTAGTAAGTAACTCTTCTCTACTAAGAGGAAAATAATTTTCTCTTACTTCCCTTTCCCAGTTATCTGTATAACGATATTTCAACAGGAAATGGATAAGATTCTTATTCTGTTCAATACTCCCCCAAACCTGTTCAAAATCTCTCAAGTTACCAGGATTGCTCTTTTTCATTACTTTTGTAATATCATTGATATCACTTCTTTTATCAATAGAGATAGAAGTAATCATATCACGAATAACAACATAATCAAAATTACCGTGGAATACACGGTTCCACATATCATCAACATCTCTCCTCGTTCCATAGGCATATACTTCATGGATGACAGAAGAGAGGAGAATAGCGGCTGAGGCAGTAATATTTGAGGATACTTTGTTCCAATCAGATGTAAAGATAAAATGGCTCTCATCATCACCACATTTTTCTTTGGCAATTTTGAGCATTTCATTATCAATATCATATCCGATATAGAGATATTCAGGGAAGAGTGTTGATAGGAAGTGGATAAGGGTTCCATCAGCACAACCGTAATCTACGATTATGCGAGCATCCATCTTATCCATAAAGAAGATTTTGTCAAGGAGGGATTTTTTCATCCCTTCATTATATTTTGAATAGTCTGTTATAGTGTTTTCAGTAATCATAATAACCTCTTATAGTCATTATACACTATAAGAGGTATCTCTAAACTATTCTAGGAGGGAAGATGATGAAATTATTTTAACGCCTTTTGACTTTAGATCAGAAATAGCAAGGATGGCATCATTTTCATTAAAGTCTGCACAAGCATCTTGAATAATAAAGATTTTAGGTTCATTCTCATTCCAGGCAGAAAAAGCATCCAAAGCAGTATCATAAATACAACCATCAGTTGAGATGCCACATATATAAATCTCATCAAAACCATTCAAGATGGATTTAAGTCTAGTTTCTTTTCCATCTTCATTAGAAAAGGCAGAGAATGAATCAAAATCTTTTTCCATACCTTTGTTAATAATAATGTTAATATGAGAAGTATCAAATGATGGCCTAAAATCTGATCCAATAGTTGAACGAATACAATGATCAGGAAAAACTATCCTATCATTAACGGTTGTATAATCCTCTACATTGTGAGTAGAAGCAAATGAAATATGATTTTTTGGGTGCCAATCTCTTGTAGCAATAACAAGATCAAATCTTTCAAGCTTGGATATTTTATTAATAATAGGAATAATGTTATCACCATTATTAATAGCCATTTTTCCACCAGGACAAAAATCATTCTGCACATCACAAATTATTAAAGCTTTCATTTTCTCTCCAAATCTTTTCGATACCAAATTTTTCCAATTGGTATGGTTTGTTTATTACGATGACGTGAGGCAGATGCATATTTACTTTCTCCACCTAACTTGTCATCCCATCTTAACATTTCTCTACAAATATAACCCACATCTTCTAAACATTCACATGCCATTTCATCAAATATCTTTTCTTCATATGCAAGTCTTGCATGCCATTTATTTTTAATTCTTGTAACTTTAATTTTTGGATCCATATTGTCCTTTAGTCATAACATGGTGATGATTTAGATCATCTAAAATCGCTTTAATATCATCATTCAAAACCATTTTATGATGATGATCTCTACCCATCAATAATTCAATTTCATTAACACATTCAACTGGTTCATCTTTATAATGAAAATTATTTTCATCAAACCATTTTAACCAATCATATAGTTGATCAAGAGCATCTTCACCTCTTCCTAAAACTGCAACACAATCAAGTTTATCCATCTAGCAACTCCTTTGCATCTTCAACTAAAAAGAAATCATTTACAACATTATATACAAGTTCTGCTTCATCAATAGAACATGCAAGCTTCTCTGCAATATAACTAAATCCAACAGGAGAATCAAATTCAGAAAACATAAAACGATATATTCTTTCATTTAGCATAACAAGAAGATATTCACTTCCAGCTTGAGGAAAATAAATACTTGCACCCTCTTCCATAGTTGTTACACCAATGAAATAATATCTCCCCCTATAATCAACTTTATAAATCTTTCCTGTAAAAGATTGTTCAGCATGTATTTGTGTTTTATATTTCATTACTCACTCAATGTTTTAATGTCTTTATAATAAAATCTGATCAAACCTTTTGTAAGATCAGATTCTCCATTTTTTATTTCTTTATTCTGATACCATTTTCCACTTTCGTAAAGTTCAATAACTTTTAATTTTGGAACGAGAAAAAACTCATGATTACCAGAAACAATATTCATGAAATCATAATAACCCCCTGATGTAAAAGATTTTAATGATCTTTTACTAACTGGAAAATTAAATTTTGATCCTCCACATTTGAAATCTCTAAATGAGATAACACCATCTTTAATCCACTTTCCATCACCAAACATAAGATCATAATAAGAATCATTTGTTTTTTCTGTTTCTGTTTTTTCTAAAAGTTTATATCCTCTCTCTTCCATATATTTTTGATATTCTGACCAATTCTTTGTTTCATATGCATTAAATCTTTCTTTATTAAATGACATTAATAAACCCCCATACCACTAGATCTTAGAACTACATTATAAATATAACTCTGAAGTTGTAAAAGATTTTTTTGACTTTCAATTTCTTTATGATATTTATTTCGTCTTTCTTGACTTATATAGAGGGAATCATCATCTACATATCCTAGGAAAATAGATTTAATTTCATCAAAGTTCAATGATGAAATTTTAGGTGAAAGTTCTTTATTAATCTTATTTGCCAAGGTATTCTTTTTTTCTGAAAGGTCTATTGTATGCATAATTACTCCTAGTATTTATTATACTCTACAACTGTTATATCTAAATTAGGGGTTGTCTCCTGTATGATTTTAGATACTATTTCCCAGTCACCACCTGCTAGTCCACACCCTATCATAGGTATGCCAATCTTCTTTCCTTGTAATTCATCATTAAGGAGTGTAAAGACGCTCCTGATAGCCCCATAATCGACTGGAGGCATATCCTGAGTCCCAAAGTTATATTGAGTATAAGCATTTATAACAGTTAAGTTGCCTATATCATATCCTTTTTTTCCTTTAATATAAAGAATTATATCAGCTTTTGACCAAGTTCCTAATTTAGATCTATCTCCACATTTAGTTAGTTTATCAGCTGAATATGCCTTTGGGAAGACTTGTTTAATTTGTCCAGCAATTCCAGCTCCCATTGTGCATAGACAATTGCATCCATGAATAATTACATCAAAATAACCATTCACAGCCATTTCAACTAAATCACCCTTTACCTCTTTCATTTATTATACCATATTACATGAGTAAATCTTGAATCAGGATTATTACTAACTTCAGATGGATAGGCTTGTATATTTGTTTCCATATTATCAACACTGTAATATCCATCACCATCATCATCTATTAATGAACCATCTTTACATTCTTGAATAAAACTTTCAATTGTAAAAATATGACTTCCAGAAGGAATGGGTTTAGTTGAATACTCTTTATCAATTGAATGGAAGGTAATATATTCCTTCAAAATCTTGTTAACATAATCATCGAGGAGCATTTTTTCTTTTCTTGCCTTTTCATTAATTGTGTAATAATCTTCTAGTGAAATATCAATATCTATTTCTTGCATATTCTTCTCCTTTTATTCAGCAAATTTTATACTTAACCGCCAGAAAAACCACTCAAAAGAAATTTTTATATTTAAAGTTTTCCATTTATTTCTATTCCAAGATAAATAAATTCCTGGCAATATGAAGAAAGCCTGAAACATTTTTTCTGTGTCTATTGAGAACTTTCTCATTCAGTTATCTCCATAACTCGATATACTTTATTATCATAAAATACTTTTGATTCTCGTTTAGCATAATCTGCTATCATGCCATTAAATGCCAAAGCCCATGCAAACATCATTACCATAAGTCCTAAAACAAAACATCCAAATAGTGCAAAAAAGTCTTTCATATTATCTCCTTATTTAACACTCTAACATATAATCTTCCATTATAGTTCTCTCTTAATATCAATTACTTCTTTTACATGTTTGAAAACTTCTTTTATTGATAGGTTTGCATTTACTTTACAAAGTTTTCCTGAGTTATCATAATGCTTTATAGCATGTTCAGTTTGTTTGTAATACACTTGTAATTTTCTTGATATATTCTCATCTGTATTTGCATCTAACCTTGTTTCATTTTGTGCCCGCTCTTGCATTCTATTTATGCAAACGGAGTCAGAACAATCTAGGCAAATATAATGAAAGTTATACATATTTAGTTTTTTAACAATTGAATCAAAAGAATGGCATTGTGTTTCATTCCTTGGAATACCATCAAAAATATAACCTTGTGATTTATTATTTTTGATAAAATTAATCATTAAAAATTCAACAATAGAATCATCAACAAAGTTGCCACTCTCCATAAGAGCTTGAATATCTTTTCCAAGAGTTGTTTGTTGAATAACTTCTTGCCTTAATAAATCACCTGTTGAAATATGAGATAGTCTATATTCTTGTACTAAAAGATTTGCAATAGTGCCCTTACCTGATCCTGGCTTACCAAATAAAACTATATTCATATTACCTGCCTATCAAAAGCATTTATATAATTGCGATCTCTCCAATACTTTCTTGATAGTCTATGTAAAAATCTTTGTAATGTTGAATGATTATGAAGATTCTTTTTAGGATTATTGTGATTATGTCCACCACAGCAACAAAATTTATCACTATGATCTCCATTGTTTTTTGGGAAATGTGAATCAGCCTTTTTCATTTTTCTCCTTTTAAAAAGTCATATAACTCTCTCAAATTAGTAATCTCTATCATAGGAGTGTTTTTAGATTTTGACACTTGAAGTTTTTTATTCCCAAAATCATTTTCAAATACAAACCATGCAAGCCAATTACTATTTAATTCTAATTGCTTCTCTAATAGATTTATATAAGAATCAAGTAAGTCTGCACCTAAATATGGAGTTGCATAACTATCAGGATAAATAATTTTTAAAGCATCACAGTGTTTATCATAGTCTCTTGTATATTGTTGAATTGGTTTAAATAAAGATTCAAACTCCGTAAACAATATGTCTTTCATTTTTTACTCCTTTAGCTTATCAACAATATAATCATAACCTAAATCAGAATGAGGGAGTAAACAATTTGAGCAATCTTTTATTCCCTTTTCTGTTAATGTAAAATCACCACCACAGTCTAAATGATATAGTGGACAGAAACAAAACAGACAATTAATTTTATCTGTTTTATGACATGGAAAAAACTCACATTCTGTATTTTGAAAAAACTTGTATCTCATTAAAGACCTTCCATACTTGCAACATATAAGATTGTCAATGCAAGTATTGGAACAATAAGCCAATACCAATCAACATGGAAATACATTTGTGCTATAATAATAGCCCCAAAACAAAGATACCCACCAAATATACCAAGCCCTTTTAAATTATGCTCTTCAGTATTGTTATAAGTATGAGTTCCACACTCTGCTAAAAGTTCTTTCTTTAACTCTTGCTTGAGGTTTTCCTTGTCAGCACGAAGAGATTTCAGCTCCTCATATTCAGATAAAGGAATAATTGCACTATATTGTTTTATATCTTCCATATTAATTCTCCTTTTTACTCCACCAATTACCAAACAAAAACAAACAAATAAACTGTGCTATAAAATACAAATTGCAGTTATTGCAAGTCTACCAAACATATTAAGTTCAGACCTCATTATTTTATTTATCATCTTAACTCCTTAAAATTATCTATAATTGCTTCTAATCCAATGATTTCTTTTTTATACTCATCAATATCATTTTTAAATATTCTTGATTCAAAACTCCACCATTTAGGAGGATTAGTGTATGTATAAATTAGATTTCTTTGTGCTATAATAAGTTTCTCTTTTGCATGTTCAAGATTCATAAAGCCCCTCTAATATATTCTTCATTTTTCCTTATTATCTTGGATTCTGGTTTTGAATTCCATTCTATTCTTTTTGCTAATGCTAATTCAGCTTCAGATTTTGTTGAATATAAGTTTAAATATGTATTAACAGCAACAAGTTCTCTTTCTCCTACAAAACAAACATTATCACGAGGAAGAGGTATATCTCGCCCTTTATATTTTTGAATATAACATTCTTTAATTTCATCTTGCACAATTAGAAAATATGTTTTTGAAAAATCCATTCGTTTCCATGTAATTTTTTCAAAATCTTTTAAGTGCTTTTGAACATATTTTTCTCTCTGAACACCGGTCAAAGGTTTTTGTTCTCTAACATTAAATACACCAAAAAAATTCAATATTAATGTTACTGTGCAAAGAGCTTGAATAACTACACAGACTATTAAAATAGTAATCATTTTATCTTCTCTATATATTCAAGAGCAGCTTCTCTATTCTCAACCTCAAATGGACCGAAAGTTCTTTCAACAAAATCACTTTCTAAAGCCTCATCAATATCCCTTTGATCAAAAAATCTTTTTACTTGCACACTTCCATTAATATGGATATAACCCCACCATAACATATCATGCCTCCCAATATATAGCAATCATTTTTTCAATATCACGAATGATATTTTGTTGAGTTTGAGTTAAAATAAAATGTGCTCGTAAATCTTATCTTCATATAACCTCCTTGTCTACCGGAATACAAACCGGCATGGGCGCATAGTTTAATAAAGGTTCTTGCCAGTATATTGCAACCATAGCCTGAATATCTTTAATAATTGAAATATGAGTTTGTGAAAGAGTTCGCTTGCATTCAATATAACTCAAAACATCGAGTGTTTCCTTGGCGTATTTATTTACAAATTTTGTAGGAGCAAAAGCAAAATCAGTTACATTATCAAGACGATCACATAATTTAATAACAAGTCCCCAATCAGACATATGAGCCATCTTATCACAAAGATAAAGTGTTTTACCCATCTCTTTTTGTTTGAGACTATCAGATGTTAATTCACTTACAAGTGAAGAGACAAGATCCCCATATTTATCTTTAATCATACTCAAAGAGACAGAGGTGTCTTCTACAACATCATGGAGGAGGGCTGAAATAATAAGTTCATCTATTTTGTGTGATTTCTTATATCTCATTACAAGAGCTGCAACTCTAATAGGATGAGTCCAATAAGGAGCCATACTAAATGCACGAAACTGTCCTTCATGCTGAAGTTTAATAAACTCTATTACACTGAGGTATTGTGCTTTTCCAAGTTCAAATTCTTTATCCATTATTATACCTCATAGAATTAATACTACTTTTCGTTAGATGTCACTCCATACCACTGACCAATGACATCATACTTTTTTAAATCACCATCACTATTTCTATATATAATAGTAACATCACCAGGAGATGAACCGTCTTTAATATAAGCCTTTCCAGAATAAGTCCATTTAACTTCTCCTGTATAAAGATTCTCAACTACAATGGTTCTAACCAAACCCCCACCCAAATCAGAACCAACATCTTTAGTAAAGTTCTGCCATCCCATACCACAAGAAGTAAATGTCATTACCACAACAAACAAAATAAAAATCTTTTTCATAAAAACTTCCTTTATATTCATATATATGCTCCTGTTGGAGTTACTTCCAAAAATGTCTTTTTATCATTAATAGAAAAATTACTATTCCATCCATATTTTAATAGATACTCTTGAAGAGTAGTCTTATCTTCAAGAGAAATATCAAAATCTATTTCTCCACTTCCACCATATTCTGATTTAACTGTTTTTGAAAACCATCGTTCAATGTTTGTCATGTCCATTTCTAACTCCTGTTTAGAACAATTTTTTCATATTCTTGCCAATTGTTTAGTGCATGAGAAAAACCAGTACTATAAGAGAAGTCTATTTTAGCAACAATAAATACATCTTCAGAAAGAGGGTTGTCTAATATATTTAATTTATATGTATAAGTTATTTTATATCCAATATATGAGACAAACTCTTTAAGGAATTTCTTTATCTTTTTCTTTTTAAAAAATCCACCCTCATATCTCATATAAATACTCATACTATCATCACTATTATGAGATATTTGGATGGAGTTCTTACCTAACAAAAGATCTTTAACAACACTAACTTCATTCATATTACTCTACGCTTTTAAAATTATAAACTGGGAACATTCTGCATTTGATATCTACAGTGTCTGAAAGAGAGTCTATTATTTTGTCAGCATTCTTATAAGCCTGAGGAGCTTCATCAATAGTATCCTTTCCAACACAAGATGACCAAACACCTGATTCTTTCATCTTAAACTGAAAGTCCTCAAGGCGAATAGTTGCCTTAGCCTTTGAACGAGACATCTTTCGCCCCGCCCCATGAGGAGCGGAATAATTCCATTCCTCATTTCCCTTTCCAACGCCATAAATAATACCATCAGCCATATTAAGTGGAATTATAACTTTCTCACCTAAGTGAGCCGATATACTTCCCTTTCTAAGAATATTATCCTTGAAATTAATATAGTTATGAACAGATTCTATTGGAAGAAAATATTTCATTTTATAATTATGAGTTAAAATCTGCCAGCCCATAACTCTCCTTGAAAGCTGAGCATAAATCTGAGCAACTCTCATATCATGATAATATGCCTTGGCATCTTCTCCTTCAAGATACTCAAGACCAGTTGCCTTGCCTTTCTTTGAAGCTTCCTTCCTTAGAGCAGCGATTGCAACCTCTATACCCTTTCCCTTTTTTATCTTTTTGATCATCTCTACTTTTGAATCAAACTCTTCTTTAGTCATAGAGAAAAGAGATTCTTCAGCAATCTCCTGGTGGAAAGTTGCAACCTTAAGACCAAAGTTCCTTGACCCTGAATGGATAATAAGCCAGAGTTCATCATTATCATCTTTATCAATTTCTATAAAATGATTCCCTCCGCCTAAAGATCCAATAGAAGCAAGCACTCTCCCTTCGTCCTGTTTGGATTTTTTGCAGATCTCTTTAATCTTGGACAAAAAATCTACATATGACATATCCTTTATATCAAGAGTATTCCAGAGTGTTTCAACAAGATCAGAATCAAATTCTTTTCTCACATCTTTACCAGATGGTATATATGTTCGAATTGCCTTATCAAGTTTGTCAAAGCTCTCACCAACATCTGATCTTTTACCTAACTGCCAAGCAGTCATCCCGCAATTGTGAACAAATACTCCAGATGCTAACGCATAATTATTATATCCAGAGACTTGTAAATCATATACTGGAATTTGTATATTTTCTATTATTATGGATATTATTTTATGATTTTTACATACTTTTATATGTCCTGAATACGCACCTTTGTTCCCACAAACCTTACCACATTTATCACATTTATATGGTTGATTTAATTTTAATAAATATTTTTTACCTCTTTGTCCAGCTGTTTTATTTTCTTCTTTTGCCTTATCTGAAGTTAAATATTCTTTTATGTGTTTAGACGCCCTCAAATCTCTTCTTTTACAAAATTCTGGATCTTGATGCAACTTTTTCATATTTTCAGAACTCATTTTAGAAAAAAATTCTTTATTTCTTTTATGAGCAATGCTAAATCCTGTTATTCCATTTTTATTATTTTCACGCACAGCTTCTTGGTGAATTTCCCAATGTTCTTTCCATTCAACTCTTTTTATATTTGATGGATTATTATTTAATTTGTTAAAATCTTTATGATGTCTTATTGCACCATTTTCTTTAAAATCTAATTCAAAAATCATATTATAATCATCTGAAAGAAAATGAACATAATCATATTTTTGAGTATTTGGATTATATACAACTTTATATTCTTCGAGTTTATTTTTTTTGTTTTGATATGATTTTTCTTCAAATTTAATATTTTCTGCTATATCTAAATAAAGAGGCATAAGAGAATCACCAACTGATAAATCTCTTGCGGCTAATTCTTTGTGTTCTCGTGTAAAAAATATATGTTCTGGCGTACATTTTATTATTTCACCATTGTCTAATTCTATTTTATAGATAGTTTCAGATATTTTTGTTTGATGAGGATTTTCAATTTTACCAACAACTACATTAGAATTATTATCAATAGAATAACAATAATTTTCTTTACCATTTCTGTGTTCTTCAACAAGTTCTTCAAATGATAACTCCCTATTATCAACAAGAGTTACCTTTGTATCACCACTAAAACAACCAATATCTACACCTACTATTGAAGGAACAACCTTATCAGTTAATCGTGCGGTGAATCCAATAACACAACCTGACCCTGCATGCACATCTGGCATTATACGAACATGAGCCCCGTCAGACATTGGCTGATTTAAAAGATTAATTATTTGAGAGATTGCTTCCTGCTCTATATCATCAGTATAAACAATAGCAGACCCATACTTTCCATCTATTTTCATAATTTATTCCTTAATTTCTGAGATATTAAAATCTTTAAAACCCTTGCCATGAAGATTTATATTAAACTTGGTTTTCTTTCCAGGCAGGAGTGAAAGAAGTTTAATAATTGGATTTTTTGAAAATCTTTCTAAAAGAACAACTGCATCATAATCTTCTTTTGTTAAAAGAGGAGAACCACACTTTGGGCATGGATAGTTTATATACCTAAGATAATCTTCTCTTGAAACTCCCATGTCAACAAAATCACACTTGGGATTATCACACTTTAAACCTTTAATATTCATATAACCCTCTCTTAAAACATGTTTGAAAAAATAGTTTTAATAACCTGAAAACCATCTTTCTTTATTTCAACTACAATACCAACTACTATCATAACAAGAAATGAAGTCATCAAGGAAATTGAAAGAATCTGAATAATCATCTACCACCCCTTTGTAAGCATAGAAGCAAGTGTCCAACAGACTGTGTAATTCATATAATTATCCCAATCATCATTGCAATCATAAACAACAAGGATTTTATCACCAGAGATAGATTTTATTATTCCCTTCTCAATATTATTATATGTTACTTTATCTCCAATATTAAAAGTTATAAATCCTCCCCAGCATCATCTTCAGCTTGTTCTCTTTCTTTTATTTCTTGAATCCAATATTCTATTTCTTTTTTTACTTGCTTAACAATGCTTGAAGGAACTGGATAATGGCTCATTTCTTGAAGTTGTTTATATAGGCGGCGGTGCATATACTCATCAAAATGGAGGGCCCAATTATGTATTTCGCCTCCATAGTTAACCTTACAATTTACAAGAAGCCAACTTCTATTACCTTTTTCATATTCTTCCAAGGCCTGTGGATAGTCATCTTTTACTATATCAAAATTAAGGTAATCCATGATTAATTATACCATCCTTTAACTATCTCTAAACTATTAAATACTGAACAATCATTGTTAATTCATCAGGGAGAATAGGTTCAGGGTGTAATAATAGATACTCTATTGCCTTTACAAAAGGAGCTTTTTTACCATATATAAGTAAGACATTGTCTTTAACTTCTTGGTATAAAAAAGAGTATTTTGATTTAACCTCTTGGTTAAATTTGAAGATTGATTTATGATTAGTAACCTTGTTATTATAATACATTCTATATGACCTGGCAGGACCTAATAGAAAGTTGTTTTTATCATCAAAAAATTGAACTGCAAAATAGTTACCATCTACTATTTTTTCAAACTTTATTACTTTAACGCCTTCTTTTTCAAAAAAGCGTTTAGTTAGATTATCATGAGCGTCTATATCTTGTTGATGGAGGAGTCTATACTTTGCTTCTTGCATTTAATTATATATGCTCTTTAGCAATATAAATCACATGTTTTTTCATCTGGAATAGTAGGGAAAGACATATTATCAATTATGCAGTGGAGGCGCATAGTTCCTGTGGGTTTAAAATTTTTACAATTATTACATGTTTTATTCTCTAAAAGATTTTTGGCAATAATTGCTAAATATTCTTTAGATTGATCATCTCTCCTGGACATTATTTCTTGAGCTTCTTTATTTGTCATTTTATAACTCCAGATAATTTGGCATTTCAGATCTTATTATTTCTCCATACTTCATGTTTTACTCATTATTTCAATTAAGCCATTGATATTAGTATAATGGTATAGAGTCTTTATTGAACCTGGTTCATTTAATTGATCTATAAAATCTTCTAAATTCATTCAAACTCCCAGTCATATAAAAATCAACCAAATAATTCAGGCCTCATAATTTTATAATAATTTATTGTTGATCTAGATTTTTGACTCATTTTGATTGTATTTAAATTTTTAGTAAAATAAAATTTAAGATATTTTTCATCTACTGGAATGGATCTTGAAATTCTTTCCTCTCCTTCTTTTTTTATTAAACTTAAATTCAAATCATGTATTAAATCTAATAATAAATCATACTCTTCTTTTGATAGTTTTTCTTTTATTATAGTGGGATTTTTTAATATTGTTTCTTTGTTTTTTAATTTATATTTATCTAATATAGTATCTATTCTTTTACCATAAACAATATAAGGCTCATTGATTTTTATTTTTTTAATGTTTTTAACGGTATCATTTAAAACATGAAATTTTATTTCAAAATAACCTATAATATTTTTATCATCAGTTATTTTCTCTATATTTTCAATATCACCTGTTTTTCTTATTACTGAAATTTCATTGTTTTTAAAATAAGGATATGCTTGACTTTGAATTACTTGCTTATTTAAAATACCTATTAAACCTGGTAAAGTTGTATAGTGCCTTAATACTTGATCCGGTCCGGATTCTAAAATAGTATTTTCAATTTCTAAGTTTTCTATAAAATCTTCTAAATTCACTTGAACTCCCAGTCATAAGTGAGAGCATCATGACAAACAATGTTTTTAGTGAGGATACGAATAATATCCTTGTTCTTTACTCCATAAGATTGAGCTTGTGTCATAAGACGGAGTTTACATTCTGCTATATTATCTGGCATTAGCTCCACACCATAAATAGTAGAAAGAGCAATAGTAGGATCATGTTTATACTTTTCTACTTTGTAACGATATACTTCAGTCAGAAAATTACCATTACCGGCAGAAGGATCACAAAATGTTTTATCATCTTCCCATGTCTCAAGAGGGAGCTTGTCTAATATCTCATCTACAAGA
>JFJP01005775.1_pt1 | contig 40947 bp, 42 predicted proteins | sample 431651 | NCBI WGS metagenome assembly JFJP01 (sample SAMN02602958, study PRJNA72255) | Microbial mat metagenome, whole genome shotgun sequencing project. | biome: fresh water; feature: sink hole; material: water; isolation source: purple microbial (photo- and chemosynthetic) mats found in...
GAGAAGTCACCCGAGCGGGTGATGAGCTACTTTCAGGACCCAAGGGTCAAATATGCCGCCGGTTAAGACTTCATGGGGCCGGAGCAATAGGTATTCATGGACCATGAGGTTGCGCAGCTTGCGAACAGCGAACCAAACATCTGCACCGCTCACCAAGCCCAACTTTTCAGCTTTGTCCAAATTTTCCAGCGCGGTGCCTGGCGGTTCTTCCATGGCTCGTAACCAGGCGGGTAAAAATTTGTCGCCCAGCAAATCTTGCAGCCGCCCAAAACGAGCAACAAAGGCATCTACTTGTTCGGAAAATGCAACATCTTGGCATTTTTCAGCCAATGTTTCTGCCGTGAGAGTTTGCGCAAACAACCTTCCATCTGTGGCCTGCAGATGCTGAAGTTCGAGGGTGGCCAACTGCGACAGGCGTGCCAAGCGGCTCAGTTCAGCGGCATCTGGTGACATAGCTGATCCTTAAAGTGCAATACCGGTGCTCAGCGCCACCTGATCGATGGGTAGCATGTTTTCATTCAGGCTCCACAGCCTGACATCGACCTTCCGCCCGCCCAGTTCTCGCTCCAAACGTGCAGCAAGCTGGGCTGTCGCCCAAACGGGTTCGGCAATGGGCTGCGCGAGGCTTATGTGCAGGTCCACGTCTCCACCTTTTGAGGCATCGTCCAGCCTAGAGCCAAACAAGCGCACCTGTGCACCTTCGCCCAAATCGAGGGCAACGGTTTGCTTGATGATGTGAATTTGCTCGGAACTCAGCCGCATATCAGCCTTGCAGCACCTCAAAGCTGGTGGTGATGGCCGCTGTTTTACCCAGCATGATGCTGGCAGAACAGTATTTCTCGTGGCTCATGGCAATGGCGCGTTCCACTGCTGCCGCAGGCACGGCTTTGCCTGTGACGGTGAAGTGCATGTGGATGCTGGTGAACACTTTGGGGTCGGTGTCGGCGCGTTCGCTGGTGAGCTTGACGCTGCAGCCCGTGACGGCGTGGCGGCCACGCTTGAGTATCAACACCACGTCATAGGCGGTGCAGCCACCCGTGCCGGCCAGCACGGTTTCCATGGGGCGGGGGGCCAGGTTGGCACCACCGTTCTCGGGTTTGGTCGCATCGGGCGCTCCATCCATCGCAAGAATGTGCCCGCTGCCGGTTTCTGCCACGAAACCCATGGCGGAGCGGGTACCTGCGTGGCCGGTCCAACTGACGGTGCATTCCATATGGCGTCTTTCTTTAAAGAAAAATGAATGGGCGTGTTGCAATGCAACATAAGTGGCGCTAAACTGATTGTAAGTTTGGCGGCTAGACCGGTTGGTTGCCAAACACCAGTTGTCTCCTCCACCTTTTCCGTATTGGTGGATTCAGCCCCAAGCCTCACGGCTTGGGGCTTTTTTTCGTCTGCCACCTATCATCATGGTTCTGTATTGAACTTCACTTCACGATGAACGCCCCCTCCACGTCACGCGCCGCTGCTCTGCAACCCTCTGACTACCTGATCAAAATCCTGAATGCGCGGGTGTACGACGTGGCCATTGAGCACTCAGCCGCCGGTTGGGTAACACGGTGCTGCTCAAGCGCGAAGACCAGCAGCCCGTGTTCAGTTTCAAGCTAAGAGGTGCGTACAACAAAATGGCGCACCTGAATGCCCAGCAGTTGGCACGGGGTGTGATTTGTGCCTCGGCGGGCAATCATGCCCAAGGCGTGTCCATGAGCGCCCAAAAGCTGGGCACGCGGGCGGTCATTGTCATGCCGACCACCACACCCCAGGTGAAAATTGACGCCGTGAAGACGCTGGGCGGTGAGGTGGTGCTGCACGGAGACAGCTACACCGATGCCTATAACCACGCCGTCACATTGCAGCAAACGCAGGGACTGACCTTTGTACATCCCTTCGACGACCCCGATGTGATTGCAGGCCAGGGCACGGTGGCGATGGAAATGCTGCGTCAACTGCAAGGATTGGGCACACGCAAACTTGACGCGGTGTTTGTGGCCATTGGCGGTGGCGGTCTGGTGTCGGGCGTGGCCAACTACATCAAGGCGGTGCGGCCTGAGATCAAGGTCATAGGCGTGCAGATGAACGACTCCGATGCCATGCTGCAATCGGTGGCGGCAGGCCACCGCGTGACGCTGCCCGACGTGGGCCTGTTTTCAGACGGCACGGCAGTGAAACTGGTGGGCGAAGAAACCTTTCGGGTGGCCAGCGGCCTGGTGGACAGCTTCATGACCGTGGACACAGATGCGGTGTGCGCCGCCATCAAAGACATTTTTGTGGACACCCGCAGCATCGTCGAGCCCGCCGGAGCGCTGGCGGTGGCTGCCATCAAACAATACGTGGCCGAGCACGGCACGCAAGGCGAAACGTATGCCGCCATTTTGTGCGGCGCCAACATGAATTTCGACCGCCTGCGCTTTGTGGCCGAACGGGCCGAGGTGGGCGAGGAGCGCGAGGCTCTGTTTGCCGTCACGCTGCCTGAAGAGCGCGGCAGCTTCCGCCGGTTTTGCGAACTCATCGGCAACCTCCCCCCGTTCGACGACAAGGGCGCACCTGCCGCCCGCAATGTGACCGAGTTCAACTACCGCATCAGCGATGCCAGGCAGGCGCATGTGTTTGTGGGCCTGACCACCCAGCGCAAAGGTGAAAGCACGCACATTGCCCGTGCCTTTGGCGAGCATGGATTCAAAGCGCTGGACCTGACCCACGACGACCTGGCCAAAGAACACATGCGCCACATGGTGGGTGGCCCATCGGTGTTGGCTCAGGACGAGCGGCTGCTGCGCTTTGTGTTTCCGGAGCGGCCAGGGGCGCTGATGAAGTTTTTGAGCCTGATGCGCCCGGGCTGGAACATCAGCCTGTTTCATTACCGCAACCAAGGTGCGGACTACGGTCGTATTCTGGTGGGCCTGCAAGTGCCACCCGCCGACAACGCAGACTTTGCAGCTTTTTTGTCGACTCTCGGCTACCCCTTTGTGGACGAAACCGCCAACCCGGTTTACCAGCTTTTCCTGCGCCCACCCGCCTGAATCAACACCATGAACACCGCTGCCCCCTCGCTAAAGCTCCCGCCGGTGGCCTCCACGGCGAACCCTTTGTTGGAGGCGCAACTGCGCCATGCACTGGACAACAAGACCAAGCCCTTGGGGTCGCTCGGTCGACTGGAGCCCTTGGCCATGCAGTTGGGCCTGATACAGGAGAGCACGCACATTGAACTGAGGCAGCCACAGATAGCCGTGTTCGCCGCCGACCATGGATTGACTGACGAAGGTGTGTCGGCGTACCCACAAGCCGTCACCTTGCAGATGGTGATCAATATGGCGCGCGGCGGCGCAGCCGTGAATGTGTTGGCGCGCCAGCACGGATTTGGTTTGACGGTGGTGGATGCAGGTGTGGCCGCACAGCTTCCGCCCGAAGCGGCAGGAGACGGCTCAGAGGTGAACCTGCTGCTGCGCAAAATTGGCTTTGGCACACGCAACATGGCCCGCGGCCCTGCCATGACGGGTGCACAAACGCTGGCGGCCATCAACGCAGGGTTTGACGTGGTGCAGCACCTTGGCGGCAACGTGGTGGCCTTTGGCGAGATGGGGATTGGCAACACCTCCAGTGCGGCACTGCTGCTGTCGCGGCTGTGCGCCGTGCAGCTCGACGATGCCGTCGGGCGCGGGGCTGGCCTGAACGACGCGCAGCTCGACCACAAACTGCGCGTGTTGTTTGAGGTGTCGCGGCGGCACCGAGCCGCGCAAGCACCTCTGGCCGTGCTCACCGCGATGGGTGGGTTTGAAATTGCGATGATGGTTGGTGCCATGCTGCAAGCGGCCAGCGAACGCCGCGTCATTCTGGTAGATGGGTTCATTGCCGGTGCTGCGGCGCTGGTGGCCCGCAGCCTGCGGCCTGCGGCAACCGACTACATGGTGTTCACCCACCGCTCAGCCGAGGTGGGCCACCGGTTGATGCTGATCCATCTGCAAGCCCAACCCCTGCTCGACCTTGAAATGCGCCTCGGCGAAGGCAGTGGTGCCATGGTGGCCTGGCCACTGGTGCAGTCAGCAGCGCTGCTGCTCAATGAAATGGCGAGCTTCGAAACCGCAGGCGTCAGCCATGCCACACCAAGCCCAGACCACGGTGACATGGACACCATGGTCTGATGGCCAGGGCCCAGAAAATACAAAGACTTTTTGGCACCCAGCGCTTTCTGGCCATGGTTTTTTAGCTACAAATATCAGACTTCAGGACTCAGGGGCAGGCAGAGACAGCGTGATGCGCTCGCCCGCTGAATCGGCAGACTGGAGCACCACGGTACGGCGCTCCACAGATTGCACTGCCCAGCGCCCATCGACCACCGCACCCACGCGGTAGGTGCCGGGCCGCTGGCCGTCAATGGCGATCAACGCCACTCCCGACCGCTGACCACCCGCCACAGGGGACACCACGCCTGTGAGGACGTAGCGCGTTGGCGCCACCGCCAGCACCACGGGCTCTACACGCTGTTCACGAGCACCCAGCGCCCGAGCCACAGCCTGCGTGTCAACCGCCACAGCCTGCACTGAGGGCACCGGCACCGCCGTGACCGGGCTGCGCCCTAGCCAGCGCAAGGCCACGTAAGCCACCACAAAACCCGCACAGAGCCAAACAAGCAGAGCGACGCCCCAAGGCAACCAGCGTGGGGCTGCTCGCCCCGCAAACAAGGGGGCTGAAGGGCTTGAACGCACAGATGACATCCGCATGCGGCCATTATGATTCAGGTCTTGATCCGCACCGGGAGACCTGTTTGCTCACACACCGCTTCACACCCCACGGCACCACTCACCGGCACATCTTGCGCACACATGTGCGGGGATTCACGCTGATTGAGCTGATGGTGGTGCTTGTCATCATCGGCGTGCTGGCCGCGCTCATCGTGCCCAACGTGCTCGACCGTGCCGACGATGCCCGCACCACCGCCGCCAAAACCGATGTCAACAACCTCGCGCAGGCCCTGAAGCTGTACCGGCTGGACAACCAGCGTTACCCCAGTTCAGAGCAGGGCCTGGGCGCACTGCTGGCCCGTCCCACCACAGCACCGGTGCCACCCAACTGGCGGCCCTACCTAGACAAACTGCCCACCGACCCCTGGGGCCGTCCGTACCGCTACCTGAATCCCGGCGTGCACGCCGAGATAGACGTGTTGTCGCTCGGTGCCGACGGTGAGCCCGGTGGCGAGGGCAACAATGCCGATGTCGGCTCCTGGCAGCCCTGAACCTGTGGCACGGCGCGTGCGGCGGCGCGGCGCTCCACAACGTGGCTTTACCCTGTTGGAACTGTTGCTGGTGATCAGCCTGGTGGCACTGGCCACTGCTGGCGTCAGCCTTGCCCTGCCTGACCCGGCGGCCACCCGCCTGGAGCGCGAAGCCCAACGCCTCGCGGCCTTGCTGGAAGCAGGCCGTGCCAAAGCGCGCACCACCGGCGTGGCGGTCGTCTGGCGGGCAGACGCGCAAGGGTTTGCGCTGGACGGCGAACACCGCGATTGGCTGGCCCCTGGCACCCAGGTACGGCTGACACAGCAGGGCCAGCCCGCACACAGTTTGACCCTTGGCCCCGAGCCACTGATGGCGCCACAGGAGATGGCCCTTTCTCTGTCGGGCCGCAGCGTCTGGTTAGGCACCGATGGGCTGCGCCCTTTCGCATCGCTCGACGGGCCAACCACGCCGATTGACGGCCTGCCGGTGACCCGCTGATGCCTGCAACCAACGCACCCAACCGATGCAGTGGTTTCACGCTGGTGGAAATACTGGTGGCACTGGCTGTGGTGGCCATTGCCTTGGTGGCAGGCCTGCAGTCGAGTGCTTCGCTCACCCGAATGTCAGAGCGGCAGGCCGACCAGATACTTGCGCAGTTGTGCGCCGACAACGAATTGGCCAAGGTACGCCTGCTGCGCCAGATGCCCGGCGTGGGCAGCACCACCAGCACCTGCGCACAGGCAATGCGCAATTTGGAGGTTCGGGTCGACGTTTTGCCCACACCCAACCCCAACTTCAGGCGGGTCGATGTGCGCGTCGACACGCCCGCAGCAGAGGGCCCAACGGTTTTCACGTTACTGCTGTTGTCTACCGTGGTGGGACGGTTTTGAACACACCCGCACATCGCCTGCGCCACCGTGGTTTCACGCTGGTTGAGTTGCTGGTGGCCATTTCCATCATGGCGCTGCTGGCCCTGATGGGCTGGCGCGCTCTGGACGGCATGGCACGTACCGAGCACCTCACGCGCGAGCGTGGCGACCAACTGCTTGCCCTGCAAGCCGGTCTTGGCCAGTGGGCGGCCGACCTTGACGCCCTGACCGAAACGGGGGAAGTGCCGGCCCTCGACTTTGACGGCCGCACATTGCGCATCACGCGGCGCGACGCACTGGAAACCAGCACCTACAGCCCCGGCCTGCGTGTGGTGGCCTGGGCTCTGCACAACGGCCAATGGACCCGCTGGCAAACCGACGGCCTGCAAACCCGCCAGTCGCTCACACAGGCGTGGGCCGAGGCACAGCGCTGGGGTCAGCAACCTCTGGCCAACGATGCACCACGGCAGGTGGCCGTGTCATTGGTCGACCGCTGGCAGGTGTTTTTTTACCGCGACAATGCGTGGACCAACCCACTGTCCGCCAGCACCTCCGCCAGCAGCATTGCCACCACTGGTGTCACCCCGGGCGCACCTGCCACTCCTGCGATAGCCACCTTGCCCGACGGTGTGCGGCTGATGCTGACCCTGTCAGCCGGGCAGGCGCTCAGTGGTGAACTGGTGCGCGATTGGGCCCGTCCTGTATTGGGCGGGGGCAAATCGTGACCCACAAGTCCATTGCCACACAACGGGGGGCGGCCCTTCTCTTGGCCATGCTCACCGTCACGCTGGTGGCTGCACTGGCCAGCGCCGCACTCTGGCAGCAATGGCGACACGTAGCGGTGGAAGCGGCCGAGCGTGAAAGGCAACAGGCCGCGTGGGTGCTGACCGGCGCGCTGGACTGGGCGAGGCTGATCTTGCGTGAAGACGCTCGCACCAACCAGAACACCGGTGCTGGCGACCACTTGGCCGAGCCCTGGGCGATCGGACTGGAAGAAGCCCGCCTGTCGAGTTTTCTGGCTGCAGATAAAAACACCGACCCGCCGCCTACCCTGGAGGCTTTTTTGTCGGGAGCCATTCAAGACCAGCAGGGCCGCCTGAACTTTGCCAATCTGATGTTCCAAGGCAAGCCCTCGGAACCAGACCTGCGCATGTTTACCCGGCTCTTTGGCCAGTTGGGCCTGCCCGAAGCTGAGATGACCACCGCCGCACAGCGATGGGCGCAGGCCGTCGACCGGTCGGCCCAAGCCGCCCCTGGGGACACCCCATTGCTGCCTACTCGCGTGGGCCAACTCGGTTGGCTGGGCCTGTCTGCCGCCAGCCTGCAACGGCTGAGTCCGTACATCACCGTGTTACCGGAGCGAACACCGCTCAACCTGAACACTGCCCCTGCCGAGTTGCTGGTGGCCGCAGTCCCTGGGCTGGACATGGCCCGCGCCCGGCGCGCCGTGAGCCAGCGCGCCCTGACCCCATTCAAAAGTTTGGCCGATGTCAGCACGGTGATTGGCAGCACCGAAGAGCCTTTGAGCGATGCCCACCACGCCACCGCCAGCCGTTACTTCGAAGTGACCGGGAGTTTGCGGCTGGGTGAGCGCGTGGTGAACGAGCGCTCATTGGTGCAACGCAATGGGCTGCAAGTGAACACCCTTTGGCGCGAGCGCACCGCAGCCCGCGCCCCCGCACCGGGCCAAGCCTCGTCCCTACAATGATGCTCCGCTACCCACCGCCCCTTTTTCGCCCGACCACCGTGCCACTGCCTCACGCAATTCATTTCCCTCTGGTTTCTGCCACCCCAGGAGCCCTGACGTGCTGATGGTCCAACCCGTGGCCTGGCAGCCCAGCGCAGCCCACGCAGCCGAATGGCTGTGGGTGCACAGCCGCGACGGACAGACCGCTGATGCCCATGGACGCGATGCCGCCGCCCTGCTGCCGCGCGACGACATGGTGGTGCTGGTGCTGCCGGTGTTGGCCACCTCGTGGCACCGCGTGGTGGTGCCCAAGATCAACGCCACCCGGCTGCGCCAGGCACTGGACGGTTTGCTGGAGGACCGCCTGCTGGCCGACCCTGCCAGCCTGCACTTGTCCCTGCCACCGGGCTGGCAAGCCGGGCAAGCGGCGTGGGCAATGGCCTGCGAAAAAAAGGCGCTGGAACACCACCTGGCCAGTTTGCAAGCCGCAGGCCACCCCGTTTCGCGCATAGTGCCTGAGCTGTGCCCGCAACCCGACCACAGCCAACATGCGTTGTTCAGCCGGGGCGAACCCTGGCTGGTGAACACCGGGCCGCTGGGCGTGTTCACGCAGCCCCTGAACCCGGACCAAGCCACCGACCCCGCCACCATGGCGCACGACGCGCCCAGTTCACGCCTGTCCGAACCCGCCTGCGCCGCGCTGGCCGAGGCTGTGGTGGGCCACCCATTCACGCCAGACACCACCGCGCAGCGCCTGTTGCGTAGCGCGCACAGCGGGTGGAATGCCGCGCAGTTTGACCTGCGCCTGTCGGCCGGTGCACGCCGTGGCCAGCGGCTTCGCCAAGCTTGGCTGCAACTGTGGCATGCCCCCGCCTGGCGACCCACGCGCTGGGGTCTGGCGCTGGCACTGGTCAGCGGGCTGGTTGGCCTGAACGCACTGGCGTGGCAGGAAAAGCAAGCTCTGCAAGTCAAACAGCAGCAAGCCAGTGCCCTGCTCATGCAAACTTTTCCCTCCGTGACGCTGGTGCTGGATGCACCCCGCCAGATGCAACGGGAGCTGTCGCAGTTGCAGCGGGCCAACGGTCAGTTGGGCGGCGGGGATGTGGAGATTTTATTGGCAGATATTTCGGCTCTACCGGCTGAATCCATTGGTTTTTCAGCTATTTATTTCAATTCGCCTGAAACCCGATTGACGCTCACACAGCCCACCGACGCCAGCGTTGCAACCCTCCGCCAGGGCCTGCAGACCAAGGGCTGGCAGAGCCAGTACGCCGCGCCGGTTCTGACCGTGACCCCCGACACCGCGTCCGGAGGACGCCCATGAAGCACGCACTTGCCGCCCGGTGGGCGCAGCACTGGTCAAGGATGGCACCGCGCGAACGCCTCGGCCTGGGCCTCGCTGTGGGCATGGTGGCCGCCGCACTGCTGTGGTGGGTCGGTTTGGTGCCGGCACTGGCCACCTTGCGCCAGGCACCTGCCCAACACGCCCGACTTGACGGCGGCCTGCAAGAGCTGCAGGCCATGGCACAACAGGCGCAACAACTCCAGGCCATGCCCCGTGTGAGCCCGGACGAGGCTTTGCGCGCCCTGGAGGCAGCCACCCAACGCCACCTGGGGCCAGAGGCCAAGCTTGTGGTGGTGAGCGGCCAGGCCACTGCCACCTTCAAGGCGGCCAGGGCCAGCGCACTGGCGCAATGGCTGGCCGATGTGCGCATCAACGCCCGCGCCGTGCCGAGCGAGCTGCGCCTGAGCGCAGCCACGCCCGCACAGGCAGCCCCCTCCGCACAGCCCTCGGTGCCACCTGAAGTCACCGGTGTGTGGCAAGGCAGCGCTGTGTTCAACCTCGCGCGCTGAACGCACGGGCACACGCCACATGGCACGCGTCACACCCCGCCCATTTGCACACCGCATGCTCAGCGCGCCTGCAGAAGCAGGCCACGTGGGCCTGACCCTGGGCATGGCATTGGCATTTGGTTTGGGCGCCACCGTGGCAGTGGCAGGCTTTGCCCCCGCCCGTTGGCTGGCCGATGCGGTGGCACAAGCCACCAGCCAAAAACTGCAGTTACCCAACGCCCAAGGCACAGTGTGGAAAGGCCGAGCCGACGTGCTGCTGACCGGTGGAGCAGGCAGCCAGGACCAGGCCGCCCTGCCAGGCGGGTTGGAGTGGTCATTGCAGCCTACCTGGCTGGGTCTGGATGCCAAACATCCCCCTTTGGGCGATGGCCTCCCTGCTTTGCGCGGCCCGGCACTGGCACTCACACTGCGTGCCCCGTGCTGCACACCCGAGCCACTGAGCGTGTGGCTGCAGCCCAGCTGGGGAACGCTGGGCGTGTCCGTGCCCACACACAGCAGCCAGTGGCCCGCCGCACTGCTCATCGGGCTGGGCACCCCCTGGAACACGCTGCAACTGCAAGGCACACTGGCTTTTCACACCACAGGTCTCAGTCTGACCGTGGGGCCGCAAACTGTGCGCAGCCAAGGCAATGCCACGCTGGACGTGAACAACGCGGCCAGTCGACTGTCGACCCTGCGCCCCATGGGCAGCTACCGCCTGCAATGGAATGGAGGCCGCAACGCTGACGATGCAAGGCTTACGCTTTCTACCCGCGAAGGCGCTTTGCAGTTGCAAGGCCAAGGCCATTGGGTGGCCGGGCGCTTGCGCTTTGAAGGCGATGCCCAGGCCAGCCCTGGCCGCGAAGAGGCCCTGGCCAACCTGCTGAATATTCTGGGCCGCCGCCAAGGCGCGCGCGCCCTCATCAAGATCGGATGACACGCATGACCCGTACACCAGGTTTCAAGCCCCATGCAGTGATAGCTGCCTGGCTAATGGCAGCAAGCGCTGGAGGCCTTTTTGGCATCAATTCCTGGGCACAAACGCCACCCAACCCACCCAGTGTGAAACATGGCGAACCCATCACCCTGAACTTTGTGTCTGCCGAGATCGAAGCCGTGGCCCGCGCGATGGCCACGCTCAGCGGGCGCAACGTGGTGGTTGACCCGCGTGTGAAGGGGCAGATCAGCCTCTCCACGGAGCGGGCGGTGAGCCCCGCCGTGGCTCTCAACCAATTTGCAGCCGCGTTGCGTCTGCAAGGGTTTGCGATGGTGGAAGCCGGCGGCCTGTACAAAGTGGTGCCCGAGGCCGACGCCAAACTGCAGACCAGCACGGTGAACGCGGGTGCGCCAGCCCAGTTGCCCTCTGCGGCGACCGGGGGCAACCAGATCGTCACGCAGATATTTGCCCTGCGCCACGAAAACGCCAACAACCTGGTGCCGGTGCTGCGCCCCCTGATCGGGCCCAACAACACCATCAACGTCAACCCTGGGAACAACGCGCTCGTCATCACCGACTACGCGGACAACCTGCAGCGCCTGGGTCGCATCGTGGCGGCGCTCGACGTTGCCCCCGCCACCGATGTGGAAGTGATTCCGCTGAAACACGCCGTGGCAGCCGACTTGGCGGCCATTGTCATTCGGCTGACCGAGGGCGGCAGCGCCCCGGCCAGTGGCGCAGGGCAGGCTGACACCACTTACAAAACATCCATCCTGGCGGAACCGCGCAGCAATGCGCTGATGGTGCGCGCCGCCAACGCCGCACGGCTTGCGCTGGTGCGCTCGCTGGTGGAAAAACTGGACCAACCCAGCTCAGCCAACGCCAGCGGCAACGTGCATGTGGTGCACCTGAAAAACGCCGACGCGGTGCAACTGGCTACCACGCTGCGCGCCGCCATGGCGGCAGAGGGCAACCCAACGGGAGTGGCCGGCGCAATGGGCGCATCAGCCCGGCCGCTGACCGGGTTTGGCAACACCTCGGGCAACAACCCCGCCAACAACAATTCGGGCAGCAGCTCAAACACGGCGGCCGGAACGGCACTCACCAGCAACAACCAGCCGTCCACCGGCGGGCAAATTCAGGCCGACCCAGCCACCAACTCGCTCATCATCACCGCGCCAGAGCCGCAATACCGCCAGATGCGCGCCGTGATCGACAAGCTTGACACGCGCCGCGCACAGGTGTTTGTGGAGAGCCTGATTGCCGAGGTGAACGCCGAGCGCGCAGCCGAATTCGGCATTCAGTGGCAAGGCGCTTTGGGCAACAAGGGCGACAACGTGATTGGTCTGCTGGGCAGCAACTTCGGCACGGCAGGCAAAAACATCATCAACCTGGCTGCGGGTGCCGCCAGCGGCACAGTGGCACCCGGCAAAGGGCTGAACTTTGGCCTGGCCAATCAGCAAGGGGGCGTGTACGTGCTGGGTTTTCTGGCCCGCTTCCTCGAAGAAAACGGCGATGGCAACGTGTTGTCGACCCCCAATTTGCTCACGCTGGACAACGAAGAGGCCCGCATCATCATTGGCCAGAACGTACCCTTCGTCACTGGTCAGTTCACCAACACCGGCAGTACCACAGGCACAGTCAGCCCGTTCCAGACCATCGAGCGCAAAGACGTGGGCCTGACGCTGAAGGTCAAGCCCCAGATCAGCGAAAACGGCACGGTCAAACTGAGCATCTACCAGGAAGTGTCGAACGTGGTGGCCTCCACGGTGGCAGCCAGCACCGGGCCAACCACCAACAAACGCTCCATCGAATCGAACGTGCTGGTACAAGACGGCCAGATCGTGGTGCTGGGTGGCTTGCTGCAAGACGAGTACGCTGGCAACGTGGAGCAGGTGCCCGGGTTGGGCAACATCCCCATTTTGGGCAACCTGTTCAAAAGCCAGAGCCGCGGCCGCAAGAAAACCAACCTGATGGTGTTTTTGCGCCCGGTGGTGGTGCGCGACGCCCGCCAGACGGAAAGCCTGGCCCAGGACCGCTACGACATGATGCGCACGCTGCAACAGCAGTCTCAGCCTGAACCGAGCCGAGTCCTGGGCATCAACGAAGCCCCCGTTTTGCCAGCCACGCTCAGCAACGGCTTGGGCAGCGCGGTGAGCGTGCCTGCTTTGCCAGTGGGCCCCGCCACAGCGCCCCAACCCGCCACGAGCCCAGCGCAATGAGAGGCTGGCCGTGAAATACCCACTGCCCTACGCTTTCGCCCGCGAAAACCTGCTGCTGCTGGAGCAAGACGGTGACGACAGCTGCCTGCACTGGGCGGGCCCTGAATCGGCACGGACGGAAGCCGAAGAGGCACAGGCCATGCAACGCCTGTCTGCCCTGAGCGAGGTGATGCGCCAGCACGGCACCCGACGACTGCAAAGCCACCCTGCCACCGAACTGGCCCAGCGCATCAGTGCCGTGTATGCCGCCCAAAGCGGTGGCGATGGCAGCGCCGCCGCCGTGGTGAGCGAGGTGCAAAGCGACGCCGACCTGTCGCGCATGATGCAAGAGCTGCCCGCGGTAGAAGACCTGCTGGAGGCGGCTGACGACGCGCCCATCATCCGCATGCTCAACGCCCTGCTGTCGCAGGCCGCGCGCGACGGGGCCAGTGACATCCACATCGAGCCCTATGAACGCCATTCGGCCGTGCGCTTCCGGGTAGACGGCACGTTGCGCGACATCGTGCAGCCCAACCGGGCACTTCACGCCGCGCTCATCAGCCGCCTGAAAATCATGGCCGAGCTGGACATTTCAGAAAAACGCCTGCCGCAAGACGGCCGCATCAGCCTGCGCTTGGGCACACGCGCCATTGACGTTCGCGTGAGTACCTTGCCCAGCGCCCACGGCGAACGGGCCGTGCTGCGCCTGCTGGACAAGACGGAAAGCAAACTCACCCTTGAAGCCGTGGGCATGCAGGGCGACACACTGGCGCGGTTTGAAAAACTCATTGCCCAACCGCACGGCATCATCCTAGTCACCGGGCCCACCGGTTCAGGCAAAACCACCACGCTGTACTCGGCCCTGCAAAAGCTGGACGCGGCCCGCAGCAACATCATGACGGTGGAAGACCCCATCGAATACGAGCTGGCCGGGGTGGGCCAGACACAGGTCAACGCCAAAATCGACCTGACGTTTGCCAAGGCCCTGCGCGCCATCCTGCGCCAGGACCCAGACGTGATCATGATCGGTGAGATACGCGACTTTGAAACCGCGCAAATTGCCGTGCAAGCCTCACTGACAGGCCACCTGGTGCTGGCCACGCTGCACACAAACGACGCGGCCAGCGCCGTGACGCGGCTGACCGACATGGGCATCGAGCCGTTTTTGCTCAGTTCCAGCCTGCTGGGTGTGCTGGCGCAGCGGTTGGTGCGGCGTCTGTGCCCGCACTGCAAACGCGCGGACGACCAAGGGCAGTGGCACCCGGTGGGCTGTGACCGTTGCGGCCACACGGGCTACACGGGGCGCACCGGCATTTTCGAGCTGCTGGTGGTGGACGACGCACTGCGCGGCCTGATCCACCGCCGGGCACCAGAGGCCGAGCTGACCACCGCCGCCTTTGCGCAAGGCATGGCCCTGATGCGAGCCGACGGCGAACGCCTGGTGGCCAACGGCACCACCAGCCGGGCCGAGTTGCTGCGCGTCACGCGAGATTGACCGTGCCCGCCTACGCTTTTGAAGCCCTCACCCCCAGCGGCCAGACCGAAAAAGGCCTGCTGGAAGCCGACACCGCACGCGCGCTGCGCAGCCGTGGGCTGGTGCCCCTCGTGGTCGAGCCCGCTGCGGCGCAAGCCACCGATGGCGGCACCGGGCTCAACCGCACGCTGTGGGCCAGCCGCGTGTACGGCCCGGCGGCGCTGGCCGTGTGGACACGCCAGATGGCTGGGCTGGTGGCCTCAGGGCTACCGCTGGAACGTGCCCTGGGAGCCCTGACCGACGAGGCCGATGACGAACGACAGCGCCACCTGCTGGCCACGCTGCGCGCCGAGGTGAACGCAGGCTCTACTTTTGCCCGCGCCCTGCAACAACACCCGCGTGAATTCTCTGACGTGTACACCGCCGTGATCGCGGCGGGCGAACAAAGTGGCGCCCTGGGGGCTGTGCTCGACAACCTGGCAGACGACCTGGAGTCCCGTGAAACCCTGAAGGGCAAGCTCATCGGGGCGTCTCTGTACCCTGCCATCGTCAGTTTGGTGGCGGTGGTGATCGTGTTGTTTCTGGTGACGTATGTGGTGCCGCAGGTGGCCTCGGTGTTTGCGGGCAGCAAACGCGCCCTGCCCTTTCTCACGGTGGCCATGCTGGCAATCAGCGACGCGGTACGCCACTGGGGTTGGCTTGGGGCATTGCTGCTGGCTGCGGGTGGCACGGGGCTGGTGCTGGGCCGCAAAAACGAAGCCCTGCGGCTGCGCATGGACGCAGCCTGGCTGCGGCTGCCGCTGGTGGGGCGGCTGGCCCGAGGCTACAACGCCGCCCGCTTTGCCGCCACATTGGCCATGCTAGCTGCTGCAGGTGTTCCCATCTTGAAAGCCCTGCAAACTGCCGCCGACACCCTGCACAACCGTGCCATGCGGGCGGATGCGCTTGATGCGCTGGTGCTGGTGCGCGAGGGTTCACCGCTGGCCTCTGCCCTGGCGGGCAAGAAGCGTTTTCCGGGTTTGCTGGCCATGTTTGCCCGCTTGGGCGAACAAACTGGCCAATTGCCGGTGATGCTGCAACGCGCCGCGCAGCAACTGGGCAACGAGGTGCAACGCCGCGCCCTGCAACTGGCCACCATCCTGGAGCCGCTGCTGATCGTGGCCATGGGTGGGGTGGTGATGCTGATCGTGCTGGCCGTGCTGATGCCCATCATCCAGCTGAACCAGTTGGTGAAGTAACGAGTTACCCACGCATGGCCATGACACTCGACGGCAAGCTGGTGGTGGCCATTTCCAGCCGCGCCCTGTTCGACTTTGAAGAAGAAAACGAGGTTTTCGAGCAAGCGAACGACAGGGCATACATGCAGTTGCAACTCGACCGACTGGACACCCCCGCGCCGCCCGGCGTGGCATTTTCGCTGGTGCAAAAGCTGCTGGCGTTCAACCAGGATGGCGTTCAGCGGGTGGAAGTGGTCATTTTGTCGCGCAACGACCCGGTCAGCGGCTTGAGAGTGATGCGGTCTGCCTCGCACTATGCGCTGCCCATCATCCGGTGCTCGTTCACGCGGGGCGAGGCCCCGTGGCGCTACCTGAAGCCGCTGCGAGCCAACCTGTTCCTGAGTACCCACCTGAGCGACGTGCGCGCCGCGTTGGCAGCCGGTGTGCCCGCCGCGCAGGTGTACCCCCAATCGGCCCACGCCAGCACGGCCCACCCGAACGAGGTGCGCATCGCGTTCGACGGTGATGCGGTGCTGTTTTCAGACGAAGCGGAGCGTGTGTACCAGTCGCAGGGGCTGAGCGCGTTTCAGCAGCACGAAACAGAGCATGCCGCGCACCCTCTGCCAGACGGCCCTTTCAAGCCCCTGCTGGTGGCGTTACACGGCATGCAGCAAGCCGCCACGCCGCATATGCGCATACGCACCGCACTGGTCACTGCGCGCAGCGCCCCGGCGCACGAGCGCGCCATCCGCACGCTGATGGACTGGCACATCGAGGTGGACGAGGCCATGTTCCTGGGCGGGCTGGACAAAGGCGAGTTTCTGCGCGAGTTCGAACCAGATTTCTTTTTTGACGACCAGACTGGCCACATCGAGTCTGCGGCCCGCCATGTGCCAGCCGGGCATGTGGCCAGCGGGGTGTCCAACCCCGGCTGACTAAGAGGGCCCGAACGGATGGCTCAGGGAATGGGCGTTGGGTTCAGCACTGCAGCACCGGAAGTGCCGTTGCCCTGCTGGCCTTCGGCGTTGCGGCCCCAGCCCCACAGCAATCCATCGGTGCCCACCGCGAACGTGCTTGCTGGCCCAGTGCCCACTTTGGCCCAATTGGCCCCCGACCCAACCTGGACAGGGACCAGTTGCAGCGTGACCGTGCCATTGCCCAACTGGCCATCCCCATTGGAGCCCCACACCCATAAGGTGCCGTTGAGGCGGATACCTGTGCTGTGGTCGCTGCCAGCAGACACTCGTGCCCAATCACCTTCGGTTCCCACGCGCGTGGGAACCGAACTGTCCACGCCCAGGCTGTTGCCCAACTGGCCTTTCAGGTTGCTGCCCCACGCATAAAGGCGCCCGTTGGACTGGATAGCCAGCGTGTGCGCGCCACCAGCAGCCACCGCAGACCACTTCACGGCACCTATCCCCACCGGATTGACAACTTGTGCGGGCACCGTGGTATCTGCAACGGCGCCCACACCCAAGCGACCATTGTCATTGCTGCCCCAGGCCCACAGTTCGCCCACGGCATTCAGCACAACGGTGTGATCGGTGCCAGCCGCTACAGCCACCCAGGTCTTGGTGGCGGTGTTCACCTTCTGCGGGTCAAAGCGATCCACGGTATCGCCCAGGCCCAACTGGCCCACCGTATTGCGGCCCCATGTCCACACCGTTCCATCAGACTTCACCGCCGCGGAGTGATAGGCGCCGGCCGCGATGTCAACCCAATCGGTGTCGCTTCCCACCGCGATGGGTACGTTGGAATCGGCAGAGTTGCCGGTTCCCAACTGACCGTTCAGGTTGAGGCCCCAGGCCCACAGCGTACCGTCGGTTTGCAGGCCAATGGCATGGTATTCGCCCGCGACCACTTTCTTCCATATCTTGCTGCTGCCGATGACCGTGGGTGTGGTGCGGTCAAGCAAGGTGCCATCGCCCAACTGCCCTTTTTGGTTGCGCCCCCATGCGTACAGGCTGCCGTCTTGCTTAATACCGAGGGTGTGGTCTCGCCCGCCCACAGCAATCAGATACGGTGTAGCCACCGTCATCTTGGCTGTGCCCGTGACAGTTCCCACCTTGGCCGTGAGGGTTTCAATGCCGGTGGCCACGCCTTTGGCCAGGCCGGTGGTCGCATCCACAGAAGCCACAGTGCCTGGGCTGCTCCAAGCAACGCCGCTGGTCAGTGTCTGAGTGGTGCCGTCTGAGTAGACGCCTTGCACACCGAAGGTTTGTTGGCCTCCAACCACCACCGTGACTGCCGCAGGCGACACGGTCAGGCTGGTCAGCACAACTGGTACCGGTTCAGGAACGGGCGTGGGCGTGACCACGGTACTGCCACCTTTGTCAACGCCCCCGCCGCATGCGACCAAAGTGGCGCACGCCACCGACCAAATCAGGTGTGAAAAAAATCGTTTCATGTTGTCCAAGCCCGCAAAAGTCATCGGTGTCTCAAGTCTAGGCTTCCCGCAGGTAGGCTAAAGCGTTTGGTGGATGCCAGATGCCTCCCAATTCATCGTATGTCTGCGGCTACCATGCAGCAAACAAACCCATACCCGCGCATGTCCACAGCAACCAACGCACCCGAAGCCCGAAGCAAGGCGCTCGCTTTCACCCTCGCCCGCCGCGTGTGGGCGCTTGCCGCGCCCTACTTCAACTCCGACCAGAAATGGCAGGCCCGGGGGCTGTTGGCCACCATCGTGGCGCTGAACCTGGGCACCGTGTTCATGCTGGTGCAAATCAACGACTGGAACCGGCTGTTTTACGATGCGCTGCAAAACAAGGACCAGGGCGTGTTCTGGACGCAGCTGGGCCGCTTCACCTACCTGGCCTTCGGCTACATCGTCATCGCCGTCTACAAGCTGTACCTGACACAGTTGCTGGAAATGCGCTGGCGCGCGTGGATGACCACCCACATGCTGGACCGCTGGCTCGCCGGGCATGCGTTCTACCGCATGGAGTTGGGCCGTTACCAAAACAACGGCAAGGCCTTGCCCGACAACCCCGACCAGCGCATTGCGGACGACTTGAACCAGTTCACCAGCTACACGGTGTCACTGACCATGGGGCTGCTAAACGCGGTGGTCACGCTGGTCAGTTTTGTGGGCATTTTGTGGGGGTTGTCAGGTGCATTCGGTTTTGAGGCTGGGGGGCAATCCTGGGAGATCCCTGGCTTCATGGTGTGGGCTGCGGTGGTGTATTGCGCGGTGGGCAGCGTGCTCAGCCATTACATTGGCCGCCCGCTGATGGGACTGAACTTTGAGCAGCAAAAGCGCGAAGCCGACTTCCGCCACCACCTGATCCGGGTGCGCGAGTACAGCGAGTCCATCGCACTCGATCGCGGAGAAGGGGTGGAGAACCAACGCCTGGGTGCCCGATTCAGTCTGGTGTTGGCCAACACACTGGCGCTGATGAAGGCGCAGAAAAAACTCACGTGGTTTACCGTGAGCTTTGGTCAAGCTGCCGTGGTGTTTCCATTCATTGTGGCCGCGCCCCGGTTTTTCAGCGGGGCCATCCAGTTGGGTGAATTGATGCAGATCGCATCGGCGTTCAGCCGGGTGCAAGATTCCCTGTCGTGGTTTGTGGACAACTACGCAGCACTGGCGACCTGGCGCGCCACCACCGACCGCCTGACTTCATTTGAAGACAGTTTCAAGGCCCTGTCGCTTAACAGTATTGAAAAGTCCACTATACCCGTTGAAGCAACGCATGTGGCTGATCATTGGCAGGCCGATGGCCTGGCCCTGGCACTCCCCGGCGGGCAGGCGCTGGCCCCACCCGCTGTGTTCAGCGTTCACGCCGGGGAAACGGTGCAGGTGCGCGGTGCATCGGGCACAGGCAAGTCCACGCTGTTTCGGGCCATGGCAGGCATTTGGCCCTGGGTGACCGGGCACATACAGCGCCCGGCAGACCACCCGGGGCGCACGCTGTTTTTGCCGCAGCGCCCCTATTTCCCCAATGGGCCGTTGCGCGAGGCATCGGCCACGCACTACACCGATGCCGCGCTGGAGGCCGCGCTCACGGACGCACTGCTGCCCCACCTGGCAGGGCGCCTGGATGAAGAGGGCGCGTGGGGCCAAACGCTGTCAGGGGGTGAACAGCAACGCTTGGCCATTGCCCGCGTCCTGCTGAAAAAACCCAGATGGCTGTTCCTGGACGAAGCCACCAGCGCGCTGGATGCGCCAGCAGAAGAGGCGCTGTATCAGCGGCTGCAAGCCCTGGTGGCAGCCGAAAACGGTGGCATGGTGTCGATCGCACACCGCCCTGGCGTGGCGGCGTTCCACCACAGTTACGTGCAAATGGGTGCGCCCCGGTAAACCGTGTGCCCTTTGGCCCGCAGCTCGCATGCCGGGCATGCGCCACAGCCGTAGCCCCAGGCGTGTCGGTGCGTGCGGTCACCGGCGTAGCAGGTGTGGGTGTGTTCGGTGATCAGATCCACCAACTGCGCGCCTCCGCCGGGGTGAGCACGTTCGCCCAGGTCATGGGCCAGGTGCCAGGTGGCGGCTTTGTCGATCCACATGAGCGGGGTGTCGATCAGATACCTTTTGTCCATGCCCAACGAGAGAGCGAGCTGCATGGCCTTCATGGTGTCGTCACGGCAGTCGGGGTAGCCTGAAAAATCGGTTTCGCACACGCCCGTCACGATCACCTGCAGTCCTCGGCGGTAGGCCAACGCGGCGGCCAGCGTCAGGAAAAGCAGGTTGCGCCCCGGCACAAAGGTGTTGGGCAAGCCTGTGCTTTCCATCTGAAACGCCATGTCGCGGGTGAGCGAGGTTTCGCTGACCTGGCCCAGCACGGCGAGGTCGAGCACGTGGTCGTCGCCCAGCTTGGGGGCCCAGGCGGGAAACTGCTGGCGCAATTCGGCGAGCACCGTGAGGCGAGCGGTCATTTCCACATGGTGGCGTTGGCCGTAGTCAAAGCCCACGGTTTCAACCCGTTCAAAACGCGACAGTGCGTGGGCCAGGCAGGTGGTGGAATCCTGCCCACCCGAAAACAAAACCAGTGCAGTGGTGTGCATGACGAAAAAGAAGAATCAGCGCAAAGAGAAGCTCAAGCCAGGCGCTTGGATCGGCCAGCCACAGGCGCAAAACTCTGATCGGTGGGCTCACGGGCGGTGGCCAGCAGCTCCAGGATGGCGGTATTGACCTCTTCCATGGCAAAACCACTGCGTTCGCAGATGGCGGGCATGTCTGCCACACGGGTTGGGTCTGCGGCGGCGTTGGCCACGTCGAGGTAGGCCACGTAGGGGCCATCGTGCCGCACCAGCGTGGAAAAAATTCGCCCCGGCACTGGCAACTGGTGCAACAGCTCGGCCAAGGGTTCCCGAATCAGTCGGTCGAGCTGGGCAAACACCCCGGTGAGTTGCACCTCGCCTTTGAGTTCTTCGTCGGAATTGGGGTCGAGCAACAAACGCATCAGGCGCGAGCGCATCAGCATCGCATGGCGCACCGGGTGCAAAGAGCGGTCACTGCTGGCTCCCCCGTAGGCGCTGCGCAGCCATGCCCTGAGTTTGTCGTAGCCAAGCATCATCAGCGCGTGGCGGATGGACTCCACCTCGTGGGTCAGACCGAACGCGGCGGAATTGACCATGCGCAACAGGCGATAGACGATGACAGGGTCTTGCACCAGCAAGCGGCCCACCTGCTGAATGGGCACCTCAGCATCCAGCGCCTGCATGATCTGAACCATGACCCGCTGGTCCATCGGCACGGGCTGCCGTTCGTTTTCACTCAGCAGCTCTTCTGTGGGCCAGCCCACCACACCCCAGGCCTGGCGTTTGTCCAGCGCATGGTCGGCCACTGCGCGGCTTGCCACGCCGGTATACAGATTCCCCGCCAGGATGGGGCTTTCCACCCGCTCGGCAGCACCCGCTGCAGAAAACTCGCCCCCTTGCGGTGCAGAACGCAGCGCCAGCAAGGCATCTTCGGCCGACACGTCAAGCACGCCGCGCAAGCCCTGGAACTTTTTGGTGTAAGGGGCAAACCGGGACAGTTCACCTCGCCACAGCAACTGATGACCAAACCGGCGTGCGTGGAGCAGCAACTCCAGGGCCTCGGGCTTGGCCCAGATGAACTCGGGCACTTCGAGCCAGGTGTTGCGCACCGGCGCCTGCTTCAGCATGGCCACCAGCAATGCAGGTGCCACAGGATTGAGCAAGATGGGGGGGGCATCGGGCGGGAGCCCGTCGATGACAAAGGTCAGCAGCTGCGTGACATCGACTTTTTTGGGTTCAGCCGCGTGCACGGTGAGCCGCGTAGCGCAAATGCGGCGGCCCTTGTCCCAAACGGGTTCATAGGCCAGAGCGATGTTGTCAAGGAGCGAGTGCAACATGCACCAACATTACCTCAAATAGTCGAACATGGACATTTTCTGGCAGCTTGGTAGGCGGTTTGATTCATCTGGAAATCGGTCACGGCTTTCAGCATATCCACATCGGTCAGTTCGGAATTTTCTTTCTCATAGGCCACCGAACGGTCTTCAAACAGGAGCTCCATGTTGTCGGCGCGGTTGAGCCAGTCGCCGAGCTTGCCTCTGGCCGCGAGCAGGCTGTCCTCACGCACAGCCAGCTCGGCATGCACTTGGTCAAGTTCGGTGGTCAGCGCAGCACCGGTCAGGTTGCTCTCCAGCGCACCGATGGCGCGATCCAAGGTTTCCCAAATATTGGCACCGTTGTCACCGAACACCAGCGATCCATCAATGCTGCGAGGCAGCGAAGTGGGCGTAGCGGCGTACTGACCATCCAAAGCGTCCCAGTTGACCGCCCTGCCATCTGGCCCATACGACGTGGCTACTGGTGCCGACAACACCTCAACGAAAGCATCACCTTGTGTATTCAGAGGACCCAAACCGGCAAACAGTGGACTGCCAGCGGTGTCCTTCTGGTTGGAAAAACCCACCAGCTGCTCGCGGATGCCGGAAAGCTCATTGGCAATCGACGCTTTGTCGCTGGCGTTCAATACACCGTTGCCAGCCTGTACCACCAATTCTTTTACCCGAGCATAGAGCTCAGAGACGGTTCCCAGGGTGCTTTCGGCCTGCGCCAGCGAACGACGGGAGGCCTCAAGCCCCCGCAAGTCGGCTTCGGTTCGCCTCAGTCGGTTCTGTGTGCGCTCGGACAGCGTTGCGGCCACGGCATCATCGCTGGCTTTGGCCACCCGCTTGCCGGAACTCAGTTGTTCCTGTGAGACGCCCAGTTGACTTTGGCGCTGCTGAATATTGAGTCGTGCGTTGTCAAACGTATTGAGGGTGGAGACGCGGTAAAGGCTCATGGCTGGCTCCTGAAGGCGGGAATGCGTGGCATGTCAGTGGTGGATTACCTGAACGCCGACATCAGTGTGTCAAACAGGCTTTGCACTGTGCCCATGTATTTCGCAGAGGCCTGATAGGCCTGCTGGTACTGAATGAGTTTGGCTGCTTCTTCGTCCAAGTTGACGCCGGCCTGGTTGGCACGCTGTGTTTCGGCGGATGCCGCCTGTGACTGGGAAAACTCGGCTGAGAATTTGGACTCACTCAAACGGGAGGCCACAGCTGAAAAAACAGAGACGTACCCATCAGACAGCGTCGTGCTGGCGTCAAACGTGACCGCATCTCGCAAGGCCAACATGGCTTGGGCGTTGCCGGCATTGAAACGCACGGCGTTGGCGGGCAAGGTGTCGATGGTGAAAGTATCGGTGGCTGCTGGGGTACCACGCAGCGTCACTGAATAGCCGTTGACCGTCATGGGCTTGCCAGGTGTGAACACCTGAAAAGGCCCCCCACCCAAAGAGATCTGCCCGGACGCGTTGAATGCGATGGCAATGGGCAAAGCCCCGCCAGGTGTGCTCGTCTGATTGACGGACTCAATGCTCAAGCCTGCGCTGTTGCCCGCACCGGCGGTGATACCCACTGTGCTGGCCACAGCCAGATCGGCAGGGCGGCTGATCGCCACATCCAGCGTCCGCGCTGCATCGGCTGCGGGTCTCAGCAAAAACTTGCTACCCACCGTAGCTCCTGCCGTCTGGTCGATCGTCAGTCCATCAAAGGTGAGCGGCAAGCCGGCTGACGCAAAACTCACTCCGTCACTCAGCCGTTTGACCGTGGCCGTCGTGGCTGTGTTGAACGTCACTTCGTAGTCGCTAGCGGCCAGCGCAGTGTGGTCTGACACTGAGATGGAGAGACCAGGCGGGCTGCTGTCAGGCACAGCACTCAACGTGTAGGTGAAAAAATCCCCACCTGACGCGCCGCTTTGATTCAAACCACTGTTGTGCTGGTTGTTGACACCAACAGCCAGCGCCAGCGCCATGCGACCGAGTTCTGCCTGAGTGTTGGGCATGTCTTGGTTGATGAAAGACTGCAGGCCTTTGAGTTCGCCGCCCACCAGAAAATCATCCGGAATCTCAGATGCCGAGTTGCCCTGCACAAAGTTGACAGTTTGGCGATGGTCGGGATCCAGTTCGTCACGCTCCAGTTTCAGTTTGGCGGCTTTGCTGCCCAGCACCAGGGGATAGCTGCTGGCCACAAACACCGTCACGGTGCCGTCGCTGGCACCGATGGTGGTGACCTGAACCTTTTGGCTCAGCTCGGCAATGAGTTGGTCGCGTTGGTCCAGCAGGTCATTTGGTGGCGCACCGCTGCCGATCACGCGGCCGATTTTGTCGTTCAAGTTGGCAATTTGCTCGGCTTTGAGGTTGATCTGGTTGATCACCTCCTTGGACTGCAGCTTGGCCGTTTCAGCGACTTCGTTCAGGCGCGTGGCCGTGTCCTTGATGCGGGCGGCCAGTTCGTCGGCACGGTCAATGACCACCTGCCGTGCCGTGGAGTCGGCAGGCGAGGCCTGCACGTCCACCCAGGCATTGAGCGCGGTGTTGAGCATGGCCCCCAGACTGCCCGCACCCAGCGGGAACAGGCTCTCCACTTGCTGCAGCTTTTCAAATCGCAAGGCGTCCGCCGATGCCACGGTTTGCGTGGTGTTGGCCTGGCGGGTCAGAAAGGCGTCGTACGAACGGGCAACCGATTCGATCTGAACACCTTTGCCATAGAAGCCGCCGCCCGACTGTTGGCCTTCGACCGCGCTGAGCGACACATTCTGGCGTGAATAACCCACCGTGTTGGCATTGGCAATGTTGTGGCCAATGACCTGCAACACAGACTGGTTGGTGGTGAGTGCGCGGGCGGCAACGTTGAGGCTCATAGCGTGCTCCCGGCATCAAGCCTGGTTGAAACGCTGGAGGGTCAGCGTGGTGTTGATGGCGCGACTCAGTTTGGCGGCGTACTGCGGGTCGGTGGCATAACCGGCCTTTTGCAACTGACTGGCAAAAGCTTGGGCGGAGCCCAGGTTTTGCATGGCGCCCTGGTAACGTGGGCTGGTGGACACCAGGCGCGCGTAATCGCGGAAGGAGTCTTCGTAACTGTCGTAGGCGCGGAACTTGGCCGTGACCTTCTGGGCCTCGCCGTTCACGTATTCGGTGGTGGTGACTTCGGCCACTTTGCCCTTCCAGCCACAGGTTGAAGCTGTTGCTGCCGTCGGCGTTTTTGATTTCGCCTCGGCCCCAACCGGTTTCGTGCCCGGCCTGGCCCAGCATGAAGCTGGCCGGAATGCCCACCTCGCTGGCCACACGTGTGGCAGCCTGACCGTGGCGGGCCACAAACGCGGTCTGGCTGGCGGTGGGCGTCACCGCTGCGGTGCTGCTCTGACCATAAGCTTGCTGAGCCTGCGACACGCGTGCAGCGCTGGCGCCCTGTGCACCGTCGGTGGCTTTTGCGCCATTGCCCATTTGCAGGGCCAACTGACGCTCGATGGCTTCGCTCAAGCCGCCGGGCAGGCCGGTCATTTGCACGGCCATTTGCTGGTCGAGCATGTCAGTGGCCATGTCTTCGCCCGCGTCACCGTCCATCAGGCCCGATTTGGTGGTGGCCTCTCGCATGCTTTTGATCAGCTCGCGCATGAACAGCGATTCGAACTGCTTGGCCGCCTCCTTGATCGCAGATTTGCCATCCTGACCGGCCTTGAATTTCAACGCATTGAGCGATGAGCCATCGATGGCCAGCGCATTGGACGACACGGCAGGGCTTTGGGGCATGAGGGCGTTGAGCCCGCCCAGGCTGTTGACAGTGCTCATGTCAGATCACCTCCAACTCGGCGTTGAGCGCGCCTGCGGCCTTGATGGCTTGCAAAATCGCCAACAGGTCTTGCGGCGTGGCGCCCAGCGCGTTCAGCGCTTTCACCACATCGGCCAGCTGGGCTCCGGCCTGCATCTGGATGAGTGCGCCAGGTTCCTGCTGAATTTTGATGTCGGTTTTTTCCGTTACCACGGTCTGGCCACCCGCAAACGCATTGGGCTGGCTGATGACGGGAGTCGAGCTGATGCTGACCGACAAGCTGCCGTGCGCCACTGCCACCGGGCTGAGGGTGACTGCCTGATTGAGCACGATGGAGCCGGTGCGGGCGTTGACAATCACTCGGGCCATGGGCACGGTGGCCTCGATTTTCAAATCTTCCAGATCGGCCAGAAAGGACACCCGCTGGCTGGGATCTTGCGGCGCACGCACCTGCACGGTGCGACCGTCCAGTGCCTGGGCCACGCCGGGGCCTTTGGCTGTGTTGATGGCCTGGGCCACACGGCTGGCGGTGGCAAAGTCGGCACTGTTCAGGCCCAGGGTGATGCTGTCACCGGTTTGCAGCGGCGTGGGCACGGTGCGTTCCACCTGCGCACCACCGGGTACGCGACCCGCGCTGAGGTGGTTGATTTGCACTTTGCTGCCGCCGCCCGAGGCACCGGCGCCGCCGACGATCAGGCTGCCCTGGGCCAGGGCGTAGATTTCACCGTCCACACCCTTGAGCGGCGTGGTGATGAGCGTGCCACCGCGCAGCGACTTGGAGTTGCCAATGCTGGCCACGCTGACATCCACCAGTTGGCCCGGCTGAGCAAAAGCAGGCAACTGTGCTGTGACCAGCACCGCCGCCACGTTTTTCAACTGAGGGTTGATGCCCGCAGGCAGCGTGATGCCCAACTGCTGCAGGTAGTTGGTCATGGCCTGCGATGTGTAGGGCATTTGGGTGGTTTGGTCGCCTGTGCCGTCGAGGCCCACCACCAAACCGTAGCCAGTCAGCTGGTTGGTGCGCACGCCCTGTACGGCGGCCACTTCCTTCAGGCGTGTGGCCTGAGCGTGTACTGGCAAAGCCAGACAGGCGAGCGCGCCGAGTGCCATCACCCACCCAACCGCTCTGGCGGTGGATGCGCGCAACAAAGCCAGCCGGGGCACTGGGCCGCGGGCTGGCTGAGAGGTTGAGGATGAAAACATATCGGCACTCCTTGTCGTTCACAGCGCCGTGCACGGGGTGCAACAGCCTGTTCGACAAGTTTGCCGATAACTAAAACGGCAGAACGTTTAAAAAGAACCGTGAAAGCCAGCCTATTTGCTGTGCTTCCGCCTGCTGTCCTCGGCCGCGCGACTGGATGCGGGCATTGGCCACTTGGGTGGATGCCACCACATTGCCGGGGCGCACATGGCGGGGGTCCACCACACCCGAGAAGCGCAGCACGTCCACGTTGTGGTTCACGCCAATTTGTTTTTCGCCTACCACCACCAGGTGGCCGTTGGGCAGCACCTCCATGACGGTGCCGGTGATGGTGCCCGTGAAAGTTTGGTTGTTGGCCGTGTCGCCCGTGCCGGCAAACGTGTTGCTGCTCTCCGCGCCCGCCCCAAGCTTACCGAGAATGCTGCTGCCCGCCCCGAGCAAAGGCAGCGAAGTGATAGAGCTGTCAACCGCACCGGTTTTGCTCACGTTGGAGGTGGATTTTTGCGTGGCAGTGACCGACTCCACAATTTGTATGGTCAGGCTGTCGCCCACCATGCGCGCGCGGGGGTCCTCAAAACCGGGGCGGTAACTCGCGGCCTGGAACAGGCTGCCCGTGGCTGGGCGGGCCGCTGCCGCCTGCTGGCTCTGTTTGCGCCAGTCGATGGGCGGAGGCTCGGCCACATCGACCTCGGGCACCTGCTGCAACGACACACACGCGCTGAGCGAGAGCACTGCTGCGCCCCACCCAGCCCACCGAGCCACGTGAAAAAGAGGGTTTAATTGTGTAGCTGACATTTCAACACCATCAAGCGGTAGAGGTCAAAAATGTTTAAAAATCAAAGCTGTCCCAGTTTGGCCAGCATCTGGTCCGAGGTCTGGATGGCTTTGGAATTCATCTCGTAAGCGCGCTGCGTCTGGATCATGGTCACCAGTTCCTGCACCACGTTCACGTTGGAGGTTTCCAGATAGCCCTGCATCACTGGCCCCATGCCGTTGGTACCGGGTGCCCCTGTGATGGGGTTGCCCGACGCAGCGGTTTCGGTGAACAGGTTTTGGCCGCGTGCTTCCAACCCGGCCGGGTTGATGAAGCTGGCCAGTTCGATCTGGCCCACCACGGTAGGCGCTGCGCTGGTGCCCTGCACCACACTCACCTGGCCTTGGTTGTTGATGGTGACGCTGCGCGCATCGGCCGGAATGGTGATGCCACCCGCCAGCAGATAACCCCCGGAAGTGACCATTTGCCCCTGGGAGTTCACCTGGAACGCACCGTCACGGGTGTAGCCAATGGTGCCATCGGCCTGCTGGATCTGGAAGAAGCCGTCGCCATTCACTGCCAGGTCCAGGTTGTTTCCGCTTTGCTGCAAATTGCCTTGGCTGTAGTTGCGGCTGGTAGCCACGGTGCGCACGCCCAGGCCCAGTTGCAGGCCTGTGGGCAACTCGGTTTGCTCAGTGCTGGCCGCGCCCACCTGGCGCAGGTTTTGGTAGATCAGGTCTTCAAACACGGCCGTGCCGCGCTTGAAACCGCTGGTGGACACGTTGGCCAGGTTATGGGAAATCACGTCCAGCTGGGTTTGCTGGGCTTGCATACCTGTTTTGGCGACCCAGAGTGAGTTGATCATGGTGCGACTCTCTTTCAGCTATCAGTTCATGCCCAGCAATTGGCTGGCGGTCTGGTCATTCTTTTCGGCGGTTTGCAGCAACTTCATCTGCTGCTCAAACTGGCGGGCGACCTGGATCATTCCCACCATGGCTTCGATGGGGTTCACGTTGGACCCCTCCAATGCGGCGTCTTGCAAACGGGCGTTGGGGTCAGCAGCCAGGGGTTCGCCCGCTGCGCCGCGAAAGTAACCGTCGTCCCCGCGCTGGAGGCGCTGCTCGGGCGTGGGCGTGACCATTTTCAATCGGCCCACCACGGTCACAGGCTCGTTGCCCACCTTGGCCGACACGGTGCCGTCAGCCCCGATTTGCACTTTGGCCCGCTCAGGCACGGCAATGGGAGCACCGCCTGCGTCGAGCATGGGAAGACCTTGGGGGTTGACCAGTGTTCCATCCTGGCGCACTTCCAGCGCACCGGCACGGGTGTAGGCCTCGGTGCCGTCTAGCGCCTGCAGAGCAAAGTAGGCGTTGTCGCGTGCGGCCACGTCCAGATTGCGCCCGGTTTGGGTGATGGGGCCAGCCTTGTCGAGATGGCCAGCGGTGGCGTCAAGGGCAAACACGCGGGTGGCAGCCCCGGAGCCATTCAAGGGCACCGAGCGGTGGGTAGACAACTCGGCCCGAAAACCGGGCGTGGACACGTTGGCCAGGTTGTGCGAAAGCGCATGCTGGCGTGCCATGGCCGCGTTCGCACCCGATGCGGCGGTGTAAATGATGTGGTCCATGGTGCTTCAGCCCTTCGCTTGAACGTTTGCCTGGCAGATCAGCGCAGGTTGACCAACGTGGTCAACACCTGGTCTTGGGTCTTGATGGTCTGGGCGTTGGCCTGGTAGGAACGCTGCGCCACGATCATGTTCACGAGTTCGGCTGTGAGGTCTACGTTGGATTCTTCCAGAGAACTTTCCCTTACCTGCCCGAACCGGCCTGTCTGGGGTTGACCTTCGATTGGGTTCCCCGATTCGGATGTCTCTCCCCAATAACCGCCGTTGATAGGGTTCAGTCCCTGTACGTTGCGGAACCGTGACAAGGCGATCTGCCCGACCTCCTGGGTTGTGCCGTTGGAGTAACGGGCCGACACGATGCCGTCTTCACTGGTGCTGATCGAGGTCAGTTCACCGGCTGAATAGCCGTCCTGGTTAACGTCAAACACTGAAAAGCCCGAACCAAACTGGGACAGCGTCCATGCATCAGGCCCGTTGCCGTACTGGATTTCCAGCGTCATATCTGCCGTAGGTGCCACGGCCGGTGCCGTGGCAGCCGGAATAGTGATGGACAGGGGTGCGTAACCATTGACGGGGTATCCGGCCTTGAACGGCACGGCGGGCGGTGCAGGCGCAGGGGTTTCGTCGGCAGCGTTGAACTCGATCGTCTGCCCGAAAGCAGCGTTTTTGCCGTCAAGGCTCACCAGTTGCTCCCACTCGTTGGGGCCGGTTTTGACGTAATACATGGTCACAGGAACGGCGTTGCCCAACTCGTCGTAGGCGTTGACGGTGGTGCCGTATTTTTTGTGTTCGTCCCGAATCAACGTGGCGGCTGACGGCGTTGTCGACGGAGTAGGCAGGGGAATGGGTGTCGCCACTGTGGCGGGAGGAATGATTTCGGTCAGCACCGGAGCAGATGAATCCAAGTTGGCGGTTGCGGTGATGACGGTGGTGGGTTGCGCCTCGATCAAGCCTCCCGTGGGCAATTGCAGCGGCTTGGTGGCTCCCGTCACGATCACGCCACCCGGCACATCGGGCGTGTACCCGTGCAACTTGGCACCGGCGTTGGTCACGATGAATCCCTCTGAGTCCAGCTTGAATTCACCGTTGCGAGTGTAGGCAGTGGATCCATCGGTCAGCGCCACCTTGAAAAAGCCGTCCCCGTTGACTGCCATGTCCAAGCTGTTACCTGTGTTTTTGATGTTGCCCTGCGAAAACTGCTGGGACACGGTGGCCACGCTCACGCCAATGCCCCCGTTGCTGCCGCCTGCCGCGCCCAGAGAGCTCGCATACAACTCGGCAAATTCCGCCCGCCCGGCTTTCATGCCGGTGGTGTTGGCATTGGCGATGTTGTGACCGATCACGTCGAGGTTTTTGGCCGATGCGTTCAAGCCAGAGAGGCCGGTTCTGGGAATGTGTATGGGGTGGTGTGCTGGGGGATAGGGACGCAGTTCAGCGGTAGCCCAGCACCTTGTCGTAACCAAAGCTGCTTCCATCGCTGCCCGTCAGCTTCAAAGCTCCGTTTTGCATGCTCACGGCAGCGATGGGCATCAAGCTGATGGTTTTGGCGGCCACGGCAGACGGCCCCGCTTTGGCAGCAACAGCGAAGCTACCGACGGCAGCGGGGTCCACGCCGACAAGAGGAACCTCGAAAAACTGCTGTCCGGCCTCCATTGCGCCGAGTTTTGCGGTGCCCAGAACCTGACCGGCTTTGCCCAGAACGGTCACTTCGACGTTGTCGGCTTTGCTGGGCAATTCGAAACCGCCGTACGCCTTTTCTTCCTGCACCACTGGGGTCGTGCCTTCGACAAGCGCCGTGCGCCCAATCAGGGAGACCCCCTGCATGGCCTGCAAGCTGCCGAACTGGGTGGCCATGTCGCTCATGGTTTTGTTCAGCTGCTGGATGCCGCTGACCGTGTTGATTTGAGCCATCTGACTGGTCATCTGTGCGTTGTCCATCGGGTTCAATGGATCCTGGTTGTTCAGTTGCGCTACCAGCATCTTCATGAACTTGTCTTGTTCGGCCTGCGGGTCGGCGCTCTTCGCCGTGGCAGTGCCTGATGCGTTGTAAGCATCGATCTGGGACGAGGTAAGTGCGTTGGCAAACATGGTGTTGTCCTTGGTTCAATGCAATAGAGGACTCACTGGCCCATTTGCAGGGTTTTCAGCATCAACGACTTGGCGGTGTTCATCACCTCCACGTTGTTCTGGTACGAGCGACTGGCCGAAATCATGTTGACCATTTCTTCCACCGGGTTCACGTTGGAGTGGGTCACATAACCTTCCGCATCGGCGCTCGGGTGGTGCGGTTCATGGGTGCGGCGGGCGGGAGCATCGCTCTCCGATATCTGGCGCACCTTGACACCGGCAGTACCCGGGTCATTGCCCGGCAGGGTCTGGAACAGTACCTGACGCGCCTTGTAGGCCTTGCCGTCCGGACCAGCCACAGCGTCAGCGTTGGCCAGGTTGCTGGCCACCACGTTCAGGCGCTGGGCTTGCGCGCTGACCGCGCTGCCTGAAACCCCGAGGATGTTGAACATGGACATGGTGTGTCTCCTGTGTGCTCAATCGGCTCACTGACCGGTGATGGCACTGAGCATGGTTTTCACATGCCCGTTGATGAAGCGCAGCGTCGATTCATAGCGAATCGCGTTGTCGGTGAAATTGGCACGCTGTTGGTCCAGGTCAACGCTGTTGCCGTCGAGGCTGGGTTGGGTTTGCACGGTGTAGGCCAATGGGCTGCCAATCAGGCCGTCCGTGCTGGTCACAGCCAAGTGGCGACTGTTGGACTGACCAAGGGTCAAGCCGGTCTGGCCAGACATGGCGTTTTGCAAAGCGGCACCAAAGTCGATGTCACGGGCGACGTAACCAGGGGTGTCAACGTTGGCGATGTTGCTGGCCAACACCTGCTGGCGAGCCGACCGCAACTGCAGCGAGCTGGAAAACGTGTCCAGTCTGCTGGTGAGCTGTTCAAGCATGTGGGGCTCCTGTGGTCGGCGTTGGCATGGCGGATGTGGCTCCAGAGGGCAGCGCCTGAACCCTGTGGTGGACGAATTATGGAAATCTTGAGACTTTTCGATCCATTGAAAAGCGCCCGGAAAACCCGCCATATCTCGCCCCAAACCGGCTCCGGCAAACCTACAGTCACGGGGTTCAAAAAGCACTGTCAGGAGCAGCCATGTCACCCACCACACCCCGCCATACGTTGAAGCTGCTGGCATGCTCTATCGCTTGTCTCAGCGTCTTTGGCACGGCAACCGCCCAGAGCTCCGACGACCTGGGTCACTTTGCAGGACAGTGGATCAACCAGGCGCTGGACGGCCAAATGTCCAGCCAAGGGCCACAACCCCTGCGGCCTGACATTCAGATTGGGCGACTTGACCCCCGATTGCAGCTGGCGCCCTGCGCCCGCATTGAGCCTTACCTGCCCAAGGGAACCCAACTGTGGGGCCGGTCACGCGTGGGCCTCAAGTGCCTGGAGGGGCCCGTGGCCTGGAACGTATTTTTGCCCGTTACCGTCAAAGCGTGGGGGCCTGCCTGGGTGCTGAAGAAAAGCGTGGCAGCCAATACCGTTCTGACAGCAGACGATGCAGAGTTGGTTGCCGAGGTGGATTGGGCTGACAACCGCTCGCCCATCGTGGCATTGCCTGAACACTGGGTGGGCATGCAAGCGGCGTTCACGCTACTGCCCGGTCAGGCTCTGCGACAGAATGCCATCCGTGCTCCGCAGGTTTTTGCCGTGGGCAGTCAGGTCAGGGTTTCCACTGCAGGTGTTGGCTTTGAAATGTCTGCGACCGGTCAGGCCCTCACCAGCGGACAGATCGGACAACCCGCAAGGGTCAAACTGGCCAACGGCAAAGTGGTTTCCGGCCCGGTGAACAAACAAGGCGTGGTCGAAATCATGCTCTGAAGCCGCGCCCGCATGATCGCCCGGTGCAACCGAATGGGCGGCACCCATCCAACACGGCCCATCAAAAAACCAAAAAAAGGTTAAAGTCCGGCAAACCACCGCCGATAGTCTTTCCACAAAGTCCTTTTTTGGGACCGGAGAGCGCCATGAAACTTGATCTGATGTCCGAAATCCAAACCGGTGCAGCTGCTGCCGGTGCGGCCAAACCTGCGGAACGCCCAGCCACAACGGCAACGGGTGGTGGTCGGTCTGTTGGCAAGTCTCAAGGCACAGGCTCTCCTGCAGCCAACGGCGTGACTGTGACGCTGTCCCCCCAGAGCCAAACGCTGGGTATACAGGGCGCAAGCACTGACACATTTGACAGCGGCAAAGTCGAATCCATCAAAGCCGCCATCGCAAATGGCAGCTTTCAGGTCAACGCCGAGGCCATAGCCGACAAGCTCCTTTCCAACGCCAGCGAAATGCTCAGTGCATCGCGTCGCTGATGGGCGCATGAACAGATCGGTTCGGATCCTCAGCTCAAACACCAGCCGTTTCCGGAACAGGGGCGTGGCATTGTGACCACGCCTTCTGCTTTTTTGGCTGACCTTTCAGCGCTGCTAGACGGTATTGAGGCAGCTTTGCTGGCTCAAGCACCCGACGAGGTGCAAGCCAAGTGCGAATTGCTGCAGCAAACCATGCTCGCGCGTACCCGTTCCCCAGAAAAAGACGATTGGTCGTCGACTGAAGACCAATCGACGGCCAATGTGATCACGCACCGCCTGTCGGTACTGAAACAAACCCTTCTCCAGCAAGGCGCTTCCGCAGAACGCGCCCTGGCCACGCTGCTGCCCGAGCGCGCAGTGGGCTCTTATGGCACCAAATCTGGTTTTAGCACCGCTGCACGCGGGCCCAGCCCCAAGTCGTACCAGGCCTGAAACAACTGCCCGATCTTCAGATCAAGGGCCCAAAGTCTGTTTCGTAGGTTCTCCGACCCAAGCTGACCGACTGCGGTGATTGCCCCTCGCGCAAGGCGCGCTCGAAAGCGGCCAATTCTTCCGCACTCACGTCATCGTCCTCAGAGGGGGGAGCCTCCACCAACGTGTCAGGAAACCCGTCTTCTTTGGGATGGTCTGTTTTTCGCCGTTGGAAAATCGGTTTCCCCACCGCCTGGGGTGGCGCTGACAACGCAGATGACGCGACGGCTGCTGGTGGTGCGGCTGAGTCTTCAGGCAAGGCAGCAGGAACGGGGGCAGGTTCCGCCTGCTCCTGAACAAGCCGCCAATAAACCCCCGTGACCTTGATTTTGTAGCGACGCATGGCGTTGAGGCCGATGCGTGCTTCCATGGCATGGAGCTCACCTTGCGAATCCACATGCCTCCCTGCCGCCATTGGAAGCATGTCGACCATCACAGCAAACTGGTGACCGCGCGTGTCAAGACGCGCCACGCTGACCCTGTAACCCGGCGAGAGCAAGCCATGGTTGACCATGACGTCGCGCACGGCATCCTGCACCATCTGCCGGCGAAAAGCCATCCGCTCCTCCAGAGTCATGCTGGACTGCTTGCCTGGCTCCTGAGCAGCCACTGGCGCGGCAGACGGGCCTGCGCCGAACCATTTGTCAAACCAACCCATGGCGAGTTCCTCCGCATCTGTGAGACGGCAAAACCAAATCGGTTTGCCTGTGAGGTAAGTGTAAGATGCCGCGCCCCTACCGACCCTGACCGAAAGCAACGCTTGGAACTGATTTACACCTTCCTGAAGGCCTTGGTCATTGTTCCCCTGACCTTGCTGCCGATCATCAACCCACTGAGCGGGGCACCGGTGTTCACCGCCACGGCAGGGAGCGACTCACAGGTGGCACAGCGACTGGCCAAGCAGGTGGCCATCAATTGCTGGTTTGTGCTGGTGGTGTCCATGCTGGTGGGCACCTACGTGCTGGACATTTTTGGCATTTCTTTGCCCATTGTGCGGATTGGCGGTGGCTTGCTCGTGGCGGCCGCCGGCTGGCGAATGCTCAACAGCCAAGACGACGATTCTGTGCGGCTAGCCGTGGCGCACAGCCAGGCCACCGAACTGTCGGAAGCTGACATTGTTCGCCGCAGCTTTTTCCCCATCACTTTCCCGCTCACCACCGGGCCAGGTTCCATTGCGGCGGCGATTGCATTGGGAGCGAAAGCCCCCACCACGCCCGCCTTGTACGTGGTGGGGGCTTTTGTGGCCGTGCTGGGCAGCGCAATCACCGCCCTGGTGATTTATATGGTCTACAAACACGCAGCCACCTTGCTTGCCCGCCTGGGCGAGGTAGGCACCCTCGTCATGATGCGTTTGGTGGCGTTCATCCTGCTTTGCATCGGCATTGAAATCATGTGGACAGGTTGGGCAGAACTCAACCACCTCAAACTCTGAACCAAACACGCCGGACACACCATGCAAACCAACGCACTCGCCCTGCTGCTCGCTGCCAGCACCTGTCTGACACTGAACACTCCGGTGTTTGCCGAGCAGGTGGGAGAGGTGAGCACCGTGTTCAAATTCATCGGAGCCAATCACAAGATTGTGGTGGACGCTTACGATGACCCCAAGGTCAAGGGGGTGACGTGTTATGTGTCCAGGGCGAAAACAGGTGGCATTTCAGGCACCCTGGGTCTGGCCGAAGACAAAGCAGAAGCCTCTATCGCTTGCCGACAGGTCGGGCCGATTTCTTTTGAAGGCAAACCCCTCAAAGCACAGGAAGACGTCTTTTCAGAGCGCATTTCGCTGGTGTTCAAAACCCTGAACGTCGTGCGAATGGTGGATGCCAAGCGCAACACGCTGGTATACCTGACTTACTCAGACCGCGTCATAGAAGGCTCCCCTGAAAACAGCGTGACCGCAGTGGCGCTGGGGCCTGACATCACCATTCCCCTGAAATAAAAAAGCCGCTGCCCGTCGGGAACGGGAAGCGGCCCATTCAAGGGCGTGTCACCACGCCCCGGAATGTTCAGCGCGGGACCATGAAAGCGGCTTTCTCGGTCACACCGTGGCTGCCCTCGCCTGTGCTTCGGATGCTGAATTGCACAGGGTGGGAACCCGGTTGAGCGGCACCTGGTGGCAACTGAACGCGCACCGCCATCGAGCGCACCTCAGTGGACAGCACCTCGATTTCAGGCTCAGACACCAATTTCAGACCGGGCATGCCTTCAACCGTCAGCTCGTAGCGCTGAACAGACTCTGTGGCATTCATGATTTGCAGTCGGTAGACGTTCTCGATAAAGCCCTGCTCCACCTGACGGGCCAGCGCTCCACGGTCACGGATGACATCCACCTTCAAAGGCACACGCATATACAGGCTGATGCCCAATGCCACGCAGATGGCAGCCAGGATGCCGGTGTACACCAGCACACGTGGGCGCATCGCGCGTTTGACCATTTGAGCGGTGCTCCACCCATTGGCCATTCCGTTTTGTGTGGAGTACTTCACCAACCCTTTGGGGTAACCCACCTTTTCCATCACTTCGTCGCAGGCATCGATACACGCACCGCAACCGATGCACTCGTACTGAAGGCCTTTGCGAATATCAATGCCCGTGGGGCACACCTGCACACACAGCGAACAGTCAACGCATGAACCCAGACCCAGGGCTTTGGGATCGGCTTTTTTGGAACGGGCACCACGGGGTTCGCCACGCGCTTCGTCGTAGGTCACGATCATCGTGTCTTTGTCGAACATGGCGCTCTGGAAACGGGCGTAAGGGCACATGTATTTGCACACCTGTTCACGCATGAAACCGGCGTTGCCATATGTGGCAAACCCATAAAAGAACACCCAGAACGTCTGCCACGGCCCCAGGGATGCGGCGAGTGTCAGTGCGGTCAGTTCACGAATAGGGGTGAAATAGCCCACGAACGTGAAACCGGTCCACAACGCGAACACGCCCCACAGCCCATGTTTGCTGGCTTTGCGGGCGAGTTTTGCCATCGAAAAATCGCCTTTGTCCAGACGCATGCGGGCTGCCCGGTCACCTTCGACCTTGTGCTCTATCCACATGAAAATCTCGGTGTACACCGTTTGTGGACACGCATAACCGCACCACAGCCGCCCTGCAACCGCTGTGAACAAAAACAGCGCCAGCGCCGCGATCACCAGCAAACCGGTGAGGTAAATGAAGTCTTGCGGGTACAGCACCAAACCGAAGATGTAGAAGCGGCGAGCTTCCAAGTCAAACAGGATGGCCTGGCGAGCGTTCCACTCCAGCCAAGGCAAACCGTAAAACACGATCTGCGTGATCCACACCGCCGCCCAGCGCCATTTGGAGAACAGGCCATGCACCGCTTTGGCGTAAATGGCTTGGCTGGACTGGTAAAGCGAAATCAGGATTTCTTCTGGCTCGCCACCCGCATTGGGTTGGGCACTGCTGGACTTGGACTCGGTGTTCATGGTCACTTTGATGGATGGTGTGATGCGACTTGGATTCCAATTTTCGTGCCATGTCAGCGCCTCACCTGCACTGAGCGGCAAAAAACCAAAAAATCTTTGTTTTTCAACGACTTTCGCCAATCAGGCAACTCAGATCAGCGGAGGCAGAGGCACAAAGCACCCGCCATTTACGGCAGGACTGCCAAGTGTGACAGGCAAAGGCGTCGCTGTCAGGCAACGCTCCAGCCGCAGCAGCCAGCCTTGCCCGCCTTGTGTCCAGCCACCCGACAAGTTGGCCAGGGGCACCATGCTGTTGGTCGATATCACCGATGAATGGTTGTGCATGACCACGTAGCGACCATCAGAGTGCGTCACCACCTGCATGCCCTGCGTACCATCGGACAAGAACACCAGCACGGGCAATGCCAGTTGGGCCAGCGCGGCGGGCGGGTGCCGCTCCAGGTAAGCCTTCAGCCCCAGCCTCTCGGCTGCACCGATCAGATCCTGGATGCCCAGCCGGGCCTGCAGGTCAATGCCCGCGATCTGCGCCAGTTGTGTGGCATCGGTCGCAACACCGAGTGCCGACGCCAGATCGGCCAAGCAGGTCACAGCAGGCCGAGCAGCGAACTGCCCCGGAAAAAAGAAAGACCCGGCGTCGCCGTGCCTCGAGCGTTGCCCACTGCCGGGCAGGGCATCCTGCACGCCAAAACCCGATACCCCGAACGACGAACCCGACAATTCACTGCTGAACATGTGACACCCCCTGGCAAACCGCTGAAACCGGGGTTTCGGCAGCCTGTGCTGCTCACCCCTGTGAGAGCAACGATGGTAGGTGCCACCGGCCTGCCACGCCATCCACCATTTGGGGGAGGCGTGGCGGCCCGTGTCAGGTTTTGCGCTTGAACAAACGCCCGACCCACAGCGCCACGTCGTCCACGTACGTGAACACCGCCGGAATGACCAGAAGGCTCAGGAAGGTGGAGGTGATGAGCCCGCCGATCACCGCCACCGCCATGGGCGAGCGGAACGACGAATCCGCCGCCCCCCAACCCACCGCAATGGGCAGCATACCCGCGCCCATGGCCAGTGTGGTCATGATGATGGGGCGAGCCCGCTTGTGGCAGGCGTCCATCAGCGCGTCAAACCGCTGCATAGGGGCCACAACAGGGTGGCCGTCAGACCCGTCGTTGCCCCTTCGAGCGACGATGGCGTACTCCACCAGCAAGATGGAGTTCTTGGTGGCAATGCCCATGAGCATGATGAGCCCGATGAGCGATGGCATGGAAAAGCTCTTGTCCGCCACCAGCAGCCCCACAAACGCACCGCCCAATGACAGCGGCAGCGCCGCCAGAATGGTGGCAGGGTGCAGAAAGTCCTTGAACAGCAGCACCAGCACGATGTAGATGCACAGCACGCCGGTCAGCATGGCAAGGCCAAAGCTGGCAAACAGTTCGCCCATCACCTCGGCATCACCCACCTCCACCACCTTCACGCCGGGGGGCAGGGTCTTGATGGCAGGCAGCGCCTGCACCTGTTGCGTCACATCACCCAGCGGCATGCCCGACAGCTCCACTTCGAAGGTGATGTTGCGGGAGCGGTTGTAGCGGTCAATCACCGCTGGGCCACTGGTCAGTTCCAGCTGCGCCACCTGGCTGATCATGACCGGGCCGTTCTTGCCCGACACCGTCAGCCGCTCCAGCAGCCCCAAGTCCTGACGGGCTGCGCTGTCGAGCTTGACGACGATGGGCACCTGCCGCTGGGCCAGGTTCAGCTTGGGCAACGCAGCGTCGTAGTCGCCCAACGTGGCGATGCGCAGAGTGTCTGAAATGCTGGCTGGGGTCACGCCCAGGTCGGCCGCAGCCGCAAAGTTGGGGCGAATGGCCACTTCCTGGCGCACCAGCGCGGCGCTGCTGGCAATGCTGCCCAGGCCTTGGATGGTGCGCAGATCTTTTTCCACCGCGCTGGCGGCTTCACCCAGCGCCACGGGGTCTTCGCCCGTCAGCACCAGGATGTATTTTTCGCCCGAACCACCCAGGCCGACCTTGCTGCGCACGCCGGGCAGGTCGCTCAGCACCTCTCGCATACGGTTTTCAATCACCTGCTTGCGGGGCCGCTCGCCGCGTGGCGTGAGTTGGATGGTCAGGGTGGCCTTGCGCGCCTCTGCCGCACCGCCTCCGGCAAATGGATCAGAGCCTGCGCTGCCACCGCCAATGGTGGTGTACACGCTTTTGACGTCGCTCACCTTGGTCAGCAACATGCGGGCTGCCTCGGCCGTATGCAGAGTGTCTTTCAGCGTGGAGCCGGGGGGCAACTCCAGGTACACCTGGGTTTGTGAGTTGTCGTCGGGCGGGATGAAGCCCGTGGGCAACAGCGGAATCAGCATGACCGAACCCACAAAAAACCCTATGGCCGCCAACCCGGTGATGAAGCGGTGGCGCAAACACCAACTGACCCACATCAGGTAGCGGGGCATCCACCATGGCTCCTGGTGCTCGTGTTTGCTGGGCCGCATGATGTACGCGGCCATCATGGGGGTGAGCACGCGGGCCACCACCAGCGAGGCAAACACCGCCAGCGACGCTGTCCAGCCAAATTGCTTGAAAAACTTGCCCGGTATGCCGCTCATGAACGCAGTGGGCAAAAACACCGCAATCAACGTGAAGGTGGTGGCAATCACGGCCAGGCCAATTTCGTCGGCGGCCTCCATGGCGGCCTTGAAAGGCGGTTTGCCCATGCGCAGGTGCCGCTCGATGTTCTCCACCTCCACGATGGCATCGTCCACCAGAATGCCGATCACCAGCGACAGCGCCAGCAACGTCACCACGTTGATGGAAAAGCCCAGGTAGTGCATGCCAATGAAGGCTGGAATGACTGACAGGGGCAGTGCCACCGCCGACACGAACGTGGCCCGCAGGTCGCGCAAAAAAAGCCACACCACCAGCACCGCCAGGATGGCGCCCTCGTACAGCAGCACCATGGAGCCGTCGAACTCTTCCTCCACCGGGGTGACGAAGTCAAACGCCTCGGTCAGCTCCATGTCGGGGTGGGCCACTTTCAGATCGGCCAGGGCGGCGCGCACGGCTGCGCCCACCTCCACCTCGCTGGCTCCCCGGCTGCGCGCCACTTCAAAGCCCACAACGGCCGTGCCATTCAGCAGTGCGGCAGCGCGTGGCTCGGCCACGGTGTCGCGCACACTGGCCACGTCGCTCAGGCGGATGCGTTTGGGTGGGATGTTGGGGTTGTTGCCCCCCACGCTCAACTCCAGGTTGGCCAACTCTTGCGCTGTGCCCACGGTGGCCAGGGTGCGCAGCGGTTGTTCACTGCCGCCCAAATCGGCGCGCCCGCCCGATGATTCAAGCTGCACCTGCTTCAACTGGCGGCTGATGTCCGCCGCGCTCACACCTAGCGCCTGCATGCGTGCCGGGTCCAGCTCCACGGCCACCTGGCGTTCGGCACCGCCCACGCGGTTGACCGCGCCCACACCGCGCACCGACAGCAGCTTTTTGGTGACGGTGTTGTCCACGAACCAGCTCAGCGCTTCGTCGTCCAGGCTGGGCACGCGCACCGTGTAGGCCAGCACTGGGGAGCCCGCCAGGTCGATTTTTTTGACGATGG
>JFJP01037163.1_pt1 | contig 40938 bp, 33 predicted proteins | sample 431651 | NCBI WGS metagenome assembly JFJP01 (sample SAMN02602958, study PRJNA72255) | Microbial mat metagenome, whole genome shotgun sequencing project. | biome: fresh water; feature: sink hole; material: water; isolation source: purple microbial (photo- and chemosynthetic) mats found in...
GAAGACCACCGGTAATTACGGCGAAATCAAATCCAAAAAGATAGCCTCCCATAGCCGAAACCAGGGAAATGCCTATCAAAAATTTCCAGTTGTATTTGCTCATTAGGTAAAAGGTAAAAATTTAAAGCGAAAATATAAATATGAGTCCGATTAGTAAATGGACTAAATATTGATTTATATATACTATTTGATTATTTTCGCAATAAAAAGTACTCGTGATGCGTAAACGTGATGGATTTAATAATCAGCTCGCAATAGTGTTACCTCACCATATTCAAACCGAACTAAAAGAAAACCCATTAACAAAATTACTATTTATTACAGATGTGGGATATTATCCTGTTGCAAAATTTCACTTTCGTGAAAGGGCAGAGGGCTGTGAACAAAATATTCTTATTTTTTGTACGGAAGGAAATGGTTGGGTTGAAACCAACGGATCGACCAAAAGGATATCAAAAGATACATTTTTAATTATTCCGGCAGGACTTCCTCATAGATACGGAGCAGACAATTTAAACCCATGGAGTATATACTGGTTTCATTTCTCAGGTTTTCAGGCTTCGAATTTCTGTAACGACAGCCTATTAGTCTCCAATATTAACAGTATTGAAAATACAAGGAACGACCGTCGCATAAGGTTATTTGAAGAAATATACCAAAACCTTTCGATGGGGTACAGTAAGGAAAATCTTGAGTATGCTTCTATTTGCCTGTGGTATCTGTTAGGATCTTTCAATTATCTTCCACAGTTTGAGCGTATGCGCACCATTCAGCAAACCGACGTGATCGAAAAAAGCATCCTTTATATGCACGTACACCTGAACGAAAATATAAACCTTCAGGACTTAGCCACACATTGCGGCTATTCTTCTTCCCATTTTTCAGCAATATTCCGTAAAAAAACTACACGTTCACCTATCGAATACTTTCTCGACCTAAAAATGCAAAACGCTTGTCAGCAACTCGACTTCACCAATAAAAGAATAAAGGAAATTGCCACCAGTCTTGCTTTTAGCGACCAGTTTTATTTCTCCCGATTATTCAAGCGTATCATTGGTGTTTCGCCCATTGACTACCGAAACAAGAAAAAAGGTTGAAACGTTATGCCTTTATAAAACCATACTTATATAATCTATATAGCATATTTGATCTGAAGCTGCCAGCTATTATACATGTATTATTGATCATATACACTAATAAACTACCTCGCAGCAGAGCTGACGAGGTATTAAAACAAAGATAGTTGCTGACTATAAATCTTTCTATATTCTTTCTCACGACCTCGACTTTTTACATATGCTTGTATAGTAGATTCATCGCCATGTTTACCAACAGTACTTACATAGTAACCTTTAGTCCAAAACTCTCCTCCCCAAAGCTGTTTCTTTACTTCTGGGTGAAGTCTAAATATTTCTTTTGTAGTTATGCTTTTTACCAGTTAAATAATTTTTGTGGGACTATACGTTGGAACACTTTGTATCAAAAAATGAATATGATCATTATCTGTCCCTATCTCGATAAAATAAACCTCATAACGCTCATAAATGCCAAAGCATATTTCTTTCGAACTTATTTTTACGGCTTCAGAGAAAACTACCCGCCTATATTTTGTAGGACATACAAAATGATACAGCAAAACAGTAACATTATGACTTTTATGTATATACTCACTCACATAGTAAAAATATATTTAATTTTCGAAGCAGAGCTTCGAGGAATTAGACCAAAGGAGATTAAAACAATTAACAGACTAAAAAATAAATTCCAAATCGTTTTTTGTTTTCCATCAATATTCTCCACCGTCATGTATAGATCAACCAATGACCAAATCATGCAAACCACATATATGTATTGAAATGGGATGAAAGGAATTACTAAATCTCCAGCTATAAAAAGGAGCAATATTAAGAAGCCCTTTTTATAATCCTTGAGAAATATTTGTCCTCCTCCCGGTATTATAATTGAAAGAATAAAAGGTAGAAGATTTCTCATATCACCCTATTGAAAATGTAATTATTCAATTTCAACATCTGCCGATTGCTCAGGGTAAATAATAATATAATTTTGGTTAGAGAAATGACTCGACAATATTTTGGGCAACAATACCATTCTGCGATTAAACGAAATAGTCGATGGTCGGGCTGATACGGCAATTACCAAATCTTTGGAAAGGATTTCGGCGGCAATGGACGATATATTGGGGTAAAACTCAAAAATACGGTATTTAACAGTGTTATAAAAGCGGTCTTTCGCAAAAAAATTGTGAATTGCTTGCTGCGATTGGTTGTTCACTACCAGAAGAAGCTTAGCACTGGTATTAATAGAGAGCGCTTTAACCGTACCCATTAAATCGCCAAAACCAAGTTCCATTTCAGCATTGGCTGGCAGAAATACATAAATATTGCGGGCTGGAATTAATGGAACAGTTAGTTTGGTTACAATCATCATCTGCTTGCAATTCTCTAACAGGTTTTCAATTATATTCCCAAAGAAATAATTGGTGGTATTTGATTTCCCGCTCCATCCTAAAATTATTTTATTAATATACAACTCTTTAATAGTTCGGGAAATGCCTGTTGGTATATTGATATCGATTCGCGTAAGGGGTTTGATATCGGCCTCAGAATATACCGTTTGGCTGGATAATTGATTAAGTATGTCTTTATTATGCAAAAGGGTTTGCTCCAGCCGGTCGTCGTCGTGAACGATGGAAAGAGGATAAATGGTGGCAAATTTATGTTGCCGGGCAAGCAAAGCAAAATCGACCAGGGTCGTTACCGATTCCGGATTAGAAACAGGCACCAGGATGCTTTCGCGGTCTTTTTTCAACACTTCCGGCATTTCAGGTTCCTGAAGTACAATTTTTCGCCCTGCTTTTTCTGTAACAAATGAACTTACACTGCATGTTGCCAAAATAAGAAGAATGGTTGCATTAAGAACCGTTTCACTTAAAATCCCCAGATTATACCCCACTAAAATTACAGCAATGGTAGCTGCAGCATGAGACGCACTCAACCCAAAAATCAGGTTGCGATCGTTCTTTGAATACTTATAGATAATTTGCGTAAGGTAGGCTGCCAGATATTTACTAATCAGTGCTATTATGATCAACGAAACCGCAAATACAATGGTTTCAAGACCAGAGAACAATACCCTGAGATTGATAAGCATGCCTACCCCAATTAAAAAGAACGGAATAAACAATGTATTACCAATGAAAGTTATCCGGTTCATTAACGCTGAGTGATTTGGAATTACTTTGTTTAACGCTAATCCTGAAAGGAAAGCTCCTACTATAGGTTCTATATTGGCAAGTGTTGCGAGCAAAGAGGACAATAACAAAACTACCAGCACAAACAGGTACTGGGCACTGTCTTCGACCTGAACATTTTTAAAAAACCAACGGCTGATGCGTGGAACTCCCCATAAGACTAAAAAAACAAATGCTGCCAGTAAAAAGATTTGTTGCACCCAGAATATCCAATCGAGTCTTCCCTGAAACGATGCTACTATAATAGTAAGGAGCAAGAGCACCGCGGTGTCGGTAATGATAGTCCCTCCAATAGTTATGACAACCGATTCGCGGCGGGTAATTTTTAGTTTATTAACAATGGGGTACGACAATAACGTATGTGTCGAAAACATGCTGGCCAGAAGCAATGCGGAGTGAAAAGAATAATTAAATACATTTTTAATGATGAAATAACCAAGCGATAATGGAATAGCAAAGGTTAATATCCCAAAAACGATACTTTTATAACGACTGCGCTCAAAGCTATGCATGTTAATTTCGAGACCGGCGAGAAACATGAGGTATAACATCCCTACGGACGAAAGAATTTTTACGCCCAGATTATCCGAAATAATTCCGCTACCATGAGGGCCAATAATCAAACCCGATATGATCAAGCCAAATATGGCTGGGACTTTTAATTTTCGCGACAAATAGGGAGTTAGCAAGATAATTACAATGATTACTGCGAAAATTATAATGGGGTTAGTTATCGGGGTAATATTTGTAATTAGCTCCTTCAAAATAGCGGTTTAAATAGTAATAGAGGTTAGCAATAAAATCGTAGCTAAAATAAGGAAATATTTTTTCTAACTTATGTAATTCATAAACTTTGTGATCTCCTCATTTTTCAGGACAATGTATACCATAGTGTAACAGACCAATCCTTTGAAAAAATCGTGGGGTACTAAAACAAAAAACCCAGAAGAACCGGGCTTTTATTTTCTGATATTATTTTTTCGGTTTGGTTTTATCATCCACAACATCGGTACCTTTCTCCAGAGGCTCGGTTCCATATACTATGGCTTCCAGGTCGTAACCCGGAATATCACCATAAGCGCCTTTTGCTTCTTCTTTTGTAACCAATATCATAGATCCGCCAAGGTTGGCTGCTTTCTTTTGAAGTTTGATAATGGCGCTTTGCTTGGCTGCTTTTTTGCTCCGGTTGCTGGGCGATGATTTAGCCGTAATAACGCCTCGGTTATAGAGCCCCTGAACATCTTTTTCGTCGCGCGTTACTAAAATCGACTCCCATTGCCCTTCCTGTATCATAGTAAGAACAGGTTTGTTAAAAACATCTACCCTGCCGGTGCGATAAATTACTTTTTCAACTTCTTTTCTATCGATCGCGAGCGATTCAGTTTTATCGGGCAAGGAATACATTAATGTTGAAGACGATACATTTTGAATTTTACAGGGAATTTTTTTGCCACCCAACCTAACAATAGTATCTACAGGGGTTTTAGCAGCCTGGGCAAATAAAGCACCACTCATCAGGGCAACCATCCATACAACCAAACATCTTTTCATATTAAATAGGTATAAATTTAAAAAACGAATAACAAAGTTAAGACATTATATACTTCAAGCAAAATCTGTTTATCAAAACGAGTGCCAATAAAATAATCTATTGGAGTTCATTCAGAATATTTGTAAAATTACAATACCGTAAATAACTAGGAGGCTTTAATAGATGTATCACCGCTCAAAAGATAAAATACTCTCAAAGATAGGATATTACAACGACCAAAAAGGTATAATGAATCGCTATTTACGGGAAATAACCAATTGGGGGACTCACCTTGAGAAAACAAAAAAAGCAATTTTAAGCGGCGTTGAAGGAAAACAGCGCAATAAAATGGTCATTTTAGGCAGTGGTTGGTTACTGGATGTTCCTATTGAAGAGCTTTCGTCGATTTTTAAAGAAGTATGGCTTATTGATGTGTATCATCCACCACAGGTTGTAAAAAAAACATCGCATTGGACCAACATCAAGCTCATCCAAACTGAGCTGACCGGAATGGCAGAGCAAATTTACAACATCACCAAAGTTTACCGTAAAAGTAAATTTAGAACCCCTGTAGAAGAAATTGTTACCAGACAAGCTATTGATTTAACTAGCTATGATTATGTAGTGTCGTGCAATATCTTAGACCAGCTTGATACTATTCTCATTGATTATTTGAAAGAGCAAACGCTATATTCCGCACAGGAATTAGAAACTATAAAACGGCTTATTCAGCAGTCTCATCTTGATTCACTGCCAAAGAATAAAACGACGCTCATTTGTGATATTGAAGAGTGGGTAATGGATGCAGAGGAAAAGCTAAGTGAAAAAAGGCCACTGGTGCATGTTCCCCTTCCCGGTATCGAGACCATGAATTCCTGGGTTTGGAAATTCGACACGCAGATGACCTATTACCCGTCTTTTAAGACGTATTTTAAAGTAGCGTCGCTGAATTTTTAGCCTTTTTACCTACTTTATGACGTTGCCAATTCTCTTAAAAGCCCCAACTCCTTAAGGTTAAAATCCTTAATATCAAAACTTTTTAACTATAATTGTCATTAGCCTCCAGTAATGGATTAATTGTCATAGAAATTATAAGAAACAATCCACAGAAGATTGTTCTGAATGAACCTGCTTTTTGCAAATCCCCATTAAATCCTTTTCAAATAATTTATGCATCAAAGAATAAAACCCTTATTTTATAATGAAACCCTAAAAATCCTGGAAAACTGAGAATTAAACTGCGTCTTTATCTCTTTCATATCCATTTCCCTACCTAATTCTTTCTGCATCGATGTTACTCCTTTATCCTGAAAACCACAAGGATTGATGTGACTAAAATATTTCAGGTCAGTATTGACATTCAGCGCAAAGCCATGCATGGTAACATACCGGCTGATGCGAACTCCTATGGCACATATTTTCCTGACTTTGGGCGTGGAAACATCCAGCCAAACTCCAGTAGCACCTTCCAGCCGAGTGGCTGATATATTATACTGACCGAGTGTTTGAATTATTACCTCTTCCAATAAATGGACATACTCCTTTACACCAAGTTTGAAGCTTTCCAGATCAATGATGGGGTAACCAACCAATTGCCCCGGTCCATGATAGGTAATATCTCCTCCCCGGTTTATTTTATAATAGGTAGCATTGATCGATTTTAAAAAACTTTCCTGAATCAATAAATTATTTGCATCGCCACTTTTACCTAATGTATATACATGTGGGTGCTCACAGAGAATCAGATAGCCAGGAATAATAATTTTCCCATCTGCTTTGTTTTTTTTTTTTGCTTCAACAACTCCTTCCAGCAATTCCTCCTGATAATCCCAGGCTTCCTGATAGTTTTTGATACCTAAATCAATATATTCGAGTGTATGCATGATTTTCTCCATAAATACCAATTACAAATGCGTTCAAAGGTAAAAAGTATGAATCAATATTTGCTTATAAAAGTTCGCAGCTAATCACAAAATATTTTTTCGAAAGCCAATATTTTCCTGTAAATTCGCGCCACAAAGTTAGTTTGGTTGTAATTATTTATTAGAGAAAAATTTATGGAGTGGATGAATAATCTATTGTTTGGCAATTCTATTGCCCATACAATATTGATTTACAGCATTGCTATTGCTACAGGGGTAGCACTTGGAAAAGTAAAAATCTTCGGAATATCATTAGGAATTACATTTGTTCTGTTTACAGGTATCCTTCTTGGACATCTGGGACTAGATGTGAATCACGAAGTCCTCGAATTTGTAAGGGAGTTCGGACTAATCTTATTTGTATTTACCATTGGGCTCCAGGTTGGACCTGGCTTTTTCGCTTCGTTTAAAAAGGGGGGCCTTGTTCTTAATTTATGGACTATTGTTATTGTTGCGTTAAATGTTCTTGTAACAATTGGCATTATTCTTATCGCTAAAGTTCCTGCCCCAATGGCGGTTGGCATTATGTCGGGAGCTGTTACCAATACCCCTGGGCTTGGAGCTGCCCAACAGGCACTGAACCAGATTGTGGAAGCCAGTCCCGGAATGACAATGCCAAACATTGGACTTGGTTATGCTGTTGCATACCCGTTCGGCGTTCTGGGTATTATTACTACCTTAATTCTACTTCGCAAAATATTTAAACTCAACCTAAAAGAAGAGAACGCAAAATATTCAAATCCTTTGAAAGCATCAGAAGGTGTTTTGTTACATTTTAATGTAATAGTCACAAACCCGGCAATATTTGGAAAAACCGTTCGGGATGTTTATAAATTAATTGGGAAGGATGCTATTGTTTCCCGAATAATGCGAAATGGAGAAGTCCAGATTGCCCGTTCCGAATCGGTAATTTTAGAAAATGATATTATACTCATAATAGCACCCCGAAACGAACTTGCCGAAATTGCAAAAACGATCGGTAAGGAAAGCGAATTGGACATAAAATCGGAAAAAAGTGATTTAACAACCAAGCAAATATTGGTGACAAATAAACGGGTTCTCGGAAAAAAACTTGGAGATTTGCGCATTGGGAAAGTGTATGGCGTTAAAATTACCCGCATTTACCGCTCCGATATGGAATTCTTAGCCTTACCTGAACTCTACTTGCAGATGGGCGACAAAATTAATGTGGTTGGAGAAGAAGAAGCGATTGAAAATGCATCCAAATTACTCGGGAATTCAACTAAGAGGTTACGTGAGCCCAACCTTATCCCAATTTTTGTGGGCATACTTTTAGGTGTAATTTTGGGAAGCATTCCTTTTGCATTTCCCGGAATTCCGGTACCCGTAAAATTAGGCATGGCTGGTGGGCCGCTTATTGTTGCTATTCTGCTAAGTCGCTATGGCCATAAAATTAAACTTATTTCTTACACTACCCCCAGTGCCAACTTTTTACTACGCGAAGTAGGGATTGTACTGTTCCTTGCAAGTGTTGGTTTAAAAGCTGGTGGACAATTTGTGGAGACACTAATGTCGGGAGATGGATTTATTTGGATGGGATATGGAATACTTATTACGCTAATTCCAATTTTGATAGTTGGATGTTTGGCTAAAATATTCTCCAAACGTAATTATTTTGAATTATGCGGATTGTTAGCCGGCAGCTGCACTGATCCTCCGGCTCTTGCATATGCGAACTCTATTGCAAGCAACAATGCACCGGGCTTAGCTTATGCCACCGTTTATCCTATGGCAATGTTTTTGAGGATTTTGGCTGCCCAGTTACTTATTTTGTTTTTTGTTTAAAGTTTAAGCATTTTAGGGAATATTTTCGTTGGTGCGTGACGTTCGGCATGATAGGATGAACGCACCAGCGGACCGCTTTCCACAAAAGCAAATCCTTTGCTTAGCCCAATTGTTTTATATTCTTCAAATTTTTCGGGTGTAATATATTCCTTCACTGGATAATGGCTTCGGGTAGGTTGCAGGTATTGCCCCAGGGTTAATACCTTACACCCTGCTTTTAATAAATCGCCCATCGTTTGAAGAATTTCCTCTTCGGTTTCCCCCAAGCCAAGCATAATACCCGATTTGGCTGTAACTCCGCTTTGAGCTAAAATTTTGATTACCTGTAAGCTTGTATCATACTTCGCACGGCTTCTGATTTGCGGGGTTAGTCGCTCAATGGTTTCGAGGTTATGCGATATTACTTCCGGCCCGGCATCAATAATTTTATGGATATGTTCAATTTTACCATCAAAATCGGGGATGAGAGTCTCCAAGGTGGTGGTAGGGTTTAGTTTTTTTAACTGACGTATTACTTCGGCCCAGAGTTCAGCCCCACCGTCCGGTAAATCGTCGCGATCCACACTGGTGAGCACACAATGTTTTAATTTCATTTCGGCAACGGTTTCGGCAATAAGTCGGGGCTCGGACCAATCCGGAGGAAGTGGCCTGCCGGTTTTTACATTACAAAATTTACACGATCGGGTACATATATCTCCCAGAATCATAAAGGTAGCGGTGCCATTCTCCCAGCATTCGGCATGGTTTGGGCAACTGCCACTGGTACATATTGTATGCAGTCCATTTTTATTTACCAGATTATTTACTTTCGTAAAATTCTCCCCTTTGGGCAACCGAATTTTAAGCCATTCGGGTTTTCGCAGGTATTTCCCCTCTTCCGACATAGTATTGTAATGTATTTAGCTTGCAAATATAACCCTTAATCGATAGTGAATATAATTTGACCTGAACTTTCAACCTGAATAATCTTATCTTTGCAAAAATTTTTCAGTTATATTTTATAAAATAGAATTTTCATCCATTAACACATATGAACCCGAACGAATTAAGTGAACAGGAAGTAATCAGGAGAAACTCGCTCGAAGAATTACGCAAACTCGGCATAGATCCATACCCACACGAAGGGTGGGAAATAAATGCCTCCAGCACGGAAATACTCGCCAATTTCAATCCCGAACTAAAAAACTTTCAGGAAGTTTCTATTGCCGGAAGAATTATGAGCCGTCGTATTATGGGCAGTGCCTCGTTTGCCGAGATACAAGACCAATTTGGCCGGATTCAGATTTATATAAAACGTGACGATATTTGTCCCGGTGAAAATAAAGACCTTTATAATACTGTATTTAAAAAACTATTGGATATAGGCGATTTCGTCGGAATTAAAGGGTATGTTTTTGTAACTCAAATGGGCGAAACGTCTATTCATGTGCAAGAACTTAAAGTTTTAAGCAAATCGGTGCGTGTTTTGCCTATTGTAAAGGAAAAGGATGGTAAGTTATTCGATGCTTTTACCGATCCGGAACAGAGGTACCGCCAACGATATGTTGATTTAATAGTAAATCCTTCCATAAAAGAAGTATTTATTAAGCGTTCGAAAATTGTGAATACCCTGCGCGATTTTTACAATTCCAAGGGATACCTCGAAGTTGAAACACCTATTTTACAGCCACTTCCCGGAGGAGCAACTGCCCGTCCTTTTACCACACACCATAATGCGCTGGATATTCCGCTATACCTGCGTATTGCCAACGAGCTTTACTTAAAACGCCTTATAGTTGGAGGGTTTGATGGCGTATACGAATTTGCCAAAGATTTCCGTAACGAGGGGATGGACCGGACCCATAACCCTGAATTTACCGTGATGGAGATTTATGTCGCCTACAAGGATTATAACTGGATGATGGATTTTACCGAGGAAATGCTCGAACGCGTTGCCCTGGCACTTCATAACACTACCGAGGTTCCATTGGGTGATAAAATCATCGATTTTAAACGTCCCTTTAAGCGTATTACCATGGTTGATGCTATTAAAGAACATACCGGTATTGACATTAACGGCATGGATGAGGCTCAATTGAAGGATGTTTGCAAAAAACTCCATATCGAAGTAAACGAAACCATGGGAAAAGGCAAGCTGATCGACGAAATTTTTGGCGAAAAATGTGAAAGTCATTACATTCAGCCAACGTTTATTATGGATTACCCCATTGAGATGTCTCCTTTATGTAAAAAACACCGGAGTAACCCCGAACTTACGGAGCGCTTTGAACTCATGGTAAATGGAAAGGAATTATGCAATGCCTATACTGAATTAAACGACCCAATTGACCAATACGAGCGGTTTAAATCACAATTAGAACTTTCGGAAAAAGGGGATGACGAAGCCATGTTTATCGACCTCGATTTTGTCCGGGCACTGGAATATGGAATGCCTCCAACTTCAGGAATGGGAATGGGAATTGACCGGCTGGCGATGATTATGACCAACCAGGTAAGTATTCAGGATGTACTATTCTTTCCTCAGATGCGCCCTGAAAAGAAAGCTAAACGCGAAGATGATACGGAAGCCTTCCAGGCAATGGGAATTCCAACGGAATGGATTGAAGTTATCCAAAAAATGGGACATACTGCCGAAGGAATAAAAGCGATTAGCCCCGGAAAATTGCATAACGATTTGTGTGGCTTTAAAAAGAAAAACAAACTTGAAATAGCAAGCCCAACGCAGGATCAGGTAAAAGCCTGGCTTGCCAGTTAAAAATTGTTTTGCTTGAGAACGTACAATTTTGTAATTTGAATTAAAACACCTGCATGAACGAAAATTCAAAAATTGCTGTTATTGGGGGAGGAAGCTGGGCTACTGCTTTAGCGCATGTTGTATTGCAAAACAGCAGTCATATCAACTGGTATATTTACGAAAATGAAATTATAGATCATATAAAGCAACATCGCCATAATCCTCAATATCTAAGCTCCTTATTATTCGACACCCAACAAATAACTTTTTACAACGATATTGCCGAAGTTATTAAAGAGTCGGATATAATTCTGATGGTAGTTCCTTCGGCCTATGTAAAAAGTACCATGGGTCTGGATGACATCGATTTCTCCGGTAAAATATTTATTAGTGCGGTAAAAGGAATTATTCCGGGCGATAATTTAACGGTTACCCAATATTTTGGTAAAAGGTACAACATTCCTGACGAAAGGTTATTAGTAATTTCCGGACCGAGCCACGCCGAAGAAGTGGCGATGCAGCGACTCACATACCTCACTGTTGCTTGCAGCGATATTAAACTTGCCGACGAAATTGCCGGTATTATCAAATGTAGTTTTGTTAAAACAATTTCATCTACCGATGTGGTTGGAATTGAATATGTAGCCGTTTTAAAAAATATTTTTGCTTTATCGGCTGGAATTGCACATGGATTAGGGTATGGCGATAACTTTATTGCGGTGTTGGTTTCAAATGCGTTGCAGGAAATGAAACGGTTCCTGAATAAAGTGCACAAGAGCTCGACCAAGCGAAAGATAAACCACAGCGTTTACCTGGGCGATTTGCTGGTAACGGCATATTCGCAATTCAGCCGCAACCGTACCTTTGGAACCATGATTGGGAAAGGGTATTCGGTTAAATCGGCTCAACTCGAAATGAATATGGTGGCCGAAGGTTATTATGCGGTGGCATGTATTCATGAGATGAACAAAAATTATGAGATAAAATTACCCATTACTGAAGCTGTATATAATGTTTTGTACGAAAAGATTTCTCCTTCCATCGAAATGCGTTTGCTTACTGAAAAGCTTCATTAAGGATGAATTTGAATTTCTAAGCCAACAATTTATCGCTTTAGAAATCAACCAAAAGAGAAAGAAATATTTTTCATCGGCCAATTAGCCTATCTTTACAAATCTATATGTATCACTTTTAAATTGCATGTCATGTTAAATTTAGTATTGTTTGGCCCTCCAGGCTCAGGAAAAGGCACTCAAAGTGCAAAACTTATCGAAAAATACAAATTGATCCACCTCTCTACCGGTGATATTTTAAGAGGAGAAATTGCAGGCCAGACTCCGCTTGGATTAGAGGCTAAAAAGAAAATGGATAAAGGGGAATTGGTTCCCGATGAAGTTGTAATTGGAATGATTAGCAACAAATTAGACGCCAATGCAAACGCTACCGGTTTTATTTTTGACGGGTTTCCTCGTACTACTGCACAAGCAGAAGCGCTAGATAACCTTCTTACCAAGAAAAAGACTGCAATTACGGTAATGCTTTCGCTCGATGTGGAAAAACAAGAACTCGTAAACCGCCTGCTTAACCGGGGTAAAGATTCCGGCCGTGCCGACGATCAAAATATTGATGTTATTGAGAACCGTATTGCTGTTTATAATAAGGAAACTGCTGTTGTTGGGGATTATTATAAAAAACAAAATAAATTACAATTGATCCATGGAATGGGTTCGGTCGACGAAATCTTTGACCGTCTGTCCAAAGCAATTGATAAAGCTAAGAATTAAAACAATCGAATGTCAGATACTAATTTTGTAGATTATATTAAAGTTTTTGTCCGTTCTGGCGATGGTGGTGCCGGATCAGTGCATTTTCGCCGCGAAAAATTTGTTCCAAAAGGTGGACCCGATGGAGGAAATGGTGGTCGCGGCGGAAATGTAATTGTTCGGGGTAGCTCGCAAGTGTGGACTTTGATACATTTAAAATATGCCCGCCATATCTTCGCCCAAAGTGGCGGAAATGGCACAGGAGCAAATTGTACAGGCTCGGATGGGAAAGATGCCATCATTGAAGTACCATTAGGGACTGTTGCCAAAGATGCCGAAACCGGCGAAGTAATATTCGAAATTACCCAGGATGGTGAAGAGAAAATTTTAGCTGTGGGCGGCCGCGGAGGATTAGGAAATACAAACTTCAAAACAGCCACGCTCCAAACTCCCCGATTTGCTCAACCAGGCGAGCCATGTGTTGAAGGATGGCGGATTTTGGAATTAAAACTCCTTGCCGATATTGGCCTTGTTGGATTTCCCAATGCCGGAAAATCAACTTTATTGTCGGTAGTTTCCGCTGCCAAACCGAAAATTGCCGATTATGCTTTTACTACCTTGGTTCCAAATATTGGTATCGTTCCGTACCGCGATAACCGGTCGTTTGTAATGGCCGATATCCCGGGGATTATTGAAGGTGCCAGTGAAGGCAAAGGGTTAGGGTTGCGATTCTTACGGCACATAGAGCGAAATTCGATGTTGCTGTTCCTTATTCCTGCCGACAGCGCTGATGTTGCCAAAGAATATCAGGTTCTGCTAAATGAACTGGAACAATTTAATCCGGAATTACTCGATAAAAAAAGAATAATGGCCATCAGCAAGAGCGACCTTATCGACAAAGAATTAGAAGATGAACTAAGGCAGCAGCTTCCTGGTCTTCCGTTTGTTTTTATTTCGGCCATCGCAAATAAAGGCATTACCGAGTTAAAAGATCTTATCTGGAAAGAATTAAACAGTTGAAACAACCATATTAGGTAACCCAACACACAAGGGAATAACTATCGGGATTCCATCTGACCTAAATTTAATAATCAAAAAATAGACAGTTGATATGGATGCTATTGTTCAAGCCGATCAATCGTTCTTTCTTTACTTAAATGGAATACATTCCCCTTTTTGGGATCCCATTATGGTTTTTATCAGTGGAAAACTATCCTGGCTTCCACTTTATTTATTGCTCATCGGTTTTCTGATAAAAGAACGAAAAAAGAAAGTGTATATCTCTTTGGTCGTTATTATTCTTCTGGTAGTTGCTACCGATCAGATTTCCGTTTTCATTAAAGATTCCGTTCAACGGCCACGGCCATGCCGCGATGAAGTGATTGGCGCATTTGCTCATATCGTAAATGGGTGCGGAGGGAAATTCGGGTTTGTTTCGTCGCACGCCGCCAATACATTTGGGGTCGCTATGTTTTTTTCCTTGCTTTTTCGTAAGAATTGGGTAAGTATGGCACTCATCATTTGGGCTACTATTGTATCTTATAGTCGCATTTATCTGGGAGTTCATTATCCTGGCGATATTCTCGGCGGCGCTTTTCTGGGACTTGCTATAGGGTATGGCATGTTTAACCTGGAAGCGTTTATTATTTCCAAGGTAAAACAATAATTAGTTTTAATCATTGTGGTTCGGTAAAAAACAGGTCGCCGCGAGGCGGCTTAGAGCCATTAGTTGTATTCGTTTGTCTACAAACAGTTCGCAGCTATGCTGCTTTTTTTTTAGTCGCTTAGCGACGTCCTGTTTGTAGTAAAAATATATACTCATCAAAAATAAGCCCCACGGGGCGACCTGTTTGTAATCCGTTATATTACAAGTTTTGTAAGAATTAACAACTTTTTATCGGACAACAATGAATTTTAATAATAAGTTTGACGCCTTATTTGTGTAGATAAAAATTCCACAAATCAATTACCCGTTTTGCCTTCATATACGCTTTGCTGATTAAGGAGATTAAGCCATTATTTATTAACCTTTTGGCCCTCTCTTTATTCTATTCCTAACCTACCCCTTAAATTTCTTAAACAGCGACACCACAATATGTCCTCCAAAACCAAACGTATTGTTAATCGCAACATTCACTTCTTTATCTATACTCTTGTTAAGAACAAGGTTAATTAAAGGATTTATTTCAGGATCAACTTCGCTCACATTTATCGTAGCCGGAATTTTATTATGGTAAATCGACAGAACACTGGCAATACCTTCAATAGCTCCGGCTGCGCCCAGCAAATGGCCCGTCATGGATTTTGTACCACTCACACAGGCTTTTCCCAGACACGTTTCAAATACTTTGCTGATAGCCTTGCACTCGCTGATATCACCAATTGGAGTAGAGGTAGCATGCCCATTAATGTAATCAACATCTTTTGGTGTTAATCCGGCATCCCTGAAGGCTTCTTCCATAGCCGAAATAGCTCCAAGTCCTTCAGGATGAGACGCTGCAACATGAAAGGCATCGGAAGCCATTCCAGCTCCGGCAAGTTCACAGTATATTTTAGCCCCCCTTTTCAAGGCATGTTCCAACTCCTCTACCATTAATGCTCCACTTCCTTCGCCCATCACAAAACCATCGCGGGTTTTGTCAAATGGCCTGGATGCTGTTTCCGGGGAATCGTTTCGCTCGGAAAGCGCCCTCATGGAATTAAATCCACCGGTTGAAGATTGTGCTATGGGAGCTTCCGATCCGCCGGCAATAATAACATTGGCCTTTCCCATCCTGATAAGGTTTAGGGCATCTACAATGGCATTGTTCGACGACGTACATGCCGAAACTGTCGTATAGCTTAATCCACGGAGTCCATATTTTATGGATATTTGACCGGCAGCAATATTGGGAATCATTTTAGTGACAAAGTATGGACTAAACCTGGGAATTTTACCTCCGGCACAAAAGGCAACCATTTCTTCTTCCATGGTTTGCATTCCGCCGATTCCGGTTGCCCATATGGTTCCAACCCTGGTAAGATCAGTTTCGCTGAGGTTTAACCCCGAATCTTTAATGCATTCATCAACAGCAGCAATCCCATATTGGGTAAACAAATCCATTTTCCGGATTTCTGATTTCTCCATTGTCAGTGTGGGGTCAAACCCCTTTACTTCGCACGAAAATTTTGTTTTAAAGTGGGAAGTATCAAACCTGGTCGTGAGGGCCGCTCCGCTTTTTCCCAACACCAAATTATTCCAATATTCTTGTATGTTGTTCCCAATGGGGGTTATAGCTCCTAATCCGGTAATTACTGCTCGTTTCATCATACTCTATATTAATGATACATATTAACTAAGTAAATAAATCAGGGTTTTAAATCATCCAAAATTGCCTGATGGATTGCCTTAAAATCTGTCTTTTCCAATATACGCGCTAATTGTAATCCTGCCACCATATTGGAGAAAATAAGCAACGCCCTGTCCTTGGGATCGCCCTTAAACGAAAAAATCCCTTTCTCCAAGCCGTTTTTTAAAATGCAGGAAAGCCATTGCAGGATTCGCTCAGTCATCTTTTTCAGCTCGCTCCGTATCGATTCGTTCAACGTATTTAAATCAGGCCCTAAAGAGCCGATGATGCAAAGCTTAAGTTCCCTGTTACTCTTCACATATATTTTCATAAATGTTTCGAGTTGGCTCCACTCATCAAAATTTCGGCTTTGCAGGTTTTCAACCATTTCTTCAAACCGTTGCATGTTTGTTTTTACAATGCTGGTCCCTAAACTTTCTTTTGATGGGAAATAGTAATGGACTGCAGCATTTTTTATTCCCAGCTCCGAAGAAATATCCTGATAACTAAAGGCATTATACCCCCGTGTTCGGATGAGGTCTTCGCCAAGTTCCATAATTTTTTCGCGGGTTACAGACATAAATTACTATATTCATTATTGTTACGGCAAATATACTTACTAATAAGTAAATTCCAAATTTATTTAATTTTAAATTAGTATTTTGAGCGAGATTCATCTATCCGTAATTTCCATATCCTTTTCTCACGCATTTTAAATTTAAGTACCTATTTTTGCATCGCAAATACTGGTAAATATTTGTATTTGTTTAAATAACAAGAATATTTAGATTTGAAAAACTACGATGTAATTGTAATTGGGGCAGGAGCTGCCGGATTAATTGCTGCCGGAAGGGCCGGAGAACTTGGCGCTAAAGTATTGATTTTAGAAAAGATGGAACGTGCCGGACGTAAACTATTAATTACCGGAAAAGGGCGCTGCAACATCACCAACCAAGCTACCATTGCCGAATACCAAAAACATATACATCCAAACGGACGGCTACTTAAACATGCTTTCTCCCAGTTTTTTAATAAGGATATTGTTGCCCTTCTCGAATCGCAGGGTGTTGAAACTGTTTTGGAACGTGGAGACCGGATTTTCCCGGTAAGCGACAAGGCTGCCGATGTAGTAAATGCCCTGGTAAACCGGACTTCAAAATTTGATGTAGAAATTGAATATCATGCCCGGGTAGAAGAAATTTTAACATCCAACCAGGCAGTGACAGGTGTGCGGATTTTAAAGAATGGGACTAAAACGGATTATTTTGCTCCCAATGTTATTTTTTGCACCGGTGGGTGTTCTTATCCAGCCACAGGTTCAAGTGGCGACGGATACCGATTGGCTAAAAATGTGGGTCATACCACCACCACTATTCTTCCGGCACTGGTGCCCATCGAAACAGAAGGATCAACTGCTCCCGATTTGCAAGGGTTAAGCCTTAAAAATGTAAATGCTATTATTTGGATAGCTGGTAAAAAACAAAAAGAAGAGTTTGGCGAAATGCTTTTCACCCATTTTGGCGTATCGGGGCCTATTATTCTTACCCTCAGCCGCTTTATTGTTCAGGAATTTAACAACAAAAAGAACATTGAGCTTTCGATAGATTTAAAGCCAGCTCTGGACGATATGCAGCTGGACAGCCGCTTGCAACGCGACCTCAACGAGCATGGTAAAAAGCAAATTGATAATATTTTTAAACTTTGGTTACCGGGAAAACTCATTGATGTGTTTATGCAATTGGCCAATATTGATGGTGAAAAACTTTGTAACCAGATAACCGCAGCCGAACGCAAGAAAATAAGGGTATTGATGAAAGATTTCCGCCTGAAAGTAAGCGGCTACCGATCGTTTAAAGAGGCTATTATCACTTCGGGAGGAATAAACACCGCCGAAATCGACTTCAAAACCATGGAATCGAAAATTATTAAAAATCTTTATTTTGCTGGCGAAGTTATTGATTTGGATGCAGACACCGGCGGCTTTAACCTTCAAATTGCCTGGTCAACCGCTTATTTAGCAGCTCAGAGTTGTGTGAATAAGATGAATAGCCTCATTGAGAAACAATAAATATCTCATACTTCAATATCCATTATTAAAGTATAAAATCCGTATTCAAAAAATTCGAATACCTGCCAGTAACGATATTTTGAACAATCTCTTTACTGCTGTCATTGGATTGAGCCGTTACCAGGGTGCGGATAGAAAAACAACGCAACGCATCGCTTATGGACAGAGTTCCTTCGGCCGAATCTTTCCTTCCTGTAAATGGCAAGGTATCGGGGCCGCGTTGGCATTGACTGTTAATATTTATGCGGCTCACCTGGTTTGTTAAATGATCGATCAGGTTGGCCAGGGTTTTAGGATCGTTTCCAAATAAGCTAATCTGCTGCCCAAAATTTGAACGAATAATAAAATCCATAAACTCCTGGGGATCGCTGTATGAACATACCGGAATTACCGGTCCAAATTGCTCTACATTATACAAGGATGCATCGGGTGATACAGGAAAAACCACCGCTGGCTTATAAAGTGTTTCATAAAAAACGCCTCCACCAGGATTGACAATACTTGCTCCTTTTGAAACAGCATCGTCAACAAATCCTTTTAACGTAGTTGCTTTGTTGTATTCGGGCAGCGGAGTTAGCTTTACGCCTTTTTGCCAGGGCATTCCCTGAGGTAACTGGTCGATGGCTGCTATCAGCTTATCTAAAAATATTTTTTCAATCGATTTATGGACAAAAATCAACTTTAGTCCGGTACAGCGTTGACCGTTAAACGATAAACTGCCGGTAACACACTCGCGAACTGCCAGATCAATGTCTGCATCGGGCATTATTAAAGCCGGATTTTTAGCATCCAGGCCCAAAATGCAACGCAAGCGATGAGGGCGGGGATGCTGTTGTTTCAGAATATCAGCCACACGACTCGATCCTATAAACGCCAAAACATCTACCAATCCGCTCTTAATAATGGGGGTGATAATATTTGATCCCGTTCCATAAATAAAATTTACAACTCCGGCAGGGAAACAGTCGGCAAAAGCCGACAACAATGGCTGATGAAGCAGTATTCCAAATTTAGGAGGTTTTACCACTAACGTATTCCCCATAATTAATGCCGGAATAAGAGTGGTATAGGTCTCATTCAACGGATAATTAAACGGTCCCATGGAAAGACAAACACCCAACGGAGATCGGCGTACCTGGGCAATAATTCCTTCGTCGAGGCTTAATCGGGAGTTGTTACGATCGGATTCTTTCAGGGCATCTATGGTTTTGACAATATATTCTACGGTACGGTCAAACTCCTTGTAGCTATCCTCCAGGCTTTTACCAATTTCCCACATCATCAGCTTAACCACTTCGTCGCGGACCAATTTCATTCGAACAACAAATTGCTCCACAGCCGAAATACGACCTTTAACACTCATTGTAGGCCATTCGCCCCGACCATTGTTCCAGGCCTTCACAGCAGCATTCACCCCTTCCATTGCAGCAGCTTCGTCCATTGCCGGAAAATGCCCGATGACCGTCCTTTTTACTTGGCCATTTTCGTTCATACAAATGGGCGAACTTACTTCATTTAGCGGGCCATTCCATTTTAGAATTTTCCCGTTTAGGAGATAGAGAGGCTCGTAGGTTTTTGAAATCTGCACTTCGGCAGGGATTGCATTGGGTGTTGGGAACGCATTTTTAAGTGTTTCCAGATAGGTATCATTGGGGTTGGTCGACATAACAATAAAATTTGAATTGAACCCCTAAGGTACGGAAAAGGCTCGAAGAGTTAAGAAGTTACTCTGCTTATTTAATGAATAGGCTTCTATTGCTTCAGTTATTTTAATTCAACTAAAACCTCAATAAACTCTATCAAGGAATTAATTTTACGATAAGATGGACAAAATCGATTTCGGAAACACTTATCTTTCTGAATGTCAAATTAGTAAAATCTAAAAATCTTTACTTAATCCATTTTCCAAAGCATTGAAGTAGATTTCTTTTTTAAAGGAATATAAGTATGGTGCTTTATGCGCTCCCCCACCATAGAATTTCTCTTTTTTCTCCAGAATTCCATACGAAAGAATTTTTTTGTTAAAATTCCCCCTGTCCAGTTTCCTTCCTAATATAGTTTCGTAAATCAACTGAAGACTTTTCAATGGAAACTCTTCGGGTAAAAGATTGTATCCTATGGGTAAATAACTCAACTGAAAACGTAAGACTTTCAAGGCATTTTCGACAATTAAGTTATGATCGAATGTGAGGGGAGGAAGGTTGTTCAAATCGAACCATTCACATTGAGTAACCTCATCACACTTTGGAGTTACCAGGTGGTATTTTACCAATGCCAGGTAACCTATAACTACAAATCTCTGAAGCAAAAATGAATCCTCGGAAATTTTGACATTTTTCAATTGGTCAGGAAGGGTTTTCATTTCTTCCTTTGCGCGATCAACTCCTCCAAATACGCCGAATTGTTGGAGAAACACAGATTCCAACCCCGTTGCTGTTTTTAAAATCCGCTCTGCAGCCACAATAAGTTCTTCGTCTTTTAAAATGAAACCACCCGGAAGCGTCCACTTTTCAGTGGCTGTTATCTTCAGCAATAGCACTTTCATCTGATCGTCATTAAATCCAAAGATAACATTGTTGGCGGCCACCGATGGTAAATAGTATTTTTCGCCATGCAAAAACGTTTCTAACAGAGATAATTCCGGGTTCATTTAACCATTTTATTAGTTTCTGAATATTTAATACTTCCCGTACAAAAGAATCATTTTTTTTTGATTAAATCAAAGAGATTGTTTAATATTGAGTAATAATTACTCAATAAATAAAAATATAAATTATTGATGTAAACAAAGGGTTTTATAGATATTACCATTCAAAATTCTCAATTTGTTGAATCGGAATTGTAAAGTCAAGATGCATAAAATCATTTTAACAATCGTATTGGTAGTTTTATTCAATTGCAGGAAAGATAGTATCCATAATAATCCTGTTAGAGTCGGTAGTTGGAATGTAATTATTGTTGAGAAGGTTAAAAGGCTTGATTTGCAAAATGGAGAAAAATATAAGGGTGTAATTGACCCCTCATTAAATACTAATATGACTGTTATTCCAAAAAGGGGTATGCATACCACAGATGGTAAAGAACCGTATGTGTATGTTCTGTCGGATGACAAAATGAATGTTCAAAAAGTGATAATAGCCATAATTGATTCTTCTAAAAACGACGTAATCGTAAAAGACAGTCTTATTCCAGGTCAGGAAGTTGTGACGGAAGGCTTATAAGATTGTCAATAAAACAAAATAGAATTGCTGAATTTTCTTGATATTTTTTCCTTAGGCCTTATCTACTTAAAAAGTTGACACTAATTTCTCCTCAGAATTAGAAACCCTCTGTTTTTTGGTAACTCATAATCCATAATAAATTCTTTACCAGAAATCTTTATATCGGCTTTGTAGATTGCTTTCTTTACGTTTTGATTTTTAGAAATATATATTGTATATGAACCTGGGACTAGTTTCTCAATTGAAAACTTTCCATCATCTCCAGTTAATGATTTACCAATAACATCATCATTTTTTTTGAGTATTACCCAAATAGAACTAACTGGATTTTTCTCATAATTAGTTATAGTTCCGAGTATATTAACATTTACTTTCTTCTTCGTCAAAAAATGTTGAATTTGTGTGAAAGCACAAAAAGTATTTCCTAACAGTAATGCAAAAATTGCGAACACTTTAATAATTTTCATCGCGATCTTCTTTTATTAATTTGAAATGCAGCACGAGTATTTATTTTACATTATTAATATTGTAGTGCATAAGAGCTCCTGGTAACTTCACTTCCCCATTTTTCTTCGATGGTTCCAGAAGCATTCTAACACTAGACTTTTCATTCGTATTTAGGTTCCTAACTATTATCCACCAGTTCCTTTCTTGGATTTTTTGAAATGAAAACACTCCATTATCATCTGCAAGAGTCATTAATTCGCTTCCAGAAGCTGGCACCAAAAAAATCTCAACATTATTTAAGATTTGATTTGGCCTATTGTCCTTAAATACTGTTCCACTAATTGAAATGGAGGATTGGGGACTTCTATTTATATCCTCTGGATTCTCCAAAAGTGAAAGTCTTTTATTTAATGCCTCAATTTCATTACTATCTTTTTGCCTTAATTGAGGAACAATTGCAATAAAAGAAACTAGAACTGTTGTCACAGCAGTTATTATTCCTGTTATAATAGGTATCTTAATGCTCTTAGGATTTGTTTCTGGCATGTTTCACCTCCATAATGTTTAATTTAATAATATTTTCATAGTACCATAAATTTTTAAAATCAATTATTTACTTCTAAACTAACTATCAATTAATTTAATGGAAAGAAAAATTTATCCTTTGGCTATTAAACTCTACACTATTTTATAAAATGAAAATTTGCAATTTTTAGAGATTTAATTGGTTATATTGGATATATATAGGATTAACCTATATATCCAGAAATTTAAAAATTATCAGGTATTCCTTTCAAAATGTTTTTTATGTAATTATTCATAATCGGCACTAAATAACAAGCTCCGACGAATTTATGCAACAAATTTGACATATCAAAATTGTATTTTGAATGAAAAGCAAAGCCGTTAAGCTCTGTCAAATTTGTTATATTCAACCTATTTTCTTTAATAAAGATTCACCTAATCACCCCTTCCCTATCCTGTTTTTTAAAACTTTATAATCGGTTTTGCCGGTTCCCAATAATGGAATTTCGTCGACCTGAATTACCTGATGAATCTTTACCAGGTTTGGAAAACCTGAATATCGAAGGAATGCATTAGCTTCAGCATGATCAAGCGCAATGGTCGTAAAAAGAACAATTTGAGGTGGCTCCAGCTGGTCGTTCCCTTCAACGGCCAAGACCACGGTATCATGATTGCCATATTTTTCAAGTAACTCATGCTCAATGGCTGGTAAGCTGATCATTTCTCCGGCAATTTTAATAAACCTTTTTAAGCGCCCGGTAATAAACAAATAGCCTTCCTCATCCATATATCCCAAATCACCCGTTTTATAATATTTTTTCCCTTCAATTACCACGAATGGACTATCAATATGGGCATCGGAATAACCATTAAAAACACTCACCCCTTGCACCATTATCATCCCATCTTTCCCTTGTGGTAATGGCTTGTATGTATTATAATCAACAATCAAATGATCCAGTCCGGGAATAAACTGACCCACACTTTTTTGCTTCTGCTTTGCCTGAGGATTAATAGTTATTATCGGCGAACATTCGGTAATTCCATACCCTTCGAGTAGTTGTGCCTCAGAGCCGGCTTTTTGCTTAAATAATTCAATTACCGAAGGGTGCAGGCTTTCTGCTCCCGAAATAGCAATCCGCACTTCCTTCAAATCATTTCCCGAAGCTACAGAAAGCAACATCTTCAGGAAAGTTGGCGTGCCTAATAAAAGATTGGCGCGGGTATGCAATAATATCTTCAAAACCTCGCGACTATCGGTTGGATCGGGGGTATACGCAATTTTCGCTCCACTAACCAGTGGCATCGCAATTAATACAGTAAACCCAAAACTATGAAAAGGCGGCAGAAAGCTCAGAAAAATATGATCGGTTTGCAAATGAATATGGCTAAAACTGGCATGCAGGTTACCCAAAATGTTTTTATGGGTCAATGCAACGGCTTTGGGCAACGATTCGCTTCCTGAAGTAAAAAGAATGACAGCTACATCGTCGGGCGAGGTAGCAGGAACCTTTTTCATAAGAAACGCCAGTAGCCCAGAGAGTTTTGTCGAAAGCGTCACTTCCCTGACTTTCTGCTCAAAGAACACACATTTTTCTTTTACCGATGTCGGAAGCAGGTCGGAAACCTTGTCGTAAAATGTCTTAGCAGTTAACACTTTTTTTAGCTGCACATGAGCAATACAGTGTTCCATAACTTTTGCCCCCACTGTCCAGTTAAGCATCACCGGAATTTTACCGGCCAGGTAAGTAGCAGCTACCAATAAAGCGGAGCTTTGCAGCGCAGGGAGCATAATTCCCACATATTTCCCGTCTACTTCCTTTTGAATAATTCTGGAAACGACCATAGCCTTTAACAAAAACTCCTTGCGGGTAGTTGTTCCCAGCATTTTATCGAATGCAAAAGTCTCTTTCGGAAGTGCCGAAAAAGTTTTCAGGAATTGGCCCGGAATTGTTCCTTCTGCACTAATATCTATCTCGGCAACCGGAACGGTAAATTGATTAATAGTGCAGGATTTCAGTATTTCGTTGTCGAGCTTGCGGTTCATAGCCACAAAACAGAGATCGGCAACGGTTTTAATGTCGTTAATTTCGACATCGGCTGTGCGTTTAAACTCCTTTTCAATGGCTGTAATTAAAACCACCAATCCAAGCGAATCAACATTCAAATCGAGGTGCAGATTTGTTTCAAGTTTTATCTTATCCTTATCCTGAGCAATTTCTTTGGCCACCAATCCTACTACCTTCTGAAAAACATCTTCGGGAATATCTTCTTCTTTAAATGAGCGGATGTTTTGAGAATCCTTAACCGAACCTTCAATAATCAAAGGCAGTTGGCGCTTCAAAACAGGCGAATAAAAATAATGTTTCAAAAAAAGCACCTGCTCCTCCCCTTTCTGGTTATAAAATGATTCGAGATACCCGTTGAATGGCATCTTTCCTAATTGGGCCGTATGAATTGCTTCCTCAGTTATGTCGACAAATTCGATACTTATTTTTCTTTTGGGAAGAAAGATCAGTAGGTTTGCAACCAGGTAGAAAAAAGCTTTTAGAAAGCACATCACCACATTGGGCGATTTCCCTATCCATGCCCGCGACCACATACTTCCCCAAAGTCCGCTTATACGCACCCCGATAACCTGAACGCCATCCGGAAGATTCGATACCACCGCCCAGGCGCCCTGCTTGTTGAAAATTTTTTCGTACCCCTGGCCGGCAATCTGACCGGCGGGATATAACAATACATTTTCTCCTTTCTGGAGGGCTGCATCAATAGCCGCAGAGATGGACTTTAAAACATTCTGGTCTCGATTAACAACCGACAGATCGCTCACAGGAACGGCACCCATCCATTTAAAAAAAGGCCGTAAAATAAAATTATTGAAATACATTTCCGAAACTACCGGCACAACCCTGGAGAACCTGTAAATTTGGGTAAACATTATTTGCGGGTCGACAATTGCCTGGTGGTTGGGCAGGAACAATTTTGCTTGTTTCCCTTGTAAAAGTTCAGTTCCCCGAAGTTCTACCTTATATCGCAATGAAAGAAAAAATCGAAGAATAATGCTGAGTAGTTTCATACTTATTTTGTGTCTGCTTTTTAAAAACCAGTTTATACAATTGAATCAATTTTGTTTACCCTTCCACCATCACCCCCCTCATAGACAAGGAGCCCAAAGAAACTTTTTCGCAGAAATACTTAATTTTTGAATTGTTATTTACCATTGCCAAAATATACAACAACGGCAAATAATGCTCATCTGTGGGGATAGCTTTCTGATAATTATCGCCCAGCAAGTTATAATTAACAAGCGCATCAAAATCCCGTTTATCAATTTTTGTTTTTACCAACCGATCGAACTCTTCTGCCCAGGGGTGATTAACGTTTTGCCAATCGATCAACCGGAGGTTATGCACAATATTGCCGCTACCAACCACTAACACTTTTCGTTTTCGCAACCACTGCAGTTGCTGTGCCAACTGAAAATGGTCTTCGGGATTTTTTTTCAAATCGAGGCTGAGCTGAAGCACGGGAATATCAGCATCGGGGAACAGATGCATCAATACCGACCAGCAGCCATGATCGATTCCCCAGGAATAATCGGGCTTAATTAAATGATTCTCGAAATGCAGGAGTATCTCCTCAGCAAATACCGGATTTCCGGGGGCTGGATATTGTTGCTGGTAAAGTTCTTCGGGGAAACCGTAAAAATCATGGATGGTTCTCGGTTCATCCATCGCAGTAATAAATGTGCCGTTGGTCTGCCAATGTGCCGAAATACAAACGATCACCTCAGGCCTGGGAATTTGAGAGGCCACCAATTTCCACTCTCGGCTAAACTCATTATCTTCGATGGCATTCATGGGGCTCCCATGACCGATGAACAATGCAGGGAATAGTTCCATATTTGTAAGTTTAGATTGTCCAAAACAGGCGTTGCATAAAAATACAATTATTTTTCCTTACCAGTTGCAAAGTTTATAGCTTTGATAGTCGGCAAACACTTAAAAATTTTGGACAAGATTCTCCCATTTCTCTTTGTATATGGTACGTTGATGCCCGAAAACGAAAGCCCATTAAAAGAGTATCTGCAACGGGAAAGCAAAGTTATAGGCAAAGCCTGGGTTACAGGTTACTTAATTGATCTAGGAGGGTACCCCGGGTTGGTTTTGACTGAAAATCCATCGCAAAAAGTTCATGGATATCTGCTGCTGCTTAAAAACCCGGAAGAAAATTTAAAAGTATTGGACGATTATGAAGAAATTGACCCATTTCAATTTAAAAACCCGGAATATAAAAGAATCCGGCAACATGTGAATTGGAATAATACAACGAAAGAGGCTTGGATATATGTACATACTTGCAATGAAGTAATTTAACCGGAAATTTTTCTTCGCTAAAAAGAACATATGAAAATAAATCCAAAATTTACCCGTTTAAGATCATTGCCAACCCTTTGAAAACATATAATTTATGAAATTAATTCAGGTATTTTGTCTCTGCCTTTTGCCATTAACCTCTTTTTCGCAGGTAATATTAATCGAAGGTAAAGTAATAAACTCCGAAGACTCCTCCTCCATTGCCTTTGCAACAATTGGTATTGAAAAGAAAAACCACGGAACTGTTGCCAATGAAGAAGGATATTTTACCTATAAATTTAACGCCAATCATGAACTTAGCGTAACCGACTCTTTTGTTGTTGGCTGCGTTGGATATTATCCAAAAAAAATAGGACTGAATGATTTTAACACCGGTTTTTACACAGTACATTTAGACCCTAACGTAACTATAATGAACGAAGTAATTGTAAAACCTTCGTCTTCCTGTAAAAATGTGGAACTAGGCAAGGCAAATCACACCGGGTTAGGTTATTTTGATTATTATTCAGCAAAGGAAAAGCATTTTGACGATAAGCTTGGACGTGAACAAGGAGTAATAATTAACTTGAACTCCCAAAAAATATACAGTATCAAACATCTAAATACGTATATAGCTACCACCCAGTTTAAAAAAGTGTTATTCAGAGTTTGTTTTTATAAAGTTTCAAAGGGGAAAATTATCAGCGAAAATATACTAACCCGGGATATTCATTGGGAGATTCAAGGAAACAATATTGGCTGGAACACGATCGATTTAAGCAGTTATAATATTATTCTCCATGATGTTGATGAAATTGGAGTTACATTGCAATGGATAAAAAGTGAACCAATAAATGAAAAAAGTAAGTTCTTTAGTATTAAAGCTTCAAATTCCGTAAATAAGAATCATATTTTTCGAGACAAAAGCAATAGTGACTGGAAAATCAATAATGGTAATATGAGTATCTTTATTACAGCTAAAAGCTGTAATAAATAATTGATATATTTATTAAATGGAATTTAACCCCCAACATTTTCTTTACACCCCTTATTCCTTCACTGCCAATCCTACAAATGAATCGGCAGTACCATAATATAAAAACCATTTCCCTTTGTAAAACACCAAACCCTCCGAAAAGGTAGTTCCCGCCTGATATTGACCGGTTTTTTCGTGAGGAAGCGTTGGTTTTAAGAGGCAGGTATCGGTACGCTGAAGTAGTTTCTCAGGATTATTCAGATCGAACAACGCCTGGCCAACCGAATAGGTATCCCTGGGCAAATTAGGGTCGGCATCGTCGTTATGCGAATTTTTACCATTATAAATCAGCAGAATACCTTTGTCGGTCACCAATGCCGGTGGACCGCACTCCGTTAAACTGCTGTCGAACTTTCCGGGACGGGTAGTCATTACCTTTTTTAATTCCCCAATTTGATCCAGCAACGGATACCAATCGGTCAAATTGTCGGACCAGGCCAGGTTTACAAATGTTTCGCCCCAATACATCCAATACTTCCCATTTATTTTTAAAGCAATGGGCCGGTTGTCTTTCATTTTTGTAATAATAGAGGCCGATTTGGAAGGTTTATCTTTAAACTTCCCATCGTAGGCTTTCGCAAAAGCGGGCCCTTTTTTCTGCCAGTGAAACAAGTCGTTGGATACGGCAATCGATAACCGGGGTACATCGTAATTCCAACTGGTATACGCCATTACATACTGTCCGTTTTCAGCTTCAACAACGCGCGGATCTTCACATCCACCGGGATAATCGTATTTCTTGAATTCACTTTCGTCAGGGAATAACACCGGTTCCTTAAAACTCTTAAAATGAATACCGTCTTCGCTAACCGACAAGCCAATACGAGAAGTTCGTCCTCCTAAAATAGCCTTGGGATTATCCTCGCATCGGGTAAACAGGTATACTTTATCGTCTTTCACAATAGCTGCGGGGTTAAAAACATCGGCTTTCATCCACCGAACCATTTCTTTCTTTACCGGACAAAAAAATGTTGCTGTTGAATCGGCCTGAGCAATCGGATTTTCCCTGGTTTTCACAAACGGTCCCAATACCCAATCTTGCGGATAAATGCTCAGACTTATTAATAACAGGAAGGCAAAAGATAAATATGCTACTTTTTTCATTGATCTCAAAATAGTTAGTGTCTTCAAATACTGCTGCAAAAATGGCTATTGAACTTATATAAAAGATTGGATTATAATGAATTCGAAGTGAATACCTCGTAAAATATTTTCAATGAATCATTCGGTTTATTCTACCACTAAGTCCGGTATTACCGACTCCGCAACTAATATCAACCCAAATCCTTTACCACCATCTGAATAGTTCGCTGATTTTTCTGTTCCAGTAAAAGTACTTTATTAATCATTACCCGATCAATGGTGGCGGTATCGTAATAACGAATGGTAACAAGCTCCAAACCGGTTTCGAACGATACTTCAAACTGTTTTTCCAGCTCGGCTTTAAGTTCCTCTATTCGCTCCATGCGGTTGTTTACCAGCGCCATAAAGCTTACAGCTGAGTTCTGCATCAGATTAATCCTTATCCCATGGCGGGCAAAGGCTTCGAAAATATCGGTAAGATTTGCTTCGGCAATAAACGAAAAATCGCGCGGCGAAATATGCACCAGCACCTGGTCCATCTTAAATATAAATGACGGAATAAGCGATTCGTATTGAACATCGCCAATTAAAGTCCCCGGATCGTTCGGGTATACAAACGATTTTACATGAAGCTTAATTCCTTTATTTTGAAGGGGCTTTATAGTTTTGGGGTGAATAACACTTGCTCCGTAATAAGCCAGTTCAATAGCATCGAGGTACGAAAGCTGTCCCAACCGAACGGTATTATCGAAATACTTGGGATCGGCATTCAAAACTCCTGGGACATCTTTCCAAATAACCACTTTTTCGGCATCTAAGATATGGGCCAGAATAGCAGCTGAATAATCGGAACCTTCGCGGCCCAGTGTAACGGTATGGCCCTGATCGTTAAACCCTAAAAACCCTTGCGTGATAGTAATTTTATCTTTTTTCAGGTTGAAATCTTCCTTTATTAACTTGGTAGAAGTTTCCCAGTCGACCACCCCTTCGCGCCAGGTAGAATCGGTTTTTAGGCATTTACGAATATCGGCCCAGCGGTTTTTTATTCCACGCTCATTCAAAAATGTACTGATTATTTTAGTCGACAAAACTTCTCCAAACGATACAATCTGGTCGTATTCCTGATCATAGCCTCCTTTTTCGGGATTCAGCAGTATCTTTTTGAGTTTTTCGAATTCTCCCGAAATCTCGGCAAAAGCCGGATGCTTCTCTTGTTGAAACAACTCCTTAAGAATGGTAAAATGATATTCTTTTAACGAACTAAATTCTGCGTCGAACGATTCCTTCTTATATGCCTGATCGTGAATTTTCTCCAAACTATTGGTGGTCTTACCAAATGCCGAAACCACAATTACCAGCGGTTCTTTAAACGATTCAACAATATGGGCAAGGTTTAAAATCCCTCCCGAAGTTTTTACCGAAGCTCCCCCAAACTTAAAAACCAACATATTCAAATATTTTTAATGATTTTTCAAATATAATTAACTTGCCGTTGTTATTAAAATGATAATTGTTGTTCAATTATTAAATCGCTGTAACAATTTATCCATTAGCTCGTCATAACCAATAAAATTTACCTCCATGCATTTTTCATCTTTCCGAATATTTACTCTGCTCATCTGTGCATTTATATACCTTCCCGCCTACATGCAAGGGGTTAAAGGCCGACTAACCGATTCCAAGCAAAACCCGGTACCTTTTGCCGCTGTATACGACGAAACTACTTATATAGGCACCACCAGCAATGCCGATGGTTATTACGACCTTAAACTTCCGGCAGGGAAACATGCCCTGATTTATAAAGCGCTGGGATACTTTGTCGAAAGAAGAAATGTAGAAACTACTACCACTACCTTAAAAATTGATTTGCTCTTAAAAGAACAAGCCTTTGAATTGAAAGACGTTGTGGTGACCCCGGGAAAAGAAGACCCTGCCTATGCCATTATGCGAAAGGCAATCAGCCGGGCCCCGTATCATTTAAACCAGGTAAAGGAATATAAGGCCGATGTATACATGCGTGGTACTATTAATATTATTCATATCCCTAAGTTTATTGCGAAGCATACCGAAATAAACGGCAAGAAGAATGTTTTAAAAAGTGGGGATGTATATATCGAAGAATCGCTAAATGTTATCAAATTTACAGCACCCGATAAATACGATCAAAATGTAAAATCGTTTCGAACTACCTTTCCGGGAGAAAATAGTGTAAGCCCTATGCAAATAATTCGGGCAAGTTTTTACCAGCCGAAAATTGAAGAAACCATCTCCCCATTGGCCTCCAATGCACTCAATTTCTACAAATACCGGTACGAAGGGTATTCGACTGAAGGTGAGTTTACTGTTTTTAAAATAAAAGTGACCCCCAAACATAATAGCCAGCAATTACTCAGCGGATATATTTATATTATCGACAAATTATGGTGCTTACATTCGGTAGATGTGGCGCAGGAAATGTTTTTCGGAAAGTTGAAGTACAAAGAAATATTTTCGCCGATAAAAAACAATGCCTGGCTACCTATAAGTTACCTTTTTAATGTGAATGCCGCCATAATGGGCGTTAAAGCCGATTATAAATACACCAGCTCTGTTAAATATCAGGATGTGGTTTTGAATGAAAAAAACATTTCAAAACCTGCTAAAATAGCAGAAGCGAAAGATGTTCCCGATAAAAAACCAATAACAAAAGCTGACCCGAAAACATTAAAAAAACAGCAAGAGCTTGAAAAGCTTATTACCAAGGAAAATCTCACTAACCGTGAAATGATTAAACTGGCCTCCATTATGGCTAAAGAAGCTCCCAATGATACCGCAAAAACCAGATCGCTTGAAATAAAAGACGAACATGCCAACGTGGTCATTGAAAAAGATGCCATGAAAAACGATTCGTCGTATTGGAATACCATTCGTCCTATCCCGCTTACCACAGTTGAGTCAGGAATCAAAACCCCACGCGATTCGATATCCTTAACAAAGAAGGATACCATTAATGGAAAAGATTCTATTGCCATTGGCAAGAAAAAAAACCTGGGCAAAGTTGGAAGGATTGTATTTGGAGGAGCTGAATTTAATGCTATCCCTAAAATCTTACATGTAAAATACAACGGACTCATAGGATTTAAACGGATTAGTTTTAATACGGTGGATGGATTTGTTTATAACCAAACGGTTGATTTAAGACTAAAAATCGACTCGGTACATAATTTGAATATCCGACCCGGTATAGCCTACGCATTCAGCCGGGAAACCTTCCAGTGGTGGACGGATGTCAACTACGAGTACGCACCGTTGAAGCGCGGAAACATCAGTTTAAATTACAGCAATAACACCTCCGATTTTAACCGGCAGGGAGGCATGCACAACCAGTTAAACTCCCTTACATCGTTGTTTTTCCGGCAAAACTATATTAAATATTACCAACAGCACCAGGCTTCGGTTTCGAACAGTATCGATCTTGCCAATGGACTTTATTTTACTTCAGCGGTGGGCTTTCGTTACGAAAAACCCTTAGTGAATAACTCCGACTTTTCGTTCTTTTACCGGGATAGTCGGGAATTTACCTCCAATCTGCCTGTAAAGGAACCGGAGGCGCTTCAATACAATGCGGAGAACAAAGAAGCATATGCCTATTTAAAACTCGAATACACTCCCGAGCATTACTACCGCGTCCGAAACGGGCGGAAACGTTATCAATCGTCGAAATACCCAACTTTTTTTGCTTCCTATAAAAAAGCAATCCCCGGTATTGCTAATAGTAACGCCGACTTTGATTATCTGGAGGTAGGTGCCCGCCAGACCAAAAACTGGGGCATGATGCATTCCTTCTCCTGGAACTTAACTGCCGGACAGTATCTAAATAAAAAGCACTTATTTTTGAGCGACTACAAATTTTTCAGCAATCAACCATTACCAGTGATCTTTGGCAATGCCAAAAACTCCTTTATGCTGGCTGATCTTTACGAAAATTATACCAATAAAGGATTTGCGGAGGGGCATGTTACTTTTTCCACCCCTTACCTGCTCCTGAAATATTTGCCATTTTTAAGCAATAAAATGTGGCTCGAAAACCTTCACTTGAATTATCTTTACACCGGAAAATCCGGCAACTACTGGGAAACAGGATATAGCGTGAGCCAAATTTATTTGATCGGAAGCGTAGGTGTTTATGCTGGTTTTAAGGACAATAAATTTCAATCGGCCGGAGTAAAAGTGAGTATTAATTTCCAATGAAAATAAATTAAAAGAAAATGGTTATTGCAGCAGCACAAATAAACCCAATCAGAGAAGGAATAAATCGGAATCTCAAAACCCATTATAACCTTATAAAATTGGCCGCAGGCAAGGGGGTTCGCTTGATAGCCTTCCCGGAACTTTCTATTACCGGTTACGAGCGTGAGGAAGCTAATAAATTGTCGTTTTCTATTTCAGACGACCGATTAGATAAATTGAAAGACCTTTCGGCGGAAAACAACATGATTATTATAGCCGGAGCTCCTATAAAAATGGACTTCGGGTTATACATTGGCTCGTTCGTGATTTTCCCCAATGGCAAGGTTTCCATTTATACCAAACAGTATTTGCATACAGGCGAAGAACTTTTCTACAAACCATCGTTCGATTATAACCCTCTCATTGAATTAGAAGGAGAACGCATTTCACTTGCCATTTGTGCAGATATAGATCACCCGGAACATGCCGAAAATGCGGGGAAAAAGAAAAGCTCTTTTTATATCCCCAGCATATTTTTCTCTCCTAAAGGTATTGGCGATGCTTACCAAAAACTGAGTAGTTATGCTGCCAGCCATTCGATGAACGTGCTGATGTCGAATTTCTGCGTTACTTCTTATGGGTCGGATGCTGCTGGGAAAAGCGGATTGTGGAACAAAAAAGGCAAACTGATTACCCAGTTGGACAGTATTCGTGAAGGACTAGTTATCGCAACCGGCGAAGGCGAAAACTGGGCAGGAGAAGCAATTTATCTTTCGTGAAATATTTTTGCTCATCCTCAAAACAGACAGCCTTTTTAATTTCAAATAAAATTCTACCTTTATAGGCGAACCAACGCTTCAAAATGAGACGATTTGCTTCTTTCATCTTCCTTATTTGCCTCTCGTCGGCCCTATATTTAAATGGAGGCACATCTGACACCTTATTACATAAAGTAAATCCAACACCGCTCTATTCATTGAAAGTGAATGGTAAAAGCATTGCAGTAACAGACTCATCTTTTGCTTCGTTTGCAATTTTTGAATTTACCGAAGAGACCGAAATAGAAATCAGCACTCGTCAAAATATGAATTGGGTGGATATTCGGCCCAAAAGCAGCGGTATTTCGCCGAAATTTCAAGGAAAGACCATTTCATTTAAGCTTACTGAGCCTCAAAAAATAAGTATCGAAGTTAAAAGTGAAAAATCGGAAGTCCCGCTATTATTGTTCCCACATCGACCCGATGGCGAAAAACCATCGAAAGAAACCAAAGGTGTAAGATTTTATGGAGACAACAAAGTCCATAAAGCCGGGATAATACGATTAGCAAGCAACGAAACTGTTTATATTGATGAAGGGACAGTGGTACAGGGAATTATTATTGCTGAAAATGCCACAAACGTAAAAATTTCAGGCCGCGGAATTCTCGACGGCAGCATCCAGCAAGAACTTCAGGGAATTGAACGATATAATCTGATCCAGTTTAAGAACTGCAAAAATGTTGAAGTTAGCGGAATTACCCTTTTGAATGCGTCCACATGGCAGGTCGTGCCCGTTCGCTGCGACGATGTGAACATCCACGACCTAACTATTATTAGCAACAAACCGGGCGACGATGGTATTGTAATTGCCCGGAGTAACCGGGTGAAGGTCGAAAATTGTTTTATTCATACAAAATCGAATTGCATCGTACTGAAAACTCCCTGGAACTACCCGGCGCAATATGGCGTGAATGATGTATCGGTAAAAAAATGCATATTATGGAACGGTTTTTTTGGGAATGCCATAGAAATAGGGCCAGAACTTCGTTCCACCGAATTAACTAACATTTCATTCGAAAACTGCGACATAATTCATTCCATCTATGGAGCGGTTTTTGGCATCCATAATTCAGGCGCAACTCTAATAAGTCATGTACGGTTCGAAAATATCCGAATTGAAGATGCCCGGATGAAACTGATTGACATAGGAATATTTCTCTCGTCCACCAGCGCCGATTACGAGGCAAATTCTGCCAAAACTCCGGAACAGCCTTCAAAAGCACCCTGGAGTAAACCAATTGAATTAACGGATAGTGCCAAAATGAAATACGCAACTCTCCGGGGACACATTAAAAACATTCTGTTTAAAGACATCCAGATTATAGATGGGGCACTGCCTTACTCTCTGATAAGTGGTTTCGATACGAACCATAAAGTTGAGAGTATAGCCATCGAAAATCTAACCGTGCACGGTCTAAAAATGGATACTATTGACGATGCAAAGCTTCGCACGGAGTTTATTGAAGGATTAGAACTAAAATGATCGACCTGATTATCAATTATTCTGGACATCTGGCAAATACATTCAACAGATAATGCGGTTATTCCTATTAATCGATTCAGGTAAAATGAAGGAAATGTGAAAGGTAAATCAACACCAGAACAATAATTATCTTCGAAAGCTACGATAAATGTTTACTTAGTATCGAAAGTAACAATTCTCTTTTTGTAGGTTTCGTGATATAGTCGGAACAGCCTGCCAGAATGGCTTTATGTCTTTCATCGTGCGAAGCATAAGCAGTTTGTGCAATAATTTTCATATTGGGGTTCTGAAGTTTTATCTGACGGGTAGCTTCATAACCATTTATATCGGGTAGGCGGATATCCATCAGGATCAAATCTATTGTTTTCGATAATGCAATTTTAACAGCTTCTGCACCACCAGGAGTTTGAACTATATTAAAACCTGCAGTGGCAAGTATTTCTTTAAGATATTCTGCATTGTAAATGTCGTCTTCAACAATAAGAATGGTTTTATTAGAGAACTGATATGCCATATCTTTCACTAAGTCGTTGGTTTTTATATTTTCATGCTGTTTCGATTGGTATTGAATTATAAACGAAAAAGTACTTCCTCTTCCAGTATCCGATTCAAGTTGAATTTGACCTCCTAATAACTCAATTAACCCTTTTACTATAGACAGCCCCAAACCCGTTCCACCAATATTTTTACTTAACCCATGGTTTAATTGAGTAAATCGCTCAAAAACAGCATTATGCTTATCCTTTGGAATTCCAATGCCACTATCGGCCACATAAAAAATCAGATTATTGTTTTCAAACTTACACCCTCCTTTAATAGAACCTTCGGAGGTGAATTTAAAAGAATTGGTAATTAGGTTAATGAATATTTGTTTCAATTTTGTTTTATCGGTAATAATTACATTTTTATAAGGCTCATCGAGAGCGTGCAAGGTTAATTCGATTTGCTGTTTGCCAATTCGTTCCTTATACTCTGTAAAAAAAATTGTTAATTCCGAAAATAGTTCCTTTAAATTAAATTCTTCAATGTTTACAGGTAACTGCCCCGATTCAATTTTGGCAATATCAAGAATATCGTTAATGATATCCAGTAAATCGTTACAACGTCGATTAATTATTTCGGAGAAATATTCAAGCTTTTGTTTGTTATTAAAATGATCTGAGATTAATGCGGAGAAACCCATAATCGCATTCATAGGAGTGCGTATCTCATGGCTGAGGTTCTGAAGAAATGCAGTTTTTAAGCGGTCGCTCTCTTCGGCTTTTTCTTTAGCTTTATATAGTTGTTCGTTTGTTTGGGTAAGCTCTTCGTTTATTTGTTGATACTCTTTGTTGTGAGCTTCAATTTCTTCGTTTTTCCCCTTTAATTGAAGTTCTGCCAGTTTGCGTTCGGTAATATCGATAAAAGTGCATACCACTTGCTGTATTGTCCCGTCGGTTTTTAACTGTGGTACCGCATCTACCAATAGCCAAACACGGTCGGCTGTTACTGGACGATAAACCCCCATTACTAAACCCCGAATGGCACGTTTTGTTTCAATTGCCTGATAAACAGAATGATTTGGTCCTATAAAAAGAGTCCCATCTTCATGGATAACATTCCAGTTCGGATCAAAAGAGGTTTTTCCTAAGAGTTGATCCTCACTTATACCCAGTAATTCTAAAGCTTTTGGATTGCTCAACAATATTTCGGCCTTCGAACCTTGCAGAAGAACACCTACTTGCATGTCCCAAACAAGTTTTTTGAAGTTCTCCTCGCTTTTAGCAAGCTCATTTTGAATGCCTAGCTGGTTTTCATTAAAAACAAAAAGAATACGTGCTACAATAAACCCACTTGAAATAATTACAAATAAGGCCAGTGAAATATGTTCATCCTGCAAAGAATAGCTACCCCTTAAAAGAGCAGCGCCCAGCCCTACAAATGTTATCCAAACGAAGATTGAGATAATAATGGTTAGGATGAATATTTTACTGTTTGCCTGCATAGATAATTCAACCGGAATGCCCAGAAATTTTCTAATAAAAGGAAGTTTCAGCAGTGTTTCTGAAATTAATGTCAGAATGATGATGTTAATACTGTCCTTAAATAAGAAACCATATAGGATTTCCTGAGGTAAACTCTTGATCGTACTGGTTTTCCAAAATGGAGGATTGAAGGATAGGAAAAGATTAAACAAAAAACTGTAATAAAAACCAAAAGCAATTATGCATAAGGCAATTGCAATAAATAACCGTACCCTTACCTGATGAAATTTCGAGAAATAATTTTTATCGTAAACCAATCCCACCATTATATATAAAAACAAATAAATGATGGTGGTAGATAGATTAGGCCAACCATTATTTCCCCAAAGTAAAAAAGGGAAGAGCGCACCTCCTGATAATCCGGCCAATAAGCCAAAACGCCAACCGAAGGCCATAGAAATAAGAATTGGAAAAATAAGGGACCAGGGGATATTTATTCGGATTTCGCCCCAATCAGCTTCTATGCCATAAGGAGACAATAATATACATAATAAACCAATAATTATTGAAACCAATAATTTCTTATAAATACTAAATATGCTTAGATTGTTCATTCAATTCTTTTAATAAAACAAATAGAATCCTTACAGAAAAACTCAGATAAAATTGTTTTTAAAAGCACGAAAAAATTTTAGTCTTACCAAATAACCTATTTTTTTCTACTTTGACATATTAAAATAAATACATGAATTTGGTATACCCACGGATGCACGAATGATATTTAAGCGGCTGTTTGAAAAGTAAGTTAATTATAGCATTTCGACTCCGCTCAATGTGACAATTAACTGATTTTCAAGTTTCATTCTGTTTGAAGTCGCCCCCTTATCCCACTTTTTAAACAGCCACTGTTAGTGAAATTATTTATAGTAATTTCACTATTAAGTCAGATAAACCTGAATTTTATTCGTGCATTTGGGACTATAATTACATATCACTCGATTTAATCATTTGTCATTTAATATTTTACAATTTGTCAAAGTAAAAATATATACACAAGTTATAATCATAACAAGAATGAAGCAAAGAGCACATCATTATAATTTTTGCGACTTATTTTTACTTATTCTAAATTACTAAAATTTCAATGTAAAAAACTAAAATTCAGGGTAAGAATTGAAAATAAAACGAACTTATGGCTAAAAACCGCAAAATTGATTCTGAAAATAAAAAAGTGGCTAGAATATTTGAGGAAAAGAAAGCATTAATTGTGATTATAAATCCCTCAGTTAAAAAAGAAAGTGCTGTATTACGAGCTCTCCGGCCCAATACAGCACTAAAAAAACCCAACCTACCACAGTCTAGTCTTTTTTCATAAAATCGCCTAAATTTATACCCAATGTAATTTCGTGGTTTTGAAAGGAATTAACGGCTATGTTAGAACTCACATTGTAATTGTAATTAAACACAATACTTTTATACACATTCGCTCCTATACCAAAACCCCATACACCTTTACCCCGGTGAATAAGCGTGCCCCATACCTTTTTCTTATACATTACCTGACTTGCCAGTTCAAGTTGGGTTTTTATGGAACCTCCCCCTCTGACAATAACCATAGGGCTTATGTTCCAGTCTTGTTTCAGGTTAAATTCATAGGTGGCATGCAACTGGAAGTTTGATAAGGGTTTGTACTTCAAATCGACTTCCTTATAGCTGGATTCACCAAAATTTACATTCGTAAAGAGAACTCCTGCCTGAATTCCATTGAAAGAATATACCAGGGAATAATCCGTAATAAACTTCACCTTAGACTTAACATCCTTACTGATAAGAGATGGATCGAAGTTATATTGCGGATCGTTATAGTAATCGCTTAAATTTAAAGAGTTCCGGTAAATACCTGCCGACAAGCCAAAAAATAAAAAGTGCTCGGGTACAAACTCCAGCTTATACGTATAGGTAGCCAAGGCAAAGAATTGCTGAAAAATCCCTGCTCTATCAATAATCATTTTACCGCCAATCCCCGTATTGGAGTTATAGCCATCGCTATAACTCAGTCTGAATGTTCTTGGGCCGGCTCCCAACCCCGACCAGTCGCGCCGATAACTTGTAAACAGGCTTTTATTGGAACTATTTCCGGCGTATGCCGACGATAAGGAATATTTGTCGAGAAAATAACTCTCCGAGAATGGTAGTTGCTGCGCAATGACCGAAGAGCTTAACAAAAATCCGGTTATTATATATACTAATTTTTTCATATTATACAATTTTGAAGGTGAAAGAAACCTGCACATAATGCATTGCTGCAGATATGTGCAAGTTTCTGTTTTTTAGTTTTAATTACCGTACAATGTTAATTACCCCTGTTTTCGTCCCTTCCTTTTCTGTTGTCAGGAAGTAAAAATACGCTCCTTCAGGAAGTTCACTGCCATTGGAAGTTCCATTCCAATCGTTTTGATAATCGGATGATTGATAAACCAAAGTACCCCAACGGTTATAGATTTTCACCTGAACACGCCCATACGATTCAATTTCAGGTAATATCCATTTATCATTAAACCCGTCGGTGTTTGGAGTGAACAGGTGGTTCACGTTTTTGTAATCTTTCGAATCGGGATCTAACGGAAAGACTTCGCTATTATCAGGAACTCCGTCGCCATCATCGTCAGTATCGGTGTTGTTACCAGTCCCATCCTTATCAGTATCTAATGTTTCAGCCGGATTGAGCGGAAAAGCATCCTCACTATTCTTAACACCATCATTGTCAGAATCTATATCGCCAGGAGGGGTCTCACCGCTACCAATAGTACCATCGCCATTAATATCTCCTTCTAACTCAGGAGAAGTAATAATTCCGTCGCCATTGGTATCTCCGCCTAACTCAGTACCCGAGATTTCATCGTCACCATTGGTGTCGCCAGCTATTTCCGGAGAAGTTATCTTACCATCACCATCTTTGTCGCCTGCAACTTCAGGAGATGCTATATCACCATCGCCATTGGTGTCGCCAGCAACTTCGGGTGAGGTTATTTTTCCGTCACCATCCTTGTCGCCCGCTAATTCAGGAGAAGTTACATCGCCATCGCCATTGGTATCACCAGCAATTTCGGGAGACGTGATTTTTCCGTCACCATCCTTGTCACCTGCTAATTCAGGAGAAGTTATATCGCCATCGCCATTGGTATCACCAGCAATTTCGGGGGACGTTATTTTTCCGTCACCATCTTTGTCGCCTGCTAATTCAGGAGAAGTTATATCGCCATCGCCATTGGTATCACCAGCAACTTCGGGGGAGGTGATTTTTCCGTCACCATCCTTGTCGCCTGCTAATTCAGGAGAAGTTATATCGCCATCGCCATTGGTATCACC
>JFJP01001781.1_pt1 | contig 40934 bp, 37 predicted proteins | sample 431651 | NCBI WGS metagenome assembly JFJP01 (sample SAMN02602958, study PRJNA72255) | Microbial mat metagenome, whole genome shotgun sequencing project. | biome: fresh water; feature: sink hole; material: water; isolation source: purple microbial (photo- and chemosynthetic) mats found in...
TCGGCTTTGATGCCGCGATCGTAAGCGGATGAAGTGTCCGCCACTTCGACGATCAGCAGGACCGCGTCAGGGCCGGGATGGGCCGTTCGATAAAAATCTGCGCGAGGCTTCAGCAAGGTGAGATCGGGATAGACCTCGACGGAATCGGCCAAGCGCAAGGCGTTTTGCACCCAAACGATCGCTTTGCCATGCAGGGCTGCGGAAAAGGTCTGTGTCAGCCAGCCTACATTGCCGCAATGAAAACTGCCGATTGGCGCCATATCGATAATTTCCCCTTCGATGAGTTCTACGCGTTCGCCTGGCAAAAACATGCCGACTTCCGCCATTTTGTGGAATTGCTCGACATTGATGCGGTGGCGCGTGATGGGCGGGGGAAGGACGAGTTCCATGACCGACTCCAATGAGATAACTGCGCGAATATTGGCGCTTCAGCAATGACCCGGCAAGTATGCCGACCTTATTCCTCCCCTCCCGCCTCCATGCCCAATTCCTGAATCTTCCGCGTCAGTGTATTGCGCCCCCAGCCGAGCAGGGTGGCGGCTTCGATCTTGCGGCCGCCGGTGTGGGCGAGGGCGACACGGATCAGGGTGCGTTCGAATTCGCTGGTGAGGTCGTTGAGGATGCCGGATTCGCCGTTCGCCAGGCGGGTTTGCGCGGTGCGGGCGAGCGCATCGGACCATTCCAGCGCGGCGCTGGCGGAGTCGTGCAAGGCTTCCGGTGGCAGGTCTTTCGGCTCGACAACCTGACCGGGAGCCATGACGGTGAGCCAGTGGCAGAGGTTTTCGAGTTGCCGCACGTTGCCGGGGTAGGGCAGGGCGGCTAATGCTTTCATGGCTTCTTCGGAAACCTGCTTCATTTCGACGCCGAGTTCTTGCGCGCTCTTTTTCAGGAAGTGCTTGATCAGCAAGGGAATATCTTCACGTCGCTCACGCAGAGACGGTAATTTGATGCGGATGACGTTGAGGCGATGAAACAAGTCTTCCCGGAACAGGCCTTGCCGCACCCGGTCTTCCAGCGCTTGATGGGTGGCGGCAATGACGCGGACATTGACGCGCACTGGCGCATGGCCGCCGACGCGGTAGAACTCGCCATCGGCGAGTACACGCAGCAGGCGTGTTTGCAGGTCGGACGGCATGTCGCCGATTTCATCGAGAAACAGCGTGCCGCCGTCGGCCTGTTCGAAGCGGCCGCGACGGGAGGCGGTGGCGCCGGTAAATGCGCCGCGTTCGTGGCCGAACAGTTCGCTTTCGAGCAAGTCTTTAGGAATCGCGGCGGTATTCAGCGCGATGAAGGGTTTGTCCTTGCGCGGACTATGCCGATGCAGCGCGTGCGCGACGAGTTCCTTGCCGGAGCCGGTTTCGCCGGTGATCAAGACCGTGGCATGGCTTTGCGACAGGCGACCGATGGCGCGAAAAACATCCTGCATGGCCGGCGCCTGGCCGAGCATGGCCTGGCCGACCAGGCCGGAGTCGAGTCCCGGCGCTTCGTCGCCGCGATTACCTTCTTCGAGGGCGCGGTGGATCAGTTCCAAAGCGTGATTGACGTCGAACGGCTTCGGCAGATACTCGAATGCGCCGCCCTGGAAGGCGGAAACCGCCGAATCGAGATCCGAATAGGCGGTCATGATGATGATGGGCAGGCGCGGGTGAGCGGCTTTCAGGTGCTCCATGAAATCGAGGCCGCTCATGCCGGGCATGCGGATGTCGGATAACACCGCTCCCGGCGTTTCCCGGTCGAGCGCGCGCAAGGCGGCTTCGGCGCTGTCGAAAATTCGATGCGGCAGGTTCTCGCGGGCCAGGGCTTTTTCGAACACCCAGCGTATCGAGCGGTCGTCGTCAATGATCCAGACGGGTTTCATGGGCGTTGCCTCCGTGGAATGCTTATTTGATGGGTAAAAAAATGGAAAAACAGGTTCGCCCAGGTTGGCTTTCGACGTGAATCGCGCCTTCGTGGCGTTGCACCAGACTTTGCGCCAGAGTCAGTCCCAGGCCGGTGCCACCCTCGCGGCCGGAAACCAGCGGGAAAAAGACGCGGCCGAGCATGTCGTCGGGAATGCCGGGGCCGTTGTCGATGACATCCAGCCTGACCGCCAGTTTCCACAGCTTCATTGCCAGCGTGACTTGCCGCGCTACGCGGGTGCGGAAGTTGATGCGGCCTTCGCCTTCCATCGCCTGGGCGGCGTTGCGGGTGATGTTGAGGACGGCCTGGATCAGTTGTTCCGGGTCGCCTTCCAGTTCCGGCAGGCTGGTGTCGTAGTCGCATTTGAATTGCAGCAGCGGAAACTCGGCGCTCAGCAGGTTAAGCACGCGTTGCAGCACTTCATGTACGTTGATCTTCTGCACCACCGGACGTTTTGCGGGCGTCAGCAAGCGGTCGAGCAGACTTTGCAGTCGACTGGTTTCCTGGATGATGACCTGGGTGTATTCGCGCAGATCGGTCGAGTCGAGCTCGGCTTCCAGCAGTTGCGCCGCGCCGCGGATGCCGCCCAGCGGATTGCGGATTTCGTGCGCCAGTTGTCGCAGCAGGTGCTGGCTGGCCTGGGTCTGCGCCATCACCTGCTCATCGCGCGCGATACGCACATTGCCAGCGGCGGGATGCAGTTCGATCACTGCCGCGCCGCTCTCGTCGTCAATCGGTGAAACGGTAGCCGAGAGCACCAGGGTATGCCCATTGATGGGAAGCGCTACGTCATGCTCGGTAAAACTGGCGCCCTCAAGTAGTGCGTACTTGAGCGCGCGCACTAATTCGGGGCATTCTCCCAGCAGGTGATGGATGGGGCGTCCCAACGCATGAATCGCCGAAATGCCGAGCAGGTTTTCCGCCGCCGGGTTGAGGTAGCGGGTGATCTGCTGTTCATCCGAAATCAGAATGGCAGTGGCGAGAATGTCGGTGTTGGGGGTGGTTGGCATGATGGCTGGCAGGCAAAGTCAGACTGAGGTTAGCAAGAAGCAGGCCATTGCGGGCTCGTTATTGATTGAAGGTTCAAGGGCAAGTTGCGGAAAAGGTTCACAAGCTCACTGTATCCAACGGGTCTTACAATGAGCCATGTTCCTGAGGAATCGGCAATGACCACCTATCTCAATCTCGACGGCAATGAAGCCGCCGCGCGTATGGCCTATCAATGCAATGAAGTAATCGCGATCTACCCGATCACGCCATCGTCCAACATGGGCGAATGGGCCGACGAATGGGCGTCGCAAGGTAAGCCCAACTTGTGGGGGGCGCTGCCGAAGATCATCGAAATGCAGTCGGAAGGCGGTGCGGCGGGAGCGTTGCACGGTGCGCTCACTTCCGGTGCATTGGCCACCAGTTTTACCGCCAGCCAGGGTTTGTTGTTGTTCATCCCCAATTTGTACAAGATTGCCGGCGAGTTATCGCCGTTCGTGTTGCATGTGGCGGCGCGGGCGCTGGCGACGCATGCGCTGTCGATCTTCGGCGACCATTCCGATGTGATGGCCTGCCGTGCCACCGGGTGCGCCATGTTGTGTTCGAATTCCGTGCAAGAGGCGCAGGATTTCGCGCTGATCGCCCAGGCGGCTACATTGGCCGGGCGCATCCCGGTGATTCATTTCTTTGACGGTTTCCGCACTTCGCACGAAGTTGCCAAGATTGTTGCCGTTGAAGCGGAAACCGTGCGCGCGATGATAGACGACAGTCTGGTGGCCGAGCATCGACTCCGCGCGCTATCGCCGGAGCATCCGGTGATTCGCGGCACGTCGCAGAATCCGGATGTGTTCTTCCAGTCGCGCGAGCGGGCAAATCCGTTCTATGACGTCTTCCCGGCGCTGGTGCAAGGGGCGATGGAGCGTTTTGGCGAACTCACCGGGCGGCATTACCGACTGTTCGACTACGTTGGCGCAGCCGATGCCGAGCGGGTCATCGTGCTGATGGGGTCCGGCGCGGAAACTGTTCAAGAGACGGTCGATCATCTGTGCGCGCTGGGCGAAAAGGTCGGCGTGTTGAAGGTGCGTTTGTATCGGCCGCTGGATGCCGCCGCGTTGCTGGCCGCATTGCCGGAAAACGTCAACGCCGTCGCCGTGCTGGACCGTTGCAAGGAGCCCGGCGCCGATGGAGAGCCCCTCTATAAAGATGTCATCACTGCGTTGGCGCGGGCGGCCATCGATGGGACGCGGACATTGCCACGTGTGATCGGCGGGCGTTATGGGTTGGGGAGCAAGGAATTCACCCCGGGCATGGTGGCGGCGGTGTTCGCCGAGTTGGCGCAGGCAACCCCCAAACAGGGTTTCACGATTGGCATCCACGACGATGTCACGCATCTTTCGCTGTCTTGGGACGCCGCCTTCCGCACTCATGCCGCCCGGCAACTGCAACATGCGGTGTTCTGGGGACTGGGGGCGGACGGCACGGTATCGGCCAACAAGAATTCGATCAAGATCGTCGGCGAGGCGACCGACCTGCAAGCGCAGGGCTATTTTGTCTACGATTCGAAAAAATCCGGTGCGGTCACCGTGTCGCACCTGCGTTTCGGTGCCGATGTCATCCGCTCCACCTATCTGGTGGAAGAAGGCATGGCCGGTTTTGTCGCCTGTCATCAGACGGTGTTTGTCGAACGCTATGACTTGCTCGCGCATGCCGCACCTGGCGGCGTCTTCCTGCTCAACACGCCGCAGCCCGCCGACACGGTGTTGAACAGTTTGCCGGAAAAAATGCGTGCCCAGATTCTGGATAAGGGTTTGCAACTGTGGGTCATCGATGCCTACGCCGTGGCGGCCGAGGCTGACATGGGGCGGCGGATCAATACCATCATGCAGACCTGCTTCTTTGCCATCTCCGGCATCTTGCCGAAGGATGCGGCGATCACTGCGATCAAGAAAGCGGTGGACAAGACTTACGGCAAGAAGAGCAAGCGGCTGGCGGATTTGAACTACGGCGCGATCGACAAGACGCTGGAGAACTTGCACCGGGTAGAAATTGATCGTCAACTCGTTGAAGTGCCGATGAATTCGATTTCGGCCCCGGCGGGAATCAGCGCAACGAATCTGCCGGCTTTTGTTCGCGACGTCACCCTGCCGATTTATCACGGCAACGGTGATGCGTTGTCGGTGTCGGCAATGCCGGTCGATGGCACTTTTCCAGTTGGCACGGCGCAATACGAAAAGCGCAACATCGCGCTGGAAATCCCGGTCTGGGAAGCCGATCTATGTACGCAATGCGGCAAATGCGTTTTCGTCTGCCCGCATTCCGCGATCCGCGCCCGGGCGTTCACAGCGGAAGCGGCAAGCAATGCGCCGCCGACCTTCAAACATGTGCCGGCGAAGAGCAAGGACTTCCCCGTCGGCACGCATATCAGTTATCAAGTTGCGCCGGAAGATTGCACCGGCTGCGGCGATTGCGTCGTCGCCTGTCCAATTCACGACAAGAGCAACGTCAGTCGACGCGCTGTAAACATGGCGGCGCAAGCCCCGCTGCGCGAACTGGAACGTGACAACTACGCCTTTTTCCTGGCGCTGCCGGAATTTGATCGCAGCGCAGTGAAACACACCACCATCCCTGGTTCGATGTTGCTCGACCCGTTGTTCGAATATTCCGGCGCTTGCGCCGGTTGCGGCGAGACGCCCTACATCCGACTGGCGACGCAGCTGTTCGGCGACCGCATGCTGATCGCCAATGCCACCGGCTGTTCGTCGATCTACGGCGGCAATTTGCCGACTACGCCGTACACGGTGAACGGCGCTGGTCGCGGTCCGGCCTGGAGCAATTCGCTGTTCGAGGACAACGCCGAATTCGGTCTCGGCATGCGGCTGGCGGCGGATCAGTTGATGGGCTACGCGAAGTTGCTGGTGAAGGAATTGGCGCTCGTGGTGGGGGGCGATCTGGCCCAGGCACTGATCGAAGCTGACCAGCGGGAGGAATCCGGCCTGTATGAACAGCGTCGCCGCGTAGCCTTGCTGCTGGAAAAACTGGCGGCGTCGACGCATCCGCGCGGCAAGGAACTCGCCAGTGTGGCCGAGTGGCTGATCCGCCGTTCGGTGTGGATCATCGGCGGCGACGGCTGGGCTTACGATATCGGCTATGGCGGTCTTGATCATGTGTTGGCGCTGCCTTATGACGTCAACATTCTGGTGCTCGATACCGAGGTGTATTCCAATACCGGCGGCCAGACCTCCAAGGCCACCCCGATCGGCGCGGTGGCCAAATTCTCGGCGGGTGGCAAGGCCACAGCGAAGAAAGACCTTGGCAAGCTGGCCAGCGATTACGGTCATGTTTATGTTGCCAACATCGCCTATGGCGCCAAGGACACGCAGACGCTGCGCGTATTCCACGAGGCCGAAGCGTATGACGGCCCGTCGCTGATCATCGCCTACAGCCCGTGCATCGCGCACGGTTTCGACATGCTCTACAACCAGCGTCAACAAGACATGGCGGTGAAAACCGGCCACTGGCCGTTGTTCCGCTACGACCCGCGCATCGCCGCCAGCGGCGGCAACCCGTTCAAGCTGGATTCCGCCGCGCCGAGTCTGCCAATCAAAGGCTTTATGGAAAGCGAGACCCGTTTCGCCATGCTGCAACGCAGCCACCCGGAAGCCGCGCAACATTTCCTGGAACAGGCGCAGAAAGAGGCGGATTTGCGTTTCAAGGCGTATCAGGAATTGGCACAAGCCCCCGCAGCGCAAGGCCATGCCAACGAACCCAAAACAGGAGCCTGACATGATCGATCTCTCCACCGACTACGTCGGACTCAAGCTGAAGAACCCGCTCGTACCTTCAGCCTCACCGCTGTCAAAAAATCTCGATTCCGCGCTTCGCCTGGAAGATGCCGGCGCCGGCGCGTTGGTGATGTATTCCCTGTTCGAAGAGGAATTGCGCGCCGAGGAAGCGATGACCGACCGCTTTCTGGTTCATGCCGATCTCGGGCATGGCGAGGCGGATAGTTTTTTGCCGGATCATGGTCAATTTCAAAGCGGCCTCGATCAATACCTGGAGCATTTGCGCCGGCTCAAGCAGCGCCTGGAAATTCCTGTAATTGCCAGCCTGAATGGGGTATCGCTGTCGGGCTGGGTGGAGTTGGGCAAGGAGATGCAGCAAGCTGGCGCAGATGCGCTGGAGCTCAACGTCTATCACGTTGCCGCCGAGACGATCTATTCTGGCGACGCGGTGGAAGCGCGCTACGTCAGCCTGCTGAGTGAATTGCGTGGCACGGTTAAGCTGCCGATCATCATGAAACTGTCGCCGTTCTTTTCATCGCTGCCGAATTTTGTCAAACAACTGGAATCAGCCGGCGCGCGCGGCGTGGCGCTGTTCAATCGTTTCATGCAGCCGGACATCGATCTGGACAGTTTGCGCATGGTTGATCAACTGCATCTGTCTTATCCTGATGAATCCTTGCTGCGGATGCGCTGGATCGCGATTCTGCACGGTCGAACCTCACTCACGCTGGCCGCGACCGGCGGTGTGCATGGTTTCGAAGACGCCATGAAAATGCTTCTCGCCGGCGCTGATGTCGTGCACTTGGCATCCTGCCTGCTGCAGCATGGTCCAGCCAAGTTGACGCAAATTCTGCACGGCATGGAAGCCTGGATGGCGGAGCGCGAATACACCTCGGTGGCGCAACTCAAGGGCAGCATGAGCCAGCGCAACCTGCCTGATCCCAGCGCGGTAGAGCGCGCCAGCTATATCCGGGTGATCGAAAGTTATCGACCGCCACGGGGCGTCTGGCGCTGATTTGGCGCTTCCGACAAGCATACAATCGCGCGCCATGACCGACACCCACGAAAACCGCCCCCACGAATCCGTCGAGGATAGCCTGAAGCAGGTGATGGACTTGCTTGCCCGCCACAAGCTGGTCGAGTCGCTGGTGCATAAACAGGAGATGCCGCGTCAGGAATTGGTCGAGTCGCTGGTGCACAAGCAGAATCTGGCCGAGCTGGCCAAGAAGCTGGATACCCTGCACCCGGCCGACGTTGCTTACATCCTGGAAGCGTTGCCGCTGGAAGAGCGGCAGGTGGTCTGGGATCTGGTCAAAGCCGATCGCGACGGCGATATCCTGCTGGAAGTGTCCGATGCGGTGCGAGAGTCGCTGATCGCGACGATGGACAACCGCGAACTGCTGGCTGCCGCGCATACGCTGGATACCGACGAGATCGCCGACCTGGCGGCGGACCTGCCGAAGGACGTGGTGTTCGAGCTGATGAAGTCGCTGGACCATGCCAAGCGCGCTCAGGTCGAGTCATCGCTCGCTTACGACGAAGACTCGGTGGGCGCATTGATGGACTACGACTTTGTCACCATCCGCGCCGATGTGACGCTGGAAGCTGCTTTGCGCTACCTGCGCATGCTGGGTGATCTGCCGAGTCATACCGACAAGCTGTTTGTGGTTGAGCGGGATGGTCGTCTGGTTGGTTTGTTGCCGATCAAGCGTTTGCTGGTGCATGACCCGGAGGTTCACGTTGCCGCCGTGATGTCCGATGAGCCGGTAAAGTTCCACCCTTCCGACGATGCTTCCGACGCGGCGCAGGCGTTCGAACGCTATGACCTTATTTCGGCGCCGATCGTGGATGCCCGAGACCGTTTGGTCGGACGTCTTACGGTTGATGTGGTGATGGACTTCATTCGTGCCGAATCCGAGGCTGATATGTTGCAAGCCGCCGGTTTGCGCGAAGATGAAGACCTGTTCACCACCGTCTGGAAAGCCGCGAAGAACCGCTGGCTGTGGCTCGGCATCAACCTCTGTACCGCGCTGTTCGCATCGCGCGTGGTCGGCGCTTTCGAAGGCAGCATTGAGCAGTTGGCCGCGCTTGCCGCCTTGATGCCGATCGTCGCCGGCATGGGCGGCAATTCCGGCAGCCAGACCTTGACCCTGATGGTGCGTGGTCTGGCTCTGAATCTCATCTCGAAGGACAACGCCAAGCGCTTGATGATCAAGGAGTTGGGCATCGCCTGGCTCAACGGCCTGCTCTGGGGCAGCATCATGGGGGTGGTGACTTATTTCCTCTACAGCGATCTGCCGCAGGCTTTGCCGCTGGCGTTGGTGATGTCCGCCGCCATGTTGATGAATTTGATCGTCGCCTCGATGGCCGGTTATATGGCGCCGCTTCTCATTACCCGACTCGGCCACGATCCCGCCTTTGGCGCACATGTGCTGTTGACGTTCATCACGGCTGCGGATCGATTTTGCTGTGCTGAATCTCTTTGATTGGCTGATATGAAAATTGCATTGATCACCGGTGTCACCGGACAAGACGGCGCCTACCTGGCCGAATTCCTGCTCAACAAAGGCTATGAAGTGCATGGCATCAAGCGTCGCACCAGCCTGTTCAACACCGACCGCATCGACCACCTCTACCAAGATCCGCATGAAACCGGGCGCAAGTTCATCCTGCATCACGGCGACCTCACCGACAGCTCCAGCCTGATCCGCATCATTCAACAAGTGCAGCCGGACGAAATCTACAACCTCGCCGCGCAAAGCCACGTCGCCGTCAGCTTCGAAGAACCCGAATACACCGCCAACTCCGACGCCCTCGGCTCACTGCGTATCCTTGAAGCCATCCGCATTCTTGGCCTCGACAAAAAAACCCGTTTCTACCAGGCCAGCACCAGCGAACTGTTCGGCCTGGTGCAAGAAACGCCACAGAAGGAAACCACCCCGTTCTACCCGCGCAGCCCTTATGCCTGCGCCAAGCTGTACGCCTACTGGATCACCGTCAACTACCGCGAAGCGTATGGCATGTATGCCTGCAACGGCATTTTGTTCAACCACGAAAGCCCGATTCGTGGTGAAACCTTCGTCACCCGCAAGATCACCCGGGCGCTGGCACGCATCAAACTTGGCCTGCAAGACTGCCTTTATCTGGGCAACATGGATGCCAAGCGAGATTGGGGCCACGCCAAGGACTACGTCGAAATGCAATGGCTGATGTTGCAACAAGACAAACCGGAAGACTTCGTCATCGCCACCGGCGTGCAGTACAGCGTGCGCGACTTCGTTAACGCCGCCGCCAAAGAGCTCGGCATGAGCATTCGTTGGGAAGGGCAGGGCGTGGATGAGAAGGGCTATAACGCCGCCGGCAAGGTCATCGTCGCCGTCGATCCGCGCTATTTTCGCCCCACCGAAGTCGAAACCCTGCTTGGCGACCCGTCCAAAGCCAAAACCAAACTGGGCTGGACGCCGAAAATCACTTTCGACGAACTCGTCGCAGAAATGGTGCGCGAAGACCTGAAGTCTGCCGAACGCGATGAATTGGTGAAAAAGCACGGCTACAAAACAATGGATTACAACGAGTAGCCATGGCTACAGTCACCGATCTTGTTTCGAATCAAATTGCCCATCGCATTCACCTCGTGCGTGGGCACAAGGTCATGCTCGATGCCGACTTGGCCGCACTTTACAACGTCGATACACGCGTATTGGTGCAGGCGGTCAAGCGGAATTTTCGGCGCTTCCCCGCTGATTTCATGTTTCAGTTAAGCGAGGAGGAATGGGTGGCTTTGAGATCACAAATTGTGACCTCAAAGGGCCGCGGCGGTCGTCGCTACGCGCCCTATGTCTTTACCGAGCATGGTGCGCTGATGCTCTCAAGTGTACTTAACTCGGACACCGCTGCCGAGGTTGGCATTCTCGTTGTGCGCACATTCGTTGAACTCCGAGAAATGCTCTCCACCCATAAAGAATTGGCTGCCAAGTTCGAAGTCCTGGAACAAAAAATCGGCAGCCACGATCAAGCCATCGCCGGGCTGATCGACGCCATACGCCAACTGATGGCAACACCAGCGCAAAATCAACGATCCATTGGTTTCATCGCAACCGATGCCGCATCTGGAAAAACAAAGAAATGAACCCCACCGACAAAATCTACATCGCCGGCCATCGTGGTCTGGTTGGCTCCGCGTTGATGCGCAACCTGCAAGCCAAGGGTTACAGCAACCTCCTCACTCGCACCCACGCCGAACTCGATCTCGCCAACCAGACCGCTGTCGAATCTTTCATGGCGCAGGAAAAGCCTGACTACCTGTTCCTCGCCGCAGCCAAAGTCGGCGGCATTCTTGCCAACAACGAATACCCGGCCGAATTCATCCGCGACAACCTTGCCATCCAGACCAATCTCATCCACGCCGCCTACAAAAATAACGTCAAGCGCCTGTTGTTTCTCGGCTCAAGTTGCATCTACCCCAAACTCTGCCCGCAGCCGATGAAGGAGGAATACCTCCTCACCGGCCCACTCGAAGCCACCAACCGACCCTACGCTCTGGCCAAGATTGCCGGCGTGGAAATGTGCTGGAGCTACAACCGGCAATACGGCACCCAATACCTCGCCGTGATGCCGACCAACCTGTACGGCCCCGGCGACAACTACCACCCGGAAAACAGCCATGTCATCCCTGCGTTGATTCGAAAATTCCACGAAGCCAAACAAAACAACGCCCCCAGCGTAACGGTGTGGGGCACGGGTACGCCGAGAAGAGAGTTTCTCTACAGTGAAGACATGGCCGACGCCTGCGTTTTTCTGATGAATTTGGCGGACGAGAAATACCAAACATTGCTGGGTAGTGACGAAGCTGAAACTGGCGAATTCATGCCGCCGTTGGTGAATATCGGGGTGGGCGAGGATTTGACGATCGCAGAACTGGCCGAGGCCGTGAAAGGTGTGGTCGGCTTCCAAGGTGGAATCGAGTTCGACACTAGCAAACCGGATGGGACGCCAAGAAAACTGATGGATGTGGGCCGCTTGGAAACCCTTGGCTGGAAAGCGAGCATCGGCCTGAAAACCGGTCTTGGGGCTGCCTATTCGGAATTCCTCGGATCTGCACGGGCTTGAATTCTTGGTCAGGCCAGAAAATATTGCGCTGCGTGGAAGATCAGTTTTTGCGCAGCACCTGATGCACGAATAGTGCACGGACCTTGCCGTAGACATCACGCAGGCCGCTCAATGGGCTTTGTGCTCGCAGTGCATGCCGTGAATAGATTACACCGTCGTCACTTCCCGCCGTTGCCGGGGTGTGTTGTGGCTCGATCAAGCGGGAGATCAGCGCAAAGAAATTGTGTTCATAAAGCACCCGGCGACGCGCTTCCAGAATGGCCGGCAAACGCTTTTCGTATTCGTTGTTGGCGATGGCGTTGCGGATGATGCGGGCGGCACCTTCCGGGTCGTTCATGTCGATGGGGATAAAACTTTCCGGCGGGAAATAGTCGGTGGCATTGGTGCAGCCGCAGTAGAAGGGCAGGGCCAAGCCGAGGAAGGTGTCGGCCAATTTCTCTGTCCAGTGGTGAGGGCCGACGTAGTTTTCGATGGCCACATGATAGCGGTAGTCATCTAGCGCCTCCGCCTTGTCGTCCAGGGGGCGGGCACCGCGTCCGTAAATATCGATTTCCGGCATCAACTCCATCAGGCGATTCATGAAGTCGAAGCGTTTGTGATGCAGAGTGTGTCTTTGTCGTTTGGGAGAGAACACCATCGACAAGTCGCGGGTCTTGGCGCTGCTACTGGACCTTTCGATTTCATCGAAAGGTCGGATACGTTCTTTGCCAACGCCAAAGTACCAATGCAATGCTGGTTGCGTATAGATGCGCTGAGGGTGTGGAAGCGCCCAAGCCATCTGGCTGGTGACCACGGCGCCGAACTGACGGGTGAAAACATTGCCGTAAATCTTGATGGTCGATGGCTCCGTGGTCATCAGGATGGTCCTGTCGGCTGCGCATGCGAGCGGCTCGCGGGCAGTGTTTCGAGTCTGGTCTTTGGCCGCCGGGATGTCGTCGTAAACCACCAGCCAGTCGTAATCCGTCGCCTCGCGTTCGAATATAAAGCGGCAGCGATTCCAGTGTGCCTCGCCATGCGGAAATTGGTGTAACCATTGCTCGGCCGGTAATCGACTCAGCAATTTGACTTTGATCAAGCTTTCGAGGGGGGCGTCTTCAGTTGCTGGCATGTATCTCTCTTGCAAGATCAGGATTTGGCGAGTGAGGTTTTATCCGCGCCAGTAATCGATCATCCAGGTGGCCGGCAAAGTGCGATTGTAAAGCTTCTTCTTCCCCTTTTTTGTAGGTCAGACTCCATGTCCGGCAGCGTGCGTAAAGATTTGGTCTGCGTTATCTCGTTCCCGGGTGATGCTGCGGAGGCGGCTTCGATCCTGGGTTGGGGGGATCTCCAAGCTGGCGTGGGTGTGACAGAATCTGTTTTACAAGTGTTAAAGCCTGAGTCATAAGTGACTGAGCGCGACCCATGATGAGTTGAAGATGATGATGAAGCAAGGCAGGACAGCGCAACCTGGGGTACATCGAAAAATCGTCCTGTGGTGGGGGCGCTTCGATCCTGGATATTCTCGTAACCGCATCCTGCGCAAGCAATTTATCGCCTTGGGATGGGATCTCATGGATTTTCATCCCGGCTTGAGTTTGCTGGGAGACTTGCAGGCGCACCTGCGCGGGCTGCCCAGCCCCGACTTGGTCTGGGTGCCCTGTTTCAGGCAGCGCGATCTATTGGCGGCGAGTCGTTGGGCAAAGAGAAAGAGCGTTCCACTGATCTTTGATCCGCTTATCTCGGCTTATGACAAACAGGTAGACGAGCGTGGAAAACTGGATCTGACCAGTGCACGTGCACAGCGATTGCTGGCGTGGGAGCGCAAGTTGTTTCAGCGTGCAGACCGTGTGATAGCGGATACACCCGCCCATGCGGACTATTTTGTCCAGGTGCTCGGGGTCGAACGCGGGCGGGTCAACGTTATTTACGTAGGGGCGGAGGCGTCGCTGTTTCGGCCCCGGCCGCGCACTGATGAAATATTGCCGACACCGCGAGAGGTGCTGTTTTACGGTAGCTTCATCCCGCTGCAAGGGCCTCAAGTGGTGATTGAGGCCGCCCGGCTATATCGGGGCCCACCCGTGAAATGGACGTTGTTGGGGCATGGGCCGCTGCGCGCGGCGTGTGAAAAGATGGCCGATGGGTTGCGCAATGTCAGCTTTGAGAACTGGCTGCCTTATGAGGCTTTGCCTGCGCGCATTCATCGGGCAGATATCCTGCTTGGCGTGTTTGGCACGACGGCGAAGGCGGACAGAGTTATTCCAAACAAGGTTTTTCAGGCGCTTGCTAGCGGTAAGGTTGTGGTTACACGACTAGCCAGCGCCTATCCGGAAGAAATGGTGCATGCGAAAAATTGCGGATTGGTCTGGGTCGAGGCGGGAAACGGTCAATCCCTGGCGGATCAAATTGCGTTACTGGCCGCAAATCCCGACCGGGTGCGCGAACTTGGCGAAGCCGCCGCCGAAACCAGCGTGCAATTCTTTTCCGAGGCAATCCTTGGTCAGCAACTGGATGTGGCATTGAAGGCAACGGCTACCTGGAACAGAAATCGTTGATAGCGGGATTGTCTGATATCGCGACGCACGCTACTTGAGAACATCTCCGGGCGAGCGAATTTTCAGCCGGTTGCCAGCGAGTGCTGCGCAGTAAAGTGCCAATAACAGCCAAATAAGCTGGGACCATTGCGATGAATAGAACGAGGCATGGGTGTTGAGCGGAAAAAGCCAGGCGAGTGCCGCCAGAGCAAATGGCAGTGCCGCTTCTTTGTGCGTTGAGTCGGCATGTCGCCAGGAATGTAACCAGACGCCATAAAACAACAGTAAACCGGCCAACCCGATCAAGCCCGAGTCCGTGCCGACCTGGATCAAAATTTGATGTGCATAAAAAGGGCCGGTACTGGTTTGTGGGTCGAGAAACATGTCATCGGGCGGGGCAAAGTTGGGGTACGCATAGCGGAATCCGTTGCTTCCGACACCTGTGATCGGGTGAGCCTGGAACATCCGCCAAGATGTTTCCCAAATTTGCAGGCGGCCTGAAAGTGCATCATCGATTGCTTGGTGGTCGCCGGAAAACAGTCCCTGGGTCGTCTCAAAGCGCTGCCGAGCTTCCGGATTAATATGGGTAAAAATGGCCAGTATGGCAATCAGCAGGGTAGCAATCGCCGCGCCCGACAACCAACTCAAGCGCAGGCTGCGAATTTCAGTCACCAGCAGCAGCAAGCAAACCAGGGCATAACTCACCCAACCGCCTCGACTGCCGGCAAGTAATACGACGACTCCCGTCAGCATGGTGGCGATTAGCAGCAGCCAGAGATTGCGACGCAGCGGAATCAGAAGAAGAGGGGCGAGTGTTGGCAACGCCACGCCCAAGTCCAGATGGCGTTCTCCATAAACGCCATTGAGGCGTGATGATACGTAATGGAAACCGAACAGATCGACGCCACGAACTGCTTGGATCAGTGCATCAAATACCCAAAAAGCAACCAAGATTGCCGCCAGACGTAAGAGCAAATCGCGTTGTCGATGATCTTCCAGCGTCCAGATCACGAAAACGCCCGCTAAATAGAGGCGGGGGTATGTGAGGGCGGTGCTGGCGGTTTTGTAGGTATTCACCGCGTCGATAAGCGAAAACAAAATGGGCAGCCAAGTGCAGAGAAACAGTAATCCGAACAACTTTTGCGCGGGATCCTGGAAAATAATCGAGCGATGGCGCCAGATCAAAACAATGCCGGTTATCGACATGATCAACATGGGCAGTTCCACCGCCCGACCTACAGGCAATAGAAGCAAGTTTGCAAATATCAGCCAGGCTGATGCGTTATTGCTTGATAGGCGGAAAAAATCAGACAGCATGAGTCTCTGCGTATGTTTCTGCTAAGTCAGACCGTTTGATTTGTCGCCGCTGGGGGCGCTGCGGCGGTTGGTTGCGACTCGGTTGAGGCGTTTCGCCCTATCCTTTCGCATCAAGCTGGCAATGTCGGTGCACCTTGTTCTGCTACGCGCAAGATGCCGATTCCGAATCCCTTCTGATTGGGGTCGTTAACGAATTCCTCTACTTCCGCGAGTGGTTTCAAACGCTTCCAGAGATGAAAAACCTGGTTGGTTGGCAGGGGTTGATTCTCGACGATGTCGTGGAAGGCGATGAGCCCGCCGGGCCTGACAAATTCTTTGTAGTCGTGGTAATCGGCTGTCACACCCCGTTCAGTATGGTCACCGTCGATGAACAAGAAATCTACTTTTTGGCCATCCAACTCCTTTGCTACGCGACTTTTAAAGTCCGGGCTGTGGGAGTCGCCGCTTAAAAGGGTGACCTTGCAATTCGAGCCAGGTGGCGGGAACTGAGTAAAAAGGGGCTGCTGAAAAGTCATCTCTTTTAAATCGCAGGTGATGACCCGTTCGGAAGCGAGATTCGACCAGATAAGACAAGTGCCGCCGCTGGCGGTGCCGATTTCCAGGATGATTTTGGGGTTCAAAGCCTGGACTGATTTGGCGAGTCGGGTAATTTCAGATGGGATCTGTAATGTTTTGACGCGCATTAGGCCATTGCCGCCAAAGTTCATCGCCCAGTTCACAACCTCCTCAAGGCCGTGAGATTTTGCGTGGTACTCCTTCAGACGCTTGAAGGCGAAACGGGCATTTAAAGGTTGACGCAGGACGCGGCCAAGCCGTTTGAGTGATGATTTCATGGTTTGTTTAAATCGCAATTCACAAAATGGTTATTGTCATATCCGAACACAGCAGATTCATAGACGGATAAGGTGGTAGCGAGCATCGATTCAAGAGTGGGGGGAGGCGCACAAGGTTTGATTCGGGTATTCGCCTCGATTTCGCGGCATTTTTCCAGGAGTCCATCAATATCGCCGAGCGAGACCCGGCCCTGCGGAAACAAGCGGGCCAGTTGCTCGCCTACGCCGCCATGATTGTAACCAATCACCGGCACGCCCATGCTGAGCGCTTCCAGGACGGTACGTCCAAATGATTCGGGTTTGGTGGAGAGGGAAAGCACCAGATCCGATGCGGCCATGATTTCGCGCAGGTCGCTGCGATGGCCCGTGAAGGTAATGTCTTGTTGCAAGCCGAATCGGGCTACTTTGTCACGGAGTTCAGCCAGATAGCGTTGTTTTTTTTCTTCCGCGCCCCCGACTATCAATCCATGTGCCGGATCGCCCTGTGCTTTGAGTCGGGCAATCAGGTCGATCAAGTCTTCGTGTCCCTTCAGACGGGTGATGCGGCCAGGCAGGGTCAGCACCTTTTTGCCGATGAGTTGAGGGAATTGGTTTTTCCAGGTGGCGAGCCATTCGGCGGACGGCTGAAAGCCCAGCGGATACGTTGCTGGATCGATGCCCCGTGGAATGACCCGAATATGGGCGGCGGCGGTTTGCGGGTAGTTGTTGAGGATGTAAGCCCGCACGGTGTCTGAAACCGCGATGACGTGTTCGCCTTTCACCATCACACCGCTGTAGGCGTTGACGGAATACAGGCCATGAAATGTGGTGATGAAACGCGGACGCTTGTTGGCGGGCATGCCGCGCCAAGCCAGATAAGCTACCCACCCCGGCATGCGTGAACGCACATGCAAAATATCGATATTTTCATCGCGCAGTAAACGCCGCAACCGGCTGACATAACGTAGCAATGTCAGCAGCGATTTGCGGCCGACGTCCCAAGCGAGGTGTTCACTCCCTTCGCGAATCAGCTGCTCAACCAAGCGCCCGCCAGCCGAAATGACGATGGAGCGATGACCCTGTTCGACCAGGTATTTGCCGACTTCCAGTGTGCCGCGTTCGACGCCGCCGGATTCCAGCGCCGGCAGGATTTGCACCACCGTGAGGCGGCGGTGGATGTCAGTGTTTTGCATGACTGGGGTAGCTCGTCAAAATCTGCTCCGCCACCCGCTTCGCTTCATTGAATTCATGCTGAGGGAGCGCGAGTGACTCACCCTCACGCCAGGCTTCGAACGGCGTCACCCGACCCTGGTCGATCAACTTCCGCACGCCGCGACGCACGCGCGTGTCGCGCGGTTGGGGCAATCGCAGCAGGCCGACCCCGGCGCCGGCGGTGAGTGCTTCGTAGAGCATGGAAACGCTGTCTTCCGTCACCCAGACCTGGCCGGCTTGCGTCAACGCCTGCTCCAGCCAGCCCGGTTCGGTTTTGTCATGCGGCATCAGCTTGAGATTGCTCGGAAGCGGCTGCGGCAGTGACGCCAGGAGTGTTGCCGGCGTGCGACGCGAGGTGGTCAGTTGCCAACTGACTTGGGGGGTTGATTGGGCGATTTTTACCACCGCCGTGCCGACGCCGATGTCTTCCCAGCCATAGTGGCTGGAGACGCCGCCGATCAGCATCAGACCCTGTTCGGGCGATTTGGATTGGCCGGCTTGAACATCATTCAGCACACCTTCTACGGCGATGACATTGTTGCGCGGGGGCGGTTGGTCATGTTCCGGGATAACGCACAGATCGAACCAGGACAATGGCAAGCTCGGCTGCATCAGCACTACGGCCTTGCCGCCGTAAGCCCGGCGCGCGGCGAGCAAGGCGAAATGGGTGGCGTGGCCGGCGGCAAGGATGATGTCGGGCGCAGGCAGGCCGCTGCCGGGAGAAAATCGGCCCAGCAGCCATTGCAGCAGTGACTTGCTGCGCGATGCGACCGGTAAATCGACACATTCGCCTTCTCGGTCTCGCAGCAAGGCATGTGCCAGGCCGAGGGTCTGTTTCTCGTGGCCGGGCTTGCCATCGACAAGGCGCCAGATGATCAAAGCGGGCTGTCGTTCAGGCATTCACGTTCAGGCATTCAAGCCATGTCGGTCTTGTTGCACAACCCGCGCCGCAAAACTTCATCGATCATGTTTTGCGCTGTCGATACAAGCTGTGGCACGAAGGCATGGCCGGAAGTGAGCGCGCTGTGCAGGAGGTTCATGTCTTCAACATATTCGTGGACCATCTGATTACGCAGGCTGCGCATGCCAAGCCAAGGCTCGACTGCGAGCCAGCCGAAGCGTTCGGCGCGGTCCAGATTGTCGATGGCAGGCCCCGTTCTCTCGCCAACGGCCAATAGCAGAACAGGCAGCAGCTTGTCGCCCAAAGTGTCTTGCAGACGGCCAAATCGCCCTACGAATGCATCAACTCGTTCGGCTTGTTCCGGGGCGTTTTCGAGGTTTTCGGCATTTTCCAAAGTAAAGCCGCAGCCAAACAGGCGGGCGTCTGTTTGCAACAGGTATTTGCACTCCTTTTGCGCGACGCGCAGCAGAAAGCAGAGCCGGGACTGCTGGGCGGGGTTCAACGTCATAGCAGGACACCTTCACTGAGCGCAATGTCGTGTATGGCCTGGTGCATCAAGTTGGGCGCATGAATGACGACATCAACTTTGCGGCCCTGCATCAAGCGCGAGACTTTCGCCGAGAGCGTCGCTGCCAGCAAGGCCGGTTGTTCAACCGGCGCGGGAACCTCCAGCAACAAATCGACATCGCCTCCGCGCGCCGAGTCATTCAGACGGGAGCCGAACAGTCGTACCGTTGCTTTCGGCCCGCCAACCTGCAGGGCGAATAGATGGATGCTGTCTATCTGTTCCGGGCTGAGTCGCATGGCAATGCGGAGATCCGCTCAGAACGGAATGTCGTCATCCATATCATTCAACGCGCTCGGGCTGCTGCTGGCGGGTTTGCCGCGAGGGGCGGCGGGCGCGCTTGATCCAGTTGATCCGCTCGATCCATAACCTTCGTTGGGGGGCGCGTCGTAATCGGCAACGCCGCCGCCACCGCCGCCGGGGCGTGAGCCGAGCATTTTCATTTCATCGGCGACGATTTCGGTGGTGTAGCGATCCTGGCCGGATTGATCCTGCCATTTGCGTGTTTTCAGCGAGCCTTCGATGTAAACCTGTGAACCCTTGCGCAAGTATTGATTGGCAATTTCGGCCAGCTTGCGGAAGAAGACGACGCGGTGCCATTCGGTAGCTTCGCGCTTGTCGCCGCTGTTTTTGTCTTTCCAGGAGTCCGTGGTGGCCAGGGTGATGTTGGTCACCGCATCGCCATTGGGCATGTAGCGGGTTTCCGGGTCTTTTCCCAGGTTGCCCACCAGAATTACTTTATTGACTGAAGCCATCAGTTTCCTCCTTGCAGTAAATGTCGAATGCCTTCTTCGTCCCAGCCGGTTTGCGCAACCTTCAGCAGTACTGAACCTTCTTCGGGCAGTACCGTGACCGCTTCGACGCCGGCGAACACGCTGAGTCGGGTCGCGAGTCGTTGTGCTTCCTGGGCGGAAATGGCGCCAATGTGGAACATCTGGGTTTTGACTCGCGGCGGCGGCGTCATGCGCGCTGCCAGAAACAGCCAGATCGCCATCAAGATCGAGCAGAACGCGAACACCGTGCCGAAGCCTTGGTTCTGCGCCAGCCAGCCACCGGCTGCGCCGCCGAAAAACAGGCCCAGCGCTTGTGAAGTATTGTAAACGCCCATCGCCGTGCCTTTGGCTTCCGGCGGGGCAATTTTAGAGACCAGCGAAGGCAGACTGGCTTCGAGGATGTTGAAGGCGACAAAATAGGCGAACAGCGCCGCGACGACGCCCCAGAATTCATGCATGGAGAACGCCAGGCCGATTTGCGCGGCCAGCATTAACGCGATGGCGGCGACGAAGACCTTTTTCAGGCCGCCGTGCTTTTCGCCATAGATGATGGCGGGCACCAGAATGATCAACGAACCCAGCAACACCGGCAGATACACCTGCCAATGGTGCTGAGCGTCGAGGCCGCCATCGACCAGGGCGAACGGCACCACGATGAACATCGCCATTTGCGCCGCATGCAGCGCAAAGATGCCCCAGTTGAGACGCAACAATTCGGGTTGGCGCAAGACATCCTTGAGCCGCGCCGGGTTGGTTTCGGCATCGGAGTGGAACGCGGTTTTGCCAGGATTGGGGGTGACAAACTTGACCACCAGAATCGCCAACAAGGCCAGCACGCCAGTCAGCGCGAACATGCCGGGAACGCCGATCCAGCGGTAGAACACCGGGCTGGCGGCGAGCGAGAAGGCGAAGGCAAGGCCGATGGTGCTGCCGATCATGGCCATCGCCTGGGTGCGTTTTTCTTCCCGCGTCAAATCGGCCAGCAGTGCGGTGACCGCCGCCGAGATGGCGCCAGCGCCTTGCAAGGCGCGGCCGAACAGCACGCCCCAAAGATCGGTGGCGGTGGCGGCAAAAAAACTGCCGAGGGCGAAGATCAGCAAACCGGCGATGATCACCGGCTTGCGGCCGAAACGATCCGATGCGATGCCGAACGGAATCATCAGAATCGCCTGCGTCAGACCGTACATGCCCAAGGCCAGGCCGACCAGGGTATGGTTGTCGCCGCCGGGCAGCGTTGCGGCATAGAGTGCGAATACCGGCAGAATCAGAAACATGCCCAGCATCCGCAGGCCGAAAATACCTGCCAGCGAGGCTGCGGCGCGGCGTTCGGTGGCGGTCATGGGGTTTGAGTCCGAGCGGGGCATAGTGGCGTCTGGTGGATTCCGGGCGGCGCAAAAGTGGCCGACATGGGATGTAAAAAAGGCCCGCCATATTAGCCGCTTTCCGGCTTTTGCCTGAACCTGGAATATTGGTTTGAGTCCAGGCTTTGCGGCAAATCATTGATTTATTGCGTTAGACGTTACTTCAAAGCGGAATGGTGGACTTTGAAGCCGGGATTCCGGCACAATCGCCGCCGTTTCCACAACGGACAGACTGAAAAACAGTTGTCGTGTTGAACATCAATGAATACCAAAAAATCATCCAAAAAGCCCGCTGTCGAGGCTTTCATTGACTCTGCCAGCAAGAAAGCGGGCAAGAGTGTATTGGTATTGCATGGCCCCAATTTGAATCTGTTGGGTATTCGCGAACCCGAGCATTATGGCAACCAGACGCTGGCGGATATCGATGCCGCTTTGATTGAACAAGGCGTCGCGGTTGGCGTTGCGGTGAACTGCTTTCAGAGCAACGCCGAGCATCTTCTGCTTGAACGTGTGCATGCCGCGCGCGAAGACAACACGGGTTTCATCATCATCAACCCCGCCGCTTTTACCCATACCAGCGTGGCTTTGCGCGATGCGTTGGCGGGGGTTGCCATTCCTTTTATCGAAGTGCATTTATCCAATGTCCATGCCCGTGAAGCCTTCCGTCAGCAGTCGTATTTTTCCGACAAGGCGGTGGGCGTCATCTCTGGACTCGGCGCGATGGGGTATTTGTTCGCCCTGGGCTATGCACTTCACGCCTTGGAGGATTGATTCATGGATCTACGCAAGCTGAAGAAACTGATCGACCTGGTGCAAGAATCCGGCATCGCCGAGTTGGAAATCACCGAGGGTGAAGAAAAAGTTCGCATTACCAGCAAGCTGGCTGGGCAGATGGTTTACGGCTCGCCGCATATGATGCCGCAAATGATGTCGCCGACGCATGCCGCCGAGCCGGTCGCCGAAGTTGTCGCCGCCGAACCGGCGCAACCGGAAGGCCATATCGTCAAGTCGCCGATGGTCGGCACCTTTTATCGGACGCCATCGCCCAACGCCAAGTCGTTTGTCGAGGTCGGGCAGACGGTCAAGGATGGCGAAACCTTGTGCATCATCGAGGCGATGAAGTTGATGAACGAGATCGAATCGGATGTCGCCGGCGTCGTCAAAGCCATCCTGATCGAAAACGGTCAGCCTGTGGAATACGGTCAGCCGCTGTTCATTATTGGTTGATGCGGGAAGGATGAAAGATGGCAAGGGGCAAGCAGGGGCAAGGGCACAAGGGGCTTAGGGCGCCTTGCTTCTTGCTTCTTGCGCCTTGCGCCTCGAATCTTCCCCCTTGCCTGGGGTTAATCCATGTTTGAAAAAGTTCTGATCGCTAATCGGGGTGAAATCGCCCTTCGTATTCAGCGTGCTTGTCGCGAGATGGGCATCAAAACGGTAGCGGTGCATTCCGAGGCCGATGCCGAAGCCAAATATGTACGTCTGGCCGATGAGTCGGTGTGCATTGGCCCGCCGCCCTCCGCCAAAAGTTATCTGCACGTGCCTTCGATCATCGCCGCCGCCGAGGTTACAGACGCGGAAGCGATCCACCCCGGCTACGGCTTCTTGTCCGAAAACGCCGATTTCGCCGAGCGCGTCGAAAATTCCGGTTTCGTGTTCATCGGCCCGCGTCCCGACACCATCCGCCTGATGGGTGACAAGGTTTCCGCCAAAGACGCCATGAAAGCTTCCGGCGTGCCCTGTGTGCCAGGCTCTGACGGCGCGCTCGGGGACGATCAGGATGAGTGGATTCGTCAAGCAAAGGACATCGGTTATCCGATCATCATCAAGGCGGCCGGTGGTGGTGGCGGTCGCGGCATGCGCGTGGTGCATACCGAGGCGGCGTTGGTCCAGGCGGTGCTGATGACCCAGAACGAAGCTGGCGCGGCCTTCAATAATCCGGTTGTGTACATGGAGAAGTTCCTTGGCAACCCCCGCCATATCGAGATTCAGGTGTTGTCGGACACGCATGGCAACGCCATCCACCTCGGCGAGCGCGATTGCTCGATGCAGCGGCGCCACCAGAAAGTGCTCGAAGAAGCGCCGGCGCCCGGACTCGACGTCAAGCTGCGCAACAAGATTGGCGAGCGCTGTGCCGAAGCCTGCCGCAAGATTGGCTATCGCGGTGCAGGCACCTTCGAGTTCTTGTATGAAAACGGCGAGTTTTTCTTTATCGAAATGAACACCCGGGTGCAGGTCGAGCATCCGGTGACCGAGTTCATCACCGGCGTCGATATCGTGCAGGAAAGCATCCGTATCGCCGCTGGCCTGCCGTTGGCCAACACGCAAAAGGAAATCCACTTCAAGGGGCATGCGTTGGAGTGCCGCATCAACGCCGAAGACCCGTTCACCTTCGTTCCCTCGCCCGGCCGCATCACGCTCTATCACGCCCCAGGCGGCCCTGGTGTGCGCGTCGATTCGCATGTTTACCAGAACTACTATGTGCCGCCGCATTACGACTCGATGATCGGCAAGTTGATCACCTATGGCGCGACGCGCGAGCAGGCCATTGCCCGCATGCGTATTGCGCTGTCCGAGATGATCGTGTCCGGTATCAAGACCAATATTCCGCTGCATCAGGAATTGCTGGTCGATCAGGTGGTGCTGGAGGGCGGTTTCAGCATTCACTATCTGGAAAACAAACTCGGCCTGAACAAGCACTGAGCGGAGCTCGCAGCCCATGCCCTGGATTTCGTTGAAGCTGGCTGCCGATGGTGAAACTGCCGAGACGCTCGCCGACGCATTGATGGAGATCGGCGCCTTGTCGGTTTCGATTGAAGATCGCGATGCCGGTACCGATGCCGAGCAAGCCCAGTTTGGCGAGCCCGGTCTGGATGATCCCAAGGCCTGGCAACGCAACTGGGTGGTCGCTTTGCTGGAGGCGGATGCCGATGTTGAAGCGTTGATTGCCAAGCTGAATCTCGCCAGCGACACCGAACGCGAAGTTGAAGTTGTGGCTGAACAAGACTGGGTGCGTCTGACCCAATCGCAGTTTGAGCCGATCCCGATTTCGGATCGACTCTGGATCGTGCCGTCCTGGCATCAAGCCCCCAATCCGGATGCCATTGTGCTGGTGCTTGATCCTGGCCTGGCGTTTGGTACCGGCAGCCATCCCACCACCCGACTCTGTTTGAAATGGTTGGAGCAGACATTAACCGGGCAGGTTAATGCGCCTATAAATGCGATTAATCTGCTCGATTACGGTTGTGGTTCCGGCATTTTGGCGATTGCGGCGAAGAAACTGGGCGCCGGCCAGGTGGTCGGCGTCGATGTCGATGCGCAAGCCATTACCGCTTCACGTGCGAATGCGGAAAACAATCACGTCGAAGCCGCGTTTTTCCTGCCAGACACTATGCCGGCGGGTGAGTTCGATGTCGTTGTCGCCAATATTCTGACCAATCCGCTGAAGGCCTTGATGCCTTTGCTGGCCGGGCGAGTCAAGGTTGGCGGCCGCATCGCGCTGTCCGGCATTCTGGTTGAACAAGCCAGCGAGTTGATCGCCATCTACGGTGCGCTATTCGATATGCGGCTCTGGGCGACAGAAGACGGTTGGGTTTGTCTGACAGGAACAAAGCGCTAAATTCAGCGAATGCAAACGACCTGCCCCGAGTGCCGCACTACCTTCCGGGTCAGCCAGGATCACCTTGGAGCCCGGCGCGGGCTGGTGCGTTGTGGTCACTGCAACGCGGTATTCAACGCCTACGATACGCTGCTGCCGGAACTGGAGTCGCCGCCTGTCGATGGCGCGTTGGAAACGGCCAACGCCAATACCCATACCCATGTCGAAGCCCGCTCGCCCGAAACTGCCGAGCCCGCCAAACCGAAGTTTGATGTAGCCGAACCCGCAGCAATCGCTGCGGACGATGACGCCGAAGACGGTCGAAGCGAATCTGTTGAGGGCCGGCTTTTCGAGGTCGCCAGCCTTCGATCAAGCGGTTCCGGGGGGCTGAAGGCTTACGCTGCTTTGGCGGAAGCGTCCGACGATGTTGATCCATCCGCGCCACTCGACACCGTGGCGTTGACAGTACAGAAACCGCAGTCGGACATCCTGTTTGAGCCAATGTGGCCGAAAACGGCCCGACCACCGCGAACCTGGAAATTCTGGTTTTATGCTTTTCTGGCTTTTCTGCTTGTCGGGTTGCTGGTGTTGCAAATGGCTTATTTTCTGCGCGCTGAACTGGTCGCCGCCGCGCCCGCCACGCGCCCGGCGTTGGAGCGTCTATGCCAGCCGTTGAATTGTGTCGTACCGCTGCCGCGCCAATTGACGCAAGATGCCATCGTCGCCTCTTCGCTGGAACATGATCCGGAACAAAAGTCGCGCGTGCGTTTGACCTTCCTGCTCACCAATCGCACTGGACAAACGCAAACCTGGCCGTCGATGACGCTGACCTTGAGTGATATGCGCGAAGCGCCGGTTGCGCGACAGATTTTCAAGCCTGCTGTCTATCTGCCGAAAGACATCAAAATTCCGGCGGGCATGGCGCCGGGCATTGAGCGCGAGGTTCGGCTCGATCTCGATATCGGCAATCTGGTTGCCTCCGGCTATACGCTTAACCTGACTTATCCATGATTTTTCTGGAGCCTGGCTTGCCCGCTGATTTGATCAATCGGACACCAAATGTCACCCGCATGCCGATCTGGATCCGGCAGAACCTTGGCCGTGAAACGCTCTATCCTGAAACAGCTCGCGCCGTGCATGACCGCGATCTGCACACCGTCTGCGAAGAAGCGCGCTGCCCGAATCGTGGCGAATGCTGGAGTCGGGGCACCGCCACCTTCATGTTGCTGGGCGATACCTGCACCCGCGCCTGCGCCTTTTGTTCGGTGAAGACGGGTCGACCGAGCGCTGCGGATGCCGACGAACCGCGCCGGGTCGCTGAAGCCTGCATCGACCTGAAGCTGAATTTCGTCGTGCTGACCTCGGTCAATCGCGATGATCTGCCTGATGGCGGCGCTGCTTGCTTTGCCGATACGCTGCGCGAACTACGCCTGCGACGTGCCGACATCGGCGTCGAATTCCTCACCCCGGATTTCCGTCAGGTGCAGGCAGCCGCGGCCGACCTGTTCAGCGCAACACTGAGCGCGCTGCCGGCGGCAACGCGACGTGATCTGATCTGGGGTCACAACATCGAAACGGTGCCGCGTTTGTACAAAGAGGCGCGCAAGGGCGCCAAGTACGAACGTTCGCTGCGCCTGTTGGAAATCGCCGCTCGCTTGCCTTCGATGGAAGCTAAATCCGCCTTGATGCTGGGCCTCGGTGAAAACCGGGAAGAAGTGCTGGCGGTGCTGCGTGATCTGCGCGCGGTTGGCGTGCAACGCCTGGCGCTCGGCCAATATTTACGCCCATCTCTGGATCATTTGCCGGTCGCCCGTTATGTGCCGCCAGATGAATTCGCTGAATATGAAATTGCTGCGCGCGAAATGGGTTTTGCCTGGGTCAAGGCCGGGCCGCTGGTACGCAGTTCTTATCTCGCCGAAGAAATTCAACAAGGAAACCACCATGGCTGACCTGAAACAAACCCCGCTCAACCAGAAGCATCGTGAAGCCGATGCCAAGCTGGTGGATTTTTCCGGCTGGGAAATGCCCATCCATTACGGGTCGCAAATCGAAGAACACCACATCGTCCGGCGCGACGCCGGCATGTTTGATGTCTCGCATATGCTGCCGGTCGATCTGACCGGTGAAGGTGCGCGCGACTTCCTGAAAAAACTGCTCGCCAACAACGTCGACAAACTGCAAACCACCGGCAAAGCGCTGTATTCGTGCATGCTGCACGAAGGCGGCGGCGTGGTGGACGACCTGATTGTGTACTTTCTCAACGAGGCCTGGTTTCGCATCGTGCTCAACGCCGGTTGTGCCGACAAGGATCTCGCCTGGATGGAAGTTCAACTGGCCAGGTACGCGCCAAATCTGGCGCTGACGCCGCGCCGCGACCTGGCGATGATCGCCGTGCAAGGCCCGCATGCCGCCGCCAAGTTGTGGCAGGCGATGCCCGGCATGCAGGATCTGGCCGAACCGATGCGGCCATTCAATGCCGTGGTGGTCGGCAATATGCTCGTCGCCCGCACCGGCTACACCGGCGAGGATGGCTTCGAAATCATGCTGCCGGCGAAGGCTGCGCCATTCTTCTGGCAGGCTCTGCTGGATGCCGGCGTTAAACCCTGCGGCCTCGGCGCGCGCGATACCTTGCGTCTGGAAGCCGGCATGAATCTGTATGGCCAGGACATGACCGAAGCGACTTCGCCGTTCGAATCCGGCCTCGCCTGGACGGTCGACCTGAAGTCCGAGCGTGATTTCATTGGCAGGGAATCGCTGCTACATCTGCCCCGCGCGCGGCAACTGGTCGGACTCAAGCTGATCGAGCGCGGCGTGCTGCGCAACCACCAATCGGTGTTTACCGAACACGGCGAAGGCGAAATCACCAGCGGTTCGTTTTCACCAACCTTGAATGGCTCGATCGCCTTGGCGCGGGTGCCGGTCGGGGTGAATATCGGCGACACGGTCGAGGCCGAAGTGCGCGGCAAACTGATGCGGGCGATGGTGGTGAAATACCCGTTCGTGCGCAATGGCCAGGCGCTGGTTTGAATCCCTTTCATGTCTATAATTCAGTCAACTTATAGACATGAATGAGGCGCCCATGAACTGGAATATTGCCGAAGCCAAGCAGCGATTCTCGGAAGTCGTGAAGCAAGCCCACACCGAGCCGCAATGGATCTACAACCGTAAAACACCGGTTGCGGCACTGATTGCGGCGGAAGAAATGGCCGAATATCAGGCCTGGAAGGCGTCGCAAAAACAGCCGAAAACGTTGGGTGAGGAGTTCGCCGAGTTGCGGCAGTTACTCGCCGATGCGGGCTATGAAGATGGTCTGTTTATCCCGCCGCGCTCCACCCGCCGCAACACTTTTGTCGAGATGCTGGAAGAAGAGTATCCGGAGGCTGCCGGCCAATGAATTTTCTGGTCGATACCAATGTGATCAGCGAGCTGACCCGCCGCCGGCCAAATGCCACTGTCCTGGCCTGGTCGCAATCGGTCGCCGTGCATCATGTTTCAGCCATCAGCGTGGATGAACTTTGGTATGGCATTTCACGCCGGCCGACGCTGGAACTGGATGCCTGGCTGACCTCCTATTTGAATAACCATAAGGTGCTGCCGATCGATCAAGATGTAGCTCGACGCGCCGGTCAATTGCGGGGTGTGTTTTCGCTGCGCGGCATCGTTCGCGACCAGCCGGACATGCTCATCGCCGCCACCGCGCAAGCGCATGGTTTGACCCTGGTGACCCGAAACAGCAAGGATTTTGAAGGTTGTGGCATCAGTCTGTTGAATCCATTTGATAATCCCTGATTCGTTTATTTTTCGTCTTTTCTCTGGAGCGCTTGATGTCCACCATCCCCGCCAATCTTAAATACACCCCGTCGCACGAATGGGTCCGCCTGGAAGCGGATGGCAGTGTTGCCATCGGCATCACGCAACATGCGCAAGACCTGCTGGGTGACATGGTATTCGTCGAAAACCCGGTGGTCGGTCGTCAGCTTGCCGCTGGGGAAGAATGTGCCGTGGTCGAATCGGTGAAAGCCGCATCCGATGTCTACGCGCCGATCGCTGGCGAAGTGCTGTCTGCCAACGCCGAGGTCGAAGCCAGTCCGGAAAGCATCAATCAGGACGCCTACGCGGCCTGGATGTTTACCCTGAAACCGGCCAATGTTGCCGATCTGGATGGCCTGATGGATGCCGCTGGTTATGCGGCGCATGTTGAATCGGAAGCCCATTAATTCGTGATGGGGATGGAGAATGAGGGAGGGGGAGACCCCTCGCTTTTTCTCGTCTCTCACCCCTCATACTTCATTCCCAAACCATGCCTTTCATTCCGCATACCGAAGCCGATGTCGCCGCCATGCTGGCGAGTATCGGTGCGCCGTCCACCGATGCGTTGTTCGATGAAATACCCGCCGACCTGAATTGCGGCGGTTTGCCCGGCATTCCCGAAGGATTGTCGGAAATGCGCGTCAATCGTCTGATGCAGGGCCGCGCGGCGCAGGACGGTTTCTACAGCAACTTCATCGGCGCAGGCGCCTACGAGCATCACATCCCGGCGGCGGTGTGGCAGATCGTCACGCGAGGCGAGTTTTACTCCGCCTACACGCCGTATCAGGCGGAAGCCAGCCAGGGCACGCTGCAACTGCTGTACGAATACCAGACCATGATGGCCAGTCTGACCGGGCTGGATGTGTCGAATGCCTCGCTTTACGACGGCGCTTCTGCGCTGGCCGAGGCGGTGCTGATGGCGGTGCGCGCCAACAAGGCGGGCTGTCGCCGCGTGTTGATGCCGGCGACGGTGCATCCGCGATATCAGGCGGTGACGCGGACAACGGTGAAGAACCAGAACATCGAACTGGTCAGCGTGCCGTTCGATGCCGCTACCGGCATCACCGATATTGCGGCGCTGGAGGCAATGTCGGATGCTGATGCCAGCCAATATGCCGCCTTGGTGATTCCGCAGCCCAACTTCTTCGGCGCTCTGGAGTCGGTCGACACGCTCACCGATTGGGCGCATGCGCACAACATGCTGGCGATTGCGGTGGTGAATCCGCTGGCGCTGGCGCTGCTGAAGCCGCCCGGAAGCTGGGGCGTGGTTGGCAAAAACCAGGGCGCTGATATCGCCGTCGGCGACGGCCAGCCGCTAGGCGTGCCGATGTCTTCCGGCGGCCCGTATTTCGGCTTCATGACTACCCGCCAGGCGCTGGTGCGGCAAATGCCGGGCCGCATCGTCGGGCGTACTGTCGATCTCGATGGGCAGCCCGGTTTCACCTTGACCCTGCAAGCGCGCGAGCAGCATATTCGTCGCTCCAAGGCCACCTCCAATATCTGCACCAATCAAGGCTTGCTGGTCACTGCGGCGACGATACACATGTCGCTGCTGGGGCCGGAAGGGCTGAAAAGCGTGGCGCTGGAGTCGCATGCCAAGACGCGGGCGTTGCTCGACAAACTGCTTGCCGTGCCGGGCGTCGAGCGGGTGTTCAACGCACCTTTTTTTCATGAAGCGGTGATTCGGGTGAAAACCCCGGTCGATGATGTGCTGCGCGCCTTGCGCGCCCAAAGCATCCTCGGCGGCTATGCGCTGGGCGGCGACTATCCTGAGTTGGCCGATTGCATACTGGTCTGCGCGACGGAAACCAAAACCGATGACGATCTGGAGCAGTATCGGCAACAATTGCAACGTATTCTCAGTCGGCGTAACGGGCGTGAACCCGGTGTGCCGCCTTGTGCTTACAAGTAAACACAAGTAAACAAGTAAATACCCAGTTAACCCATTCACAACCCAAAGGAGACTACATCATGGCAACCGTAACCCTTGGCGGCGAACCTATTTCGGTCGGCGGCAATTTCCCGCGCGTTGGCGATTCCGCGCATTCCTTCATGCTGGTTGATAAAGAACTAAAAGATGTTTCCCTGTCGTCTTTCTGGGGCAAACGCAAGATTCTCAACATCGTGCCCAGCCTGGATACCCCGGTTTGCCTGGCATCCGCGCGCAAGTTCAACGAACTCGCGGCCGCTGTGCCGAATACCGTGGTGCTGGTGATTTCCGCCGATCTGCCCTTCGCGCAGAACCGCGCCTGTGCTGTCGAGGGGCTGAAAAACGTGGTTACCCTGTCGACCATGCGCGGCCGCGATTTCCACAAAGACTATGGCGTCATGATCATGGACCCACCGTTATCGGGTCTCACCGCTCGCGCTGTCGTCGTGCTGGATGAAAACGACCGCGTGGTTTACTCGGAACTGGTACCCGAGATCAAACAAGAACCCATCTACGATGCCGCACTGGCGGCAGCCAAGGGCGAACCGCTTTAAACCTCCGAAGGGTGCGCCATGCGCACCCTTCACGTTTCATGGTGCGCATGGCGCACCCTACTCGCTGATTCGCTCCTTACCCGAAAATGCTCATCTTCGAACACGCTCACCCCGGCCGCCGCGCCCACGCCCAAGCGCCTTATTACGCACCGCTTGCTGATGATCTGCCGGCCGACATGCTGCGGCAGTCGCCGCCGCTGTTGCCGGAAACTTCCGAACTGGATGTGGTGCGTCACTACACCGGCTTGAGCCAGAAGAATTTCAGCATCGACACCCAGTTCTATCCGCTCGGTTCATGCACGATGAAATACAACCCGCGCGCCTGCAATTCGCTGGCCATGCTGCCGCAATTTCTCGCTCGGCATCCACTGGCGGATGTGTCAACTGGTCAGGGTTTCATGCTCAGCCTGTATGAATTGCAGGAGATGTTGAAGGAAGTCACCGGCATGGCGGCGGTGAGCATGGCGCCGATGGCTGGCGCGCATGGCGAATTTGCCGGCGTGGCGATGATTCGCGCCTATCACGATGCACGCGGCGACACCGCGCGGCGCGAAATCATCGTGCCGGACGCGGCGCATGGCACCAACCCGGCCACTGCCACGATGTGCGGCTATGTGGTGAAAGAAATTCCCACCGACCGCCAGGGCAACGTCGATCTGGAGGCGTTGCAAGCCGCCGTCGGCCCACACACCGCCGGCCTGATGCTGACCAATCCGTCGACGCTGGGGGTGTTTGAAAAAACCATCGTTGAAATTCAAAAGATCGTTCACCAGGCCGGTGGTCTGACTTATTACGACGGTGCCAACCTGAACGCCATTCTCGGGCGTGTGCGGCCGGGCGACATGGGTTTCGACGTCATCCACATGAATCTGCACAAGACCTTCTCGACGCCACATGGCGGTGGCGGGCCGGGTGCCGGGCCGGTGGGGGTGTCGGAACGATTGATGCCGTTTTTGCCGATTCCCTATGTCATCAATGAGCGCGACTTTTACCGCTGGGCCGAAGAGGCCGAGGCGCCGCAAAGCATCGGCCGCATGAGCGCATTCGGCGGCAACATGGGCGTGCTGCTGCGCGCCTATATTTATGCCCGCATGCTGGGTGGACGCGGTATGCAGCGGGTGGCTGAGTTCGCTGCGCTGAACGCCAACTACCTGTCTGCGGAACTGAAAAAGGCCGGCTTCGAGCTGGCTTTCCCGGAACGCCGCGCCAGTCACGAATTCATCGTCACGTTGAAGAAGCTGAAGGACGAAACCGGCATCTCGGCAATGGATTTCGCCAAGCGTCTGTTGGATTACGGTTTCCATGCGCCAACCACTTACTTCCCGATGCTGGTGCCGGAATGTTTGCTGATCGAGCCGACCGAGACCGAAAGCAAAGAAACCCTGGATGCCTTTGTGCAGGCAATGATCGCCGTCAAACGTGAAGCCGAAAGCCAGCCCGACCTGGTCAAATCGGCGCCGCACAAACTGCCGTCGCGCCGGCTGGATGATGTCAAGGCCGCGCGTGAACTTGATCTGGTCTGGAAAGCAGCGTGAACGCGCCGAAACGGAGTCCGAGCAAGGCCATTGGTGTAAAAAAAACCAACTCGCCCGCCATTGCGGCGGGCCAACAAAGTCCGCTGAAAGAAAGTCCGCACAAGGGTAAAACCGGCCTGAAACGAGTCTGGAACGCACTGTTTTATTCGATAGAGGGTTTTGCCGCAGCCTGGAAGCATGAAGATGCTTTTCGGCAGGAAAGTCTGCTGGCGGCGGTGCTGGTGCCGTTGGCGCTGTTTCTTGCCGAAGCGCCAATGGAGCGCGCGCTGATGATTGCCAGCGTTTTGCTGGTGCTGATCGTCGAACTGATCAACTCCGCCATCGAGGCCACGGTTGATCGTATTTCGCTTGAAAATCATCAGCTTGCCAAGCGTGCCAAGGATATCGGCAGCGCTGCGGTGCTGATCGCGTTGATCAACGTGCTGGTAGTCTGGGGTTTGGTTTTGCTGGGTTAAAACATGACCAGCGCAGCGGTTTCCGCCGCCACCAGCTTACGCCAGCTCTCCGGCCGATTTCCTCGTCCGGGCCGGATAGAGGCCATTTATCTGCGTCCGCAACGGCGTACCCCGATTGAATCGGTAAGTCATGCCGTCGTCCTGGCCGGACAAGGCTTGCAGGGTGATCATGCGGCAAGCCGCGCGCCGGCGCGGCCAGAAGGCGGCAAACGTCAGATCACCTTGATCCAGGCCGAACACCTTCCAGTAATTGCGGCTTTCGCCGGATTGTCTGAACTCGACGCCGCCTTGCTGCGGCGGAATCTGCTGGTCTCCGGCCTCAATCTGCTGGCGGCGCGATCCTTGTTCAAGGACGCGCCTCTGTTTATCCGCATTGGCGAACAGGTGGTCCTGGAAATAACGGGTGCCTGCGCACCCTGTTCGCGGATGGAAGAACTGCTCGGCCCCGGCGGCTACAACGCCATGCGCGGTCATGGCGGCATGAATGCACGCATTCTGGTCGGCGGAGAAATTGGGGTGGGCGATGCGGTGTGGTGCGAAGACGGGATCGTTTGACGATCGAGGGGTGTAAATCCTGTAGCTACAGCGTTCGTAGACCGTGCCACCGCGCTTGCGTCCCTGATCCCTCCTATATAGAGACATCCAGATGTGTTGCGCAGATTCATGAACCCATGATCTGCTTTCGATGCTTGCCTGGTTTCTACCCTCTGCCTCTTTACAGGGGGTGACGAAAGCTTTACGTCAAATTCAAGCGTCCGTGATCATCTCCAGGCTGGCGATGGGGATTGCTGCCAGCGGGAAGGAACAGACCCGCCAAGACAGGGGCTATGTCAGGTTGGCGAGATGGCGGAAGTAGACATGGTTTCGTATCGAGTCAATTGCCAGACTGCACTACAGATCCGCCAGCACCTTGATATGCGCGGCGACGCTGCGTCCGAGCGAACTCAGGTCGTAGCCGCCTTCGAGGACGGAAACCAGGCGATTCTGCGCATGCCGGGCGGCGACATCGATGACTTGCTCGGTAATCCAGATGTAATCGGACTCCATCAGGCCGAACTGCCCCATGTCGTCTTCACGATGCGCGTCGAAGCCGGCTGATATAAACAGCATTTCCGGCTGAAAGGCTTCCAGGCGCGGCAGAATTTCGGCGGCGAACACTTCCCGATAACGCTTGCCGGTGGTGCCCGCCGGCAGCGGCACGTTGATGATGTGTTGATTCGAGCTATCCGCGCCGCAGAATGGGTAAAACGGATGCTGGAAGGTGGAGCACAGCATGACGCGGTCGTCGTCCTTGAAGATGTCTTCGGTGCCATTACCGTGATGCACATCGAAATCGACAATAGCGACCCGCGCCAGCCCATGCGCGGTCAGGGCATGCGCCGCAGCGACAGCGACGTTGTTGAAAATGCAGAAGCCGCTGGCCTGATTGCGGGTGGCATGGTGGCCAGGCGGGCGACAGGCGACGAAGGCATTGCGGGCATCGCCGCGCATGATTCGGTCTACCGCCATCACCGCGCCGCCGGCGGCATGAAAGGCGGCTGCCAGCGTATGCGGATTCATCAGCGTGTCGTGGTCCAGTTCTTGCGTGCCTTCATAAGGCGAGGCCGCTTCGACGGCATCGATATACGCGGCATCATGCACTCTGAGAAGATGGCTGCGATGCACCAGCGGGGCGTCGTAGTGGGCCAGGTAATCGTAAAGGCGCGCGGCATGCAGGCGATCATCGATGGCGCGCAGACGGGCCGGACTTTCCGGATGAAAATGGCCCATGTCGTGTTTCAGACATTCGGGGTGGCTGATGTAGGCTGTATGCATAAAAAATTGTTGCGTTGCAAGAATCAATATTCAATATATGTTTTGTAGATAGAACTGTAACTCTTTGTGGCATAGCATTAACCCTCAAAGCCTTCATTTCTTGTTCATATCCACCCGTTTACCGATTACTGAAAGCGATCGATGTCCAGCCATTATCTGCACTCCTTGTTGTCTCCCCGTTCCGTGGCCGTGTTTGGCGCCAGTGCGCGCGAAGATTCCGTTGCCGGCGTGATTTACGCCAATCTGCGCAAATCCGGCTTTACCGGCCCGGTTTACCCGGTCAATCCGAAGTACGACATCCTGCTCGGCGAAAAGTGTTACGCCACTGCCAGCGATCTGCCGGAAACGCCGGATCTGGCGATCATCGCCACCCCGGCGCCTTCGGTCTCCGGCATCATGGATGAATGCGGCAAGCGCGGTGTGCGCAATGTCGTCGTGCTGTCTGCCGGTTTTCGTGAAATCGGCGCCGCCGGCATCGTGCTGGAAGAAGCCATTTCCGCTACCGCCAAAAGACATGGCATCCGCTTCATCGGCCCCAACTGCCTGGGCGTGCAGCGTCCCTCCATCGGCCTGAATGCCACCTTCGCCCTGGGCACCGCGCTGCCCGGCGATCTGGCGCTGGTGTCTCAATCCGGCGCGCTGTGTACGGCGATGCTGGACTGGGCCGAATCGAACGGCATCGGTTTTTCCAGCGTGATTTCGACCGGCGCTTCCGCCGATCTCGATTTCGGCGAACTTCTCGACTACCTGGCTTACGACCCGCAGACCAAAGGCATCTTGCTGTACATCGAAGGTATTCGTGATGCGCGCCGCTTCATGAGCGCGTTGCGCGCCGTGTCGCGGCTGAAGCCCATCGTGATGATCAAGGTTGGCCGGCACGAGGAAGGTTCCAAAGCCGCGCAGTCGCACACCGGTGCGTTGGCTGGTTCCGATGCGGTGTTCGATGCGCTGGTGCGCCGCGCCGGCGTGGTGCGGGTGAAGACCATCATGCAGTTGTTCGCCTGCGCGCGCGCGCTGTCCACCCACATCAAGCCGACCGGCAATCGTCTCGCCATCGTCACCAACGGCGGCGGCCCCGGTGTGATGGCCACCGATCTGGCGATGGATGTTGGCGTTCGTCTGGCCGAGTTGTCGGCGCCGACGATGGAAAAACTCAATCTGGCCTTGCCGCCGACCTGGTCGCACGGCAACCCGATCGATGTCATCGGGGATGCCGGCGCGGCGCGTTATCAGGCGGCGCTGGAAGCCTGTCTGGCCGACCCCGGCGTCGATGGCGTGCTGGCGATGTTGACGCCGCAGGCGATGACCAAGCCGGCCGAAGCCGCGCAAGCGGTGATCGAGGTGGCAAAGCAGTCGAACAAACCGGTGCTGAGTTGCTGGATGGGCGAAAGCCAGGTTGCCGAAGGGCGCAGATTGTTCAAGGAAGCCGGCATTCCTTATTTCACGACGCCGGAACCCGCTGTCGAAGTGTTCTCCTTCCTGTCGGCGTTCTATGAAAACCAACGCCTCCTCATGCAGACCCCGGCATCGTTGTCGCAACAGGCGGAACCCGATGTCGAAGGCGCGCGCATGATCATTGAAAGCGCGCTGTCGCAAGGTCGGCATACGCTGACCGAGGTGGAATCCAAGTCCTTGCTTTCTTCCTTCCATATCCCGGTCGCGCAAACCTTGATCGCTCGCGATGCGACCGAGGCGATGTTGATGGCGCAGCAGATGGGCTTCCCGGTGGTGATGAAGATCAATTCACAGCAGATCAGCCATAAATCGGATGTCGGTGGCGTGCGTTTGGGGCTTTCCAACGGTCAGGCGGTTCGCAACGCCTACATGGGGATGATGACGGAAGTCCATAAACATCAGCCGGACGCCAAACTGGACGGCGTAGTGATCGAGCCGATGGTGACGCGGCCGAATGCGCGCGAAGTGCTGATCGGCGTCTCGACCGATCCGGTGCTGGGGCCGGTCATCATGTTCGGCGCTGGCGGGGTGGACGTCGAAGCGGTGCAGGATCGCGCCGTCGCGCTGCCGCCGTTGAACCATATGCTGGCCGACGATCTGGTCAAGCGTACCCGCGTCTACAAGCTGCTCGGAAAATTCCGTAACCGTCCGGCGGTGAACCTCAAGGCGCTGGAAGGCATACTGCTGCGCGTTTCGGAAATGGTGTGCGCGCTGCCCTGGCTGGATGAACTCGACATCAATCCCTTGCTGATTGACGAAAATGGCGCACTCGCCGCCGATGCGCGGATCATCATCAAATCGCGCGCACCGACTGCGGATCGTTACAGCCATATGGCGATTCACCCTTACCCCGCGCATCTGCTGATGCATTGGCAGTTGCCCAACGGCGCCAATGTCGTCATTCGTCCAATGCGCCCGGAAGATGCGGATATGACCCAGGAATTCGTGCGTGGGTTGTCTTCCGAAACCAAGTATTTCCGTTACATGGACGCGGTTCAGGAACTCTCGCCCAGCATGCTGGTGCGTTTGACGCAGATCGACTACGACCGCGAAATGGCGCTGCTGGTGGTGACCGAGCAGGAAGACAAGCAGATCGAACTCGGCGTGGCGCGCTATGCGGTGAATCCGGATGGCACCTCCTGCGAATTTGCGCTGGTGGTCGATGATCGTTGGCAGCATCAGGGTATTGGCCACAAACTGATGGATGTGCTGATGGATCTTGCTCGCACCAAGGGCCTGCGGACGATTGAAGGCGAGGTGTTGAAGTCCAATACCCGCATGCTGAAGCTCTGCCACGGGCTTGGCTTCAAGGTCGAGCCGCACCCCGAGGACGACGCCGTCAGGATGATCTCGCGCGAACTTTGATCGGTTGAACGCATGCAGCTGGGCAGGCTTTGCGGCCTGCCCAGCTTTTTTTGCGATGCGCTTTTCCAGCAGCGGTTCAAACAATTCAGAAACGAAAAATCATGAACAAAAAACACACTTTGCGTCTGGGCATCCCGAAAGGCAGCCTGCAAGACACCACCCAGAAACTGTTTGTCCGCGCCGGCTTTGATTTGCGGATTTCGGGCCGGTCGTATTACCCGGACATCGATGACGCAGAAATCGAATGCATCCTTATTCGCCCGCAGGAAATGGCGCGCTACGTTGGCCAGGGGATTATCGATTGCGCTATCACCGGGCTGGACTGGATTCTGGAAACCGGCGCCGATGTGGCAGAACTGGCCGATTTACGCGCCCCCTGGCCGAACTACGGGGTGGTGCGCTGGGTGATGGCGGCGAAGGAAGATGCGCCCTTCAACTCGGTGAAAGATTTGCATGGCAAGCGCATCGCCACCGAAGCGGTGGGCATGACGCGGCATTTTCTTGAGCAGCATGGCGTCAACGCCGAGGTGGAGTTTTCATGGGGCGCAACCGAAGTGAAACCGCCGATTCTGGCCGATGCCATCGTCGATGTTTCCGAGACCGGTTCCTCGCTGCGCGCCAATAACCTCAAGGTGCTGCATGTGGTGCTGGAGAGCACGCCGCGCTTCATCGCCAATCACGCCGCGCTGGCGGACGCCTGGAAACACGCCAAGATCGACCGTTTGCTGATGCTGCTGAAGGGTGCCATCGCCGCCGCGACGCGGGTATTGCTGTCGATGAATGTGCCGCGCGAGAATCTCGACGATGTCCTGCGTCTGCTCCCCGCGCTCGCCACGCCGACGTTATCGACTCTGGTGGACCCGGACTGGGTGGAACTCAGCACGGTGGTGGAAGAGAAATACGTGCGCGAACTGTTTCCTCAGCTTTACCAGGCCGGCGCGCGCGGCATCATCGAGCTGCCAATCAACAAGATCGTTGAATAATCAGTTCAGTATTTCTGTAGCGGCAAAGCGGTCGCCTGGCGGCGGGCTTTGCCAGGGAATGAAATTCCGCCCCCTACTCGACCGCGTTCAACCGCAGATTCAATGATAATTCCCCCTTAGGATCAGCCTCAGGGAATGTCATGATTGAAGAAGCCCGCGCCCGTTTCGAGACCTTGAAAGCCGGCGGCATGATGCCTTCGCCGCAGGGCGTGGCGCTGGCGGTGCTGGAGTTGACGCAAAAACACGATGCCAGCATCCAGACCTTGACGCACCTGGTGCAGACCGACCCGGCGATGTCCGGGCGGATACTGCGCTACGCCAATGCGGTACACGGCGGAAGCCTCCGCCGGATCGCCTCGCTGCCGCATGCCATTGTATTTCTGGGCCTGTTCCGGGTGCGCCAGATCGCGCTGGGTTTCTCCCTGGTCGACCATTACCGCAGCGGTGCTTGCACCGCGTTCGATTATCTCGGCTATTGGACCTCCTCGCTGGCCACCGGCATCACCGCGCAGCACGTTTCAACCCAGGCTCAATGTCCGCCGGACGAGAGCTTCACCTGTGGTCTGTTGGCCGGCATCGGTCGGCTGGCGCTGGCGACCGTGTTCCCCCAAGACTATGACAGCATGTTGCGGCTAGGCCTTTCCGCGCCGGCGCTATGCCAGGCTGAAAGCAACAGTTTCGGACTCGACCATGCCGAACTCTCGGCCGAGTTGCTGCAGGATTGGGGGCTGCCGGAAATTTTCTATCAGGCCGTGCGTTATCACGAAATGCCGACCGCCGCGCCATTCTCTGCCGGTTCACGCGCGCAGACGCTGACCGCCGCGTTGCACTTCGCCGGCAAGGTGGGCGCTTTGCTCAATCTGGACGCGGCACAACGCTGGGAACAGGTGCCCTCGCTCTACCATGCCGCCGCCCAGATCGGGCTGGAAGACCAACAGGTGCCACCGCTGGTAGAAAACGTTGTCGCCCAGTGGCAAGACTGGGGCCGCGAACTGCATCTGCCGACGCATGATTTCAGCGACGTCAAATTGCTGCTCGGAATGCCGCCCGATCCGACGCAAGACGTCAATCTATCCGCGCTGGTCGTGCTGCCGATGCGGGTCGCGTTGATTACCCGCGATGCCGCACATCTGCGCGCGTTGGCGGAAACCCTCTCCGGCATGGGCCTGGTGGTGGAGCTTGCGAATGATCGGGACGGCGCTTTGCGACTGCTGCGCGAACATCGGCCCGACCTGATGATGGTGGAACTGCCCGACTGCGGCGAAGCGGCGGTGAAAACGCTGCGTGAATTGCGTGTCGGCGAAGCGAGTCGCCAGATCTACTGCATCGCCATGATCCCCGCCGAAGCCGAGGCCGGTGTCGCCAATCTGATGCTGGCGGGCGCTTCGGACTACCTGTTGCTGAACTACAGCGAGGCGGCGTTGCTGGCGCGAATCAACTCGGCGCAGCGGGTGGTGTCGCTGCAAGGGGCGGTGCGCGCAGAGCGCGAATCGGTGATCCGTTCTTCTGGAGATTGGGCCAGAAGCAATCGGCGTTTGTTGCATGAAGCCCACACCGACCCGTTGACCAAACTGCACAACCGCCGTTACGGCCTCGATCGCTTCGCCCAGGAATGGTCGTTTTCGGCGCACAGTGGCACCTCGCTGTCTTGTTTGATGCTGGACATCGACCACTTCAAGCAGGTCAACGACAACTTTGGCCATGAAGTGGGCGACCTGGTGCTGAGCCAGATCGCGCGCGCAATCGAGCGCAGTTGCCGCAAGGATGATGTGGTGTTCCGTTATGGCGGCGAAGAGTTCTGCGTGATCGGCCCGAATACGTCGCTGGCCGACGCCATTCAGTTGAGTGAACGCATCGTGCGGGAAGTGCGCGCCGGCCGCTATGGTGAAGAAAACAAACGTTTTCCCATCACCGTCAGCATCGGCGTAGCAACACGAACGGCCTCCGACCGCGACCAGGAAGCCCTCGCCGCACGCGCCGACAAAGCGCTGTACAGCGCCAAGTCGAGTGGACGCGACCGTGTCGTCGCCGCGCGCCCGGATTTATAGGCCGCCGACGTATCCGATCTGCGCGCTATCGTTTCGGCAGGAACCTCTGATTGAACTCAGCGCAACCAACGGCGCTCCGGAAGGGCGGATGCGAAGCGCTGGACCACCCTCTGAATACCTGATTCCTTGTTCATCGGCATTGGCGCTGAAAATAATCGATA
>JFJP01037164.1_pt1 | contig 40922 bp, 41 predicted proteins | sample 431651 | NCBI WGS metagenome assembly JFJP01 (sample SAMN02602958, study PRJNA72255) | Microbial mat metagenome, whole genome shotgun sequencing project. | biome: fresh water; feature: sink hole; material: water; isolation source: purple microbial (photo- and chemosynthetic) mats found in...
TGGTTGCTTCTGCACTTGGCAGCTGCATTTTTACAATAATGGGAATTGCCGCAAGAGAACACGGCTTCTCAATCGATGGCAGTACATGTAAGATCACCAAGATAATGACAGCCACGCCACGAAAGATAGGCGAGATTAAGATTGAATTTGACTTTACCGGGAATGTTTACACAGATAAGCAGAAGAAGATTCTTAATTACTGTGTAAAGACATGTCCGGTATCGCTAACGCTTAATGAGTCTGTATTTCAGAATGTAACGCTGACTTTTAAATAGTTGCCCCCTCAGTTGGTATATCCCTGTTTACCTTTTTAATAAGACCCTGCAATACACTACCAGGGCCTACTTCAACGAATGAAGATGCCCCGTCTGCAATCATGTTGATTACAATCTGGGTCCATTTAACAGGTGATGTAAGCTGTAATACAAGATTAGATTTTATAGTATCCGGATCTGAAAAAGGTTTTGCATTAACATTCTGATAAACAGGGCAGATTGGTTTACTGAATTTGGTATTGTTGATTGCAGCCTCCAGTTCAAGCCGGGCAGGTTCCATAAGTGGTGAATGAAAGGCACCCCCAACTGCAAGTTTCAGTGCTCTTTTCGCCCCTTTTTCTTTCAACGCTTCAATAGCCATGTCAATGCCCTCATTTGAACCTGAAATTACTATCTGCCCCGGGCTGTTATAATTGGCAGGAACAACAACTGCTTTAATCGAAGCACATACTTCTTCAACTATATTATCATCTAGTCCCAGAATTGCAGCCATAGTTGAGGGAGTCTTCTCGCACGCCTTCTGCATTGCCAAAGCTCTTTTTGATACGAGAACTAACCCATCCTCGAAAGAGAGAGTTTTGTTTGCAACAAGAGCAGAGAATTCTCCAAGTGAATGTCCTGCAACCATATCCGGTTTAAATGAATTGCCAAGTACTGCTGCAAGAATTGTTGAATGGAGAAATATTGCAGGCTGAGTAACTTTAGTTTGCTTTAAATCTTCATCTGTTCCAGCAAACATCAGATCTGTTATTCTGAATCCAAGTAATGAGTTGGCTCTTTCAAACATCTCTTTGGCAACAGGAGATTTATCATAAAGATCCTTGCCCATTCCTATGAACTGTGCGCCCTGTCCTGGAAATACGTATGCTTTCATATTATCTTTTTAATAATTATTAAGAGTGACAAAATTAGTATTTTTTTTTAGCTGAAAAATTTTACCACAGAGTTGCACCGGGTATTCACGGAGTATCACGGTTTACTCCGTGTTGTACTCTGTGTAACTCTGTGTAACACCGTGGTTAATAGACTTATTTTTATCAGTGCAGTTTTGTTCCGATAAGATGAATAAACTCTTCCCGGGTATTAAGTTCCTTAAGGAATATCCCCGTAAAGGCGGAAGTAGTTGTAACTGAGTTTTGCTTCTGAATACCTCTGATTTGCATGCACATATGCTGAGCTTCAATAACAACTGCCACTCCCAGCGGATGAAGTGTATCCTGAATGCAATTTCTGATTTGTGTGGTCAGCCGTTCCTGTACCTGCAGTCTTCTTGAAAAGGTTTCTACAACCCTGGCAATTTTGCTAAGGCCTGTGATGTATCCATCCGGAATATACGCGACATGAGCTTTACCGAAGAATGGTAGCATGTGATGCTCACACATTGAGTAAAGGTCGATATCCTTTACTATTACCATTTGTTTGTATTCCTCTTTGAACATTGCTGACTTTAGTATCTGTTCAGCATCCATATTGTAGCCATTTGTAAGGAAGTGCATTGCCTTTGCAACCCTTGCAGGTGTGCGCAAGAGACCTTCTCTTGAAGGATCTTCTCCAATCAATTCCAGTACCCTGTGGTAAATTGATGATAACTCTTCAATATTTTTAGCATCCCAGGATTCAACCTTGTTATAACCGGCAGTTATTTTCCCGGAGCCGTCGTTTATTTTTTCAATTTTCTCAGCCATAATATTCAATTGAATTGTTTTCTGTTTCTTCAATTTTAACGCAATGAAGCAAAGCACCTTCTTTTTCAATAGATGGTTTTAATTCATTCCAGATAGCGATAGCAAGATTTTCAGTAGTTGCAATCTTACCATTCATAAATTCCACATCAAGATTTATGTTTTTATGATCGATCTTATTTATAATTCTATCGAGGATTATCTGCTTAAGGATATTGATATTCATAACAAATCCATGTTCCGGTGATGGTTCTCCCTTAACAGTTACCCAAATAATGTAGTTGTGCCCGTGCCAGTTCGGATTTGAACACTTTCCGAAGGTTTTTTGGTTCATCTCATCGGACCAATCTGCCCTGAACATCCTGTGTGCAGCACAGAATCTCTCTCTTCGTGTCAGGTAAATCATAATTTCCAGATTTAATAATACAATATTAACCATTAATTTGGTCTTTTTAATCGGTAAAAGCAATATATTTAACCGGCCGTTTTTATTCACATTATTTCGGCATAACTATGTCATTTAAAATACTATACGTTACTGCAACAAAGCCAGAATCAGAATGTCTGGGAAAAATTCCCGGAATTATTTCATCCGGAGACACGTTCAGTCTCGGATCAACTGAGGTGGTTCAATTAGTTACCGGTGTGGGGTGTGTATCCACTGCCTGGGCACTTAAGGACTGGCTGGCAAAGAATGAAGCCCCTGAACTTATTATTAACGGTGGCATAGCAGGAAGCTATAACAATGATATTAAAACAGGAGACGTTGTAATGCCGGTATCAGACTGTTTTGCTGATGCAGGAATCGAAGATGGTAATACTCATCTTACTTTGTTTGAGTCAGGTCTGGCCGGTAAAGATGATTTTCCTTTCAGCTCTGGTATGATTTTTTGCAACAATAAACATTCAGATAGACTAATTAATACTATAAGACCGGTTAGAGCAATAACGGTTAATACGGCCACCGGATCAGAAATAACAAAGGAAAGATTGATAAAGAAGTTTAATCCTGATATTGAAACCATGGAAGGGGCTACTTTTTTCTATATTTGCAAACGGGAAAATTTACCTTTTCTGGCAATCAGGGCAATTTCAAATAAAGTTGAACTTAGAAACAGGGATAACTGGGATATTCCTCTTGCTCTTAAAAATCTGTCAGAAAAGCTAAAAGAAATTATTGTAATACTTAAGTAAGAAATGAAATTAACACTGGGTTTTTCACCATGCCCTAATGATACATTTATTTTTGATGCGATGGTGCATGGGAGAATTGATACTGAAGGGCTGGAGTTTGATTATTTTCTTGCTGATGTTGAGGAGCTTAACAGAAAAGCAATTGCTGAGGAGGTAGATATAACCAAAATGAGTTATTCTGCTTACGCCTATGCCTCTGCAAACTACTATATCCTGGATTCAGGAAGTGCTCTCGGATACAGAAATGGGCCACTGCTTATAAGCAAACATAAAATTGCTCCGGCTGATCTTACAAAAGCCAGAATAGCTATACCTGGTAAGTTCACTACTGCAAATCTGCTTTTCAGTATTGCCTGGCCTGATGCTAATAATAAAACCGAATATCTCTTTTCAGATATTGAAAAAGCACTATTAAATAACGAAGCTGATGCCGGCCTTATAATTCATGAAACCAGATTTACCTATCAAAAGAAGGGTTTATTGAAGATTGAGGATATGGGAGAATACTGGCAGCACCTTACCGGAATGCCAATTCCTTTGGGAGCGATTGTTATTAATAGAAAAATTCCTGAAAACATTGCTTTAAAGGTTAACAGGATAATCAGGAGAAGCCTTGAGTATGCTTACCATGACTCTTTTGCGTGTTATGATTTTGTCTCAAAAAATGCAAAGGAGATGGATAGTACTGTTATGAATAACCATATTAAACTATATGTAAATGAGTTTTCTTTGGATCTTGGCAGGAAGGGTAGAGAAGCAATAAGTATGCTTTTTGGAATCGCCTCGGAAAAAGGGGTAATACCTCAATTGCCGGCGAAAATATTTCTTACCGGCAATTAGTTACAATCCGCTTTAAAATTCTTAATTTTGAACATAGGCTTTTGTTCATTGTTTTAATATCTAAAGTATTAATTCAAAAATAGATAAATCATGGCATTTGAACTACCAAAACTTCCGTACAAGCTAGACTCACTTGTGCCTTACATCAGTGAGGAAACGCTTGATTACCATTATGGTAAACATCATCAGGCTTATGTGAATAATCTGAATGGGCTTATTCCCGGGACTGAATTTGAAAAAGCAGATCTTGAAACAATTATTAAAAAAGCCGAAGGAGGTATTTTTAATAATGCCGCTCAGGTTTGGAACCATACGTTTTACTTTGAGTCGTTTTCAAAGGATGGAAGAAAATTACCCAAAGGTGTTCTGGCTGATGCAATTAATGGATCATTCGGCTCCTTTGAAGCATTCCAGGAACAATTCAACAAAGCTGCAGCTACCCTTTTCGGTGCAGGATGGGCATGGCTTGTAAAAAAAGAGGATGGCACTCTTCAGATTGTTCAGGAATCTAACGCAGGTAATCCTCTCCGAAAAGGGCTTAAGCCTCTTGTAACATGCGATGTATGGGAACATGCTTATTATATTGATTACAGAAACAAGCGTCCTGATTATATTAAATCATTCTGGGCATTAGTTGATTGGGATCTTATCTCAGCGAGATATTAATCAATACATATTAATCTATCGGGGAATCATTATTTGATTCCCTGATAGTAAGTTTCATTGAATTGAATTATTAAACTCTTCTGTATGAATTTTAAAGACCTGGTGCTTAAAACTCGTTCTTACCGCCGTTTTGATGAATTGTGCAAAGTTGATTTGAAAACTCTCGAATCTTTTATAAACCTGGCTCGATTATCAGCATCGGGGGCCAACAGGCAGCCTCTGAAATATGTTATTTTTAATTCGGGAGAAGACTGCGAACGAGTATTCCCATATCTTTCGTGGGCAGGATATCTGAGCGACTGGCATGGTCCGGAAAAAGGTGAAAGACCTTCAGCCTACATTATGATACTTGGCGATAAATCAGTAACTGAAATATTTGGTGTGGATTTTGGAATAGCTGCACAGAGCATTATGCTTGGAGCAACAGAAGCGGGGTTTGGAGGCTGCATGATACAATCAATAAAAAGAGAAGAACTCAGGAACGAATTTGAAATTCCTGAAAAATATGAAGTGCTTCTTGTTCTTGCAATAGGCAAACCTATTGAGAATGTGGTGATTGATGAGATTAAGGACAATGATGTCAAATACTGGAGAGACTCTAACAAAACTCACCATGTGCCAAAAAGAAGTCTAAAAGAGATAATAATTAAACTCTAAGATTAAAAATAGATGAAGCGGACATTACTGCTTATTCTTTTTGCTGAAATTTTCATTTTCAGACTGTTTAGCCAGGTTACCGATAATTCCGCAAACCGAATCCTGTTTCAGGGATTGGTGCTGGATGCACAGACATCTGCCAAGATCTCCGGTTCCCAGATTGTAATAAACAGAAAATTTTCTTCAGTCAGTACAACCGACGGAACATTCGCTTTCTATGTAAACAGAAAAGACACTGTTATTTTCTATAGTCTTGGTTATATGCCTACAACAATGCTGATTAGTGATACACTATCAGGAAAGGATTTTATTGCTGGTATATATATGAAAAGCGATACCTTGTCTATTGGGGAAGTAATTATTGTTCCGAGGTTTTCAAATATTAAATCAAAAATGTTGAGCGGCCGCAGCCCGGAATCATCAACTATCGATAATGCAAAGTATAATGTTGCGGTTTCATCGTATCAGGGGAGAAACAGTATCAGCAGCATGAATGATCCTGCTTCCAATTATGCAGCAATACGTCAGAAACAAACTATTAGAGCTTATGAACGGGGAGGAATACCTTCAGATCAGATGCTTGGATTTAACGCATTGGTGCTTATTCCTGCAGCATATATGTTATTGAAAGGCTTACCTCCAAAACCCGATGCCTACAAGCCGGAAATAACTCCATATGAGCTTGATCTGATTCAGAAGAAATACCTGGAATCTGTCAGAAAGAAATAGACTCACGACGCACGACTCACGACTCACGACTCACGGCTCACGGAAGAACATTATACTTCAATGCCGTGCGTCTTGCGTCTTGCTTTGCCAGCCGTAGCCTTGGCGTAGGCTGGTGCACTGTGCTTTTTAACCTTTATAGAATATCGCCTTAATAATATGGCTTGCCATTTTCGGATTTTCTTTCAGCCTGCGTGTTGAATATCCAAACCACTGTTTCCCGAAAGGTACATAAACCCTCATTGTATGTCCTGCATTTACTATGCTTTCACGTAATTTTGGAGTAACTCCGTAAAGCATCTGGAATTCATACATGTTTTTTGGGACATTGTATTTTTCAATAAGTTTATAAGAACCATCTATCAGAGGTTTATCATGAGTAGCAATTCCGACATATACTTTATTTTTAAGCATGAAGTCAAGATCTTCAAGGAAATGCTCGTTAATTTCTTCATATTTTTTGAAGGCAATAGCTGCAGGTTCTACATAAATACCTTTACATAACCTGTAACTTAACGGAACAGATGGACTATTTAGATCCATCATTGCTTTAATATCTGAAAATGTGCGCTTCAGATATGCCTGAATTACGAGCCCTACGTTTGCAGGGAACTCAGCTTTAAGCTTCCGGAACAATTCAATCTCATCATCAGTACAAGGGGAATCTTCCATATCTATCCGGATAAACCCGTTATAGGATGCAGCTTTGGAAACAATCTCCCTAATATGATTATAGCAAACATTCTTATCGATAAGCAAGCCAAAACTGGTTGGCTTAAGCGAGAAGTTACCGTCAATTTTGCTTTTGTATGCAATGTCTATAAGATCCAGGTACTCTTTCTTGTTATTATCAGCCTCTTCAAGTGTTTTTATGAACTCACCGAGAACATCAAGTGTTACTTTTATGTTCATACTGTTGAGATCTCTGGATACTCGGATTGCGTCTTCAACAGTTTCTCCGGAAATATATGACTTTGAAAAAAGCCAGATAAGTTTTTTCGGACACCATGGCAAAATTGCCGCTATTAATTTGTTGAACATAATCGGTTATTATTCAGGTAAATATTTATTACGTTTTTTCAAAAATATAAAGTGCTAATAAAAATAATATCAATTAATTTTTTGATGACCTTTGTCATTCTGTACAACTAAAACATTTTAAATTATTTATTTTCATGAAATTTTTCAGATAATGCAACCATTTATTTACATGGTTTGTCTTAAAATTGTCCTCAGTATATGATGAGCGACCAGCAAATAATAGAAGGGTGTGCCAGGCACGACAGAAAATCGCAACAATTACTGTACGATCAGTATTCGCGGTTTCTGCTCGGGGTTTGTATGAGGTACGCCACTGATAAAGCTGAAGCGGAAGACATATTGCAGGATAGTTTTTTGAAAATATTCTTCAACATTAAGGACTATTCCGGAACGGGATCTTTCATGGGATGGATGAGAAAAGTCGCAGTTAATACTGCAATAACTCATTACCATAAGAATCTTAAGTACAGGTATCATGTTGAAATTGAGGAGTATGTATCGGTTGAGACAGGGGTGACAAGTTTTGAGGAGGATTTTTTTACTTCCGAGGAACTATATAAAGTGCTGAATGAGTTACCTGCTGGTTACAGGATGGTTTTTAACCTTTATGCTGTTGAAGGTTACAAACATAAGGAGATTGCAGAGATTCTGAGTATCGACACAAATACCTCCAAGTCTCAATACAGCAGGGCGAAAGCAGTAATAAGAGATAAACTCGAAAAACTGGGCAAGCTTAGAGGTAGTTATGGTGAAAACGGATAATGAAGAGTATTACAGAATATTATAAAGCATAAGGTGAGAACAGGAAAAACTGATATGGGTGTTAGAGAGTTATTCAAGAGTAAGCTTGAAAATGCGGAGCTTATTCCATCCCCGTCTGTCAATCTTGTGCTTATGAAACGTGTTGCAAGAAAGCAATTCATGCGCTTCAATCCTTCCCGGTTCAACATCTATTATCTTTCCGGGCTTGTTGCAGCAACTTTTACTGCTGGTGTTTTGATTTTTTCCGACGGAGAAAAATCAGAGAATAAAAGTGATAATAATAGCATTAACAATACCGGTAATACTGTTACGAATATAACAACAGAAGCCGCCGTAAACAATAAGATTATTAGCATTCCTGAAGGAAAGACTATTATTAAGGAAAGTAATAAAGCTGCCTCAAATGCATCTGAGTCATTAGAACTGACTGTAAAAACAGAACAAAATGCTCCTGCTGTAAAAGATATTTCTGCCGATACTAAACAAGGGAGGGATGCCGGTATTAAAATTTCTGCTGATAATATAGATACATCAATCCCCAAAACAGGTTTGTTTAAAATTACACCAGTTGATGATAAGAGATTAAAAGGAGTTTATACAGCGGGAACAGTTTTGTTTGAGCCTTCCTCAAAATCTGGTTGCCTTCCAATGAAAGTGAAGTTTAAAAACCTGGTAAAGTCTATTGATTCATGCAAATGGACTTTTGGTGACGGTGGTTTTTCAAATGAGATTAGTCCCGAATGGATATTCGATGTGGAAGGCGATTTTAAAGTCGGCTTGGAGATATTCGGTAATGACGGATTTCATGGAACTTATTCAACAATAATAACTGTTCATCCAAAACCTCAGGCAAGGTTTGAAATTTCACCAGAAAAACCTGATCTGATGGATGATGAGGTACTTTTTCTTAATTACAGTACAGGCAGCGAAAAGTATAACTGGAACTTTGGCGATGGTTCGATATCATCTCTTTATGAACCAAGGCATAAGTACTCAAAATTCGGTAATTATAATGTACGTCTTATTGCAACATCTCAATTTGGGTGTTCAGATACTCTTGTTTTTGTTAATGCCTTCAGTGGCTCGGAGTACTCTATTGAGTTTCCAAATGCTTTTATTCCGAATCCTGATGGGCCTTCAGGCGGCTACTATTCATCTAAAAGTGATGAAGCAGCCCTTGTTTTCCATCCTTCATACTCAGGTGTTTCAGAATACCAGTTAAGAATTTTCACAAAGGTGGGACAATTAATTTTTGAAAGTAATGATGTTAATATTGGATGGGATGGATATTACAAAGGCGAATTGGTTATTCCGGGTGTTTATATTTGGAAGGTGCGCGGAAATTTCAGAAATGGAGAACCTTTCGTAAAAATGGGAGATGTAACACTTCTTCGGAACTGATTTTGTCAAGGAGAAATCTCAATTAACTCATTTTTTTTCGTTCATTTCAATCTTACTTTTAATCTAGAATAATTGCTTATTTATTAAATTCCTGACGGGTATATGTCTCGTTTGGAGAAAATTTCATCAATTGTTGATGAAGTTTAAGATCAATTCACTATTTTCGTAATTGTAAACCAAATGGGATCGGTCTTGGTGAAGCGTAATATATACTTGTTCTTATTGTCATTCATCATATGTGCTGAAAGTTTTGGTCAGGACCCTACTTTCTCCCAGTTTTATGCCAATCCGTTATATCTTTCTCCATCATTCGCCGGGGCTACTCCGGAATACAGAGTAGGATTAAACTACAGGAATCAATGGCCTGCTGTACCGGGTGTATTTCATACATACAGTGTCTCTTTCGACAAGGCAATGCCTAATTTTAATTCAGGAATCGGTGTTCTCGCAACTTATGATGTGGCAGGATCAGGTAACCTAAGTACTACTAATATAGGTGTACTTTATTCTTACGATTTTAATATTAACAGAGAGTGGCATATAAGACCGGGTGTCAATTTTAAATTTTATTACCTCGGACTCGATATTAATAAACTAATATTCAACAGCCAGATTACAGGAAGTGGAACATCGCCTTCACTTACACCGCCCCCATTCGACAATGTGGCTGATGTCGATTTTGCAACTTCCGTACTTGCATACAATTCTAATACATGGGCAGGTATTACTGTTGATCACCTTCTTACTCCTAAAACCTCGTTATATGGTAATGATGAGAAAGTACCAATTAAAGTTAATCTTTACGGAGGTGTACAGATTCTAAAATCGACCAGACTAAGGCAGAAACAAAAGGAGGTGCTTTCTGTGGCAATGAATTTCCAGAAACAGGGAAAATACTACCAGTCTGATTTAGGTCTCTACTATTTTAGAGAGCCAATTATATTTGGATTATGGTACAGGGGAATACCTCTTATTACATCCCAGGCAGGTGATGCTATTATTGGTCTTATAGGAATTAAAACAGGGCAGCTTCATTTTGGTTACAGCTATGACTTCACAATTTCCAATCTTATAAGTTCTACATCAGGAGCCCACGAGATATCAATGGTGTTCGAATTCAACAATCTCTCTCTCGGGCAGCAACGGAAACGTTACAAGGCAATTCCTTGTCCGGAATTCTAAAAAATAGCTTAAAGGCTCAAAGGCAATCAATTTTAACACATTATTTTTTAGTTACCATTACACCATTCCGCCGTTGTGCCATTGCGCCATTGCGCCGTTGCGCCGTTGTGCCATTGTGCCATTATACCTATTATCATATAGTTTTCTCTAAAAAATGAAGTCTTAGTAGCCCCGTTTATTTATTTGTTTATATTTGCGGCTTACTAATGTTTAACAAATATTAAATTTCAAATGAAGAAACTATCAGTAGCTCTGTTCGTTGTTCTTTCTCTCGCAATTATCGGTCAGTATATTTTATATTTTACCGGTAATAAGAAAAGTAATAAAGGTGAAGTAACCGCAGCAGCGCCTGCCGGAAGCGTAGCATATGTTAACATCGATTCTGTAATTTTCAAATTTGATATGTTTACCGACCGGAGAAACGATCTTATGACTAAGCAGAAAAGTGCAGAAGCTGAACTTAATTCAAAAGGAACCCAGTACGAAAAAGGTGTCAGAGATTATCAGGAAAAGGCAAATAAAGGTCTTATTACAAGGGCAACTGCTGCCCAGATGGAACAGGCATTGACTCAGCAGCAGCAGGAACTTGTTGCTCTGCGCGATAAATTGCAGTCGAATTTAATGGAGGAAGAACAGGTTATGAATCGTCAGATTCTTGAATACATTACAACATTCCTTGCAGATAATAAAGCGGATTATAACTACCAGTACATTCTGGGAAAAAGCTTCGGAGGCGTAGTTCTCTATAGCGATAACGGCCTGGATATAACACAAAAAGTCCTGGATGCCCTTAACCTCAAGTACAAGGCAGAAAAAAAATAAGTTATAATGGGTTTTGCCTCAACCTATCTTGAATCAAGGACTTTGTTCCCTGAATTAATTGACGAGGCACCTGACACGAATACGGGTATAATAATTGTAGTTCCGGCATATAACGAACCCGGAATAGTTAAGATGCTTGATTCCCTTACAGGGTGCAGCCTACCTGATTGTGAAGTTGAAGTTATTATTGTTGTTAATGCTCCATCCGATGCGTCTGAGGAGAGTAAAAGGAACAACGATTTAACAATAAAGAATATTGAAAGCTGGAAGAAGCAACACAAAAATTGTTTCTTCCGGCTTTATTATTTTATTGCTTCACCGGTTATATCAGGATGGGGTGTAGGAATGGCCAGAAAAACAGGCATGGATGAAGCTGCAAGACGATTCAATTATATAGACAAACCTGAAGGGGTAATTCTGAATCTCGATGCTGACTGCCTGGTTCAGGAAAACTATTTAATATCGGTATATAAAGAATTATTAATACAAAAAGAAAGATCTGCCTGCTCAATATATTTTGAACATCCGGTTTCAGGTGATGAATTCCCTGAAAAGATTTATGAATCTATTGCCCTTTATGAATTGCATCTTCGGTACTATTTTCAGGCACTCGCTTACTCAGGTTTTCCAAATGTTTTTCATACTGTCGGATCAGCAATAGCTGTTAAAGCCTTGTATTATATCAAAGCCGGAGGGATGAACAGAAAGCAGGCAGGAGAGGACTTTTATTTCATTCAAAAACTGCTTCCGCTGGGCGGATATTTCAGTCTTAATTCAACTGTCGTTTATCCTTCACCCAGAGAATCATTCAGGGTACCTTTCGGAACAGGTGCCTCAATGGGAAAGCTGGCAGCATCTGAAAAAACAGTACTGATGACTTATAACCTTGCCGCTTTTGATGATTTACGCCTGTTATTTGCTCTTTCAAATGAAATCTATTCATGCAACGAAAATGATTTGCCTGCATATTATGATAGTTTATCTGCCGCGGTAAAATCATTCATTTCATTAATTGAATGGTGTGAGAAGATTGCTGAGATTAAAAATAATACTTCTGGATCCTTATCTTTTGAAAAGAGGTTTTACGGATGGTTCAATATGTTTAAAATAGTTAAGTATCTGAACTTTGTCCATCGTGAACTATTTGATAAAAAACAGGTAACTGAAATGGCTTCAGCTTTACTCGTTAAAAGAGGGATTGATTTTAAACCGGATAATACGGTTGAATTGTTAATGTTTTACAGATCGTTGGAGAGACCTGTCTCCGGCATTTAGTTGTTTTTGCGGTTGATCTGGCGTTCTTCCTGCGGTGTGAGAATAATATAAAGATCTTCATCCGGCTTCTTCATCCGGTATTGTTCCCTGGCAAATTTTTCGAGATTCTGATTATCGGTCTTTAATTCATGAAGCTTTTTTTTGTCATTTTCTATCTTCTCCACATAGTACTCCCTGTCTATCCTGAGTTTGCGTAATTCTCTCATCTCTTTATATCTTGCAATAAGATTATTTGAATCAAAAAGCAATATCCAGATAATAAAAATAACAATTGTCAGGACATATTTATTCCTGAATGTTTTGGGAACTTTATCATACAAATTGAACCTGATCATAACAGTACAAACCTACAATTTTTTTTTCAACCTCCGCTCATCAGGTAGAGCATCTGAACTTCATCCCCGTTCTTAATATTTGTAGTATCGTACTGATCTTTATGGATGAATTGTCCGTTTATCTTGATGATTCTCATTCTGAACGAAAACTTCTTAAGTGTCAGCATATCGCTTACGCTCATAGAATTAAGGTTAAATTCTTCCTGCCGGTTGTTTAACAGAATTTTCATTTCTGAAATGAGTAATTTATTTCAAATTCATTAGAATCTCAATAACAACATTTGCCTGCATATTTGCTACAATACCAACTCTTGGTGCCATTGGAGGATGGGAATCCGATACTTCCGAAGATTCATCACCGCAAACATATAATGATTCATCAAGTTTTCTCGATCTTATTGCTTCATTATTGCCCCATCCTGCCATACCTGATCCCACAATTACCGGTGTGTCTGCCATACCAGTCTGTACTGTTTCTATAAGCATTTCTTTCATATCAGACCTGTCGAATGCTTCCACTATTATATTGCATCCTTTGAAAATCACATTTATATTATCCCTGTTAAGTGATTCCTGATGAGCAATTACTGAAATCGACGGGTCAATTTTTAAGATATTCTCCTTGAGTGCAACTGTTTTAGGTTTACCAATCTGATCGGCAAAATAGTATTGCCTGTTAAGATTGGCCGGTTCTATAATGTCAAAATCACAAATAACAATTGTTCCAACTCCGCTTCTTGCCAAAGCTACAGCACAGTTTGATCCGAGCCCGCCTGCCCCTGCGATCCCAACTCTGAATCTGCTTAAATGTGCTCTTATTTCAGAAAAGCTCATTACAACTTATTGTTTGAATTCAAAGGTAGGTACAAATATAAATTTAAACAAGTAGGGAAATTCCATGCGATGACCCCAAAGCATTATGCAATCAATTGCATATTGATTAAAGTCATATTAAAAATCATGAGATTGTTTTACCTTTGATAAGATCATACACCGGAAAGTTACTAATCTAACTAACAGAATCATGGATATTCAATCTATTAAGGATAAGCATAAACTTATTAAAAAATGGGAATATAACTGGACTCCTCTTAGTAAGGGTTATACCGATAAGACTCTTTATATCAATGTGGGAACCACAGAGATTAAGGAGAAAAATGTTCCTCCTGTTATGAAGGAGAAGTTCATTGGCGGAAAAGGTTATGGACTCCGGCTGCTTTGGGATGCCACAAAACCCGAAACAAAGTGGAATGATCCTGAAAATGAGATTATTATTTCCTCAGGCCCGATTGGCGGAATAACACAGTATTCCGGTTCCGGAAAGTCTCTTGTTGTAACAATCTCTCCTCAAACCGACTCGGTTATGGACAGTAATGTCGGAGGTTTTTTTGGTCCTTTCCTTAAATTTTCCGGATTCGATGCAATTGAGCTTCAGGGTAAAGCAGAGAATGATGTAATTGTATTTATTGATGGCATTAATCATACAGTTGAGATCTTTGAAGCACCTGCTGAAGCTCCGGATAGTCACTTGCTGGCTGAACAGCTGACAGAAATATTTGCTGATAATGAAGGTGAAAAGAAATCAATCGGAGTTGTATCAACTGGTTCGGCTGCTGAACATTCACTGATTGGAATGCTTAATTTCAGCTTCTACGATCCGAAGAGGAAAAAGGTAAGACTGAAACAGGCTGGCAGGGGAGGTATCGGAACAGTGTTCCGTAATAAAAAGATTAAAGCTTTGGTTTGTAAGATCCCCGGGGTAAAGGGTAACCTTAATAATGTGGTAGACCTCGATGCAATAATGGAGAGAGGAAAGAGGTTTAACAGGGAAATGCGTGAACTCGACGACAAACAGTGCCAGATGAGACAGACAGGTACAGCTCATCTTATGGAGGTAATGAACGACCATGATCTTCTCCCTGTTATGAACTATAAATTCGGAAGCCATCCTGATGCTTTTAAAATCGACTCTTCAGTATGGAAAAGTCATTTTACTCAAAATGTTCCCGATGGCTGTTGGATTGGCTGCAATATGTCGTGCAGCAAAGGTATTGATGACTATGTTGTAAAAACCGGACCATATAAAGGGAAAACTGTAATAGTTGATGGTCCGGAATATGAGAATGCAGCAGGTCTGGGAGCAAACTGCGCGATTTTTGATCCGGGATATATTATCGAGACTAACTTTTATTGCGATACCTACGGAATCTGCACAATAACATGGAGTACTCTTACTGCCTTTATTATGGAATGTTACCAGAATGGGATCCTTAATAAAGAAAGAACAGGAGGGCTCGATCTTAACTTTGGTAGCGCAGTTGATGCTCTTGAAATGCTTCATCAGCTTGCCAGAGGTGAAGGATTTGGGAAAATAGCAGGAACCGGAGTCCGTAAAATGAAAGAACTTTTTATCAGAAACGGCTGGGGAGAGGCATCATTCCTTAATGATATCGGAATGGAGAATAAAGGTCTTGAATATTCCCAGTATATGCCTAAGGAATCGCTTGCTCAGCAGGGAGGATTTGCCCTTACAAATAAAGGGCCTCAGCACGATGAGGCATGGCTTATTTTTATGGATATGGTGAATAACCAGATCCCTACATTTGAGAATAAAGCCGAGGCACTTCATTATTTCCCGATGTTCCGCACATGGTTTGGTCTGGTAGGATTATGCAAGTTACCATGGAACGATGTTGAACCTGAGAGCAACGCCCAGAGCGATGAGCCTGCAAAGGTGCCGGAACATGTGGATAATTATGTAACAATATACAAGGCAGTTACGGGTCGTGAGTTTGATAAATACCGGATGATAGAAGATTCAGAAAGGGTATATAACTTTCAGAGAGTCTTTAACCTCCGGCGTGGCTTTGGAAAAAGGATTAACGACAATCAGCCTTACCGGGCAGCAGGTCCTGTAACAAAAGAGGAATATGAGTCACGTGCAGAGCGTTACGACAAGCAGCTTCAGGAAAAAGTAGGGTTCAGTACTGCTGGAAAGACTACCGAAGACAAAATGAAGGCTCTTCGCAAATACAGGGAGGATCAGTACGAAAGACTCAGAGATGCTGTTTATAAACGCCGCGGATGGAATAATAACGGTGTTCCCACTATTGCGCATCTTAAAAAAATAGGAATTGATTTTCCTGAGGTTATTGATGTTGTAAAGGATCACCAGTAAAACGATTTAAACATTAGAATTATGTAGAGATGCCCTATCAGGCATCTCTACATTTGTTTTTACCAAAATATTTAGATTTACAGCCAATCCGATATGCAAAAGTTTTACATTTGCTGTATTATTTAATGATTTGGGGTTTACGACAGTTTCACGTCATCCTCAATTTGTTTTTAACTTTTAACTTTTTACTTTTTACTTTTAACTTTTTACTATGGCAGGGCCCAGGGGTTCAAAATATTACAATATCTTCATTAAACAACAACTTCAGCTTGTTACCAAAGATGATGAGCTGATAATTAATGAAGAGGGTTTCCGGCTTCTAGTTGAGGTAAGTAAGGAACAGTCAATTGTTGCCGCTTCAAAAAAGATGAATATAAGTTACCGGAAAGCATGGGGACTACTCAGGGAAATAGAGTCAGTTCTCGGATTCCAGCTGGTAGGAAAACACAGGGGAGGAAAATCCGGCGGTAAAACCGACCTTTCAGATGAGGGGCTGGAGCTTATCGATGCTTACCTCAGACTTAAGATCGAACTCGAGGAAAAAGTACACGATTCAATCAAAAATTTCTTTAATAAAATCAATAAGATATCTGACAGAAAATGAAGAAGGTGTTTCTATTAATACTCTTTGCATCAATTATTCTACCAGGCTGCAAGAATGAAAAATCTGTAAAAACAAAGGAAGTTATCGTTTTTCATGCAGGTTCACTTTCTGTACCTTTAAAGCAGGTTGCTGAGGCCTATGAGAAAAAGAACCCGGGGAAAAAAATTTTGCTTGAATCGGCAGGAAGTCTGGTATGTGCTAGAAAAGTAACTGAGCTTAAAAAACCATGTGACATTGTAGCCTCCTCAGATTATTTTGTAATTGATCAGCTTCTAATTCCTGATTATACCGGATGGAGTATAAGATTCGCAACTAACGGAATTGTAATTGCCGGAAATGAAAAATCCAGGTATTTGAATGAGATTGATTCCGTAAACTGGATGGAAATCCTTCAGAGGGAGGATGTAATTTATGGTCGCTCCGATCCTGATTCTGATCCCTGCGGTTACAGATCTGTATTTACTTTTATGCTGGCTGAGAAATACTACAATATTCCAGGTTTAACGCAAAAAATGGTTTCAAAAAACAAAGAATATATAAGACCAAAGGAAGTTGATCTGGTTGCTCTCCTTGAGTCGAATGCTATTGATTATATGTTTCAGTATAAGTCGGTTGCAATTCAGCATAAGTTAAAATATATTGAACTTCCAAAAGAGATAAATCTTTCAGATCCGTTTAAAAATGATATCTATTCAACTGTTAGTCTCGATGTTGCGGGAAGTAAACCAGGATCAAAAATTAAGGTAACCGGCGATTATATAAATTACAGTCTGACAGTACTTGATAAGGCTCCGCAGAAGGAGGAAGCAATAAACTTTCTGGAGTTTCTTCTTGGTCCGGAGGGGATGAAAATATTCAAAGATAACGGGCAAGACCCTTTAATACCATTAAGTACTGACCAGCCTGAAGAAGTTCCTGAAAGTTTATTGAAACACTTAAAGTAGCCGAGATTATAATCTTTCAAAAATGAAAATGAACAGCATATTTACATGGGTACTGATGATTTTATCATCGCTGGTACTGCTGTTTATTTTGGCCCCGCTGATAGGAATGTTTATTCATACGGGTGGAACTGAGTTCCTTGAAACTGTAAAGGATAAAGAGGTGCATGACAGCGTTTGGCTGACTCTCTGGATATCTTTTGCAGCAACATTTTTTTTTGCAGCAGGAGCAATACCGCTTGCATGGCTACTGGCACGTAAAAACTTTCCGTTAAAAGCAATTGTTCAGGGTATTATTGACCTTCCGGTTGTACTACCGCATACAGCTGCGGGCATTGCACTTCTTGGATTTATATCGCGCGACGGATTGCTCGGAAAAGCGGCAAGTTTTGCCGGACTCGATCTGGTTAACCATCCATCAGGAATAGCCCTGGCAATGGCTTTTGTCAGTATCCCTTTCCTGATAAATGCAGCCCGCGACGGTTTTGCTGCCGTTCCCGAAAAACTTGAGAAAGCGGCTCTGAACCTTGGAGCCAGCCAGTCGAAGGTCTTTTTTACAATATCAATGCCTTTGGCATGGAGAAGCATCACAACAGGATTTATTATGATGTTTGCCAGGGGCATGAGTGAATTCGGTGCTGTAGTAATTATTGCCTATCATCCGATGATAGCTCCGGTGCTTATTTATGAAAGGTTCAGTTCATACGGACTAAATTATGCAAGGCCCGCGGCAGTATTTTTTATTCTCGTAGCTTTATTGTTTTTCATTGTATTAAGGATCCTTTCAATGCCGCGAAAAATAAAAAACATTAGTTCTGATGCTGAAACTGAATAGTATATGCCGGAAGCTTGGCGATTTTGCCCTGAAGGATATTAATCTGGTAGTATCTGAGGGACAGTACTATGTGCTGCTGGGTAGATCCGGTTCAGGAAAGACACAGCTTCTGGAACTAATTGCCGGTCTTGAAAACCCTGACAGCGGAACTATTTTTCTGGATAATATAAACATAACAAGTCAGAAAATTCAGGACAGGAAAGTTGGGATTGTTTTTCAGGATTATGCTATTTTCCCACATATGACTGTTTTTGGTAACATTTCATATCCGCTAAGAGTTAAAAAAGAGGATAAAAAAACAATTATCGAAAAGGTTGAAAAAGTAGCATCTGCTATGAACATTAAACATCTTCTTGAAAGGCATACTGTTAAACTGTCAGGAGGGGAACTTCAGCGTGTAGCATTGGCCAGAACACTTATTACATCACCAAGGCTATTGTTGCTCGATGAGCCGTTTTCTTCTCTCGACACCTCACTCAAAGACGATCTTAAAAGAATTTTGAGAAACCTTAATAAAGCCGGGCTTACTATTGTACATGTTACACACGATTACAGCGATGCGATCAGCCTTGCAAAAAGGGTGGGGGTAATTCATAATGGTGCAATAATACAGGAAGGAACTGTTGATGAGGTCTTCAAAAATCCTATAAACAGGTTTGTTGCAAGATATGCCGGCATCAGGAACTTTTTTAAAGTGGAAATAACAAAGGAAAATGGTGAACTTTCGGGGATAACAAAACAAAATGTGAAGTTTAAACTGAACATTGACATTCAGGTTGATTCAGGCCTTCTTATCTTAAAAGGCGACTCAATTCAGATCTCACGCATTAACTCAGGCAGTAATCTGAATAATAATATCAGAGGCATAATTTCTGAGATAATCCCATCTGAATTCGGTATGGAAATTACAATTGATGCAGGCGACCTGTTCTACATAAATTTAGCGGGGTCGGTATTTGAGGATCAACAGTTTAAAGAAGGGGAATATGTATGGATGAGTTTCTCTTCGAACGATATTGTCCTTCTTAATTAAAATGGAAGTAAATTTGAAAACGAAAAATTTATGCAATATGATTTCCTTCGATGAAGCTTACTCAACAGTAATTAGTTCGGTCCGAAGTACAGGTTGCGAAAAAGTCTCATTCATAGAATCGCTGAACCGTATTCTGGCTGAGGATGTTATGAGCGACATGGATATGCCTCCGTTCAATAAGGCAACAGTTGACGGGTTTGCATGCAGAAAAGCTGACCTTGGAAAGGATCTGGAAATACTTGAGACAATTGCTGCGGGCATACAGCCCTCTAAAATTGTTAATGCGGAACAGTGCAGCAGGATAATGACAGGAGCTCCGGTACCGGAAGGTGCTGACACGGTTTTCATGGTCGAAGATTCAGCAATTAATCCCTCAGGAAAAGTTAAGTATACCGGATCATTTACGAAGGAAAATATAGCTTTTAAAGCAGAGGATATCAAAGCAGGCGATTCAGTCCTAGGCAAGGGAAAGCTCATAAGGCCACAGGAGGTTGCAATATTGGCTTCAGTTGGATGCACCACTGTAAATGTAGCAAGGAAACCAATTGTTGCAGTGATAAGCTCAGGCGACGAGCTTGTGGAACCTTTCGATAAACCGGGAATCAGCCAGATAAGAAATTCAAATGCTTACCAGCTTCTTGCTCAGTTGCTCAGGGCGGGTGCTCTGGGGAAATATTATGGTATTGCCAGGGATGATAAAGACGCAACATATAATCTTGTAACACAGGCGATTTCAGAATGTGATGTTGTTATTCTTACAGGAGGTGTTTCGATGGGTGATTTCGATTTTATTCCGGCGGTCCTTGAGAAAGCAGGTGTTAATATTCTGTTTTCCAGAGTTAACGTACAACCCGGCAAACCTACAACTTTTGGAATACATCCTGATGCAATTGTATTTGGACTTCCGGGGAATCCGGTTTCTTCGTTCACCCAGTTTGAATTACTTGTAAGGCCATTAATCTGCAAAATGATGGGTCATGACCTGAATCCGCTGACAATTAATATGAAGATGAAAGTCTCTTTTTCGCGAAGACTGACTGATCGTCAGGCATTTATACCGGTAATGATTACACCGGAGGGAATGGCAGAGCCTGTTGAATATCATGGGTCAGCACATATTTCAGCATTGTCGAAGGCCGATGGAATTATATCATTAGCGCCTGGTAAAAAAAGTATAGAAAAAGGAGAAACAGTAAGTGTACGACAGGTTTGAGCGAAATATAAACTATCTGAGGATCTCAGTTACAGACCGATGCAACCTGAGATGCACTTACTGTATGCCAGAAGAGGGTATTCAGCTGCTTCGTCATTCAGATATACTGACATTTGATGAGATTACCAGCTTTACACGGATTGCAGTCGAAAATGGCGTTAATAAAGTAAGGATCACCGGAGGCGAGCCTCTTGTAAGAAAAGGCATAACAGCTCTTGTAAGAATGATAAGTGATATAGGAGGGATAACGGATCTTTCAATGACAACAAACGGGATCCTCCTTAAGGAATTTGCACACGAGCTAAAGGCAGCAGGTCTTCAGCGGGTAAATATTAGTCTCGATACAATTGATCCTGTTAAGTTTTCTGCAATTACCCGGAAAGGGAATGTAAATGATGTATTTGAAGGTATTGAATTGGCGCAGAAAGCCGGATTATTGCCGGTTAAAATAAATTGTGTTATTAAAGATACAAGTGATGATCCTGACGCAAAGGCTGTTGCAGCATTTTGCGAAAAGAACGGATTAGAGATAAGGTATATAAGGCAGATGGATCTTGTAAGAGGGCACTTTTCGACAGTAGAGGGTGGTGCAGGGGGAGATTGTTCTGCATGCAACAGGCTAAGGCTTACTGCTAACGGTATGCTGAAACCATGTCTGTTTGATAATATTGAGTTTGATGTAAGGAAACTCGGGTTTGAAGAGGCATTTAAAAAGGCAATCGAACTTAAGCCGGCCTGTGGTACTGTAAATAATACAGGTGCATTTTATAATATTGGAGGATAATTAGTTATGAAAAAACTTACCCATACCGACAATAAAGGCAAAGCCATTATGGTTGATGTTGGCGATAAAGATCCCCAGCTAAGGATTGCCAAAGCAGCAGGGCATATTAAACTTGCAGCCGAAACCTTAATGCTGATTAAAGAAAACCAGTTGAAAAAGGGTGATGTACTTACAGTTGCCCAGCTGGCAGGAATAACTGCTGCCAAACAAACTTCAATGCTCATTCCTCTATGCCATAATATTGTCCTTGAGAATGTTAAGGTCGACCTGGCAACAGATAAGACAGGTGTTAAAGTTAACAGCGAAGTAAGATGCACTGGTAAAACAGGTGTGGAAATGGAAGCTCTGACAGCTGTAAGTGTGGCTCTTTTAACTGTTTATGATATGTGCAAAGCAGTTGACAAGACTATGGTTATTGATAATATCTGCCTGACTGAAAAACTAAAGCGATGAACCTGCCCGAAAAAATTGAAATTCTTATTGTAACCCTTAGCGACAGAGCTTCAAGGGGTGAATACGAGGATCTTAGCGGACCACAGATTAATACTATGGTTCAGGAGTATTTTGAACTGCTTGATTTCAAGTATTCTGTAACAGATGTAATTATTCCTGATGATGCCGAAGAACTAAAGAATATTATAAATATTTCGGGGAAGGACTACAACATTATTTTTACTACAGGTGGCACCGGAATTGGTCCAAGGGATATAACAGTAGATACTATCAGGCCATTATTATCTAAGGAGATACCCGGAATTATGGAGTATATAAGGATTAAGTACGGAGAGGAGAAACCATCTGCACTTCTAAGCAGAGGTGTTGCCGGCATTATTGGAAATACTCTTATATATACGCTGCCGGGATCAGTGAAAGCTGTTAAGGAATATATGACAGAGATCCTGAAAACTCTTGAGCACACGATTTATATGCAGTATGGTGTTGATGCGCACAAGTGATTCTTTTCTGCATAATGTTGAGAAATATTTTTTGATATTTGTAATATATATTTTACATTTGGACTAACAATATGTAAAGTACGATTGTATGATAGCTCGTTCTTTTTGGTTAAAGCAATTTAAGAGAGGATGGAATAAAAGGAGACTGATCTGGTTATCAGGTGTCCGGAGAAGCGGTAAGACTACTTTATGCAAGATGATACCTGATGCCATCCTTATGAATTGTGATTTGCCCTCAGTGAACCGGCAACTTGAAGATCCTGAATATTTTTTCAGTAACCTGCCGGAAGGATCAACAGTGATTTTTGATGAAATACACAGGTTAGCGGATCCAAGCCTGGTCTTAAAGATTGGAACTGACGAGTTTCCGCATCTTAAGATTCTGGCTACAGGTTCATCAACACTTGAGGCAACACGAAAGTTCCGTGATTCATTAACTGGCAGGAAACTGAACCTGTTTCTGCCACCCGTTCTTTGGTCAGAATGTTTAAACGAATTTGGTATTCAGAATTTTGATAAGCGATTGATTAATGGAGGATTGCCTGAATTTCTTTTATCAGAGTCAAAAAACATTGAGTTGTACGCAGAATGGATTGACAGTTATTATGCGCGCGATATTCAGGAACTATTCAATGTCAGGAACAGAATTGGATTCCTGAAATTATTGAATTTGCTTTTTTTGCAGAGTGGCGGAATTATGGAAGTTACTTCACTGGCTAAGGAAAGCGGATTAAGCAGGCCAACAGTAATGGCACATATTGAATCTTTATCAGTAGCTCATGCAATAACTTTAGTGCACCCTTTCTTTGGAGGTGGTGGAAAAGAAATCGTTAAAAGACCAAAAGTCTATGCCTTTGATACAGGATTTGTAACTTACGTAAGAGGTTGGACAGAGATCAGAGAAACAGACAGAGGGTTACTTTGGGAACACCTGGTGCTTGATATGCTAAGGGTTGAATATGGTTCCTACTTATACTGGATGGAAAAAGGAAAAAGTGAGATTGATTTTATTGTCAAAGGGGAAAGAGGTGAGATACATGCAATAGAATGTAAAATGAACCCGGAAAAGTTTTCAGCTAAAACAATCAAGAGGTTCAGAGAGTTCTATCCTAAAGGCAATAATTACTGCTTTTGTCCTCATATAAAAAGCCCATACAAATTGCTTTTTGGAGAAACAGAGGTCTTTTTCCAAAACGCATTCTAGATCTGTTGTCAGTGATCCTTTAATAATTTTAAATACGGTTTAGAGTATTTGCAACCATGCTTCCTATTACTCTGTCGTAACGGTCACGGGGATTCCTGTAATAAATCAGTACCATATAATCATTCTCTGTCTCATAATGGCTCCCCTCAAATTCACCTGCAATTCCTTTTGCCTCGTCACCTTTCACAAAGACATATTCATAATTATACCACCCCTGTTTTAACAGCATGGTGCATTCATATTCAGCTCTTTCCTTATTGTAGGTCATCAGATTGTTTTTATTGAGCTGCCAGTCATTCAATTCACCTGCGACATACATCCTGCCTCCTTCAACAGGCTGTTTTGAAGGGAGTGTAAAATACACATAAACATAATCTGCATCTGTTTCTGGGTTATCTCTTTCCTGTATTGCCACATAATATTTTCCGTTGAAATCCTTTGAGTAGAAATATGGTTTGAATTCGCGGTTCTCTGAAGGATGCAGATAGATATTATAGTTAGGCGACATATATTCAATTTTCTTTACAAATTCTGTCTGAACCTTTATCGTCTTTATGTCGAAATTCCTGAATTCATTTCCGCCACGGTAAATATTTTTATTAGCTGTAGAATTGTATTTGAGTTCATTATTACCGAATAAATCGGGTTTCAGATTTGTTTTTGCATTATCCCATCTTCCGTTCTGAAGAATAGATGCAAAAACATATCTCGACGGATCGGTAAGTATCATTCCTGTGTAATTTGCTGTGAATTCCACCTGCTGGTAAGAGTTGTTATCGTCTGAACTTAAGGGTCGGCGAACTGTAATATTTATTTTAAGAGCATCCTCGGTTATAATAAACCTTCGGGTCAGAGCAGGCTCATCGGGTCTATCCTGTGGATAGACTAACAGAATATAATTCCCGGAAATTTTGAAGCTGATGTCCTCGTTGGGAAATGAGACCTTGTAATGAACGTAATTTACAGTGGTACTGAATGAATTCTTATAATCTTCAATCTGATTTTCGGGGAATCCCTCAAGATAATCATTTGGAAAAATGTCTGATTTCTGCCAGTCTTTTGTACAATGAATGAAGGTATAATAGTAGGTCTCAATATTATCACCCAGCAAATCGAAATTCAGTAAAAGTTTTTCTGCACCGCCTTTTTTTATAACCGGGAATGAAAGATTCCAGCCCTCTTTATACAGTTGCACACTCTTTATCTTTTCATTAAAGATATGTCCGGAATAGATTAAGGGGTCTTCCTGACCCGCATATGATGCTGAAATATTAAGAGTCTGAAACAAAAAAAGAAACAGAATTGATCTCATGTTTAAAGGTTTAAATCACTCGAAAATCAATTGGTATATACACGATTTTCGATGCTCTATAAATATTATATTACCAAATGAACAAAAATTATACCGAATCAAATGATAATAATTGACACTTTTTATAAAAAGTGTCAGGACTGTTTATACTTTTGTACTCCTCTGTTATTTTATTAACAGTAAATATCATCTTACAAAATTGAAATTTAGATATAAAGATGTCAGTATCAATCAGATTGAAAAGAGGTTTTGATCTCAGGATAAAAGGACCAGCTGAAAAAAAGCTGGCTTCAGAGGTTCATCCTTCACATTTCGGAGTTAAACCTACAGATTTTCCCGGTCTTACCCCAAAACTTAATGTAAAGACAGGTGATAAAGTTTTAGCAGGTTCTCCGCTTTTTCATGATAAGATTCGTCCGGAAATCTTATTTACCTCTCCTGTAAGCGGAACAGTAACATACGTAACCAGGGGCGACAGACGTAAATTACTGGAGATTGTTGTTGAAAAAGAGGGTGATGAATTTATCGATTTTGGAAAATCAGATCCATCTTCACTATCACGCGACAAAATTAAGGATACCTTACTTAAATCGGGTTTGTGGCCGGCAGTTAGACAAAGGCCTTATAATGTTGTCGCTCATCCAACTGATGTACCAAAAGCAATTTTCATTTCAGGTTTCGACAGTTCACCTTTGGCTCCCGACTATAATTTCATTTTAGAAAACTCTTCAGAATCTGAGTTTAAAAGCGGAATTAAAGCCCTTAAAAAGCTTACCGATGGTAAAATAAACCTGGTTTTAAATGGCAGCGGTTCATCTGCCGATTTATTGAAGAAAGCAGAGAATGTTGAAATATCATATTTTTCAGGTCCGCATCCTGCAGGAAATGCAGGTGTACATATACATCATCTGGATCCCATTAATAAAGGTGAGGTTGTTTGGGTTGTGAATCTTCAGGATGTTCTGGCGATCGGAAAGTTCTTTGAGCAGGGTGTTTATAAGAACGAAAGAATAGTTGCCCTTACCGGATCGGAAGTTAAGAATCCCCAGTATTATAAGTTAAGGTCAGGGGCTTCGGTGCTTGATATTGTGAAAGATAACGTTATGCCCGGTAAAGTCAGGTATATCAGCGGTAATGTACTTACCGGTACCAGGATTGAACAGGATGGTTATCTCGGATATTACGATTCCCATGTAACTGTAATTCCGGAAGGAGATTATTTCGAATTCTTCGGATGGATGATGCCCGGTATTGATAAGTTCAGTTTCTACAAGACCTTTGCTTCCAAATTGCTTCCAAAGAAAGCATATACACTTGATACAAACTTTCACGGAGGTGAGCGGGCTTTTGTTATGACCGGACAGTATGAGAAAGTTGTACCAATGGATGTTTATCCAATGCAGCTTCTTAAAGCTATTCTTGCCGAAGATATTGAGATGATGGAAAACCTGGGGATTTATGAGGTGGCAGAAGAAGATTTTGCACTCTGTGAATATATCTGTCCTTCCAAAATTGAGATACAATCAATTGTTAGAAAGGGCCTTGATCTGATGATCAGGGAGATGAATTAGTAACCTGAGATATTAAAATATAATGGATTTTTTACGAAAAAAGATTGACAAGATCAAACCGCATTTCACCGAAGGTGGAAAGTTTGCAAAGCTTCGCTCGGTTTTTGAAGGATTTGAATCATTCCTTTTTGTCCCCGACAAAGTAACTTATAAAGGTTCTCACGTTCGCGACAGCATTGATCTCAAAAGAACCATGACTGTTGTCATTATTGCACTTATTCCGGCCTTCCTCTTTGGCTCGTATAATACCGGTTTACAGCATTTCAGATCAATTGGTCTGGAGACAGGCATCTTACAGAATTTCTGGTTCGGATTTTTGAGAATCTTACCAATGGTAATAGTGAGCTATGGCGTTGGACTTGGTATTGAATTTATCGCGGCACAAATCAGGGGACATGAAATCAATGAAGGATTTCTTGTTTCAGGTTTACTTATTCCGATGATCATGCCAATTGATGTTCCTCTTTGGATGGTTGCACTTTCGACTGCCTTTGCTGTAATTCTTGGCAAGGAGGTTTTTGGCGGTACAGGTATGAATATTTTCAATCCGGCACTTCTTGCCCGTGCATTCCTGTTTTTCAGTTATCCTGCCTGGATGACCGGAGATAAGGTCTGGACAGCAGGTCTTACAAAAGGTCAGGGAGTGATAGATGGTTTTTCAGGAGCTACTCCGCTTGCATTATGTGCCGCCGGAGAAACAACTAAACTACCCTCATTCATGGAAATGTTCATCGGAACTATACCCGGATCGTTTGGTGAAACATCAACTCTGGCAATTCTTATAGGAGCTCTTATACTTATTATCACAGGAATCGGAAGCTGGAAAATAATTGTAAGTGTTTTCGCCGGAGGACTTGGAATGGGTCTTCTGCTAAATGCTTTTGGTACAAGCTCATACCAGCAACTGCCTTTCTACTACCATTATGTTATGGGCGGCTTTGCTTTCGGTGCTGTATTCATGGCAACTGATCCTGTTTCGGGGTCTCAGACGGAAAGAGGAAAATGGATCTATGGATTTCTGATAGGAGTAATGTCAGTGCTTATAAGGGTGATTAATCCTGCTTATCCTGAAGGAGTTATGCTTGCCATTCTTCTGATGAACGTATTTGCTCCGCTGATTGATTATTTTATTATTCAATCTAGTATAACCAAAAGACTAAAACGTGCGAAAGCTGCACTTAAAAACTAAGAACGATGAAGCAATTCTCTAACAGATATATATTTATTTTTTCTTCAATCATGGTGGTTGCAGTAGCAGTACTGCTGTCTCTGGCGGCAACACTTCTGCAGCCTGCGCAGGAGAGAAACCTTGTGACTGAGAAAATGAAAAGCATGCTGGAATCTATAAATATTCCGGCTGACAGGGATAATGCAGAAGAGCTTTACAGCAAGTACATAAAGGAAGGCTTCGTTCTTAATTCGAAAGGAGAACGTGTTGCCGGTGTTGATGCCTTTACCGTGGTAATGAATATCGAACAGAAGAAACCTATTGACCAGCAGTATCTTCCGGTTTTTAAAGCTTCTCCTGATAATGGTGAAAGTGTAATTATCCTTCCTGTTGAAGGGAAAGGTCTCTGGGGGCCGGTATTTGGTTATGTCTCACTTAAGTCTGATATGAGTACAATCTACGGAGTTACATTCGACCACAAAGGTGAAACACCCGGCCTCGGGGCAGAGATTAATACACGGGAATTTGAAGGGATGTTTCCCGGTAAAACAATTTTCGAAAACGGGAAATTTGTTTCGGTAATGGTCCTTAAGGGAGGTGCAAAACCAGGCGATATGCATGGGGTTGATGCAATATCCGGAGGTACAATTACGAGTAAGGGTCTTGAAAAAATGCTTCTTGACTGTCTGGTGAAGTATAATGATTACTTATTGAAAAACAGGAAATAAGATATGAGCAACACAGAGAGAGAGCCGATGTTCTCGGCTAAAAATTTAAAAATATTTACAGCTCCGTTTGGCAAGGAGAACCCTATTACTGTTCAGGTTCTGGGTATTTGTTCAGCTCTTGCTGTAACAGTTAAACTCAAACCGGCAATTGTAATGGCTTTGTCAGTAGTTATTGTTACTGCGGTCTCAAACCTTGTTATTGCAGCAATAAGGAATTATATTCCCGACAGAATCAGAATCATTGTACAGCTTGTGGTAATTGCCACTATGGTGATCCTTGTTGATCAGCTGTTGAAAGCGTATGCTTTCGATGTGAGCAAACAACTCTCGGTTTTTGTAGGATTGATTATTACAAACTGTATATTAATGGGCCGTCTTGAAGCTTTTGCGATGGCTAATAAACCCTGGCCATCATTCATCGACGGACTTGGCAATGGTGCAGGTTATGGATTGATTTTAATAATTATCTCATTCTTCAGGGAACTTCTCGGATCGGGGACTATTTATGGTTATCCAGTTATGACAAAACTTGGAGTGTACTCAACGGGTTATGTAAATAATGGAATGATGATACTACCCCCGATGGCCCTTATCCTTGTCGGAATGATAATCTGGTATCAGCGCAGTAAAGATAAAAGCCTCATTGATAATAAATAGAAATAAGAACTATGGAATACTTATTCAATATATTTATAAAGTCGATTTTCATCGATAATATGATCTTTGCCTATTTCTTAGGCATGTGCTCTTTCCTTGCTGTATCAAAAAATGTCAAAACTTCTATCGGTCTTGGTGTTGCTGTTGTTTTTGTCCTCCTGATCACAATGCCTGTTAACTTTCTTGTTGAACACTATGTGCTTAAGAAAGGCGCACTGGCATGGCTTGGCAAAGATTTTGCAGATGTCGATCTCAGCTTTCTGACATTTATGGTTTTTATCGCAGTTATTGCTGCAATGGTACAGCTGGTAGAAATGATAATCGAGAAATTCAGTCCTTCCTTATACAATTCCCTGGGAATTTTCCTTCCCCTAATTGCTGTTAACTGTGCTATCCTTGGAGCTGCATTATTTATGCAGGAGCGTGAATACCAGACTATATCAGAAGCAACAGTTTTTGGGGTTGGTTCGGGGATCGGTTGGATGCTTGCAATTGTAAGTATTTCTGCCATAAGGGAAAAACTAAGATACAGCAATGTACCTGCACCGCTGAAAGGGCTTGGGATAACTTTCATTATTACAGGACTAATGGCAATAGCATTTATGGGATTTATGGGAATTAAACTCTAATTGATAATTCAGCAATATGGTTTTAGCTATCACAACAGGAACAACAGTATTATATAGTATTATCGTTTTCCTCCTTGTCATTCTGATGCTTGTAAGTGTTCTCCTTATAGCACGCGATAAATTGTCTCCGAAAGGAGAAGTGCATCTTAATATTAATGACCGTGAACTTAATGTATCTCCGGGGTCTAACCTTCTTTCCACACTCTCTTCAAACGGGATATTTCTGCCTTCAGCCTGTGGCGGAGGGGGAACATGTGGTATGTGTAAATGCCAGATAACAGAAGGAGGGGGCTCTATTCTCCCTACTGAAACAGGTTTCTTTACACGGAAGGAACAGCATAATCACTGGCGTCTGGGATGCCAGGTTAAAATAAGGGAAAACCTGACAATTAAAGTGCCTGAAGCTGTAATGGGCATTAAGAAATGGGAATGCGAAGTTGTCTCTAACCGTAACGTAGCTACGTTTATTAAAGAATTCGTTGTAAGGCTTCCCGAAGGTGAAACAATGGATTTTGCACCGGGTGGCTATATTCAGATTGACGTTCCGAAGTTCGAGGCAAGTTTTAAAGATTTCATTATAGAAGACCAGTTCAGGGGTGATTGGGATCTGTATAAAATGTGGGATCTCAAATTGAAGAACACTGAGGAGACTTACAGGGCGTATTCAATGGCAAATTATCCTGCCGAGAAAAATCTTATAAAGCTGAATATCAGGATTGCTACTCCGCCATGGGATAATGTTAAGAAAGAATACCTGAATGTAAATCCCGGTCTTTGTTCAACATATGTCTTTTCACGTAAGCCCGGAGATAAGGTTATGATATCGGGTCCTTACGGAGAGTTTCATATTAAAGATACAAATGCTGAAATGATATATATCGGAGGTGGGGCTGGTATGGCACCACTTCGTTCTCATATTTTCCACCTCTTTAAAACATTAAAAACCGGACGTAAGGTTTCTTACTGGTATGGTGCGCGTTCGCTTAGGGAGGTGTTTTATGAAGAAGAATTCAGAGCAATTGAAAAGGAGTTTCCTAATTTCAGATTCCACCTGGCATTGTCTGATCCTCACCCTGAAGATAACTGGAAAGGGTATACAGGATTCATTCATAGAGTTTTACTTGATAACTACCTGTGTGGTCACGATGAACCTGAAGATATTGAATACTATTTCTGCGGTCCGCCTCAGATGAACGCTGCAGTAATTAAGACGCTCGATAATATGGGTGTCCCGAAAGAGAATATAGCTTTCGACGATTTTGGAATCTAAGATAAAATCCATTAACCGCAAAGGCCTCTAAGTAAAAAACGCAAAGGTCGCAAAGAGATTAAGTTATACGAAGTAACTTTGCGTACTTTGCATAACTTTGTGTTCTTTGCGGTTAAAAATCATTCTGAGTATTTATGAAATACATACTATCTTATCTTCTTATAAGTTTCCTTATTCTGTTTTCCTGTAAGGATAAAAAACCTGAAATTCTGAGTTTCACTGGTTTTGCTCAGGGAACTACTTACAGTATTGTATATGAAAACAACAAAAAAATCAGTCCGGAAGATCTTAAAGAAAAGGTTGAAAAGATCCTGTCTGACTTTGACATGTCTCTCTCACTTTATAAAGACTCTTCGGTTATCTCTCGATTAAACAGGAATGAGGCTGTTGTACCCGATACTTACTTTACGGAAGTCTTTAATAAATCTTCAGAGGTTTTCAGAATGACAGACGGGGCATTTGATATCACTGTTGCTCCTCTGGTAAAAGCATGGGGTTTTGGCCCGAACGAACAAAAAGATTTTTCTGAATCAAGGCTTGATAGTCTTCTTAACCTGGTAGGAATGAATAAGGTATCTCTTGTAAACGGACTTCTTGTGAAGCAAGATCCGGCTATAACACTGGATGTTAATGCTATTGCTCAGGGTTATTCAGTTGATGTACTGTGCAATACATTTGAAAACCTTGGTTTCAAAAACTATCTTATTGAAATAGGTGGAGAGGTAAGAGCAAGAGGAACAAAGGCAGGTGCAAAATGGAGGATTGGAATCGACAGGCCCGTCGATAATAATATGTCACCAGGGGAGGATCTGGAAGCAGTAGTCACTATTTCAGATGAGGCCCTTGCTACCTCCGGTAATTACAGAAAATTCTATGTTGAGGATGGAATTAAATATTCACATACAATAAACCCGAAGACCGGCTATCCTGCAAAAAACAGGTTGTTAAGTGCTACAATTATTGCAGGTGATTGTGCTATGGCTGACGCAATTGCTACAGCCTGCATGGTTATGGGAAAAGAGGGTGCTATTGATTTCATAACGAAAAACCCCCGGTTTAAGGCTTATTTTATTTTTTCAGATGAGACAGGAGGTATGAAAACATGGATTTCTCCCGGACTTGTCAGTTCTATCTCTGAAATGGGTAATTAATAATTATCGTGCACTGCAGGAACACCCTGGAAATTCATCAGATGAATGACATGCTGTATCTGTCTGCTGCGCACATCTAATCCCCCTTTTTCTCATTTCAGGATTTCTGCTGATATGTGTTTCAGGAAATGCTGAACCTCTTTTAAGAAGCATTCTGATTCCCATAAATGCAGCACCTATTGATAGAAAAATTAAACTCAGAAACAGTAGTTTTAAAAACATTATTTTATCGCCCTCCTTATTTTTTGTAACTTTATGGTTATTGATTGATCTTCATCGCTTCCCGAACCGGAATAAACTTAGAAAATCAATAGTATGCAAAGATAAGCATCATTTCTTCACTAAAGATTAAACAACAGTCAATAAAAATTGTTTATTGACAAACAAGGATGAGCAATTCAGCAATTATAGAAAACTATGAAACAAACCAAAAATTCTACCGGGATCAAGATAAGCAAGGATGAAATTCTTGCCGACTTCAGGCTTGCCTATTTGAGCAGAAGCCTGAGTATCACAGGGAGACGCGAGGTCCTTTCCGGAAAAGCCAAGTTTGGCATTTTTGGTGACGGGAAAGAAATTATACAGATTGCGTTAGCCAAGCAGTTCAGGAATGGTGACTGGCGATCGGGTTACTACAGAGATCAAACCTGGATGATGGCTATGGGCTTATATAGCTCAATTGATTTTTTCCATCAGCTCTATGGCAATACCGACAGGAAGCTAAATCATGGAAGCGGAGGTAGGGTATTCAATAATCATTTTTCAGTACCAAATATTAATCCGGACGGGACCTGGCTGGATCTCACAAAGCAGAAGAATTCATCTTCAGATATTTCACCTACCGCAGGGCAGATGCCGAGGCTCCTTGGATTAGCTTATGCCTCAAAATTATTCCGGCAGAATAAAGAGCTGCATAAGTTTACAACATTAACTGCAAAGGGCAATGAGGTTGCGTTCGGATCGATAGGGGATGCCAGTACTTCAGAAGGTCACTTTTGGGAAACTATGAATGCCGCCGGCGTCCTTCAGGTACCAATGGCAATTTCAGTTTATGATGACGGATATGGAATCTCAGTTCCTAAGAAATATCAGACAACAAAAGGAAGCATATCTGATATTCTGAAGGGATTTGAAAGTGAAAAAGACAAACCGGGAATTCGAATTTTAAAGGGGAAAGGATGGGATTACCCAGGACTTGTAAAGTTATATGAAGAAGGTATCACAATATGCAGGGAGCAGCATACCCCTGTTTTGTTTCATATTGAAGAAGTAACTCAGCCACAAGGTCATTCAACCTCAGGGTCGCACGAGAGGTATAAAAGTGAAGAACGCCTTAAATGGGAACTTGAGTTTGATCCTTTGAAGAAAATGAGACAATGGATAGTGGATTCAGATATTGCTGATAATGCTGAGCTTGACAAACTTGTACATGATGCTGAAGAGGAAGTAAAGGATTCGAGAAAGAAAGCCTGGGAGATGTACCAGAATCCGATTAAGATAGAACGTGATGCCCTTGTTAAAATCATAAATGAACGTACATGCAGATGCAGTGAAGCTGCAAAGGAAGAGAGTGTTGAGAAATTTACCGACGATCTGAAACTGGTAGCTTCGCCGATAAGAAAAGACAATTTTGTAACTGCAAGAAAGATTCAGCGGAATGTCTGCAAGACATGTACAAAGCCTGACAGTCTTAATGTTGAGCTTGAAGGATGGCTTAAACGCAACTATGAGGATGCCGGCATAAGTTATAACTCCTTTGTATATAATGAAACAAAATCCTCAGTTCTGAATGTAAAACCAATTGCACCTGTTTATTCGGCAAATTCTCCTGAAGTTCCGGGCAGACAGATACTTAGAGAGAACTACGATAGACTCTTTGCTAAATATCCGCTCCTGGTAACATTTGGTGAGGATGTTGGCGGCATAGGGGGTGTTAATCAGTCTCTTGAAGGGTTACAGGGCAAATATGGGGAACTCAGGATAACAGATACAGGCATAAGGGAGGCAACAATTCTGGGTCAGGGTATTGGATTAGCTCTGAGAGGAATGAGACCGATTGCTGAAATCCAGTATCTCGATTATCTTATGTATGCTTTGCAGCTGTTAAGCGACGATTTGGCAACAACATATTACAGAACAGCCGGAAGGATGATTGCCCCGCTTATTATAAGTACCCGCGGGCACAGACTTGAAGGGATCTGGCACTCAGGTTCTCCGATGAGCATGTTAATAAGTTCGGTAAGAGGTGTTTATGTGTGTTCTCCCAGAGATATGACCAGAGCTGCCGGATTCTATAATACCCTTCTTGAAGGAAATGACCCGGCAATTGTAATCGAGCCACTGAACGGGTACAGGCTCAAGGAAAAACTTCCGGATAATATCGGTGAGTTCAGGTTGCAATTGGGAATTCCGGAGATTATGACAAAGGGAACTGATATTACAGTCGTCACATATGGTTCAACTGTCAAAATTGCTCTCGATGCAGTAAAAAATCTTGAGTTGCACAATATCTCTGTTGAACTGATTGATGTACAGACTCTTGTTCCTTTTGATAAAAACAAAATTATCCTTGATTCAGTCAAAAAGACCAACAGAATTCTTTTCCTCGACGAAGATGTTCCCGGAGGAACAACTGCCTATATGATGCAGGAAGTTCTTGAGACCCAGGGTGCATGGCAATATCTCGACAGTGCCCCGAAAACTCTTGCAGGAAAAGAACACCGTCCTGCTTATACTACCGATGGAGACTATTTTTCAAAGCCAAGCTCAGAGGATATATTTGATGTTATTTACGGAATGATGAAGGAGGCGGTTCCGGAGAAGTACTGACCTGGGAATTTTGCCCCCAGGGGAATTTTATTTGCCCCCCAACCCCCCTAAAGGGGGGCTAATTCCAGTAACAAATTAACCCCCCTTTATGGGGGCAGACTTACCTATTCTGTCACCCCGATTATTCTGAGCAACTCAGTTGCAGCATCTCTCGGGCCTGTTGATTCATACCCGGGAATTCCAAGTCTGGTTCTCATCTGCCCGACATATACATTGTTTTTGAAGAATGATTCAAAGTATTTTTCAGCAATTTTATCATGAATATCCTTGTATTCAGGAGGACCAAAAATATTTGCAAAATAGGAATGAACAAGTCCGCTTGAAGTTGTTGTCCCTTTACTCATTACCGCCCCTTCGCTGAAAACTTCAAGAGCCCATTCCGCAGAATTAAATCTCTCAATTACCGGATGCTCGTTATCAATTTCCTCGTAGTTATTAGCGTAGAGAATATAGTCGATTTTGTGACCCTGAATAACTGTTTCAAACTTAGTAACAGGGAATACTATCCTCGCATTAACCTGGCTCGGGTTCATAATAATTGACCTGTCGAGATGTCCGAATGCATAGCCTGGCTGCAGGTCATCAAGTCTCAGAAACGCACCTATTTCAGTGCCATAGCCAATCGGCGATCCATCCGGGGAAAGTTCAATTGAACCCATATCGTCTGCGATTATTGTAAGCTGACGAATATGTTTCTCAGCAAGCACCCTGAATGCTTCAAGTGTTTCAGATTTGCCGGCACCTGTATCTCCCATCAGAAGCAGGGTGGCCTCTTTATTACCCTGAAGAAGAATCTTAACCATAGCTCCGTGAAATGGCATATTGCCAGATTTCATAATAATGGAATTATGTAATGTAAGTATCATTTTCTTCAGATATCCGAAATATCCGAATTCAGGTCTGTTTGGTATCGCTCCTACAAATATTTTGTTCTCATCGTCGTCATAGAAAACTGTGGAATAACTCGAAAGTCCGTCGAGTACGGTACCGGGAACTCCGTAAATAAAAAGGGCATCAGGTTTTTTCTTTAAGTCTTTATCATCAGCAAGCTGGAAAAGATTACACATTGAAAATCCCAGTTCGAAAAACTCAATATGAAAATATACCATTATAAGCAGCTTGCCTACTTTTGCCGGGTAGCATAACCAGTCCTCTGACACCAGATCGACAAGGTCGATTGGATTCTGCTCAATACGTTTGAAATGCCCGGTTCTCTTATTCATAGGCTGCTGAATTACAAGAGGAGGGTAAATAAGCATCTGTCTTATTACAGGAATATTTTTTAGTTTCTTATACTTATCATCGCCGTATGAAATGTGTTTTGGCAGCGATATTACTGCCATTTCCGCACCGGCAGGGACCTGTCTGTAAACATTAGGGTGGCTGCCGGTAATATTCTCCTGGATATGCCTGTAGACTGTCCTGATAAGGTGTGTAAGCTGTTCAATTGTCTCATTAAATGTGCGATATGGTCGTTTGTCAAGTCGATCCCCCTCTGAATCATTAACAATGAAACGATCAAAATGCCTCCAGTAATCATATAAATATTCAACAAAATTTGCGAGTTTGTCCAGATCTGAAACAAATGTTTTTGATTTATCGAAGATATGGGGAACCAGATTGCTCTCATATTTAACAAGATAAACAAGAGTTTTTACCAGGTCATCCACTGACTCTTCAGTAATCTCACAATTATTGAAAATACAAAGGAGAGGCGAATTTTTTGATTTAAGGTTTTCAAGGCACCTGTCCAGTACCAGTCTGAATTTTACACTTTCAAGCAGTTCTTCAGCAGTTTCGCACATTCTTTCACGAATGTTCAGTACTACTTTGTTTCCAATTATACGTAATGTACTTTTTTGCATGATAATATTTAACAATCGGGGCAAAAATATGATAATATTTAATTGAAAATAAGTTTTTACTTAATTATTTTTGTAATATATTAATTACGAAAATATTATTCCCTGATATGCAGCCTGAACTTGACCTGTTTGCAATATTACCTGAAGATAAGATTCCGGAAAAAGGTAAAATTCTTATTTCTGAACCATTTTTGCCGGATACCTTTTTTAGCCGGAGTATTGTTTATCTGACCGATCATTCACCTGAGGGATCGGTTGGTTTTATTCTGAACAAGAAAACCGAACTGAAATTAAGTTCTGCTGTTGAAGGATTTGACGGATGGGATGAGGTAATAAATATGGGAGGACCTGTGGCTCACGATACACTTCATTATATTCATAGTCTTGGAGATGCGATTCCTAAAAGTATACCCGTGGAGAAAAATGTCTACTGGGGAGGTGATATAGACACAATTAGGAAACTAATAAAAGAAAGGAAGATAAGTAAAACGCAGATCAGATTCTTCCTTGGTTACTCCGGATGGTCAGCCGGACAGCTTGAGCGGGAGCTTAAAGAAAACTCATGGGTAATAGCAAAAGTCAACTCCGATGTAATAATGAATAACCGTGGAGAAGATACATGGAAGATGGTTTTGCGAAGCCTCAAGAATAAATACAGAATGTGGGCAGATTTCCCCGATTCCCCGGAGATGAATTAAATGATTTGCCTCACCCCAACCCCTCTCCCGGGGGAGAGGGGCTATCTAATTATTAAGCAGGAACTTACCCCCTTCTCCCCCGGGAGAAGGGGGCAGGGGGATGAGGTCAGATATGCAATATTTTGTAAACCAGCTCTTTCATCAGATCACCCGGTTCTGTTCCCGGATCACCGAACCCCTTCGACCGCATATCGTAAGTTCGTAGCAGGCTTATTATCTGCACTGTCTTTGAGACATTATATTTTGTTGCTGCACTTTCGTAATCCTTTACAAAGAACGGATTGACTTTTAGTATTGCTGCTACATTATTTTTCGATTTATCAGTGGTATAGTGGTATGTAAGGAGTTTACTGAAGTATCCGAATAATGATGAAATTGTTAAGGTGATAGGATTTTCCTTTGGGTTATTGGCAAAATAATGAATTATCATATTTGCTTTAAGGATATCTTTTTCTCCAACAGCTTTCTGAAGCTCAAAATTATTATAGTCTTTACTTATTCCTATATTCTTTTCTATAAGTGTGGTAGTAATCACCGGCTTACCCTCCGGAAGAGTTATAATTAGCTTATCCAGTTCGTTAACTATTTTATGTAGATCTGTTCCAAGGTATTCTGTAAGCATTGCACTTGCACTTGGATCAGTTTTTATCCCTTTGGTCATAAGATATCTCTCAATCCATCCCGGAATAAGATAATCCCTTATTCTTGCTGATTCAAAGTAAACACCTTGTGATTCAAGTGTTTTGAAAAGCTTTGTCCTCTTATCCAGAGTTTTGTATTTGTAACTGAAAACCAGAATAGTAGAATGCAGAGGCTTCTCAAGGTAAATAGCCAGGTCTTCAAGTTTTTTTAAAGTCTGTGCCTCTTTAATAATTATAACCTGGTGACTGGCCATCATTGGAAAGCGACGGGCAGTATCAATTATGGAGGGGATATTTGTATCATCGCCATAAATGATTATCTGATTGAAAGCCTTCTCTGCTTCAGGCAGAACTTTTTCTTCGATGTATTCGGTTATCAGATCTATATAATATGGTTCCTCGCCCGCAAGAAAGTAAACAGGCTTGAAGATCCTTTTTTTAAGATCAGAGATTATCTCCTCGTAAGTGACAGCCATTATCAGAATTTAAGATGTTTTACTGATAATCCGTTATCTATTATTTCCCTCAGTGACTCAATTCCTATCCTCAGATGCATTTCAACATAATCATTTGTTACTTTGATATCACTTGCTTCGGTTTTGATACCGGTAGAGATCATTGGCTGATCAGAAACCAGAAGGAGTGCACCTGTGGGTATTTCATTGGCAAAGCCCACAGTAAAAATTGTTGCAGTTTCCATGTCAATTGCCATTGCACGGGTTTTAACGAGGTATTTTTTGAACCTGTCATCATATTCCCAAACCCTTCTGTTTGTTGTATATACAGTGCCTGTCCAGTATTCTCTGTTAAATCTTGTAATTGTTGCAGAAATAGCGCTCTGGAGTTTAAAAGCAGGAAGTGCAGGAACCTCATTCGGCAGGTAATCGTTTGATGTTCCATCGCTGCGGATTGCAGCAATAGGAAGTATCAGGTCGCCAAGTGTATTCTTCTTTTTGAGCCCACCGCATTTACCGAGGAAGAGAACTGCTTTTGGATCAACGGCGCTTATCAGATCCATAATGGTTGCTGCATTTGGGCTTCCCATACCAAAATTTATAATTGTTATACCGTCCGCTGTGGCACTTGGCATGTTTTTATCTTTTCCCTCAACCTGCACATTATGCCATTTGGCGAAAAGTTCAACATAGTACAGGTAATTTGTCAGCAGAAAATATTTTCCAAAACTGTCTAAAGATTTGCCAGTATATCGCGGGAGCCAGTTATTAACAATTTCCTCTTTCGTTTTCATAACTTCAATTCAATTAATGAATATCTCAATATATTTGTAAAAGATATTCTAATAAAGATGCAAAATTCTTTGTGTCCCTTAGTGTTTTCCTTTGTGATACTTTGTGGTAAAAAAATTAACCACAAAGGAACTCAAAGGATTCACAAAGGTACACGAAGGTAAAAAATGAAAATATTAACTTCTGCCTCAAAAGTACAAAACTAAGTTGAAAGAGTTAAATCTGCCTCAATATTCATTTAAAATATCAGGAAAAGAGGGTTCTGAAATGATTCTCGATCCGGTAAGGAGAAAGTATGTGAAGCTCACTCCTGAAGAATGGGTGCGTCAGAATTTTGTGCAGTATCTTATAAATGAAGGCAAATATCCTGCAGGATTGCTGGGTATTGAGGTGTTCTTCAGATTAAATAAATTAAAAAGAAGGATTGATATATTGGTGCACAACAGAATCGGACAACCGGTTCTGATTGTGGAATGCAAAGCTCCTGAAGTAAAAATAGATGAGGCAGTATTTGAGCAGATAGCCACTTATAATTTTAAGTATAAACTGCCGTATCTCATTGTAACCAATGGACTTCATCATTACGCCTGTAAGTTCGATCACGATAAAATGAAGTTCGAATATTTACTTGTAATACCTGTTTACGAAGACATATTGTCTTAATATAATATGATAAACGTTACCTGTGCCATAATAAGAAATGAAGATGATGAAGTTCTGATTGTCCAGAGGGGGGAGTCAACTGATCACCCTTTTAAATGGGAATTTCCGGGAGGAAAAATAAACGAGGGAGAGTCGGAAGAGGATTGCATAATCCGCGAAATCAAAGAGGAGCTTTCAATTGAAATCGTTATCTGCAGCCGTTTAAATCCTGTTGATCATGATTATGGACACAAACAGATCAGGCTAATCCCGTTTATATGTGATACACTTGACAATATGCCATTTTTATCTGAACATATTGCTTTCGAGTGGGTTGAATTGAATAATTTAAAAACATTTGATTTTTCCCAGGCTGATGTTATGGTTGCAGAAGACTACATTGCTTCTGCTTTAGCCAGTTCAATGTTTGATAAGCAAAAGGTACCTGAACCAATGTTGTCTGCTGATTTAGATTCTGATCTTCAGGCTATGGTAAACAGCATGATCAGCATGAAAGAGGCGGACTGGATTGCAACTTCTGCAATTGAAAACCCTGCAATTTTCAATAAACTTCTGGAGTATTCATTCTCAGATGATAAAAAGCTTGCTTTTCATGCTTCGTGGACTCTTACTAAAGTATGTGATAAGTATCCTGAAATCATTTACCCGTTCCTTCCTTATGTAGTTGAATCGCTTGATAAGATTGATAATGAGAGTGCCCAGCGCTCTTTTTTAAGGATAATTTCTCTCAGTCCCCTCGATAAATTAGGTACCAGGCATCACGGAATCCTGGCTGAACATTGTTTCAGCGCTTTAAAATCAGGTCTTTCAGCTATTGCAATAAAGGCCTATGCAATGGAGATTATTTATAATCTTGTATTAATCTATCCCGAATTGCATAATGAACT